>ERZ834769.12-NODE-12-length-188341-cov-18.979887_pt1 | contig 188341 bp, 61 predicted proteins | sample MGYA00519690_ERZ834769 | MGnify/ENA primary metagenome ERZ834769 (study PRJEB31850, sample SAMEA3708760) | human gut metagenome | biome: human gut; feature: human-associated habitat; material: faeces | place: China | collected 2014 ... | reverse complement strand
CTTAATATTATTTATGCGGATCAGGAGTTGGATTGTGTTCATAACCCAGCAAAAACGAACATAATTCAACTCCTGATTTGCATTTTTTACTCATAAGTACCATCAGAAAGAAAAAAACAAGAAAATATGGGATTTATCACTTGAATATGTATCTTTCGGGTGTCAATTAAGCCCGAACGTAACACCAGCAAATGATTTTGTAACACATGGAAAAGTCATGTTACATTTAAATGTAACACAGGCTACAATAAAATGCCTGCTTCTTCATATTATAGAATATCTTTGTCACAAACGAAAAGGAATGTTTAATCACTTAATCTAATTGAATACAAATATGGAAACTTAAAAATGAAATGCACGTCTTCACATCTTTAATAAAGAAAGAGAATATTATTGTTATCCAACTAAATTAATTTCATTATGAAATGCACAAATTATTGTTTTAAGCCTTTGGGGCTTCTATTCTTATTATGCCTGATACCTCTATGGGCATTTTCACAGAACATCACTGTGAAAGGTGTGGTGAAGGACGCCACAGGAGAATCAGTTATCGGTGCGAGCGTAGTGCAGAAAGGCACCAGTAACGGTATTATTACCGACATTGACGGTAACTTCACGCTGAATGTTCCATCCAACAGTACCATCGTAATTTCATTTGTGGGCTACAAGACTCAAGAAATTCCTGTAGCCGGGAAGACACAAATCAACGTTACCCTGAAAGAAGATGCTGAAATGCTGGACGAAGTCGTAGTGGTAGGTTACGGACAGATGAAGCGTTCAGACCTGACAGGTTCGGTGGTATCGGTTAATGACCAGGCCATCAAGAAGTCGGTTCCGACTTCTATCGACCAAGTATTGCAAGGCCGTGCTGCCGGTGTGCAGATTCAGGCAAACACAGGTACACCGGGCGGTAGCTCCGCCATCCGCATCCGTGGTATCAACTCACTGAACGCCACTAATCAACCTATCTTTGTGATAGATGGCGTAATAGTAGACTCTTCAAGCAGTGACAATGGAACCTCCAACCCGTTGTCCAGCATTAACCCTTCGGACATTGTCTCCATGGACGTGCTGAAGGATGCTTCCGCCACCGCCATCTATGGTGCACGTGCTTCTAACGGTGTCATCATGATTACTACTAAACGAGGCAAAGCCGGTGAGGCTACCATCACCTACGATGGCTATGTAGGCTGGCAAAGCATGCCCAAGAAACTGGAAATGATGAATTTACGCGAATATGCCGCCCACCACAACGTGCGTGCCGATGCACAGATTGTGGCTCATAGCAACAATTTCGTCAATCCTGAATTACTAGGCGAAGGAACCGACTGGCAAGACGAGCTGTATCGCAACGCCTTGATGACCAGCCATAATATATCCATCACAGGCGGTCAGGAAAAAGTGACCTACGCATTCAGTGCAGGCTATTTGGATCAGGCAGGTATCGCTTTGGGATCCGGCTTCAAACGTCTCTCCCTGCGAGGCAATCTGGAAGCTCAAATCAAGAGCTGGCTGAAGGGAGGTATCAACTTCTCCATGTCGGACAGCAAGCAAAAAGTGGGTGCCGACAATAACATTATCATGACTGCCCTGCAATCGCAACCTTCTACCGCCGTCACTTCGGCAGACGGGTCCTATGACGGTCCGGACGACCAATACATGCCCGACAACCCCGTGGCACTGACCGAAATCCGTACCAACAACAACAAGAAAGAGAATTTCCGTTTCAGTACCTATCTGGAAGCCGCGCTGTTGAAAGGGCTGACCCTGAAGACAGAACTCTCCACCGACTACAACCTGAACAAGTATTACTATTATGAACCGGACTTCACCTTCGGTGTGAAAGTAAACAACACCCGCACGGGTCGCTGGACCAAGAATGATTCCAAATACTGGAGCTGGCGCAACATACTGACCTACAACCACACGTTCAACGACAAGCACAACATCAACGTTATGGTGGGACAGGAAATGAGCGAAAACCATTGGGAGACCCAGGAGAGCCGTGCCACAGGCTATCTATCCAATTCCGCCCAAGACCCCAGTGCAGGCGGACAAGTGGACGGTTCGGGTTATCAGGACAACAGCTCCATCCTTTCCTACTTCGGACGCGCCTTCTACTCGTTTGCCGACCGCTACCTGCTAACGGCCACCATCCGACGCGACGGTTCTTCCAAGTTTGCCAAAAACAACCGCTGGGGATGGTTCCCTTCTGCAGCCCTGGCATGGAAAGCAAGCAACGAGACGTTCCTCAAGGACAATCCGATCATCAACAACCTGAAAATCCGCTTGGGTTGGGGTACTACCGGTAACCAGAACGTGCAAGACTGGGCCTATATCGCCCTGCTTGCCACCAAGAACACCCCGTGGGGTAACGGTGTACTGAACGGCAATACCGCTAATCCCGACCTGAAGTGGGAAACGACCTATTCCACCAACCTAGGTCTGGATCTGAACCTCTTCGACAACCGCATTGAGTTCATCGCCGACTTCTACTACAAGAAAACCAAGGATATGCTGCTGCAAGTGGCTCTACCCGCATTCTTGGGCTCGTCCGGTCAAGGTGCTGCCAGCAATCCCTGGAGCAATATAGGCTCGCTTGAGAACAAAGGTGTGGAACTGACCCTGAATACCGTGAACATCGACACCAAGGACTTCCAATGGAGAAGCAACTTCGTATTCTCACTCAACCGCAACAAGGTGGTGGAAATGGATACCGAAACCGGTAGCCTGCCCTACTCCCTGCAAGTGGGTTCAGATACACAAACCGTAACCAACTCCGTAGCAGGAAAACCCATCGCACAGTTCTGGGGATATAAGGTAATCGGACGTTTTGACGAACCTACCGACTTCTACTATACAGATGCCAATGGAGCTGTTAAGGAAGTGGCACGCCCCATCAACCAAGGCATTGCCCAAGGAGAAACGTGGCTGGGCGATTACATCTTTGCCGACATTAACAATGACGGGAAAATAGACAACAACGACCAGACATTTATCGGAAATCCCGAACCTAAGTTCACCTATGGCATAGGAAACACCTTCTCCTGGAAGGGCTTCGACCTGACCATATTCCTGAGTGGCAGCTACGGCAACGACGTACTGAACTACAACCGTCGCTGGCTGGAACAGTCGGGCGCCAACAGCAACCTGTTGAAATCCACCGGCTATGCCATCGTAGAGAAGATTGATCCCAACGGACCGGATGACTTCCGTAACTTCCACGTAACGGGTGGTGACCCTTTGTCACCCCGCCTCTACACAGCCAGTGCCAAAAACTTCAACTGGCGCGTGAGCGACCGCTACATAGAAGACGGTTCTTATCTGCGCATACAGAACATCTCTCTGGGCTACACATTCCCCAAGAAATGGCTGGGGAAGACTCCCATCCAGAACCTGAAGGTGTATGCCAACCTGCAGAATGTATATACTTGGACCAAATACAAAGGCTACGACCCGGAAGTGGGCAGTCTGTGGGGGAATACCTTATATAATGGTATCGACTACGGACGTTATCCTTCGCCCCGCATCTACACCTTTGGTTTGACCGCATCATTCTAATCCTAAAACAAAAAAGACAATGAAAACAAAATATATCATATCGACTATTGCGTTGACAGGCGTACTGGCACTGACCGGATGCGAAGACTTTCTGGAGCAGAAGAATACGCACGACCTGAACCAGCAGACCTTCTTCGACTCCGAAGCGGCATTACGGGCAGCCACCGCACCTCTCTACAACTATGTATGGGCAGGCTTTAATGACAAGTTCTATTATGGAATGGGCGATGGACGTGCCAACAACATCACCGCCCAATATTCCGACTACATCTACCCGTACACCAACCTAAGCGAAACATCCCTGAGCCAAGGTCTGACCGATGCATGGAATTCCTTCTATTCCGTAGTGGCACAGGCCAACAATACCATCAACAATATCACTGACTATTCCGCCCCCACCCTCAGCGAGGACTCAAAGCGTGTATCTATTGCCGAAGCACGCTTCATGCGCGGTACGGCCTATTGGTACATCGCTTCCCTATGGGGAGTGGGCATCATCTATACCAACACCTCCAGTATGGTGAACAATTACGTGGTTCCCGCCAACCCGGGTGTGGATGTCATAGAGTTTGCCATCCGCGACCTGGAATATGCAGCCAAATACCTGCCTAAGACTCCTGCCGATGCAGGACGGGTGACGTGCTACAGTGCCTACGGCATGTTGTCGCGTGTTTACCTCTCTATGGCCGGACTTACCACCGATGGCCTGTATAACGGAAGCAACGTTGCCACCGATTTCAACCGTGGCACACGAAACCAGACCTACCTTGATCTCGCGAAGCGGGCAGCCCTGAAGGTGATTGCCGAATCGGGAGCCGGACTGATAGACAATTATGGAGACTTGTTCGCAGCCAAAAGCTTCAACAATAACAGCGAGAGCCTTTTCCAGTTGCAATGGTTACCTGCCACGCAGGCCAACAGCAGCGCCTGTGGCAATACAATGGTCCGCTTCCTCGCATGGTCTACGATGGTGGCCGACAAAGATGCCTGGGGAGGCGCCACCTATTGTTCTTGGAACCTATGGGAAGAATTCAAAACCTATAAGGATGAGACACTGGGTAAAACCGTGGACGATGCTGTCCGCCGCCACTATTCGGTAGCTTCGTATGGCGAGTTCTATCCGGACATGAATATGAAAAACGGAGGTTATACCTATGGCGAGACCGAGAATCCGGGCAACCAGGGAGCCAACATCAAGAAATACGTCATTGGCACAACGGCCGACAACGGCGGCATCAGCGAACCAGGCAACTCGGGTACCAATACCTACATGATGCGTCTGGCCGAAGTCTATCTGAATTATACGGAAGCCGTTTTGGGAAACAGTGCAAGTACCACCGATACGGAATATTTCAACCGAGTGCGCACCCGTGCAAAAATGGAAAGCAAAAAAAGCATTACTTACGAAGACCTACGCCACGAACGCCGTATGGAATTTGCTTTCGAAGGACAGTATTGGTACGATCTCGTACGCCGTTCCTATTACCGCCAGCAGGAGGTTATCAATTACATGAACCACCAGCAGCGTAACGCCAGCTACGAGTACCAGACCGAATCGGGCGTATATGAAATCAGCCCCGACTATGTGGAACCGGGGAACGGTGTAGCCACAGCTACGGCAAACAGCCTCATATTGCCCATGTCGGACACCGACCAAAGCAAGAACCCCTATCTGAAACCCGATACCGGCGGAAACTTACAGACCGTAGCTTATGAATTTGGAGAAAAAGAAGTTTCTGAAGAAGATTTGTTCAACTAATATAAACGAATAATCATGAAATACCTGAAATATACCCGACTATTGTGCATGGCACTTCTGGCAATGGGCTTCACTGCCTGCAACGACGAGGATGCCTATTTTGAGGAGGATGCGCAAAACTCTCCGATTGTAGTGAATAAGGTCTATCTGCAAGACGTGGAATCGTCCGTTCCCGACCGCGAAGTGACGTTTGCACGGCTCGGACAAGTCATCCGTCTGTCCGGAAGCGGACTGTATGGAGTGAGAAAAGTGTATATCAACGGATATGACACTTACTTTAATCGAGCTTTGGTAAGCGACCAGTCATTGCTGGTACAACTCAACAAAGAAACTCCCGTGGCCGAAGCCGAAGAGGAAGTGAGAAATACCATCCGTCTGGTAAAAGACGGTTCGGAGTTTGTTTATAAGGATCTGGTGGTTCGTGCCGCCTCCCCACAAATCTCGCATATCAGCAACACTCTACCACTAGAGGGGGAAAAGGTAATTGTTTATGGAGCCAACCTGCAAGAAACACTCAAGTTGATCCTTCCGGGCGGCGTGGAAGTGTCTGCAGGCATAGAGAGCGATGAGGATGGCGAATGGTACTCGTTCACCATGCCGGGTGGCGTGAGCCAAGGCGGAAGTATCACCTCGGAAGGTGCCAACGGAACCGCTGTCACTCCCGCCTACTTCAACGAAAAGAGCTGTATGATTCTCGACTTCGACGGCACCGGCGTACAGGGATTTTGGAGCTGGGATGCCGGCAAGTCCATGTGCGACGATGAGCACGACGTAGCGGACGATCCGCTGGGGAAACGAGGCAAATGTGCCCTGCTGGTACCTCAACGTATGCTGGATGCAGGCGGCGCTGTCTCAGGTAAACCGCGCGTGTCCGAGTGGTGGACGGCAGGTAATGACGAGCCTACCGATGACTGGAACCGCATGACCGGACTGATTCCGGCAGAAACGCCTGTGAACGAAGTGGCCTTCCAGTTTGATATCTACGTACCGCAACCTTGGAGTGGAACAGGTCACATCCAAATATCGCTTATGAACAACTTCAATATTAGCGGCATTGGATCGGACGATGATGGCACCAACAATGCCGTGGCATTCTGCGTACCTTGGATTAAAGAGGGAGTAGTGGTGCCCTTCTACACCGAAGGCTGGCAAACCGTCACCATTCCTTTTAGCCAGTTCAACAAATATGCCACCTTATTGGAAAATGAGGAGGAAGCTACTTTCCAAATGGTAATAGACGACCGCAACGGAGCATCTTACCGCAACTTCGGCATGGGATTCGTCAACACCAACTTCACCTTTGGAGGCGTAACGGTGGAATCGACACTCTTCAACCAGAAAATCTATGTGGACAACTGGCGCGTAGTACCTTGCAAGAAGACCATCGTATCCGATTTCCCGGATGAAGAAGAATGACCTTCTCAACTCGTCAACTATTTTAAGAACTTAAAACTGAAAAAGTATGAAATTAAATAGAATCATCCTTCCCGCAATGGCAATGGCATTGACTTTGGCTGCCTGCGAGGATAATAAGATGGAATGGGGTACTCCTGACGGACACGGACAAGCCGACCTCTCCGATATTCCACTAAGTTTAACCGAAAAAATAGCCAACTACAAGAGTATCAAGGAATATGCGGCTGAGTATATTCCGAATATGACCGTAGGCTTAGGCATCGGAGCAGACTATTATATAAATAACGGGACTGTGAAGCAACTGGCCGATGCAAACTTCAACACCTTTACCACCGGAAATGCCATGAAGCATGATGCAGTGGTGGGCAACAAGGGTGAACTGAACTTCGCTACCATAGATGCTTTTGTAAATGCCATTCCGGCAGACGCCAAAATGTACGGACACTGTTTTCTGTGGCACACGCAGCAGAAACAAATGTACCTGAAATCGCTGATTGCTCCCGAAGTAGTGATTGAGGATACCGGTGGTGACGATGTCTGCGAGAATGTCATTACCAACTCCGGTTTCGAAAGCGGAACCGACGGATGGACCGGTCTTTGGGGAAAATACACTTATGCAGTGGAAGCTCCCGGAAAGGACAGCGATAATGCCATTCACTTCACCATGACCGGAGAAACGGCTGCGAACTACGACTGCCAGCTTTTCTGGCCACTCGCCTCCCCTTTGGAAGATGGTGTGACGTATGCTTTCTCTGCCGATATCAAGTCCGACATGGATATTGCCGTGCAGTTCATAGGTCAGAACGCATCATACGCAGGTATTTATAAGGACAGCTATACCGCTCCTGCCGACTGGCTGCACGTGACGGGTGAATTCACTTATAACGCAGCTTCCGAGACTACCGATATTATCCGTGTAGGCTTCCAGTTTGGCGGCACACCGGGCAGCAATGTGTGGATAGACAACCTGAAATTCGGCGTGAAGAAGGTAGAGAAGATGAAAAACGTCATCACCAATCCTTCGTTTGCCGACGGCACCAACGGTTGGACCGGACTGTGGGGCAAATATACATACGGTGTAGAAGCGCCGGGACGTACGGACGACACAGCCATCCGCTTCACCATGACCGACGAAACGGCCGCGAACTACGACAGTCAACTCTTCTGGGCACTCGACACCCCTCTGGAAGTGGGAGCCACTTACGCTTTCTCGTTCTATACCAAGAGCGACATGAACATCGCCGTACAGGCCATCGGACAGAATGCAAGTTATTCGGGTATCTACAAGGACAGCTTCACGGCACTGAACGACTGGACACTATGCGAAGGAGAATTTACCTACAACGCCTCTGATCCTGCCGACATCGTCCGCTTCGGTGTTCAGTTTGGCGGTACTCCGGGCAGCACCATATGGATTGATGACTTTAAATTCGGTTTGAAGAACGAGGAAGCACAGCCCAAGGCCAAAAACCTGGCCCGCGCCGCAGGAGGCGTGACCTACATCTACAAAACGCCTGAAGAGAAACGTACCGCCCTCTTGGGTGCCATGGAAACTTGGATTAAAGGCATGGCCGAGCACATGGGCGACCGTATGATAGGCTGGGATGTCATCAATGAACCTATCGACGACAGTACGAAAGGCGTACGTGGAATCAACGGTGTGTTTGGAAGCGAAGATGCAGACGGCAATCCCGATACCGCACCCGTAGAACAAGATGGGCTGAACCTGAACTGGGCAAGCAACCACTTCTACTGGGGCTACTATCTGGGCATGGAATACGCCACCAAGGCCTTTGAATATGCCCGCAAGTATTGCAGACCTGAAACCAAGCTCTTCGTCAACGACTACAATCTGGAAGTCAGCCCTGCTAAGCTGGATGCCCTGATTAACTTTGTGAAGTACATTGACGAACACAACGAGACGAATGCCCCAATCGTAGACGGTATAGGCACACAGATGCACGCCGTAGCAGCCGATCTGACTCGTGAAAAGATAGATGAAATGTTCAAAAAACTTGCCGCTACGGGTAAGATTATCCGTATTACCGAGCTTGACGTACGCCACACTTATGAGCCTACAGCTAATCCGTCGGCCGAACAGCTAATGAAACAGGCGGATGTCTATCGCTGGATTATCGAGTCTTATAAGGAGAACGTGCCCGCTACGCAGCAATCCGGCTTTACCATCTGGAGTTTGTCCGACCACGCAGACGAACACACCGGCTGGTTCACAGGCGACACTCCCAATCTCTTCGATGCCAACTATGCCCGCAAGCCGGCCTATAAGGGCGTGTGCGACGGTATTGCCGGACGTGACATCAGCGAAGACTTCACCGGCGACGACTGGAAAGCAGCCTACGAAGTGAAAGAGGAAGAAACTCCCGCTGATCAATAAGTGAAAACAAGAAATCCGGTAAGGCTCCGGCCTTACCGGATTCCATTCACCCAATCATTCAGCAAATCCGGTAAAAACATCCGTTTTATCCCCTGAAACAGGAAGATGTACGATAAACAAAAAATTATGTAACATCATTCGGGGATAATGTAACCGAAATGAAGTTTTCTGCAACATTGCGAAAAGTTTTTTAAATTATAGCTCACTATCTTTGTTGCAATGGAAAACATCTCAAATCAATACCAGAGACAAACAATGAAGAATTGGATTTTCATTTTAGTTTTGAGTGTAATGACAGTTGGGTATGTAAATGCTCAAAAAAGTACATTACAAAAACAAGGTACCGCTACTCAATTAGTAGTAGACGGTAAACCATTTCTTGTTTTAGGCGGTGAATTAGGAAATTCATCGGCAGCATGCACAGAAGATATCGAAAGTATCTTCCCGAAGCTGCAACGAATGGGACTGAATACAGTACTCGTTCCCGCATACTGGGATTTGATAGAACCGCAAGAAGGACAATTCGACTTCACCCTCACAGATAAAGTTATCCGTCAAGCCCGGCAGAACGATCTGAAAGTTATCTTTCTTTGGTTCGGTGCTTGGAAAAACTCCATGAGTTGTTATGCTCCCTTCTGGTTCAAAGAAAACTATAAGAAATATCCGCGTGCTTATACACAAAAAGGAAAACCACTCGAAATAGCCAGCGCATTCTCTGAAAATGTATTCCAAGCCGACAACCGTGCTTTTTCCAGGTGGTTGGAACACGTTGCAGCCATTGATAAAGAGGAAGGTACCGTCATCATGATACAGATAGAAAATGAGATAGGTATGCTGGAAGATGCAAGAGACTATTCTAAAGAAGCCAACGCACTGTTCAATGCATCGGTGCCTGCGGAATTAATGAGCTACTTGCAGAAAAATAAGAAAACACTCCATCCCCGGATGCTTGAAAAATGGGAAAGCCAAGGTAGCAGGAAGCAAGGTACCTGGCAAAAAGTATTCGGAGCCGATATCTACACCGATGAATTATTTATGGCCTGGCACTACGCCCGCTATGTAGAAAGAATGGCACAAAGCGCCCGGTCCATCTACAATATTCCACTATATGTGAACGCTGCCATGAACAGCCGTAACCGGAAGCCGGGAGAATATCCTTCTGCCGGTCCGCTGGCACACCTTATTGATATATGGCATTGCGGAGCGCCCAGCATCGACCTTCTTGCTCCCGACCTGTACGACAATGGCTTTACAGACTGGGTAGCCCAATATAAATTGCACAACAACCCGCTGTTTATCCCCGAAATCAAACTAACAGACAATAATGGCGTAAGAGCTTTCTACATCTTTGGTGAACATGATGCCATCGGTATCAGTCCGTTCTCTATCGAAGGTGGTTCCGACTCTCCTAACTCTCCGTTGGTAAAAAGCTATCGTACGCTAAAGGAGTTCATGCCGCTGCTGGCTAAGCATCAAGGTAAAGGGACAATGAAAGGATTACTTTTCGATCAGGAAAATAAGGAACGTATCATTTATCAGGATGATCTGAAGATAACTTGCCGCCATTTCTTTACCCTTCCATGGGATGCGCGCGCCACCGATGGCAGTGTATGGCCCGAAGGCGGAGGTATATTACTGAAACTGGCACCTAACGAATATATAGTAGCTGGTAGTGGCATCGTTATCGAGTTTGAAAAAGCTACAGAAAATCAAATTAAATCCCAGGCATTGGGCGAAGACGGATTTGCTCAGGCAGGAGGAAAGGGTGATAAAGTGATAAGTGATAAGGTGATGTGGAAAGGAGCACGTTGTGGCATCGGTTCCGTAGATGAAGTGAAGGTGGACGAGGACGGTACGTTCTCTTATATCCGCCGTCTGAATGGTGATCAGGATCACCAAGGGCGACATGTACGCATCTCAGTGGGAGAATTCCAGATACTTCATGTGAAATTGTACGAGTATAAGTAGGTAGTAATTAAGTTGTGGGTAAAAGATAAAATTAGATATGAATAAGGTTAGGTTTAATAAAGTTAGGTTGAGTCTGGCAGTGCTGCTTTGCCTTTGCGCTACTTCCATGGTGGACGCAAAGGTAAAGTTGCCTGCTTTGATTTCTGACGGAATGGTATTGCAACGCGAGCAACCCATCAAAGTATGGGGCACGGCAGATGCCGGAGAAAGTGTACAGGTGAAGTTCCTAAAGAATGCCACCCCTACAGGTGTAAAAGGTGGTAAACTGAAAGTAGCTTACACGGTTACAGCAGACGCAAACGGTAGGTGGACCCTCACCCTGCCTGCAATGAAACCGGGCGGACCTTACATTCTGCAAGTTAATGACATCGAACTGAAAGATATTCTGGTAGGAGATGTATGGTTGTGCTCCGGCCAATCCAATATGGAACTACCTGTCAGCCGGGTAACAGATATGTTCCGTGATGAAATTGCCGCTTATGAGAACACAAATATACGGCAGTTGAAAGTACCTAATATCTTCAACTTCCATGCACCGCAAGCGGACTTGCCGGATTACGTTGCCTGGAAACCGCTGACGCAGGAAAACGTAATGAACTTTTCCGCCTTGGCCTACTTCTTTGCCAAAGCCATGTATGAAAAGAACAGTATACCCATCGGACTGATAAACTCCAGTTGGGGGGGGACTCCCGTTGAGGCATGGATAAGCGAAGAAGGACTGAAAGAATTTCCAAAGTATATTAATGAGAAACGGCAATATGAAGATGATGCGTATCTGAAAAGCATTAAGCAGACAGAAGGTTTGAACTTCTATCGCTGGAACACTTCCCTATACCGGGGAGATGCAGGGCTGCACGAAACAACACCTTGGTATGCCGCCAACTACAACGATAAGGACTGGCAGACCGTCGATTTATTCTCCACCGACTGGGGAAGCAACGGTTTGAATCCGATAAACGGTTCGCACTGGTTCCGCAAGAAAGTGGAAGTACCGCAGGAGTGGAACGGAAAAGAAGCGACCTTGCGCTTAGGTTGCATTGTAGATGCAGACTCGGTCTATGTGAACGGTACATTCGTAGGTACTGTTTCCTACCAGTATCCTCCACGCATCTATACCATTCCGGCAGGTGTACTGAAAGCGGGAAAAAACACAGTAACTATACGGCTCATCAGCAATAACGGTTATCCGCACTTTGTAAAAGAGAAGCCTTATAAGATTATTTGCGGAAATGAAGAAGTAAGCCTGCAAGGAGAATGGAAATACAGATTAGGTGCTTCCATGCCTCCGGCTCCGGGAATGATGTTCTTCTGTTACAAACCGGTATGCCTGTACAATGCCATGATTGCCCCGTTACAAAACTATGGCATCCGTGGTGTCCTCTGGTATCAGGGAGAGTCCAATGTGGACCGCCGCAATGAATACGCCGCACTACTGACAGCTCTGATTGCTGATTGGCGCAACACATTCGGCAACCCGGAATTACCTTTCTACATTGTAGAGCTGGCAGACTTCCTGTCCCGAGATGACGTCAGCGGTCGGCAGGCCTGGGCTGAAATGCGCAAGGAACAGGCCAAAGTAGCTGAAACCAACCGGAACACCCGCCTCATCCGCAACAGTGACCTGGGCGAATGGAACGATATACATCCATTGGATAAGAAAACCCTGGGACAACGTGCGGCAGAAAGTGCGTTGGAGAATAATAAATGACGGACAACCGGAAACGGATAACAGCAAGCGAACAACTGATTACTGACAATTAATAACTGAATAATACAGCACTATGAACGCACTAAGTCAAAAAGTGTCTATGGCCGAGAAGATTGGCTATAGTTTAGGAGATTGCTCTGCGAACCTCGTGTTCCAGATGATGATGATTTACCAAACCAAGTTTTATACCGATGTCTTCGGTCTGGAAGGCGCCATTGCAGGATCAGTGATGCTGATTGCCCGCATTGTGGACGCTTTTGTAGACCCTACCGTAGGTATTTTGTCCGACCGGACACAAACCAAATGGGGCAAATACCGCCCATGGGTACTCTGGACTGCATTGCCGTTCATGGTGTTCTATGTGTTGGCATTCTACAATCCCGGCATCGAGGATAAAGGTTTGGTAGCGGTGTACGCTACAATCTCCTATACCTTGTTGATGACGCTTTACTCGTTCAACAATACACCGTACGCATCGTTGGGTGGTGTTATGTCAAGTGACATCAAGGAACGTACAAGTATTACGTCTATCCGTTTCGTAGCTGCTACTATTGCGCAGTTTGTGGTGCAGGGCTTGACGCTCCCGCTGGTAAGCAAGTTTGCTGGTGAAAGCGGTGATAAGGGGCACGGTTGGCTGTGCACTATTTCCTTATTTGCAGTCATCGGTTTCGTGTTCCTGGTTATTACCTTCTTCTCCAGCCGCGAACGTATCACACCGCCGGCAAATCAGAAAACTGATACCCGGAAAGACATCAAGGATGTATTCAAGAATATTCCTTGGCGGGCCATGTTCATCCTGACACTCTTCCTTTTCACTACCCTCGCCATGTGGGGAAGCGCTATGAACTACTACTTTGAAAATTATGTGGATTCGGGCGCACTGTTTGCCTTCCTCGATAAACTGGGATTAGTGGCTACACAAGCCAGTGACTCAGTGGGTTATACGATACTGAATGCTTTCGGCCTTATTGTCAGCAGTCCTGAAAAGGCTTATGAAGTGGGCTTTGGTGTGTTCAACATGCTGGGAGCAGTGGTACAGTTCTTCGGCGTTATCTTCCTGTCCGGTTTCCTGGCCAACCGTTTCGGAAAGAAGTCGGTGTTTATTGTTTGTCTGGCGCTGACGGCACTGTTTACCGCCTTCTTCTATTTCCCGAATGAAACGGATGTAGAAACAATGTTCGTCCTGAACTTCCTCAAGAGTTTGGCATACGCTCCCACCGTTCCATTGCTTTGGGCTATGATTGCCGACGTAGCGGATCATTCGGAATATGTCAATCACCGCCGTGCAACGGGTTTCGTGTTTGCAGGTGTGGTGTTTGCACTGAAAGCCGGATTGGGTATCGGTGGCGCAATTTTGGGTTTCCTGCTCTCCGGTTTCGGTTATATATCAGGCGCAGGGATTGCACAAAGCGAATCGGCTATTCATGGTATCGTGCTTTCATCCAGTATTATTCCGGCAATTACATTCTTCATCGGCGTTATAGCGCTGTACTTCTATCCTATAACAAAGAAGTATAATGAAGAGATGCAGGCCGAACTGACGGAACGCAGAAGTAAAGAAGATTATTAATCATACTAAAGTAGAATGAAATTAAAGTATTTAGCACTATCAGTTTGTGCTGCTACATTCATGTCTTGCAACAGTGACAAACCTGTTGCGGCAGACCCGACTCTAAAAGATATTCTCGGTAATAAATTCCTCGTTGGTGTCGCCATCAATTCCGAACAGGCTGTGGGTCGCGACACCAGCGGAGTCGATGTGGTACGCCGTCACTTCAACTCCATTGTGGCCGAAAACTGCATGAAAAGTGAAGTGATACACCCGGAAGAAGACAGATATGACTTTAGCCTGGCAGACGAATTCGTTAAGTTCGGCGAGGATAACGGAATGTTCATCATCGGGCATTGCCTGGTGTGGCATTCCCAACTCTCACCTTGGTTCTGCGTAGATGCCGATGGAAAGAATGTTTCACCCGAAGTCCTGAAAGAGCGGCTGAGAAGCCATATCCATACCATCGTAGGCAGGTACAAAGGTCGCATTAAAGGCTGGGACGTAGTAAACGAAGCCATCGAAGGAGACGGAAGCTACCGCCGGAGCAAGTTCTACGAAATACTGGGAGAAGAATATATCCCGCTGGCTTTCCAATATGCACATGAGGCAGACCCGGAAGCGGAGCTCTACTATAACGATTACGGCATGCATGAACCGGGACGCCGCGATGCGGTGGTGCGCATGGTCAACTCACTTAAGGAAAAAGGATTGCGCATAGATGCCGTAGGTATGCAGGGACACATGGGATTGGATTACCCGAGCATAGGTGAATATGAAACCAGCCTTCTCGCCTTTGCCTCGACAGGTGCTAAAGTAATGATAACGGAATGGGACATGAGTGCTTTGCCAACCGTAAACCGCGGAGCAAATATTGCCGACAAAGTAGCCTTTGAGAAAGCCTTAAATCCCTATCCCGAAGCTCTGCCGGATAGTGTTTCCAATCTGTGGAATGCACGCATGAAATCGTTCATGGAACTTTTCATAAAGCACTCGGACGTCATTACACGCGTAACCGCCTGGGGAGTATCGGACGGTGACTCCTGGAAGAATGACTGGCCCGTACCGGGAAGACGGGAATATCCCCTACTCTTCGACCGTAACTATCAGCCTAAGCCCTTCCTAAAAGAAATTCTGGAACCTAAAAAGGCCGTGTTCGATGAGTTCACATATACGGTAGCTCCTAAGGATACCGATAAAGCAACTGATCAGCTTACCACACCGGGCACATTGAATCCCGTGTTACCGGGTTGTTATCCCGACCCGAGCATCTGCCGCGTAGGAAACGACTATTATATGGTCAACTCCTCTTTCGCCTTCTACCCCGGTGTACCCATCTGGCACAGCACAGATCTGACGAACTGGGAACAACTGGGCTACGTCCTCAACCGCCCCTCACAGTTGCCTATGTACGACGGCCTGCGCATCAGTGGCGGTATCTATGCTCCGGACATCAAATACAATCCTCACAACGGACTGTTCTATCTGATCACTACAGCCGTAGACGGTGGCGGCAACTTCTTCGTCACCACGGATGATCCGAAGAAAGGAAGCTGGAGTGATCCCACTTTCTTGCCTGAAGTGGGCGGTATCGACCCCGGATTTCTCTTCGACGAAGACGGGAAAGCATACATTGTGAACAATGACGGTCCTGCAGGAAAGCCCGAATATGACGGTCACCGCGCTATCTGGATCCGCGAATTTGACTGGAAAAACGGTTGTACCGTAGGAAAACAGAAGATGATTGTTGACGGGGGCGTAGACAAAACCCGGCACCCCATTTGGATAGAAGGTCCACACCTCTACCACATCAACGGCACATACTATCTGATGGCTGCCGAAGGTGGAACAGGTCCCAACCACTCGGAAGTGATCTTCACCTCTGCGTCTCCGTTTGGTCCTTTCAAACCTTGTGCCATCAACCCGATATTGACGCAACGCGGCTTGCCGGGCGACCGTCCCAACCCGGTTACCTGCGTCGGTCATGCCGACCTGGTAGAAACTCCCGCTGGTGACTGGTACGCCGTCTTCCTCGGTGTTCGCCCCTACCGCGACGGTCATGACGTGATGGGACGCGAAACTTTCATGCTCCCGGTGACCTGGAAAGAGAATCAACCCATTATTCTTCCTGAGGGTGACGTCATCACTTATACCGCCGACCGCTCCTACGGTCCTGCCCCACTATGGACAGCAAACGGACTGGCTAAAGAAGCATTTTTTATCCGCACTCCACTGGTGCCCTGCTACAGTATAAACGATAAAGGGCAGTTGGAAATGACCGCCAGCAGCACTGATCTTAACCAAAAGCGTCAGCCCGCCGCCATCGGTCGCTGGATCAACAATTGGACATTCACAGCTCAGACCGGCTTGGACTTCGTGCCACAACAGCCGAAGGATTTCGCAGGCATCATCTGTTTCCATGATGATAATTGCTATATTCGCTTCGGAAAGACATTGGACAAAGACGGCAAACCCGTCATGCTTCTGGAAACATACAGCCATGGCAGACTGTGCAGCCAAGCCGGCAGCCCGCTAACCTGGACAGATGGGAAAGTATATCTGAAAGTAGAAGGTGATAATGCAGTAAACTATACCTTCTGCTACTCCACCAGTCCTAAAGGTAGCTGGACACAAGTAGGCGAACCCGTCTCCGCCGACCTGATAAGCACGCAGACAGCCGGCGGTTTCACCGGAACCATGGTCGGCATTTATGCCACAGGAAACTATACGAATTAACCTTTAAAATTATAGAGTCATGAAGAAAGAAAAAAGATACTTGGTACCCGGAGATTATATGGCAGATCCTGCCGTTCATGTGTTCAACGACCGCCTTTACATCTACCCTTCCCACGACTGGGAAAGCGGTATCCCCGAAAATGACAACGGTGACCATTTCAATATGAAAGACTACCACGTCTTCTCTACCGATGACCCCATGAAAGGTGAAATCGTAGACCATGGCCTGGTACTCACCACCGAAGATATCCCCTGGGCAGGACGCCAGCTTTGGGATTGCGACGTAGCTGAGAAAGACGGCAAGTATTATATGTATTTCCCCCTGAAAGACCAGAACGATATCTTCCGTATCGGCGTTGCCATCAGCGACCGTCCCGAAGGGCCGTTCATTCCCCAACCCGACCCGATGCGCGGAAGTTACAGTATAGACCCTGCCGTTCTGAATGATGGAGACGGTAACTATTATATGTACTTCGGTGGTCTGTGGGGCGGACAATTGCAACGCTATCGCGACAACAAAGCCCTGGAAAGTGGAGCTACTTTCCCCGCAGACAACGAACCGTCCATCCCCGCACGGGTTGCCCGCCTCAGTGCGGACATGCTGCAATTTGCCGAAGAACCTAAAGCCATAGTGATTCTGGACGAAAACGGACAACCGCTGACAGCCGGAGACAACGAACGCCGTTTCTTCGAAGCAAGCTGGATGCACAAGTATAATGGAAAATATTACTTCTCCTACTCTACCGGTGATACTCACCGCCTGTGCTACGCCGTTGGTGACAATCCTTATGGTCCTTTCACCTATCAGGGAGTAATCCTGACTCCGGTGGTAGGTTGGACTACCCACCACTCCATTGTGGAATACCGGGGCAAATGGTATCTGTTCCATCACGACAGCGTGCCTTCCGGCGGACGCACCTGGTTGCGCAGCCTCAAAGTATGCGAACTGGAATACGACGCCGACGGAAAGATCGTCACCATTGAAGGACTGGATTAACCGTTGCCCGATAGAGTATGGATACTGTCAAAATAGGTATTATAGGTACCGGATGGATTGCCGAAAAGATGGCAATCACCCTCGAAGGAATGGAGGGAGTAGAAGCTTATGCAGTCTCTTCCCGCCAATTGCAGACTGCCCGTGACTTTGCCGACCGGTGGGGTTTCACCCGTGCCTACGGTTCCTATGAAGAAATGCTGGATGATGAAGAGGTGGAGTTGGTATATGTTGCCACTCCCCATTCCCATCATTTCGAACATGCACGTATGAGTCTGCTGAAAGGCAAAGCGGTTTTATGCGAAAAGGCATTCACCGCCAATGCCCGTCAGGCGGAAGAACTGCTGAATCTTGCCAAAGAAAAGGAACTCTTCATCACCGAAGCTATCTGGACACGTTACATGCCCCTATCGCAAACCATCAATGACCTTGTAAACGGTGGAATCATCGGACGTCCCATGACGCTATCCGCCAATCTGGGTTACCCAATCGGCAACCGTGAGCGCCTCCGCCAACCGGCACTGGCAGGCGGGGCTCTGCTCGACCTGGGAGTATATGCACTGAACTTTGCTTCCATGGTTTTCGGGACGGACGTAGAGCGTGTCACCTCCACCTGCGTAAAGACCGATACCGGAGTCGATGCACAGAATAGTATAACTCTTACATTCAAGGATGGGAAAATCGCTGTACTGCACAGCAGTATGCTGAGTATGACCGACCGTCAAGGCATCATCTCCGGTGACAAAGGCCATCTGATCATTGAAAATATCAACAATCCGCAACGAATCAGGGTGGTAACGGAAGATTATAAGACAGTAGTTGTCTACAACTGTCCGCCACAGATCACCGGCTACGAGTACCAGGTATATGCATCCATGGAAGCTCTGAGGAACGGGTGGCTCGAATCTCCCTATATGCCTCACACCGAAACCCTGCGCATCATGCGCATGATGGATGACTTACGCCGCGAATGGGGAGTACGCTACCCCGCCGATGAATAAACCAACCAATACTTCTTGTTTATGAAAAAACTGCTCTCTTTATTCTTATTATTATCTTGTTTACTCGGCACCGTATCCGCGGAAGACGGCAGCCGCTTGTGGCTCCGGCAATCGACAGATGCCCACGCACAAATTACAGCGCCTCGCCAGTCTCCGACACTAAACATAGCCGTCCGTGAACTGAAACAGGCATGGAAAGGGCTCCCCGTTACACTTGTACTGAAGAAAGACAAACAGCTATCTTCCGAAGGCTTCCGCATACGACAGGTAAATGGAAAACTCACTGTTACTTCTCCCAGCGAAACGGGTCTGCTTTATGCTGCCTATCACTTGATCCGCCTGCAAGAAATGCGGAACTTCGGAAAGCCTTCGGAAACAGACCAGGAAATAACGGAGAATCCTGCCTATGACCTCCGTATTCTCAACCATTGGGACAACCTCGACCGCAGCATTGAGCGCGGTTATGCCGGCAAATCTCTCTGGAACTGGGAAGAACTGCCCGGCACGCTCTCCGACAGATATGAAGCTTATGCCCGTGCCAATGCCTCCATCGGAATCAATGCAACGGTGCTGAACAATGTAAATGCTTCTTCTAAAATCCTTTCCGCCGAATATCTGGAAAAGGTAAAGGCTCTGGCAGACGTATTCCGTCCTTACGGCATCAAGGTGTATCTCTCTATCAACTTTGCCTCCCCCATGCAACTGGGCGGGCTTTCCACAGCCGATCCTTTGGACAAAGATGTCATCGCCTGGTGGAAGCAGAAAGTCAAAGAGATCTACCGCACCATCCCTGACTTCGGTGGCTTCCTGGTAAAAGCCAATTCCGAAGGACAGCCCGGTCCGTGCGACTTCAACCGTACACATGCCGAAGGCGCCAATATGCTGGCAGATGCATTGAAGCCCTATAAAGGTATTGTCATGTGGCGCGCTTTCGTCTACAGCCCAACAGATGCAGACCGCGCAAAGCAAGCTTATCTGGAATTCCAGCCTTTGGATGGACAATTCCGCGACAATGTCATCGTACAGATAAAGAACGGTCCGGTCGACTTCCAGCCTCGCGAACCGTATAGTCCTTTATTCGGTGCTATGCCCCGGACTCCGCAGATGGTTGAGTTCCAGATTACACAAGAATATCTGGGCTTCTCCAATCACCTTGCCTATCTTGCCCCGATGTGGGAAGAGTTCTTCGACTTTGTGAAGCCGTCTTCACTGAAAGCCATAGCAGGCGTCGCCAATATAGGTACGGATACAAACTGGTGCGGTCATCCTTTCGCCCAAGCCAACTGGTACGCTTTTGGGCGCATGGCCTGGAATCCTTCCCTGACATCAGGAACAATCGCAGAGGAATGGCTGAAACAGACTTTCTTCGATGTAAGTAATCCTAAACATGCACCCATTGCCTATGAAGTACATAACATGATGATGGAAAGCCGTGAGGCTGTGGTAGACTATATGATGCCACTCGGACTACATCACCTCTTTGCATGGGGTCACCACTACGGCCCGGAACCTTGGTGCGACGTGCCCGGTGCACGCCCCGACTGGATGCCGTCTTACTATCATAAAGCAGACAAACAGGGGATAGGTTTCGACCGCAGTCATACGGGTAGCAATGCTACAGCCCAATATCCCGATTCACTCTGCCGCCTTTACGATGACATCCGTACCTGTCCGGATGAGTATCTCTTGTGGTTCCATCATGCCCCTTGGCAACACACCATGCAAAGCGGACGTACTTTATGGGACGAGCTTTGCTATCGCTACGATCATGGTGTACAGCAGGTAAGAAGCTTTCAGAAAAAATGGGACCTGACCGAGAACTATATCGATGCGGAACGTTTCAAGGATGTACAGTCACGCCTGAAGATACAGGCACGTGATGCCGTATGGTGGAAAGACGCCTGTCTGCTATACTTCCAAGAATTTTCGGGTATGCGTGCCCCTTACGAAGTGGAAAGACCGATACATGAATTGGAAGACTTGAAGCAAGTGAAACTTCCTATTAATAACCATGAATGCCCGACACCCAAAATGCTGAATGAAAGAAGATAAGCAACAGCCCTGTTTCAAATAGAAAATACAAAAAAGAACAGCTCTAATGATACATTGAACTGTTCTTTTTTGTATTTTTGTACCTTATGGATATTATAAAGGATATGAAATATGAATAAAGTAGCATTATTATCTATAAAATGGATACGGTTATCACTCTGTCTGATTACTCTCTCTTTCTTTGTACTATCCTGCGAGAAAGATGAAATAGAATCTGTTGAAAACCAAAAGACTTTATTCATGTACCTACCTTGGTCCACCAATCTGACCAGCAATTTCTACACGAATATCTCGGATATGGAAAAGGCAATCAGCCAGAAAGGACTGAATGGTGAACGGGTCATTGTATTTATGTCTACTACTTCAGAAAAAGCAATTCTATTTGAAATAACCTGCAAGAAAGGTAAATGTGAACAAGTTACTCTAAAAGAATATAACAACCCGCCTTTCACCACCGCCGAAGGAATTACTTCCATTCTCAATGATGTAAAAAGTTTCGCCCCTGCACCCACTTACGCCATGACTATCGGATGTCACGGTATGGGATGGCTTCCAGTTCATAGTACAAAAGGACGGGCAAGGACTTCAATAAGAATGCACTGGGAAAACGAAGGCGTTCCACAAACCCGTTATTTCGGCGGTACGACAAGTCAATATCAGACAGATATCACTACCCTTGCAGAAGGTATAGCAGATGCCGGAATAAAAATGGAATATATCCTATTCGATGATTGCTACATGTCAACCATAGAAGTAGCCTATGACCTGAGATACGTTACGGACTACCTTATTGGTTCCACCTGTGAAATCATGGCTTATGGTATGCCCTATTCTATCATTGGAAAAAATTTGATGGGCGAACCAAATTATCAAGCCATCTGTGACGGCTTCTATTCATTCTATTCCACCTATGAAGAAATGCCTTGTGGAACATTAGGCATAACTAATTGTGCAGAATTGGATCATCTGGCCGCTATCATGAAAGAAATAAATAACCGGTATACATTTGACCCTTCAAAGCGGAACCAGTTACAACCTTTAGATGGTTACTATCCGGTAATCTTCTATGATTACGGTGACTATGTAGCACATCTGTGTGATGACACATCCTTATTAAAAGAGTTTAAAGAACAGTTAGAACGGACCGTACCATATAAAACGCATACCGAAAGTTATTATTCCATGAATACGGGAACTACCACACCAATTAAAACCTTCTCTGGCATTACTGTATCCGATCCGAGCATAAATTCTTTAGCAACAGATAAAACAGAAACAAATTGGTATAAAGCAACGCACTAAATAGATTGTATACTAGATTAGATAATCCAGAAACCATATTCACACTGATTATCAAGTATTTACAAGAAGTTAACTTCCTGTCGACAAGGACTTAACTTCTTGTTGACAAGGTATTCCATGAATCAACTGCTTATTCACTACCCAATAAGGTATAATTAGTTCACTTTTTAAAAGAATATATAGAGGATATTAAGTATATTTGTAGAGTCAAAGTTAATAACTATGAAAAATATATTTATATTCTATTTGTTATGCTTATGTTTATCTCTCCCATGCTATGGACAAGAAGGAAAAATGTTCACAGTGGATAGAGAATTATCAAGCAGCATGCTCAATAAAATCTATCAGGATCGTGACGGAATCATCTGGATAGCAACAGAAGATGGTCTGAATCGATACGATGGAGCAAAATTTACAGTTTATAGAAATGAAAAAGATAATCCGAATTCCTTATTAAGTGACTATGTACGTACACTGTTCGAAGACAGTCAAGGTCGCCTTTTTATAGGTTCTCTAAACGGGCTGCAAATATACGATCGCGCAACCGATAGTTTTACAACCATCCCAATGTACCTCTCCAGTGGAGCCCCAATAGCCCCTAATGTAGGAGTTATACTTGAACAAAATAACGGAGAAATATTAATAGGAACTTCCGGTCACAGTATATTTTTACTGAAAACACAAGGAGATAGTATAAAAGCACAACAAATAGACCAATTTATTGCCAGCAACCTGATTACATATTCATATCGGGATAAAAAAGGAAATCTATGGATAGCAACAGGCGATAATGGAATATTCCGTCTCGATAACAACAATCAATTCAAACACTACTCCGGCGAAAAAAGCATAGCTTGGAATACAGTTTCCAACATGTGCGAAGATAAACAAGGAAATCTTTATATGGGTAGCTTAAAGAAAGGACTATTCAGATATAATGATAAAATCGATACATTTGTACCAATTACATACACTCCTAATCCCAACTTACCTATCAAAATCCTATACCCTGAGGAGGAGAATCAAATTCTTATTGGTACAGATGGTTCGGGAATGAAAGTTTATGACATCCAAGAACAAAAGATTAAAGAAGCCAATTTTAATATCACAACATTTGACCTTACAAAAGCAAAGATACATTCTATTCTGAAAGACAAAATGGGAAATATATGGTTAGGGTTCTTTCAGAAAGGAGTTATGATTATACCTGCCATAACCAACGAGTTCAAGTATCTAGGTTACAAATCTTCCAGACACAATGTGATTGGTTCCAACTGCGTCATGTCTGTACACAAAGACCATACAGGAACTCTTTGGGTAGGAACTGATAATGACGGAATTTATGCAGTGACTCCAGATAAAACACCCAAAGTGCATTTTTCACCTACTGACAATACTCATTCCGTTCCTGCCACCATTATGAGCATTTTCGAAGATTCCAACCACAATATGTGGATAGGTTCTTATCTGAATGGTATGGCCAAATTAGATACAAAAACCGGTCGTTGCGAGTATCTGAAGTTAGTGGACGAGACATCTAATCTAATGGAAAATGTATATTGTTTTGCAGAAGATAACAATAAAACCTTATGGATAGGAACTATGGGAGGAGGCCTATATCAGATGAATATAAATACCAAGGAAATAGTCCGTTGTCCCACCACCACCACCAGCAATACCGATTGGACCAAAGTAAATATGCTACATAACTCATGGATAAATTGCCTGTTACATACCGCTGAAGACAAACTCTACATAGGTACTTACGATGGTTTGGGCTGTCTGGATATAAAAACAATGGATTTCGTTTCTCCCATGAAAAACAGAAGAATATTATATGGCGATGTAATCTATGCTTTGCATGAAGGTAAGGATGGTAATATCTGGATAGGAACATCCAAAGGATTAAAACGCTTAAACCCACGAACTGTTGAAGTGCAAGAATATACAACAAAAGATGGTTTACCCAGCAATTATATCTGCGCAATCAAAGAGGATGCGAATGGTTATCTTTGGATCAGTACGAATTATGGAATCAGCCGATTCAATCCTCAAAACCAAAGTTTCATTAATTTTTATGCAAGTGACGGATTACAAAGTAACGAGTTTAGTAAAGGAGCCGCTTTTGCCGACAAACAAGGTGAACTTATCTTTGGAGGTACGAATGGAATCACTTATTTTAATCCCACAGAAATAACCACGCCCGATAAGAAACCGGAAATTCGGATTACAGACTTCTATATCCATGATAAAAAGGTTAAAAAAGGCATGAAGTCAGGGAATAGAGATATAGTCAACACTGCAGTCATGGATGCCGACCACTTTCAACTATCATACAAAGATAATTCTTTCAGCATTGAATTTTCAGCTATGGAGTTCTTTAGTCCGGAACGGATTACTTATACATATAGCATTAATAATTCCAATTGGATTAGCTTACAACAGGGAATTAATCGGGTTTCATTCAGCAATTTAAATCCAGGTAGCTATACATTCCAGGTAAAAGCAAAAGATAATGATTCTTATTCAGACATCAAAGAATTTAGTATCACAATCCATCCTGCATGGTATGCCTCCGGATGGGCAAAATTTATATATGGAGTACTGTTGATAGTTATTATCTATGGTATAGTCATTCAGATACGTCATCGTTACCGTGCTCGTCAGGAGATATTGGAACATATACATGCAGAACAGATCAATGAAGCCAAACTACAATTCTTCATTAATATTTCTCACGAAATACGCACTCCAATGTCTCTCATCATAAGCCCATTACAGAAGTTAATCGCTACTGATAAAGATAACGAGCGGCAGAAAAACTATCATACCATTTATCGAAATGCGGAACGTATACTTCGCTTGGTCAATCAGTTGATGGATATTCGCAAAATAGATAAGGGGCAAATGTCTCTGAAATTCCAGGAAGTGGATATCGTAGGATTTATCCGTGATTTGTACTATACCTTCGAATATCAAGCAAATGCCAGGCATATCACGTTGAGCTTCCAACCGGAAACTGAAAAGTTAAAAGCATGGATTGATCCGAAAAATTTCGATAAAATTATCCTGAATATAATTTCCAATGCATTCAAGTTTACGCCGGAGAACGGAGAAATCAATATATATTTGCGTATAGGTGAGGATATTAACGCTTCTCAATCTCTAAAACACTATTTTGAAATAATAGTGGAAGACAGTGGCATTGGCATTAACCCGGAAGAAATGGGACGGATTTTTGAGCGTTTCTATCAAATCCGTAATAGCCATAATAATTCGAATGTAGGTACCGGTATAGGATTACATCTAAGCCGTTCGCTAGTAGAATTACACCATGGCACCATAAAGGCTGAAAACAATGAAAACAGACCAGGATCCCGGTTTATCATACGGCTACCTTTGGGCAAAGAACATCTGAATGTAGAAGAAATCGATGACAATCCGGCTGGGAATAATACTCCCGTACATATCACGACTGCTCTGCCTATCCCTTCATCACCTGTTGATGAAGAAGATGAAAAAATACGTTCCAAAACTAAATGTCACGTTCTAGTAGTAGAAGATGATGAAGAAATACGCAAATATATCTGTCGTGAATTAGCCAGCGATTTCCACATGCATGAGTGTGCAAATGGAAAAGAAGCTCTCACTCTTATCCTAAAAAAGGAGCCGGATTTGATTATCAGTGATATTATGATGCCTGAAATGGATGGGTTGACACTTTGCAAAAAAATAAAGCAGAATGTAACCATTAACCATATACCAATTATCCTCTTGACAGCTAAATCAAGAGAAGAAGATAATCTGGAAGGTTTAAACATGGGAGCAGATGCGTATATAGTGAAACCATTCAGTATCGAAATATTGAGAAAAACGGCAATCAATCTTATTAAGAGTAGGGAAGTACTACGTAACAGTTTCAGTGGCAGTCAGATGCAGGAACAGAAGTTGAAGAAACTAAAAGTCCAATCACCTGATGACAGACTGCTTGATAAAGTGATGAAAGTGATTAATGACAATCTAGGTAATCCTGACTTGAATGTTGAAATGATAGCAACTGAAGTAGGTATCAGTCGTGTACATTTGCACCGTAAGCTAAAAGAGCTGACTAACCAGTCAACCCGCGACTTAATACGCAATGTTCGCTTGAAACAGGCTGCATCACTATTGGCAAACCAATATCATAACATTACTGAAGTTGCTACTCTTACAGGTTTTACTAATATTGCATATTTTTCTACCGCTTTTAAAGAATTATACGGAGTTCCGCCAACAACCTATATGGAGGAGCAGCAAAAGTCTTCTTCTGACGAGATTAAGCAATAGAACTAAACACAGAACAAAAAGAAAACCAGCTAATACATATTAGCTGGTTTTCTCTATAATATTAATATTATGCTTATACTACTTGACATCTTCTATTCATCAAGCTACTTGATAATCCGGAAATTGCCACTGACATGCAACATAGACATCATATATACCATACCGCTGTAATAACGAAATTTGCCCGTAGGCAATGGTTCATTCCACAATTTCTGTATGCATTCTTTCGCCAGATTCTTGTCATTCAAAGCAAAAGCTCCTACAGCATTTGCACCGATCATACCTGTTGAATAATTGCCGGCAGGTGCTGAACCATCTACATTGAAATATTCGTGCGTAAAATTATCTTGCTTGAAAAAGTTAAGCAATCGACTCATCATCTCTGCCTGGTTAGCAGCATCTTTTCCAAACCAATAATAATCCATACCGACATTCATGGCACAGCGAAGAGCATCAAACTGATATCTTCTTGTATCATATCCCCAATTCTTAGGTTTCCAAGGAGTGCCATCGAATGCAGAATAATCAGGAAACAACCCCGTCTTTTTATGCGATGCATCAGCCAGCAAGCGACGGGCTGCATCAGGTGTCTGCTTCCAGAATTCCTTATTAGTGTCAGACCACAAAGCCCAAAGTTCAAAGAAAGCAGGCAGATTATAGGAAGGATCCGTATAGTTATAATAGACCTTTTCCGGTACAAATGTAACGAGTTTACTCTCAGTATTGAACAGGTTATAAACGCCTTGGGAACCATCTTTAGACATAACATCTTTCAATATTTTCTGAGCCTCCTGATTATAGTCGTATGCCCCGTCATTCCCCCAACGGTGAGAAGCAAAGAATAAAGAAGTTATAAAATAGATTTCACCATCAGAAGCGCAACTTGGCTCCTTACCTATTTTAACACCACGAGGCGTACAGTGCCAGGCATAATATCCCGACCATTTGCCCGAAGTATACAGCATATATTTCTTGGCCCACCGCCATAACTTATCGAATTCAGCCTGCTTATCCAACTGTACACATATCATCATTCCATAGGACATTCCTTCTGTACGTACATCCTGATTCCCTGTATCATAAATATAGGCAGTATTGTCATCACTCTCATAGTAAACCTTTGTTTTCTCATTCACAAAGAAGTGATTCCAGATTTGCTCCATTTTCTGGTCGGTTTGTTGCTGAGAAATACCTAAATACTCATTAAACAAATTCCGATAGTTATCAGTATAGTAAGCTCCAGCAGGAACCGGGTCCCGACTACTGTCTTCCTGAACAGGATGAGCCTGAACTCCAAGTGAACAAAAACCGGAAAGTATCAGGCTGACACTAACCGCAAATAAAGTTGTAAGTTTCATCATTTCAAGGTTTTGTTACAATTAATAGACTACTAATATCATTACATACTACGTTCCAGCGAATAGTCTTCTCCCGGCTGAGTAACAATGTCATATTCGTAAGTACGATAAAGGACCGGCACCTGAGGATTTATCAGTTTGGAAACTACCGGTTCTTTTATAACTGCCGATGCATAAAGAGGATTCGGGCAAGCACCGTCTGCCACTTTCACTCCTTTTCCCTTTAAAGGAACATAAGAACGGATACGCAGTACCCCACCCAAGCGAGAATGTATCTTCGCCTTTTTCAGTTGAACGCCATCCCATTCCATATCTACCACAAAACCACCACGGGCAACAAGGCCTTTCACACTTCCTTTTTTCCATGCTTCAGGCAGTGCAGGCAATAAGTGTACTGCACCATCATGGCTTTGCAACAACATCTCTGCAACTCCTGCCGTATAACCAAAGTTTCCATCGATTTGGAAAGGTGGATGGGCATCAAATAAATTAGGATAAGTACGTCCCTCAGGATATTCTTTCTGAACCTTATCACTAGGCAAAAGATGGAGCATATTCTGTATAATCTTATAAGCATGATTGCCATCCAGCATGCGTGCCCAGAAATTAATCTTCCACCCGATACTCCAACCGGTAGCCATATCTCCACGCTGTATCAAAGTATTCCGTGCAGCCTGGAATAATTCCGGATTTGTAATTGGAGAAATCTGATTACTAGGATACAAACCATATAAGTGTGAAATATGCCGATGGTCATCCAACGGATTGTCAGCATCAATCAACCACTCTTGCAATTGATTATGTTTGCCAATCTGCATGGGTGGCAACTTGTCCAACATGGCCTGCAAAGAATCTTCATACAGTTTATCACCACCCAGAATACGGCTTGCCAGAAGTGTACTGTAAAGGGCATCAAAAGCAATCTGATTATCCATTGTACAACCTGCCGTAATCGTTGTTTGTGAACCCCGGTAGCCATGTTCCGGAGACATGGAAGGTACTGTAACCATCCACTTATACTTCGGATGTTCCACTAAATGACTTAAATAAAAATCAGCAGTTCCTTTCAATATCGGATAATACTTCTTTAGAAACTCTTTATCACCGGTAAATAAATAGTGTTGCCACAGATGTTGTGCCACCCAAGCACCTCCATTAGGCCACATACCGAAACTTGCAGCATCCACCGGTCCGCAGGCACGCCATATATCCGTATTATGATGTGCCACCCAACCTTTAGCATCATAAAGAACTTTAGCAGTTTCACTACCTGTAACTGCCAAGTCAGTCACCATATCAAAGAGAGGTTCATGCGTCTCACTCAGATTGGTTACTTCAGCAGGCCAATAATTCATCTCCGCATTGATATTAATCGTATATTTACTGTCCCAAGGAGCATACAGACTATGATTCCATATACCTTGAAGATTGGCAGGCTGACCACCGGGTTGCGAAGAAGAAATCAGCAGATAACGACCATATTGGAACATCAAAGCTGCCATCGCCATATCATTCCCTTCTATAAAACGTTGCACACGGACAGGTGTCTCCAAAGCAGAAACTCCGGTACTTTCCAAAGTCAGGGCCACACGGTCATATTGCTTGCGATAAGAGGCGATATGACTCTTCAAAGCCTGTTCGTAAGGAATGCGGGTGGCTTTCTGCAAATAAGTAGCTGCACGTTTTGACTCGTTCGCACTGACATCATGATAATTCACAAAATTAGTAGCTGCTGAAATGTACAAGGTAACTTCAGTAGCCCCATTCACGGCAAGTGCGCTTTCTGCCTTACTCACTTTACCATCAGTTTTTACCTGCACCTGGCATTCAGCACGCATAGCGGCAGGGATTCCTTCATGTTCAGCTCCCTGACAGGAGATAATCAGTTTGCCACCCTTTACTTGTACATCTGATTTCAGCGGACTGTTGTATGACACGGCAAAATTCAAGGCCTTTGCCTTATCCGCCTGAATGCGTACAATAATCACATCATCACTCAAAGAGGCAAATGCCGTACGGACAAACTTCACTCCATCCACTTCATAACGTGTTGTAGCAGTAGCATTCTCCAGATTCAGATCCCGATAATATTCAGAAGGATTTTCATGTCCGGGGAAATTCAGGAAAAGACTCCCCAATGTCAAGTAACGCATACCATGCTGAGGCGTCATATAATTCTCATCAATGAGCTTCTGAGCCTCCAAGGTTTTGCCTTCAAAAATAAGTCGACGTATTTCAGGCAATACCTGCAATCCTTTAGGATTATTATTATTGTAAGGTCCACCAGCCCAGAACGTCTCTTCATTGAGTTGCAATTCTTCACGGGCAGTTCCGCCAAATACCATAGTTCCCAAACGGGAATTGCCCAATGGCAGAGCTTCCAGCCAGTCTTGTGCCGGACGAGCATACCATAATTTCATATTCTGGGCAGATGTCCAATCTCCATATCCCAAAATAGAAAGCATCTTAGCGGCATAACGTGCTCCCAATATCCGGTATCCTTCGGCTGTAAAATGAAGATTATCGAATGCAGCCGGACAACCAGCGGAGGATATGACATGTGCAGTAGGAATTACCTGGGGCAAACTGTCGATGATTGTATTCATACTGGCACAGATTCCATTCTGGTCCGCATGTACCACCTCACCCGCCAGTAAAGGCACATTAGCAGCAGATAATCCCAAATCTTTCAAAAGATTATCATACACTCCCTTTACTTTTGAGGGCCAGTCTTTATCATTCGTATTCGACTCTCCCTGATGCAGCAGAATACCTTTAATTACTCCATCCTTTTGAGCAAGCTTTGCCATCTCAACCAAACGTGCATAAGGATTGCCACCGTATTCTTTTACCATATTCTTCAGCCAATCCGGAGAAGTTTCTACGTACGACTGATAATTATCCTTATCAAACAGTTCTATTTTGCAACCACCTACGGCAACATTGATAATCCCTACCTGTACATTGGATGGCAGGTTAGCCACCATAGCCCGTCCAAAATAATCACCCGGAGTCAGGCCCGTATAGCAACGTGCCAAAGGAGGAACCGCCTTATACCAATTCCCTTTGGTCCTCCCCAAATTAGGACAATCTACAGCCGCTAATACCTGAAAACGACTGTCAACCGCCACTGTATCCTGTTCTTCTACCTTTGCATTTCCTTCCATGTTCGATTGTCCCAAACACAGATAGATATGAAAATTCGCATCTTGTGCAAATGTCGTCATACCTAAAAGAAGTAAGCATGTAAATACAAATGTTCTCATAATCTGTCTATTATTGTTTGTTATATTATTCCTTACCAAATATCCGGGTTACGAAAGGCAAACACTGATAAAGAGCCGAGTGCCAATATTCCCAATCATGTCCTCCATCGCGCACCCTGAACTGGCAAGGTACACCGGCGTTACGCATAGCCTGATAGAACTCTATATTACGATCAAGCAGGAAATCATCATCCCCACAATCTACAAACCAGGCAACACTACGCAAATCAGCCTTGCGATCCTCGTCAGCCTCCATCACATATTTCACACAGCTATTTTCTATAACACTACGGGTAAGTATCGCAATTTTCGAATTCGGATCATCAGCAGGTACCGCTCCCTGTTCAGGAATAGACATCAGGGCACTCATCGCATAGACTGCACAGAACATATCACTATGGCGCTGACCATAATTAGTAGCTCCGCCACCACCCATCGACAATCCGGCAATGGCACGATGCTGTCTATCGCCTATCACCCTGTATTTTTTCTCTATATAAGGCAAGAATTCCGTATAAAAGAAAGTCTCATATTTCCAACCCGGCATATCAAAATATCCGTTCCACTCCAAATGGATATTTCCACCGGCATTCGGAGTAACAATAATCATTTCGCACGCTTCCCCACTGGCTACAAGCCGATCCATGACATCTTTCACATGACCACGTTCGGTCCAGACAGGATTTGTTTCCCACATACCATGCAAAAGATACAGGACCGGATATTTTTTCTCTTTATTCTGTTCAAAACTCTTTGGCAAAAAAACAGTATAGGCACGCTTTGAATTCAGTACTTTACTAAAAAGAGTGTCCGTAACTACTTTACTCTGAAAATTCCAAGGTGCATTTTGTGCATAACCGGACAGTGTATACATCATTACAGCCAACCATACAATTATCTTCTTCATCATATCTTTTATTTAAAGTTTATCAGACCATTCATATATATCTGCAAAAATAAGGCATGAATCCGATCACTGATTTGCAATTTTAGACATTTGAATATCAATATTAGATAAATATAACAGATTTGTATTCCTGCACACTCTTCACAGAGGATGCAGGAAAGATATTATAAAATGCACAAATTATATCGAACTCTCGGAAAGATGAGAGTTGATATGTCTTTTTAATTTGCTAAGGAGATATTAGCTATCACAACAGGTTTTCCACCTGTTGACCAAAAACCTGCAATATAAAGATGCGAAGGATCGATCTTTCCTCCGTTCTTATCTTTCATATTATCCAACTCCACTACAATCTTACGTGAAGATCCAAAATCATACACAGCAGGCTCACTCCAATAATTGTTTTTATCAAACAGACGGAACGAAACACCACTTTCATTATCGTTACCCAGCTCTACGGTCACAGTCTTATATCCCGACAAATCAAGTCCATTGTCATATTGCCAACCTCCGAAACCATACTGCCCCGTCACCAGTGTGCGGGTGTTCTCGTCGAATGTGCCTTTCTCCCATATAGAAGGATTGAAGACATCTGCCGTCAGTGAGAAAGGAGAAATTACCGTAACCAGTAAAGTCAGTTGCTTACTGACTCCGGCAGCCGATTGATACGTAACGGTTACCGTAGCTTCACCGGGTGCCACAGCTACTAATTTGGCTGCCTGTTCTACTTTCAGCACGTTTGTATCTGAGCTGTTGACAGTCGCCTCCGCAGTCACCATCCGTACCGTTCCATCAGAATAAACAGCTTTCACTTTGAGATAATTCGTACCACCCATTTGCAGACGAAGTTCTCCCTCTTGTCCCATCAACTCCAGTTTTTCCAGTTCCCCATTTACTACTATCCCTTCAGCATATTCTTTGAACCAATGGTACATCGCCCACGGGCAGGCCTCGGGATCATTGAGGAAAGTGTAATTGCCCGGTTCACCCGGCACATCTTTAAACGCCGCCAGTTCGTGTGACCTCGTTGTAAAGAACAACCAGGAAACATTGCCTGAATTATCAGCTATATATTTGAAGTTGGCACCAAAGCCTTCACCACCTGCCGTTCCTGTAATACTTTTACCCCAAGTGGCATCATATTTCTTCGGAGCCCAGTCTATTTCAGTCACCATGATAGGAGCGAAAGCCGCCACAGGGCCTACTTGCGCATCCCAACCACGCTGAAAAGCTTCATAACCTCCTCTTGTGGAAGAGCCGATTCCTTCACCGCTGTCTTCCTCGGCATCGCTACCATACCAACCGGGATAGCAGTGAACGGCAAAGCCTATATTCTCCCCTTCGATACGGTGAATGGCATATCCGGCGTAAGATGACTGATAAGACAATCCCGGCACCCAAACAATGTTGCGGCAGTTGGCACGTATTTTATCTACTATAGCCTGAAAGTAGAGTTGGAGGTTCTTGAAATGACCGTCACCGCTACTGCCGTATGTTCCGTCAGTACCTTTTATTCTGACAGGTTCATTGGCAAGCTCGAACATGACATCCATATTATTTTTCAGCTTAGGATGTTGCGAAACAATATCCCACACTTTGAGCAAAAACTGCTGATAAGTGTCTCCTATTTCTATACCTTGATAGGGAGCATCAGCCGGACAGACTCCGGGCGGACGCATCACCACATACATTCCTTTGGAAATAAAGTATTCTGCCATCGGCACAAACAACTCTTCAAGATACTTCCGAAAGCGAGTTTCGGAGAACCGTTCATGTCCTTCATATCTCACAGACTGCATGGAGGGGTCATCACTCCAATACGGATCAAGGTGCATCCGCACGAAATTGAACTTCCATCCGGCAGCCACAATTCCGTCTACCATACTCTTATTATACTTGAGGCATGCCTGCACGTCATAGTTACCCCAGGCATTGTTATTGAAGAAAGGGCTGTAAGTCTGCGTAAAACCATGCAGATTGACTATCTCTCCCTTTTCATTTTTAAGGTAGCGCCCGGCTACATTCAGGACTGGCAACTTGGCTTCAGCAGGAGGCTCGGGTTCCGGGTCCGGATTCGGTTCGACAGGTTGTTCCGGTTCCTGCTTTTCCGGCTGCTCAGGAATAGTCTCGTCCGAGCAAGCCGCTAAAGACACTCCTAAGAGCAATGTCAATAAATAAATTATTTTTCTCATATTGTTCTTCATTGTTTTAAGGACTTGAAAGTTGTAAGCTAAAGCAAGAGAGTGATAACAATCTACATTCTTTACAAATAATACAAACGAAGGATACAGTCGTATATCGAACCTAATTCAGTCGTATACTGAATGCCATTCACTCGTATACTGAATAGGGTTCAGTCGTATACTGAATGCAGCATATCCTATAAGCATTGATATTCAAGATATTACGAAGCATCCTCATCCTTTTGATAAATTACAACAAATATTCCAAATTACACCATTATCTGCTGACGTTACATACTAAATGGAAAGCCCCAACAGACCTGTTTATTATAATATCACCAATAGCGAACAAAACTATAGGTATAAATATCATCTCCTGTAGTAGTTCCTTCATATAGTTTATAGCCTTTTATATCACCATGATAATCAACTAACGGAGAACCATTATAATCCATTTCGTAAGTTCCTTTCGTTTCTCCTTTCGGAATAGTGATTGATGCATTGCCGTCATACTTTCCCCCATCATTGTATGCTTCGTATGGGATTCTGCAGCTTATATCTTTTTTTACGGGATAAGTTGTGGTGGCAGTAAAGACAGGATGATTCTTATAAGATTCTCTCACAGCAATCATTATATGATTATTACCTGCCTCTTGTATAATTTTGATAGATAAGATTTTATTAGATTCTGGTTGTTGCCACACAATATCCCCACTTCTTTCTTTTGAAGAAATATTATTTTGCATATATACATACACCGCAAACATACCATTATACATAGTAGCTTTATGTGCAATACTATCTATCCAAACAGGTTTAGTTAAAACCTGAGGTATAATTGGTTCAATACTGTTATTATCACCCCTATGAAATGAAACTATGGCAGGCATTACTTTTTCCCAATTACCCTTACAATCATATTGGTAGTAAGCTGACAACGCTCCGCCATAAATTTCAAATGAATATTCATCTAAATTCGCAGCCCTTGTAGCAACCATATCTTCTGCCCTACCAGTATCAAAAGGAATTTCATCACTACAACCACACCAAATGACCAAACTCAAAATAAATAATATGTTTTTCATTGTTATTCGATTTTTATTGAAACAATAAAGGCAGCGGTTTCACATCATGCCCCGCTGCCTTTTCTCATAAGACTCTATTATTTTCCAGCCAATCCATCAGCAAAACCTGCATAGGTATGCTTACGACTGTAGTTGGAATCCCAAAGGCCTACGGGTTCACCACCACGCCAGCCCGAATCACTGGGAGCATCGGTAGCACACCATTGCGTGATACCATACTGCTGAGCAGCAGGAATAATCTCGAAGTACTTCTTCACGATGAACTTATAGTATTCTGCCATCGCTTTATGCTGAGCTTCGGTCATATTCTCTGTCTTAACACTGGTATTATTCTCATCTATATAACCCATATCAAGTTCTGATATCTTTACCAGTTTACCACTTTCCGCCAATATCTCAAACATCTTCACTACATGGTCTTCCTTACTCTTCTGAGTAGCAGCATTAGCATAACAACTTACATGCATCTGTGTACCGATACCGTCAATCTTCGTCACACCATCAGCTTCCCACTTCTTAATCCAGTGTACTAAACTCTTAACCTTTTGATTGTCATCCCAGTCAGACTCTAAATTATAGTCATTGACAAAGAGCTTTAAAGGATTGGTACCACCATTTTCTGCATAATACTTACGGGCAGCAGCCACAACAACGCGAACGTAATCTTCGCTACCTAAGTAGTCTTGCCAATAGAAATTGTTCTTAGCATCCTCAGCAGAAACGTTGCTGGCAGACTGCAAAGGATAGAAGCCTTCACCGTCATCACCGCCACCGGAAATAGCTTCATTCACTACATCCCAAGCAGTTACATAACCAGCAGTGGATTTCATCATACCCTCTATCCAGCTATTCATAGCTCCTGTAAGGATTTCTTTCTTTTCTTCGGGAGTTTTCTCTATAATCTGGTCAGGGGTTCCACCAGAAACATAACCCTCTCCCTCCTCAGACAAAGAATGATAACCGTTACTATTCCATCCATTTACGTTACCAGCTTCAAAGTCGCTATTATCAATCAGGTTTTTATTGCTTCCTGACTCTACAAGTTTAACATTGTCCAAGAATAATGTTCCAACAAAATCCCCAAAATTCAATGTTACTTTGTCCTTATCACTATTCTCTAAAGTAAATGAAATCTTGACCTCTCCCCATGTTTGCTCAAAATCCAAGGATGGCTTATACTCTTGAGCACCTGTAGCCTCACATTGTAAAAAGACCGCAGAAGAATAAGGTTCAGAAGCCTTGCCCATAGCAGTTAAAGTATATTCAACCCCCGCCAATAAAGGTTCACTCAACTTATACCATGCTTGAGCTCTCCAATTATCCGTTTGTTTGGTAGTGTTTGTTATCTTCAAACAATAACCACCACTGCCACCACTCGAACTTTCGGTTTCAACAGAATAAGTAAAAGCATGCCAAGAATATTTTTCCCAATTTGTAGTTTCTCCGGTCTCAAAGTCACCATTATCTATCAGATTTTCAGTATCTCCATCAGCTGTCAAAACCATGTTATCTATATCCCACCATCCGGCATAATGTCCAAAAACAAGTTTAAGGTTTTGACCATTTTCATAATCGGGAGTAAAAGAGACAGAATAATCATCCCATTCATCAGAAATACTTACTTCAGGAATTCCATATTTGTCTTCCGAGCCAGCAGTCATCACCCAAAGATTCAGGTTAAATGGACTTTCTGCTTTAGCACGAAAAGATAAATTGTATTTTTGACCTTGTCGCAAATTACTTAACAGTTTACAATATAACTGACCATCCCAATTATTTGTCGCTGTCGGATTAACAATATGCAGATATTTATTTCCCGATGAATCAGGTACTCCAGGAATAATAATCGGTTGAATCAGCGAATTCAGATACTTATTATTCTGCTGCGCATGCCAAGCCAATGTATGTCCATAAATGGTGATTCCAGCTGCTTGAGCTGCAGAAACAAACTTTTCCACAGTCCCAAAATCCATATCGCCTTTATCGTTTACACACGAAGCGTATTTCATGGCATTGCCTGCCGTCATCTCATCGAAATTGGAGATGGCCATAGTACGCACCACTTCTCCTTTCAGAAAATCACTCGCCGACAGCGCAATTCCCAACTTAAAGTCGGGACTTGCACTTCGGTCTATGTATGTTTTCAATGCATCGTAAGCATTGAGGTATTCATATTGGGCTATACTTTCCGGCTTCTCAGTCTTGAAGTCAACGATTTGGTCATCGGCACAAGAGGCAAGCGACAGCAATAAGCCCAAGGATAATGAGTATTTTATTGTTTTCATTGTATAATCATTTATTAACATATTTCTTATTCTTTTCATCAATATGCAATCAAGGGTAACGATAAGTAGTAAATGTGAAACTTCTATCATTCACCACATAATTCGGGCCTGTATCCTTCTTCAACAATACACGTATGGTTACACTTCTGGGCGTACCGTTCAAGCTCAGATAACGCTCATTATGCAATCCGGAATATTGCAAAGAAACCTCCGAACCATCCGAAGAGTAAGCTTCCCATTCATAATGCAATGAGCTATCCGGCACATCCATTACGATACGGACAAATCCGGACAAGGCATTCAGATGCATATGGTTATCTAAATCAGCCGTTATGGGAGGCGTATAAGGGTCATATAACACTGCGGTATAACTTCCCGTGATATTGACAGCCGGTCCGCTTTGTGCACAAAGCAGAAGAGGAAGACATAAAAATATAGATATTAAAATCTTTTTCATGATTGAATATTTTTAGTTATTATCCAACATTATGTCAATTGATCGTTTAAACGTTTCCGTTCAATTGGCACGATACTTAGGGACAAAAGTTTCTATCTTGTTCGTTCCGCGCGTCTGCATCACCAAAGTATCTTTCGTGGCATACTTCCGAATGCCAAAGTCAACGGTATATTCCAGATAAAGCGCATCGCGGTCTTTGTTTCCCCATGATTTCTTTTCACCGTCCACCACGTATTTACCTGTCCCCGAAGCAGTCATTCCCGATGTCTCCGTAGTAATGGAACATTCACCCGCATCGTTGAATGTCAACAGCAAATCACATGTCATTGTTGTCCCGTCAGCCTGTTTTGCGCTAACCGGAAAAACAGCTGTCGTCAGCGAACGAGTGGTAATGCCACACACTTCATCCTTTTCTACAGACTGAGCATGACGCACAACAGTAGTTGTAGTCCCATTTTCTGTAATCTGATCTATGCCACGACGCAAATAAGAAGCATGCCAAGGATTCATGTACTTTACACAATAAAGCACATAATCTTGAGGTAACACACTCCAATAATCCGAGTTGGGACGTGCCGGAGCATCGCCTTCAATCAAAGGAGTACCTGTCAGGATGCGGTCGGCACCTGTCTGTTTTTTCATCACTACAGGAATCACATAATTATTGCTCAGTGCTTTTTCGTCAGCAAAGAAAGCATCGGTAAGCTGCACCTCCACATTTCCCCAGTGTTCACCGTTGTATTTAATTTTATCACCCGCTAATGTATAATATGTAGAAGGCATGGGTAATACCGGTGAGCCGTCTTCAAAAAAGAGGTTATCACAAAGCGTATTGTCAACGGCAATATCTATAGTGATATTTCTTCCACCGTATGCCCCTCCCATTGTGGCATAAATGGCACACTTGTGCTGACGGTCAGCTGAATTATCTACCACCGGATCATTACCCAATACAATAGTACGCACCGGATATTGATAAGCAAAATAGACACTCACACCACCCTCATAATCGGGAAAAGAGTTGCTTGCATTCTCACATGAAGAGAAAGCAAATGACATGGCACTCCCCAATATTACAGATAATAATTTATAGATTTTCATTTCCATATTCTTTTTGCATTTTATAATTATATGATTACCATCCTTTGTTCTGTTGTAGATTACTCCACTTCAACATCTCACCATAAGGTATAGGTCCATAATTCATATACTCCTTATAGTTTCTATTTTCTACATCAATTACGGTATAGTTCAGACTTTCGCCCACTTTGTCAATCCGTATTCCTTTAGCTGTTTCTGCCAATGGCATCTGCCAACGACGAATATCCCAAAAACGCTTATTTTCGAAACAAAGCTCAATGCGACGTTCGTTACGAATAAGTTGAGTCATCTTTTCCTTATCTCCCTTGATGCTCTCCAGATAAGCGTCGCCGTTATCGGTTCCTACACCACCACGAGCACGAATAGCCTTAACTACGTCATAAGCACTATAGGCGTTACTACCTTTGCCCATTGGTCCCCAAGCATCGTTGGCTGCTTCAGCATAAGCCAGGAATATTTCCGTATAACGGATACGAACAGGAATATGAAACTTGGCATTAAGTGAATTCGGATTGGCATTACAGTCTTCACGCAACAGCTTACGTAGATAGTAACCCGTACGGGTAGAGGTGCTCAATTGATTCAAATTATTATCTTGCTTGTTTTCTGCATCAGGATAAGTACCTGTAATAATAGCCTTTTCCTTAAATGTAGCTCCATTGAATAAAATGTATTTCGCTAAACGCGGATCACGATTTTTATAAGGAGCATTTTCCGAATAACCGCTGTTAGCCTTGTCTGCAACAGGATAACCGTTAGCCATAGGGAAAGCATCCACTAAATTTTGTGTAGGATTAATACGTCCACTACCATAGAGCGTAGGAGGAAAGTTATTTTTCTCCAGCTGAATACCTATATCCCAATCTGCCGTTCCATTACTCTTATTTCCTCTCCAAAGGATTTCAGCAGGCACTTCTCCTGAACCAAGATTATCAAGATCACTTGTATTCATATACCAAGTATTACCCGTCGGATCAAGACCAGCTACACCACCAATACGATTCAATACAGTAGCAGCATAGTTTGCGGCAGTTTCAGAAGTCACACCTGAACCTTCACGGTAAGCCGGACTTGCAGCAAGCAAAGCTACCTGTGCCTTTATGGCTTCAGCTATTCTGGCAGTAATACGTCCACGTTGATAAGTTCCAAAAACAAGATTATAGTTACCCATCTTTGCACCGATTTCCTTATATCTTGCAGGTACTTCAGCATCACTTTTTATATTTTCATAATCAACAGGCAATAAATCAACTGCTTTATTTAAGTCAGTAAATACCTGCTCTACACATGCACTGAAAGAAGCACGGGGCTGATTGAAGTCAGAATTGTTATCTTCCGGTTCCAGAAGTATCGGCACACCCAGTAACTGCCCGTCTGCCGTCCAGCCTCCATGAGCCATCAAAAGATAGTAATAATTCAAAGCACGCAAGGCATATGCTTCTCCGCTGAGTTTGTCAATGAACATCCTGTTCGTCACCTCATTCTCAGCCCAACTTACCTGGTCTGCGATACCTAAAAATGTATTGAGGTATTGTATTGCCGCTTTACGGGCTTGCCACTGTTCCATAGGATTATTATTCGACGCCCATGAACCAAGAGCCATTTTTGAATAGCCACTCTCTTTATCATTGGTCACAGCATCGTCTGTAGCTACATCACTTACACTAGAATTGTCGTACGGCAGCATAGCGTATCCGTACCCCAAAAGTCCCACAGCATAATTAGGATCTGAAAGCATTTCCTCAACACCGCGATTATTCTCCTTAGCAGGTTCGAACATATCCTCGCAAGCAGAGAAAGTCGCCAGTAATACTGTAGTTAATATAATATTTCTTAGTTTCATTTTTATCATAATTTTAGATTAGAATACAGCTTTCACACCAATATTATAGAATCTGCTTTGCGGAGCACTACCCACATTCATCTCCATGTGTTTACGCTCTTTCGAGATTGTCAGCAGATTTGCACCGCTGACATAAGCAGATAATTCATTGATGAAAGTGTTACGTAAAATACGTTTCGGCAAATCATAAGTAATCTGTACTTTCGCCAGATCGAAGCGGTCAGTCTTGTACAACCAATAATCCGAAGCACGGAAGTTATTACTTGAACTTCTAGCGGATAAACGGGGATAAGTCGCGGTAGCCGCTGTTTCAGGAGTCCAACGATTGCGGACTACGGCTGAATATTTATCATCGCCATCCACCCAATAATATGAACTGTTTTTCAATCCATAAGCACCGAAGTTACCGGTACCCAACACAAAGAAAGTCAAGTTCTTCCATTTGGCAGTAAAATTGATACCGAGTGTAAAGGGCGCACCATACCAACCGCCTTTACCCAAGAAGACTTCATCTTTGTCATCAATTACATTATCTCCATTCTGATCTACATACTTGATGTCACCCGGTTGAACCGTACTACCCAGTTTCTGTTCAGGACTATTCTCAATATCTTCCTTATCCCGGAATAATCCGGCACTCTGAAGTCCCCAAATACCATCAACAGCTTTTCCCTCACGATAACGATAGGCATCATCATAGATTTCATCACGCTTAGTAACCTTAGTATCGTAATATGTGCCTGCCACACCCAAAGACAAGTCTACATCTCCAAAACGCTTATTAGCATTTATATTGAAATCAAAGCCTACACGCTTGTTATTGTTATAGTTCATCACAGCCATAAAAGATGCTGCCGGATATCCTGTATTCAAATGTGACGGATAAAAAGTAGGTTGATTGATCAAATATCCCTCCATAGAGTTGATAAAGAATGAAGCATCGGCCGTAATCAGTCTATTCCAAAGCGAAGTTTTCAGGTTTACAGAGAACTCTTTGCGCTTGATAAACGAAAGATCATTGTTCTGGCCTCTGGTAGAAATAGTATATTTACCGGCCGGACCGTCATACCATGCATAACCATCGTTTTGAGTCCATACTGATTCATAGAGATAAAACTCATTATCACCCATTACCAAATCAATGTCTTGATTGAGGATACTACCCGATACGCTCAACAATAAATCATCTACCACAGGAGAATCCTTCAGAAAGTTTTCACCGCTTAAACGCCAGCCCAACGTCACCGAAGGAGAGAGAGCCTGACGATGTCCTTTAGCCAACTTAGCCGAATGGATCAATGCAGCACCAAAATCTGCATAATAGCGTTGCTGATAGTTATAGCCCGCCTGTAATGCCAAATTAGCATTGCTGATACGATGATATTGTGCAGAAACCGTCTGCTGGTAACCATTGGCTATAAGCATAGCCGATACATTATGATACTTATTGAAAGTGTTCTGATAATTGAACTGTCCGGAAAATGCAATCGTTTGCTTATCCGCACTTCCACCCACATTCTGAGTGCCCGGCTTTTCATCATTTCCCTCCTTGCTGAGCGCTACTATAACATCTTTACCGCCATAGTTAGCCCAAGTAGGAACAAATACCGCATATTTATTATCAAAAGAAGTGGAGTAAGAAGTGGCATAATCTACAGCAAACATAGCATTGAATGAGAGTCCCTTCAGAACTTGATTAAGATCGACATTCACACCAGCATCAAACTGAAACTGACGACTCGTCCACTTACTGCTCCCGGCAGCATAACTGTCAGCAAAAGCATTAGTAGGATTAGCCTGTGTACCAGCCAAGAAATACTTTCCATCAATAATATTGGAAGTTGTGCTCAGTAGTTCCCAAGCGGCTGTGGCATTGGGATCAATCATATCCAATGGAATAAGCGGAGCCGCATATTCCGGAAAATTCGGACGTGCAGTCGATGCTATGTTCCAATAATCACCTTTCGCCGTTTTTGAATTGTAAAATGTAGCATTGGCATTAATGTAGGCATTAATAAAGCTATTGATATTTACGTCTACATTACCACGTACGTTAAAACGGTCCGTCATATTATTCTTGGCTTCGCCAAAATCAAGAAAATCTCCATTACGATAATAACTCACATTACTATAAAAACGCGCACGCTTACCGCCACCAGTAATCTCAGCAGTTACTTCCGAACGATTATATGCCTTTTTTACATAATCAGAAGAATAGTAATTTATATTTGTATAACGATATGGATTCAGTCCTGAACCATGATTGTAAATATCTTCGGCCGTATAACGGAGTTTCGCAGTAGGATCATCATTCAAGAGGGCTTCATTATAAAGTGTCATGTACTCAGCCGAACCTAAGTATTCAGGAAAAGCCTTCGCTACATGAAATCCGGTATTAGCTCTGACACTAACGTTCAACCCCTCTACATTACCGCGTTTTGTAGTGATTACCACCGCACCTTTAGCAGCTTTACTACCATAAAGGACCACAGCCTGGGCACCTTTCAAAAATGAAATCTGTGCTATTTCAGACGGCATAACATTGTTTGCATCACGAGGTACACCATCTACCAAAACCAAATAACCAGCATTGTCACCATCCATTCCCCACAATGAGTTACCATTCCAACCGCCTACATAGCCCTGCATATTATCCAGGCTGTAAGTATTATAATTCTTCTTCGTAAGTTCTTCCACATTGACTACAGAAACACCACCCAAAAGGTCTTTTTGAGCTACCTTACGAAAAGCGACCTGTACCATCGGGTCTTTTTCGTTTGCCAATGAATCGGTCTCATTCCAGTCTGTGGCCTGCGCACTGACAAACATCGGAGAAACAGCCAGCATAGCACAAAGAATGAATTTTGCTTGTATATATTTCATTGTTTATTCATTTATTATTAAACATACTTTTTAGTCCTCCATGATTACCAGCCTGGATTCTGTCCGAACTCTGGATAAAGATAAACATCATCATCAGGTAAGGGGAACCAATAATGCTTCGTACCGTATACACGTTTCACAATCAGCTCGTGACGGTAGTTAGCCACTTCAGCTTCCGCAGGGTCATTATTTCTATAGAAATCCACACTCTCTACCCGGTCGAATTCTACAGAATACTTCTCAGTATAAGGTGACTCGGTCAGCAACAGCCAACGTTGCAGGTCATTGAAGCGAAAACCTTCCATAGAAAGTTCAACTGCACGTTCACGACGAATCTCGTCCATAAACTTCTTGTTATCTGCAATATAGGATGAATGTACTCCCTCAGCACCACAACGAGTACGAATCTTATTGATTGCATCAAGTGAAGTAAGCGTACAATTATCAGACTTGGCAGATGAACCACCAAAGGCAGCACAGCTCTCAGCATACATCAGGTAAATATCCGCCAAACGCATATAAGGCAGATAGGTATGCAAGTTACTACCCCAGTCATATTCCTTATCGCCTTCATTACAAGTATGGGGAACAAGTTTCTGGAAAAAATAGCCGGTACGGCTTCCCAAATCGATTGAACGCATATCCGCACCTGTAGAAAGGTCACAATAGGCATAAGGTTTTTGTGCATCGGACAATTTATCTTCCGCTAAAACAAAATGGAATCCGTCGAATACGATATCATGATAGAAACGTGGATCCCTATTCTTAAATGGATGTCTCTTATCAAATCCGGATTGCGGATCGTTGAGAGGAAGCCCATTAGCCATGCCATACATTTCTACAAGATTGGCTGTAGGCAGGTGTATAATCTTGTCATGAGATACAAGACCTGCTACTTTCGGACCCCATATCTTTGTCATATTCCAGTTACTACCATTAAAATCCGCGGAAGGACCACGGAATATAGCCTCTACCGAACCAGGCATTAACCAGTTCTGACGGCGGGTATAGAAAATATCGGAGTAGCTTGTCTGCACACCTTTCTCCTTCTCGTGATCATAGATATTGCTATATTTAAAATCTGCAAGCGCATATTGAGTCTGTCCACTCTCTACCAAAGCCAACAGCTCGCCAAATGCCTGTGCAGCTTTCTTACAATAAGCTTCATCATAATTATAAGTCTGGGTCCCTCCCAACTGTGCACCGTTCTTCATCAGGGGACTTCCTGCCCATAGATAATTCTTACCTAAATAGCCCAGTGCCATAATTTTATTGATACGTAATTGATTCTTACCTTCTGTAGCCTTACCCGCAGTGGTCTTATCCCAATCCACCGGCAACAGATCGGCAGCACGACGGAAATCCTCCGCAGCTTTATCAGCACATTCCTGATAACTCAATCGCGGCAAGTTCAGCTCTTGCGTAGCATCAAATACCTGGTCAATATAAGGCAATCCTCCCCAATAAGTCATCAGTTCAAAATGCCACCATGCACGAAAGAAATAAAGTTGACCGGCAATCATATCTTTTTCTTCCTGCGTACCCACCAGTTTGTCCAGATTGGCAAGACCTACATTAGCTTTGCGAATACAATACCAAGAATGCGGCCACAAAGAGTGTTGAAACTTATCGGTAGAAGCCGGGTTGCTGGGATTTCTATACAACCAACATTGACCATTGCTTTGCCAAGCACGGAAATTACCTAAGTCAGCCTGATGCGTCATGTGCCCATCACCCATGGAGTTGAAGAGTTCGTCATCACCCCAGTTCCACGAAGTACAATAGTTACATTTCTCCTTATCGGGAATACAATTATATATTTCTTCTATGAATCCCTGAAAATTACGGAAATTCTTGAACGCATCTTCTTCGGAAACAGTCGATTCAGGACTCTTATCCAAATAGTCTTCACAGGACGTCATGCCAAATCCCACTGCCAGCGACAACAGACCTGAACATAAAAGAGTCTTATATGTATATTTCATCTTATTCATTATTATAATGTAAATTTAATACCTAAGTTATAACGTTTCACTGTAGGGTAAGCTCCCAGATAACCAGCTCCGGAAAGATTAGCTTCACGGTCATCCGGCATACGAGTCCATAACCATAGGTTATTACCATTGACATAAATTTTCAGGTTACTTAATCCTATTTTCTTGATCCAGCCTTTATTCCAAGTATAAGCCAGTTCAACATTCTTCAAACGAATATAAGAACCGTCATAAAGAGATTGGGTTCCATCGTTATAGCTTGGTGTAGAGTTCCAGCGAGGTACTACCACATCGGCATTAGGAGTATTTTTTGACCACCATGTACCAGTGTCAAACACTGTGTTCAGTTTACTGCCAAAACTAGTAAGACCCACATCACGGGTAACATTGGTCACACCATAGAATTGTGCAAATGCACTGAATCCTTTCCACTCGAAACCTACGGTAGCATTAAATGTATTTTCGGGCTGGCTAGTATAACCATAAGGGGCCTGATCTTTGTTATCCACCACACCGTCGCCATTAAAATCGACAATGTAGTAGTCGCCCACCAGCTTTTGAGAATCATTAGCATCATGAGCAGGGCTACCATACAATTGATCATAGTTTTGAATGTATCCCGCATCAATATAAGAAGTATATTGACCTACCCCGAAACCAGCCGCTTTCTGATAGGCTGGACGCATAGCCTGGTCATCTTTCACCAATACCTTGTTCTTTGCATGCGTCATACTGAAGTTACCCCAAACACGCCAGTCATTACCAAAGGTCTTATTTACACGTAATTCCAATTCATATCCGTTCGTACGGATCTTACCTTTATTAACAGAAGGTGGAGTTCCTCCGAAATAAGAGGGAATGGAACGGTCTCCGCCATAAACAAAGATATTAGAACGTTCGTCACGGAAGAATTCCAAACTACCGGCAAACACCCCTTCAAGGAATGAATAGTCTATACCTATATTCAGCTTTTTCACAACTTCCCATTGAATATCTTTATTTCCAATAGCAGACTCACGATACCATGTATAAATACTTTCAGTATGGTCCAAATCCATAGTAGTGTGACCGCCATAAGCCCATTGATTCATGTACAGCCACCGGCGGCTCGAATCAAACGGATCACCTAACTGGTCGGAACCAATTTCACCATAAGAGGCACGGACTTTCAACATATCGATAATCTTCTTTTCACGGAAAAACTTCATGAAAGGTTCTTCACTGATCATCCAACCGATGGCACCTGAATTAAAAAATGCGAAACGATTTTCCGGACTGAACTTTTCAGAACCATTGTAAGCACCATTGTATTCGATGAAATAACGGTCGGCATAGTTATAAGTAACACGGAAAGCCCAGTCTTCGCGATAGGTAGGCATCACACTGCCTCGCGCATTTTCCTGACGGCTGAACAGTCCCATAGCTGTAGCATTGTGCTTGCCGAAACTACGCGCCCAGTTCAATTGCGCCTGATAATAAAGGTTACGTACCGTCTGACCATTGTCCACTGCACCGGGAGAAGTGCTCCAATTAACCCCTTGCGTCCAGTCAAAACCATTATTTGTGTCGTATGACTGTTCATATCTCACCTGACCGGTATCCGGATCAATCCACTTACGCTGCGCACTATTATACAAGTCATTGATACCACGATTGTTTTCAACAAATATGTTATCCCATGAAACAGTGGCCCGGGCAGAAAGCCCTTTGGTTATAAACTTCAAATCTTGCTCCAGTGTAAAGTCGGTATTGATACGGGTTGTTGTGAGCTGCATCGTACCACCCAAAGAAATATTCTCTGCTGAGTTTGTGGTATTTGAAACAAGCGGATACATTCCCCAGCTACCATCAGAATACTGCGGCAAAAATACGTCCGGTGCAATATTGTATGCACCCGACCACTGCTGCCCAATCTGCCATTCCGAATTACCCGTATTACTCCATGGAGCCTTACGAATAGAATTAGATCCCGCAAGATTCATCTTCAGTACAGTAGTTTTCGTTATATTGAAGTCTAGATTACTACGCACATTGATACGATCGTATCCATAACCGGAGTTATAGTCACGACCATTGTCATAAATTCTAAAGAGGTCACCCTCATGTACATAATCGGCTGAAGCAAAGTACTTCACAAATTTGGTACCACCGCTAATATTAAGGTTAGCATTGTAAGACATCGTGTTATCTTTAAACAAGGCCTTCTGCCAATCTACATTCGGATAACGTTCTCTCTGTTCAACAGTGGTCTGATTACGATAGTTATTGATGAACGACTGAGAACGGATATATTCCCATGAGTCAGGTCTCAAAGCCAACTCATGCTCAATAGCCGTATTGCGAAACATCAAAGCATCATAAGAATCGTACTTATTGGGTAGTTTGGAAGGAGACTTCAGAGTTGCATTGAAGCCTACATCAATCTTCGCACTACCCTCGGCACCACGTTTTGTAGTTACAAGAATTACACCATTGGCACCCTTCACACCGTAAACGGCAGTTGCGGATGCATCTTTCAAGACTGAAATAGATTGTACAGAACTGATATCCACTGAACTCATAGGGCGTTCAATACCGTCAACCAACACAAGTGGATCTTCATTATTATTCCAAGAACTTGCACCGCGAATCGTTATTTTAGGTTCTTCCGCGCCCGGCATACCTGTACCTGTGGTAGTAACCACACCCGGCAAATTACCTGTCAGTGCCGCACCAATATCGCTGATACCGGCTGCACGTTCCAGTACTTTACCTGTAGTTTGTGTGATAGCACCTACTACACTGGCCTTCTTCTGCTGGCCATAACCTACCACAACGACCTCTTCAAGCTGTTGTGAGTCATCTTCCAGAGTGACCTTTAAAATCTTTTGACCCGCAATTTTGACTTCCTGCGATTTCATTCCTATGAATGAGACCACAAGAGTTACTTTGTCATTAGGAACAGCCAACGTGAAATTTCCATCTATATCTGATATCGTACCTATTGAACTATTGTTTTTTACAACGACGGAAGCCCCAATCACCGTTTCGCCATTTCCATCGACGACTGTTCCTTTCACTGTTACTCCATTCTGTGCTAAAGTCGGCAAACAACTCAATAGCAACAAAAGAATCAAGTAAGGAATCTTTTGAATTTGTTTTGTTACATTTTTCATTACCATTAGTTTAAGATATTAATAACTACATTCTCTCCATTACATTAGCTATTTAGAAATAGCATTAACTGTCATCATACATGCATTTCATAATTACACCAGTCTTTTAAGATTAATAATTCCAGCAATTAGTATTTGCAATATTTTACATAGATTTACATTCTTAGTTATATAGAAGTCAGAGACATATCATTAACAACTACCTCAGTTATCAAAACCTTTCTCTTCTCGGCAGCAAATGTATCCAACAAAAACGAAACAATCCACACATTCATGCTACACGTTTTTTTGACAGTATTACATCTTTCTTTTTGATGTTACATTTTTCTTTGAAAGCATTACAAATTAGCATATATAATACTCACTTTCAAACAACTACACCTCAAGCACAATCTTATAAATCCAGAAGATATTTTCCTAAAAATTCAGTCTTTCAGAGTATCTTGAAACAGATAAAAAAGAACTCAAAAAACGGAAGAAAAAACGATTTGTAACGCACCGCAAAAGATATGTAACCCATCTGTTAGAAGCGTAAAAACTCTCTTGGCCGATTCATTTAGCAAAAGAGCAATTAACACATTTAAAGAAATGGACAAAAAAAACACGGTTATCTAATATAGATAACCGTGCACCTTTACTGCAAATTACAGATTAAAACCGGGCGATTGGTAAACCTATAAAATCCCTATCTACTTTACTACCTCCATTTGAAACGGCGAAGCCGGAAGCCCTGACTTATTCCTCAGGTTAGCCTCCTGTGGATTATCATCCCAAGCGTAACGAACCTTTATAGGCTGAGTAATACCTTCGCTCCAAACCATCACTTTATTGCCTTCTATGGTCGCCTTTGCCCATTTAAAACGTCCATCCGCTCCCGCCAGTGCAAAACCTTTGAGTTCAGTTACAGGCATTAAATCATTCGTTCCTTCTTCAAAAGAGAGAATGATCTTTCCACTTTCAACAGATGCATCAGTACACAACGGACCACTATGAACTACATCCCTATGACCATATACCTTCTTTTTAACTTGAAGTGCCACTCTTCTTGCCAGTTCTTTCTTATTTAATGGATGAATATCATTCCACTCTCCCAAGTCTATTGCTACTACTAAAGAAGTATTAGGCAACTTCAAGGTCACTTGCCGTTGAGCCTCTCGCATACCCGCCCAACCACTTTCTACAGGTTGCGGATGCGTCTGCATAAAATTGGGTAGTTGCATAATAAAGAACGGGAGATTTTCATCTGCAAACTTCACTCGCCAATCTTTTATCATCGCAGTTAATAAGGCCTCATATTCACTTGAACGTCCTGCATTCGTCTCTCCCTGATACCACAAAGCTCCTTTAAAATGCAAATTTCGCAAAGGAGAAATCATGGAATTATACATGCCAGTCGGAATATTCTGAAAAGACACCCCACCTCTTCCGGCAGGCATTTCACAACCTAATCTATATTTCCACTGTTCCGCCAAACGAACTGTGTCTCCATCTATCGCCATACAATAGGGCTTGTCTTTTACAAAGCTAGGGCGACCACCCGAATTGATAAGACGAACCGTCACCAGATTCTCACCTGCTTTCAATACCGATACAGGAACTTTATAAATACGTGGCGGATATTGATACGAAGTGGTACCTACAAATACACCATTCACATACACTGAGTCCGCATTCACCATACAACCCAAACGCAATATGGCATCTTTATCAGCTTGCTCAGCCGTAAGACGAATATCCTGACGGAACCAATGTGAGCCACTTACCGGATAGCCATTCTTAGTGCCCAATTGATAGGAAAACATATTCACTTCCTCCCAATCGGAATCATCCAATCCCGGTTCATACCACTTGACCGGAGCATGAAGTCCTTCATCCCCTTTATACAAAGAGAGATTCCAAAACCTCGACATCATACCACCTGCCTTATTCATCAAAACCTTATATTCGTCAGAGTTATAAATATCCCTTTCACGCAAATTCTTTGGGAATTCCTGTAGAGCATCCTCACTCATCCAAGCTTCAATAGAACTTCCTCCCCAACTTGAATTAATAATCCCCACAGGAACTTTCGTCTCATTATACATCTCTATAGCAAAAAAATAAGGTAGTGCGGCATAAGACTGAGCAACCTCCGGATTCAAGGATGTCCAGTTCATCCGGGAAATATCTTCTTTCGGACCCTGCAAATCATTGCCATAGGGAGTTTTCACGTAACGGATCATTGAATTTTCATAAACAACCGTTTCCTTGCCAAACATATCCGCTACACGTGCCACGGTCAGTTCCATATTCGATTGCCCTGAGCACAGCCACACATCCCCTACCAGAATATCTTTTACTATCACTTCATTCACCGTCATCTCATAAGGACCGCCAGCCTTCATAGCAGGAAGTATGACCACCCATCTGCCATTCTCATCAGTCTTTGCCGTGTATTTCTTCCTCTTAAAAGTTACCACTACATCTTCACCCGGTTCAGCTGTCCCCCATATCTTAATGGGCCTTTCACGTTGCAATACCATTCCATCCGAAAGAACAGAGGGGAGTTTAACCTTAGCTTCAGCCCATACAGAACATATACAGACCAATACTACCAATAAAGTAAATTTATATCTCATAATATTGTAATTTTCAACATTCCTACTCTTTTATCAAACTTTCAGGTGCTCCCAGGAAAGAAGGTTTCAACCCTCCCAGGTCAATCATGATTTTCTGCATAACAAGTGCCGGATCAAGCGGACGGATACGCAAAGTATGTCTCCCCTTCTTATCAAGTAAGTGTTTGGTTTGAGTAGTAATAATGTGCTCTGCCTGCAACTTACCAAGCTCACCTTTATAATCACTGTTGATATTGACTATCTGTTCTTCCCCACCATCCAAACTGACCGCATAACGCAATCCTTTATAATCATTGAAATTCAAAGTTGAAGAAAAACGGACGATAACTGTAGCATCCCCACTTTTCTCCGTTTCAAAATCATATTCCAAATACATATCTGCTCCCGGAACGGCTGTGGTAGGTAAAGTAGTGACAGCAGACAACGTACGCCCCAAATTTGGAATTGTAACCCAATTAGCAGATGTACTGTTAGCTGAACGGGTATAATGTTCCGCTTCAATAGATACATATCCATCCTTTTCTACAAATACAGGTGGCGCAGGAGCAATACGAGGTTCCGGAACAAAAGTAACTTTAGGCATAATATTATGTTTCGGATCGTTCCAGGATTTATATCCAATATGTGTCTGATCCATGATATGATTCCATTTGCCACCACTCATTATATGGTTATAGTGATAAGTCAATACAGAATCACGTTCAAAACACGCACGAGCCTTATCAGCCCATTTATTGGCTTGTACATTATTCTCCTCTGCCAGTTTGCGATTCATTGCTACGGCATAATACATATCATACAGGTTGGCACATGCCTGTATCGGAAAGAGTACCAGTTGGTCGAAAGTATCCCGGTAACCGGCAGGCATCAGATAGTAGAGTTTCAGGGCATCCAGGCTCAAAGCCGCATAATCATCTTTCACACGCCGCCACTCATCATAGTTTTCCAGGCTGTACGTTCTGTCATTCAGCATTTCAGGAGTAACTCTGCGGTTATATTTGGTATATGTATCTATAAGACGCGCCGCCTCTTCCGCATAATTGCCACCAAACTGCTGCTTGCAGAAGTCTACCGTATGCTGGAAAAGATTGTTTTCATTGAAACGTCCGGGATTCCAAGCCATGTCCAGGAAGAAGGTTATCGGATATTCCATAGGCTTCAAGTCACCCACGTTGACTACCCACAGTTCACGGACACCATATTCATAAGTCAGCATCATCTGTTCCCAGGTGCGCTGTATCTGGGTAATGTTGATCCACTTAGTATTACGGGGAGCTCCTACATAGTCGAAGTGATAATACATTCCATAACCGCCCTTACGGGGTTTAGCTTTCAAATCGGGCAACTTGCGCACATTTCCCCAATTATCGTCACACAACAGAAGGGTTACATCGTCGGGCACACGCATACCCTTATCATAATAATCCTGCACTTCTTTATAGAGCGCCCACACTTGCGGAGTTTCTTTCGCTTTCTTACCGGTCACTTTCTCTATAATCTTCCGCTGATCCTTCACTATATTCTGTAATAAGGAGATATTGGCATCCTCACTCATCGGTTCGTCACCATCACCGCGCATAGCTAGGGTAATCACTGCTTCCCAATCCTTACAACGCTCCATACCCTTCTGCCAGAAGTCACGCAGTACGGCGCCGTTCGTTGTATAATTCCATTCTCCGGTTCCACGGCGTTTCCAGTCCTTTTGAGCCTGTCCCATAGGTTCGTGGTGAGAAGTTCCCATCACAATTCCCATCTCATCAGCCAACGGACCGTTCATTGGATCATCGTCATAGAATGCACTGTTCCACATAGCCGGCCACATGAAGTTTCCTTTCAGGCGAAGCACCAGTTCAAAGACAGTCTCATAAAATTTGCTATTGAATCCACCGAAAGTATCGCCCGCCCAGTTTCCTAGACAGGGCCATTCATCATTCAGGAAAATACCACGGTATTTCACAGCCGGTTCACCATCTGTATATATACCTTCTTTAATAGATATAATATCGTGCTTTTCCACCGGAACATCCGCCCAGAAATACCAAGGTGATACTCCCATTTGCTGTGACAATTCATATATACCGTAAATAGTACCCCGCTTGTCACTACCTGCTATAACTACCGCCTCGTCCACGCCTTCCATCGGCTGTTTCACCATCTGGAGGATGTATTTCTCACGCTTTCCCTGCAAATCGGCAGCATTGATTTTTCCGGCCTTCAGCAGTTGTTTAATCCAGGAGCTATTCTCTATAGAACCGATTATCAACATACGATTGCCAGCTACAGAGTGAATAATCTCCGGAGTAATACCCGTTACTTTACCCGCATCTGTCTGCAAATTGGCCACAGCCCGTACTACTCCTTTGTCTTCCCGGGAGTCCACCAGTATTGGATACGCCTTTCCTTGCTGTATCCAGACAAATCCATTACTCTCATTTGTCACAAAACGCTCTGCCGCCGACAAAGATTGAGATAGCAACAAACTCACTAAGCAATAGAAAATCCAACTAAATTTTGTTTTCATGGCATGATACCTTTTGATTAATTTCTGTTTTGTACAAAGATAGGTCATTACGAAATATCAACCTATCCTCCATGTTTCCACTTACTATTGCCAATGTTACACTTGGGATTTTCATGTTACATAAACTTTTATTCATGTAACATTTGCCCGACAAACAACCATTATTACAAAAAAACGCTCTTTTCTGTGATTTATTTCATCCTTTCCAGACAAATAGGACAATATACAATTTTAATATTCATAAACATGAAACATCTATTTCGTAATTTATTGATTATAGCATTTGTCGTATGCTGTAACTTCCAACAGGCTCTTGCACAACAGATGCCTCCTATCCCCGTTGATCCTAATGTACGCATCGGAAAACTGGATAACGGCCTAACTTACTATATCCGCAAAAACAATCTCCCCGTCGAACGGGCAGACTTTTATATCGCCCAGAAAGTAGGTTCCATACAGGAAGAAGAGAACCAGCGTGGCCTCGCCCACTTCCTCGAACACATGTGTTTTAACGGAACTACCCACTTCCCGGGTGATGCCCTGAAACAATATCTGGAACGCATTGGAGTTAAGTTCGGTGAAAACCTGAATGCCTACACCTCAGTAGATGAAACCGTATATAATATTTCGAATGTACCTGTCAATACTCCGGGAGCCATCGATTCTTGTTTGTTAATTCTGCACGACTGGAGCAATGACCTGACTCTGGACCCGAAAGAGATTGATAAAGAACGTGGAGTCATCAACGAAGAATGGCGTACGCGCATGAGTGCAGTGCAACGTTTCCAGGAAAAGTTGCTCCCTGCTATGTTTGCCGGTACCAAGTATGCTACTTGTTTCCCCATCGGAACCATGGATGTAGTGATGAACTTCAAGCCGCAGACACTAAGAGATTATTATGAAAAGTGGTATCGTCCCGATTTGCAAGGTATAGTTGTGGTGGGAGACGTAGATGTAGATGCCATCGAAGCACAGATTAAGAAACTGTTTGCCGATGTTCCCGCACAACCCAATGCCGCCAAACGCGAATATTATCCGGTAAATGACAATAAAGAACCGATTGTGCTGATTGCCCGGGATAAGGAACAACCCCATATCCAAGCTATCATCTTTAACAAACACGAAGCAACTCCCGACTCAGAAAAAGGCAATATGGATTATCTGATACAAGACTATGCCATCGACCTCATCAATAACATGCTGAATGCCCGACTGAACGAACTGCTTCAAGCTGCCAACCCTCCATATATCTACGCAGGAACCTATGATGGAGATTTCTTCGTTGCAAAAACCAAACAAGCCTTTACCGGCATCGTTGTATGCAAAGAAGATGCAGTGGAAAACGGTATCACCACCCTGGTCCGCGAAATGGAACGTACCCGCCAGTTTGGCTTCACTGAAAGCGAATACCAACGTGCCCGTGCCGAATATCTGCGCAATATGGAATCTGACTACAACGAACGTGATACACGTAGGAACGAGGAATATATTGATGAATATGTACGCCACTTCCTCGACAACGAACCCATACCGGGTATTGAAAACGAATATGCCATCATCAACCAGATAGCTCCGGCCATCCCCGTACAAGCATTGAATCAGATGATGCAGATGTTGATAACAGATACCAACCAGGTAGTCGCCATTTTCGGTCCCGAGAAGGAGGAGCTGAAAATGCCAACAGAAGAAGCTATCAAGAAGATTCTGAAAGATGTAAAAGCCGAAAAGCTGACTCCGTATGTAGACAAAGTATCAGACGAGCCCTTGATGAAAGAAGCCCCGAAGGGTGGAAAAATCATCTCCGAACAAAAAGATGATGTATTCGGCACTACCATGCTGACATTATCCAACGGAGTAAAAGTTATCATCAAGAAAACTGACTTCAAAGCTGATGAGATTACCATGAAGGGTGTAAGCCTAGGTGGAAGTTCACTGTTTCCCAACTCTGAAATCATCAACATCAACGGCCTCGATGCCGTTTCAGCAGGCGGTTTAGGCAATTTCAGCGCTGTAGACCTTGAAAAGGTATTGGCAGGCAAAAGGGCTTCCGTAAGTTACGGTATCGGTGATAAGACCGAAACAGTCAATGGCTACTGTTCTCCGAAAGACTTTGAAACGATGATGCAACTCACCTATCTGACATTTACCGCACCGCGCCGTGATGACGAAGCTTTTGCATCTTATAAGAACCGCAACAAAGCAGCATTACTGAACCAGGAGATGAACCCGAACGTTGCATTCAGCGACAGTATTACCTTTGCATTGCAAATGGGACATCCCCGTACTATCCGCATGAAGGCCGATATGATTGACAATATGGATTATAATAAAATCCTGGCAATGTACCAAGACCGTTACAAGGACGCCAGCGATTTTACCTTCATCCTCGTGGGTAATGTAGACGTTGAAAGTATGAAACCACTCATAGCCGAATATCTAGGAGCATTGCCTGCCATCAACCGTAAAGAATCATTTAAGGATAACAAGATAGAATACCGTAAAGGTGTATATAAGAATGAGTTCGTCCGTGAACAAGAAACAGCTAAAGCCTCTAACTTCGTCAGTTTCATCGGTACGTGCAAATATGATTTAAAGAATTCCATTCTGCAGGACATGACTTGCCAGATTATGGATTTAGTTTATACCGAGAAAGTACGCGAAGATGAAGGCGGAACTTATGGGGTATATGTAGGTGGCAATCTCTCCAAATATCCGAAGGAAATAGCTGGAATACAAATTGTTTTCGATACAGCACCTTCTAAAAGAGAGAAACTGATGAAAATCATCTTTGCCGAAATAGAACGCATATCCAAAGAGGGGCCGTCGGAAGCCAATCTTAACAAGGTGAAGGAGTTTATGTTGAAGAAGCACGCCGAAGACCTGAAAGAAAACAGCTACTGGATGGAAAGCATTGATGAATACTTGTTCACCGGAATGAATCCGATAAAAGACTATGAACAAACAGTCAACAGCATCACAGCTAAAGATATTCAGAAGTTTGCCGATGACTTGTTCAAACAGAAAAATGAAGTAGAAGTTTCAATGATTAGTCCGGATAAAGAATAATAATATATAGTAGTAATAAAGAAAGGCTGCACTGTGCTTGAAGCACGGTGCAGCCTTTCTTTATTAGCTTCTTTCTTTCGGGGCATGAGCAAAATGTGATAAAGTGATAGGGCGATAAAGTGATAACGGGATAACGCTCTGTGATATATAGCGCAGCCACTTTATCGCCCTATTACCCTACCACCTTATCACTCTTTTTCTTCCTTCCTTATCATTTTAAAGTGAATTACGGGAGTTAAGCCGCCACATCACCACTTTTATCTCTTTTCGCTGCGACGGTTAAGGAAAATTGTAGTAGGTACTTATTCTTTCCACCATGGAGAAAGTTGCTTTCCATCACGGGGAAACTTTCTTTCCACCATGGTGGAAAGAAAGAAACTCCACGGTGGAAAGAATAAACGTTCGGATGGAAAAGGCTAACCGTTGGAAGGGAAAAAGCATAGGAATGCCTAAGAAAGGAACAACGACACTACAATCCTGCACTACAAATCCCTTCCCCACCTGTTAGAAAAAGGCGGTTTCGACCTCAGTCTCCGTAAATGGGCAGAACTAGTCAGCCTGAAGACAAAAGAATAAAAAGAGCTCAAAGAGTTGTCCGCATTTTTACTTCTGAATATTTTTACATGTTTTTTACGGATAGCCTTTGCAGTTCAATAAAAAATACATAAATTGCCGTATTTAAAAACACGAAGGCTGTATTGCCCGATAATAGAAATAAAACTATGCAGTATGAGAAGGATGTGATTTACTCCCTGAAAGTAACCGGGACCATGATAACAAATGATTGTCATTATTATCTGATAGAAAATGAAGGAATCAAATACAAGGTGAAAATGCTGAAATTCCAGCACAAGCTACCGGTTCCCGATGAAGTGAAATGTATCGTTTATAGCTATGATGCCGATGACACTCCTCTCTTTGCACAACATAAAGGTGAAATATCACGCAAACTTTATACAGTCGGCAGCACTTACCCTTTCGTTGTGCAACAAAAGCCAGGTTATCAATCCGGACACCGCAATATCTATTATGGATATGATATGAATGGCATACGCGCCTTAATCCAGGTAGGAATAGGGAAAGAATTGACTATAGGAAGAAATGTCCGCTGCACGGTCAAGCATATCAATCCGGATGGAGTCTTGGGCGTCGTTCCTGTCAACCAGGAAATGGACTGTGAAACCAATTTCATCACCTTCGAGCAATTGATGCATAACATCCATACCGAACAACTGCCAGCCTGCATTCAACTGGAAACACTACGTACCGACTCGACCAGAGATCCGAAAATACAGCAAGTGTTGAAACAATATGACAGTCACGAAGGAGAATGGCTACTGTCATTCCAGAGTATACTGCTTGCCAAAAGAGAAGAAAAAATAGAAAAAAAAGATTGGGAAGGAGTATGCGAATTAATACACTACCAACTTCTTATCACCGAATGGATACTCGAGGACTCCCTGTTCCTTACATTCTATTCGTCGTCCGTAGTTCAATCCCTGCGCGAAAAGGGAGAACGGGAAATATTTGTCTGCGAAGCAATACTAAAGGCCATAGAACTTATCCGGAGCAATGCTGTGGATAATTTTCTAAAACATATATTTACAAAAATACGGACTTCGGGATATTTATCCGACCGAAGCCGGAAGACCGAATTACTGACTGCCTTGTTCCGGCTGGACGACACATTAGCTGATAAAAACATGTTTACCCTCACAGAGTTCTGCCAATATATAGCTTGCAACACTTCAACTACGGAAACTTCCTCCCTGACATCCATTATAGAATTAATCAAGAGGATGATAGAGAAAAACAGAGCAGTGCATGACGTTTCCCCCACTAAAACCATGCACTTACTGGCCATCTACCTGCTGCTTTGCTACAACCGCGAAGCACATACGGCAGTCTATCGCATCATGCTTTATCGCTATGCAGCTTTGGCAAGCCCTTCTTCCGCCGGGATTCTGACGGATAAGGCATTCGATGTATTGACACGGGCAAATCAATCTTACCGCCCGGAGTTTAGTTGGGAAGATGTCGTCCACTTCAAGCCTGAGCCATTCATTACTAAATTGCGCTCATTCATGACGGATACATCTGATGATAAAGACAAGCTGATAGCCCAACATATCACACAAGGAGGACGGATACTGTTACGTAATGGAAAGTTCGGGCTCTATGCCGGTTGCAATCCGGGCGCACTGCTACCCGAACACCAGAAGGTGACGGAGATGGTGTCCGTATTCGACGACAGGATTAGTGTATATGCAAAGAAAGACATCAAACCGAAAGCAAATGAAGCACAAAATGTTTTTGTATTAAAAAATCTCTGGGGAGAGCTGTCAGGACAGCTATCCGGACACATAACGGCATCTACCAAAAAGACACCGGAAAAGATTCTTCCTACGGAGGGAACGCGTGTCAGGATCACGCTGAAAGCATTCAATCCACGTTTTCCACTGATGATGTTTGCAGAAGTAACAGAACCGGGATACGAAGGAACCGGTGCACTACTGGCCAATGAAGTAACCCGTAGCCATATCCACAGCATGGACGGAATTTTTTATGAAGGAGATACCTTTGAAGCCACTGTATCGAAAGTCGGGCAGAATGGGCGTCTGACATTCAGCATCCTCCGGGAGTTGTTTGAATTTGTAACGGGGACAATCAAATACGGTCATCGTGTATATGCCAGGCTGATGCGAATCTCCAAAGGAACAGGTGTATGGGTATGTGAGGAAGGATACACACTGTTCACACCGGGCGCAACACCCTATCCTGAAGTAGGTACGGTAGCCCTGCTGGAAGTGAGGGGCATCAATGATGCAGGATACATCAATGCCACCTGTATAGAAAAATCCGATAAAGAGATAGAAGAAACTGAGGCTCTGGCTAAATTAGTCAGCGAATATATCAATTTCTGTTCTCCACAGGATGAAAAAACCGAAGAGGAAGAGGGCAATTTCGGACCAGTCTTCACAGACGAGGATGCAATGCTGACCGGAGAGCAGTTATCGCTCCCCCTGATGTGCGAATTACCTTGGCTACTGGCAGTGACAGCATCCGTCGAAAAGTCGCTGGTGAAACGTTACAACCTGCTGGGAACAGCTTATCTGCTGGCCGGAATGCTCAATGATTCAACCTTAAGCGAGTATCTGGCGCTGCAAATGAATTATGAGGAAAACATCTACAGTTTTGCCACCCATAACGGGCAGGCACGATGGACGCATTTTTCGCGTATAGATGACGCTGCGGTTTCACGCTATCCTTCACTTCGTCCTAAAAAAGAAATGCTACAAATTCTCAGTTTGTTCTATACCCATAACTTCGCCCCGGAGCTTGCAGTAGGCATTGCAACCACCAAAGATGAAAACAAAGAGCGTATAGTCCGGTTGGTACTGGCCCATACTCTTTTACTCAACTCCTTACCGGCGGGCACATTAATCCCTTTACGCAATGAACTCCTGCAACGCATAGGCGCCGGAGAATTTGCATTGCCCGATGAGCCGGCGGCAAAATCCCCCTCTGCAACAGAACACGAAGACATTCCCCACATGGGTAGGGAGAATGATAAAGTAGAATTTAAATCATCCGTGGTATATCCCGCCGGACGTACCGTACCCGACATGAAACGGCAGTCGGAAATTATACTGCACACCATTGCAGGCTTCCTTAATGCCGCCGGCGGCACACTCTATATCGGCGTATCCGATGCAGGAGCCATAATTGGTCTGAAGGAGGACTATACCTACATGGTATGCAATTCAGATGCCTACGAACGCTTCATCCGCCAACGCATCATAGCAACAATGGGAAAGGACATCAACAGTATCATTAAAATAGAGTTTCCCCGATATGGCAACCGCGAAATATGCTGCGTTACAGTGCCTTGTTATGGCAAACTGATTGAACTGAAAGGAGTGATATGGCAAAGGCAAGGCAATTCGACGGTAATGCTCGACGGCAATGCTCTGGCCAAGCAGAAGAAAAGAAAAAATGAGATATTACAGGCAGAACTTAACCAGATTGCGGAAAAGGAAATAGAGCTAATCAACGAAAGCCTGTTGCAAACCGGAGAAACACAGACAGCAGTTGCCGCCGCCTTTGCAGCCAGTCTGGAAAAGAAGAAAAAGAAAGTGGAAACCGTACCGGGAAAGGCTATGATACAAACATCTCTGATACGCACCAATGCGTTGACGGAAAAAGAAGATGGTACACAGATAGTGTCCTATCTGTCACTGCTTAATAATGGCGGATATCTATTGAAAGACGAATACTCACATATAGACAATGCCATACTCACATTGGGAATCAGGAAAGAGGAAATCGACGGTGCACTGCTCCTCTGCTACGAGAACGGTTATGTCAACCGTGTTCCGTTGAAAATCTTATTGCAGAAGAAGCGTGATTATGTTTATAAGAATGGCGTGAACAGAGATTCACATTTAATATTCGCTACCATTGAAAATGGTGAACCGCACGTCCTGGTACGTACCGCCAAACAAAAGAATGAATACCTGAAAATGTTTCCCGTTGCCAAAATAAAGCAGAATATGGATCTGGCTTTAAAAGGAACTCCGCTTTTCTCTTATGATTTCGGAAAGGTAATTGCTTGGGAAGTGATACCGGAAATGGAATCAGAAAAGCTACAAAAGCTCTATAATGACAATCCGGCACATCAAGGGTATGCCATTACATCCGAAGCCGTATCTAAAGAAAGGGAACTATTACGAATAATGGGATGGAATATTGAGAATTAATGATTTACCTGTATAGCACAGGAGGTATGGACATAAAAAAAGGAGTACCGCTGTACTCCAACCTTTGTTAACCTTAAATCTAATACTATGAAAAACACATTGCAAAGGTACGGACTTTTCTGTATTTTGCAAGCTCCGTGTGCGAAAACAGTGTATTTATAACACCATTTAAGAGAAGCTACTCCGTTTTTCACTTCCTTTTTCATATCTTTGCCACAAAACAATCAAAACGACTTATGCCTGACTATGATTTGATAGCTATATTAGGTCCTACCGCTTCCGGAAAAACTCCTTTTGCCGCGGCACTGGCAAATGTTCTTGACACCGAAATCATCAGTGCGGATTCCCGGCAAATCTACCGTGGCATGGATCTTGGTACGGGTAAAGACCTCATTGACTACACCGTAAATGGAAAACAAATCCCTTATCATCTGATTGATATTGCCGATCCAGGGTACAAATACAATGTTTTCGAATATCAACGTGATTTTCTGACAGCTTACGAGACTATTAAACAAAAAGGGAAATTACCCGTTTTGTGTGGAGGTACAGGGTTATACTTAGAGTCCGTATTGAAAGGATATAAGTTGCTCCCCGTTCCCGAAAATCCGGAACTGCGTGCACAGCTGGCTGATAAGTCTTTGGAAGAATTAACCGGGATACTGCAACAGTATAAGACCTTGCACAACACAACGGATGTGGATACGGCCAAGCGTGCTATCCGTGCTATTGAAATTGAAGAATATTACGCACATACACCGGTAGACGAGCGTACATTCCCCCTACTGAACAGCCTCATCATCGGTGTGGATATAGACCGGGAATTACGTCGCGAAAAGATATCCCGCCGACTGCGCCAACGTCTGGATGAAGGAATGGTGGATGAAGTGCGCCGGCTGATAGAGCAAGGCATTCAACCGGATGACTTGATTTATTACGGCCTGGAGTACAAGTATCTGACGCTCTACGTCATTGGCAAGCTGACTTACGAAGAGATGTACCGGGAACTGGAAATCGCCATTCACCAGTTTGCCAAACGACAGATGACCTGGTTCCGGGGGATGGAACGCCGCGGATTCACCATTCACTGGATGGATGCCGGGCTGCCGATGGAAGAAAAGATTGCTTTTGTACAAACGAAACTCAAAGGGAATTAGTATCTTTGGAGCAGCAAAGACGAAGCCTGGGAGGGTAACTAATGATTATGTAGGACTTTACTAAGAGATAACAATATGAGCGTAGAACCCGAAAAGTGGGGAGTGATATATAACCCCAAAGCCGGCACACGAAAAGTGCAGAAACGGTGGAAAGAAATAAAAGAATATATGGACAGCAAAGGCGTGTCTTATGACTACGTGCAGTCCGAGGGGTTCGGATCAGTGGAACGTTTGGCCGGTATTCTTGCCAATAACGGATACCGCACAATTGTCATTGTAGGTGGTGACGGTGCACTGAATGATGCGATTAACGGCATCATGTCGTCCAATGCGGAAGATAAAAGAGAAATCGCCATAGGCATCATTCCGAACGGTATCGGGAATGACTTTGCCAAATACTGGGAAATGACCTCGGAATACAAAGATGCGGTGGATTGTATCATAAACAACCGTCGCCGGAAAATCGATGTCGGCTTCTGCAATTATTACGACGGCGAGAAACACGTTACCCGCTATTTCCTCAATGCCATCAATATCGGTTTAGGAGCCCGCATTGTGAAAATCAGCGACCAGACCAAACGTTTCTGGGGAGTGAAATTCTTGTCTTATCTCATGGCACTCATTTCGCTTTTCTTTGAACGCAAGCTTTACCGGATGCACCTCAAAATAAACGGAGAGCATATCCGCGGACGTATCATGACGGTTTGCATCGGTAGTGCATGGGGATATGGACAAGTTCCCAGTGCCGTTCCCTACAATGGCTGGCTCGATGTATCCGTGATCTACCGCCCGGAATTGCTACAACTTGTATCAGGCTTGTGGATGTTACTTCAAGGACGCATATTAAACCATAAAGTCGTAATGCCTTACAGGACACAGAAAGTGAAAGTACTGCGTGCACAAAATGCCTCTGTCGATCTGGATGGACGCCTCCTCGACAGACACTTCCCATTGGACATCGGCATCATGCATGAGGCAATCACCTTGATTATACCCAACTAAAATAAACGATTAACGTAAACACCAAATACTTATGTTAGAATTAAAAAATAACCCTGCCGGAAATTTCTTTTTATTGGCAGGTCCTTGTGTGATTGAAGGGGAAGAAATGGCAATGCGCATTGCCGAACGTGTGGTAAATATCACTGAGAAACTACAGATTCCCTACGTCTTTAAAGGTTCTTATCGCAAGGCAAACCGTTCACGCCTAGACTCATTTACAGGAATAGGTGATGAAAAAGCACTGAAAGTGTTGCAGAAAGTACATGATACGTTTGGCGTACCCACAGTTACAGATATTCATTCTGCCGAGGAGGCTGCCATGGCTGCCGAATACGTGGACGTACTACAGATTCCGGCATTTCTTTGCCGTCAGACGGACATTCTGATAGCTGCCGCAAAGACAGGAAAGGTAGTAAATATTAAAAAAGGACAGTTCCTCTCCCCTCTTGCCATGCGCTTCGCTGCAGAAAAGGTAGTGGAAGCCGGCAATAAGGAGGTAATGATCACCGAACGTGGAACGACTTTCGGATACCAGGACCTCGTCGTAGACTATCGTGGAATACCGGAGATGCAAACTTTCGGTTATCCGGTTATTCTGGACGTCACCCACTCGCTGCAACAACCCAATCAGACAAGCGGAGTTACAGGCGGTATGCCACAGCTCATTGAAACTGTAGCCAAAGCCGGTATTGCCGTAGGTGCCGACGGATTGTTTATTGAAACACATGAGCATCCCGAAATAGCCAAGAGCGATGGTGCCAACATGCTGAAGCTGGATCTGCTGGAAGGATTGCTGACAAAGTTAGTACGGATAAGAGAGGCTATAAAAGGATAAGTTCACTCTTGTAAAGTACACTGAGATAAATGGGAATTTAGCAAGTTTTGCCGCTAGATTCCCATTTGTGTAAAAAAACAATCCTCCTCTTGTGATTTCTTTTTCTGCCTTTCGACAAATAGAGCAAGAAACAATTTTAATATTCATTCATATGAAACATTCATTTCGTAGTTTATTGGTGGTAGCATTCGTTTTATGCGCCAGTTTCCAACAAGCGGTAGCACAACAAATGCAGTTTCCGCCTCTTCCCGTGGACAAGAATGTCCGTATCGGCCAATTAGACAATGGCCTGACGTATTACATCCGTCATAACAAATTACCCGAAAACCGGGCTGAATTCTATATTGCCCAGAAAGTAGGTTCCATCCTTGAAGAGCCGCAACAACGTGGCCTTGCTCACTTTCTGGAGCACATGGCTTTCAATGGCACAAAGAATTTCCCCGGCGACGACAAAGGTCTCGGCGTTATCCCCTGGTGTGAAACTGTGGGTATCAAATTTGGAACAAACTTAAATGCCTATACCAGCATAGACGAAACCGTCTATAATATCAGCAATGCCCCGATAGACCGTGCCGGTGTATTGGACTCTTGTTTGCTGGTTCTGCACGACTGGTCCAACTACATTCTGCTCAAAGATGACGAGATAGACAAAGAACGTGGAGTGATCCGTGAAGAGTGGCGTAGCCGTAACAGTGGTATGCTGCGCGTCTATACCGACCTGCTTCCCACTATATATCTGGGCGACAAATACGCAGATTGTATGCCTATCGGCTCTATCGATGTAATCAATAACTTCCCCTACAAAGATATCCGTGACTATTACCACAAATGGTACCGTCCCGATTTGCAAGGTATCGTCATCGTAGGCGACATTGATGTAGACGCTGTAGAAGCCAAACTGAAAACAATATTTGCCGACGTACAGAAAGCGGTAAATCCCGCAGAGCGTGTTTATTATCCTGTTGCCGATAATAAGGAACCTATCGTAGCCATCGGTACGGATAAAGAAGTAGACGATCCGTCTATCGAAGTTTACTTCAAGCAAGATGCAACTCCCGATTCAGAAAAGAACAACGTAGGTTATCTGGCTTCCCAGTATATGACAAGCATGATCACCAGTATGCTGAACGCACGTCTGAGTGAACTGACCCAGAGCGCTAATCCGCCGTTTACCCGTGCATATAGCAGTTATGGTAATTTCTTTGTAGCGAAAACGAAAGAAGCACTCAACCTCTCTGCTTCAAGTAAAGCAGACGGCATCGAAAAAGCCTTGAAAGTCCTGTTACAGGAAGCAGAACGCGCCCGTCGTTTCGGTTTCACAGAGTCTGAATATGCCCGTGCCCGCGCTAACTATCTGCAACGTCTGGAATCTGCATACAATGAGCGTGAGAAGACCAAACACGGTTCTTATGTACGTGAGTATGTACGTAACTTCCTGGATGCCGAACCTATCCCCGGTATTGAAACAGAATATGCCATGATGAACCAGTTAGCTCCTAACCTCCCGGTACAGGCTATAAACATGGCAATCCAGCAACTCGTTCCGGACAGCAACCAAGTAGTTATCATTGCCGGTCCTGAAAAAGAAGGATTAAAATATCCGCAGAAAGAAGAAGTTATTGCTTTGCTGAAAGGCATGAAGAGTCTCGATCTGCAACCGTATGTCGACAAGGTTTCTGATGAACCTCTGATGAAAGAAGCACCGAAAGGCGGCAAAATCGTATCTGAGAAAGAAGGTGAAATCTATGGTAGTACAAAACTTGTTCTGTCCAACGGTGTAACTGTTTACGTCAAGAAAACCGATTTCAAGGCAGATGAGATCCGCATGAAAGGAACTAGTCTGGGTGGCAAATCTCTTTTCCCCGATAAGGATGCACTGAACTTTGCCGTTATGGACAATGTGGTTGCTGTAGGTGGTTTGGGTAACTTCAGTCAGGTAGACCTTACAAAGGTATTGGCCGGAAAGAAAGTTTCTGTTCGTGCCGGACTGGGTGCCACTACTGAAAATGTATTCGGAACTTGTTCTCCAAAGGACTTCGAGACCATGATGCAGTTGACCTATCTCACATTCACCGCTCCCCGCAAGGACATGGAAGCATTCGAGTCTTATAAGAACCGTACAAAGGCTGAACTGGAAAGTGCACAGGCTAATCCGCTTTCTTCTATCAACGACACATTGCAGAAGGCTATGTACAACAACCACCCGCGCGTGGTAATAATGAAACCGGAAATGGTAGATCAGATCGACTATGACCGTATTCTGGAAATGTATAATGACCGTTTCAAAGATGCCAGCGACTTTACATTCTATTTCGTTGGAAACATTGACCTGGAAACAGCCAAGCCGCTGATTGCAGAATATCTGGGTGCATTGCCTGCCATCAATCGTAAAGAGACTTTCAAGGATACCAAGATGGAGATCCGCAAAGGTACATACAAGAACGAATTTGCCAAAGAACAACAAACTCCGATGGCAACTATCGTATTCCTGTATACCGGAAAAACTCCTTATACATTGAAGAATGAAATTCTGTTGAGCTATATGACTCAGGTGCTGAACATGGTTTATACTGAAGAAGTACGCGAAAAAGAAGGTGGTACATACGGTGTAAATTGCATGGGTAGCCTACAGAAGTATCCGAAAGAACAATTGCTGATGCAGATTGTCTTCCAGACCGATCCTGAGAAGAAAGATAAACTAGCCGGTATCGTAGTAGACGAGCTGAAGAAACTGGCAGCAGAAGGACCGTCTGATGTACATTTACAGAAGGTGAAAGAGTACATGTTGAAAAAATACGCCGATAACCAAAAGGAAAATGCATACTGGCTGAACAACCTGAACGATTACTTCTACTATAATATGGATATGACGCAAGGATATACAGATATCGTAAACAGCATCACTGCCAAAGATATCCAGAAGTTTGCAGCCGACTTGCTGAAACAAGGTAATGAGATCGAGGTAACGATGACGGTACCTAAGAAGTGATAATAGGCAAGTGATTAGTGATAAGAACCGTATGTTCACTCATCACTAATCACTGCCTCCTTAATCACCAATTAATCACTAACGACTAATCACTAAAGACATGAATCTATTTCTTGAGCTACGTAAACATGGAAAGTTAGCAGAAAAGCGGCATCCGATGTACGAGAAGAGCAAGTTCGGAAAGTTTTGGATGTACTTCATGAGTGTGTTCTGGGCAGCTTATCTCATATTCTTCGGAACAACTTTCGCCTTTGCTTTCGATGGTGGAGCCAGAGAAGCCTACCATGTAATGAACAGCGGACTCATATTTGTGCTCGCCCTCGACTTTCTTCTGCGCTTGCCTTTCCTGAAGACACCTACACAGGAAGTCAAACCCTACTTACTGCTTCCCGTAAAACGGAGTCGTCTGATTGACTTCCTTCTCCTGCGTTCCGGGCTTAACAGCTTCAATCTGCTCTGGCTCTTCCTGTTTGTTCCATTTGCTATCATCACAGTTACTAAGTTTTATGGAGTGGCAGGTGTGTTGACTTATTGTATTGGTATCTGGCTACTCATCGTATTCAATAATTACTGGTATTTATTGTGCCGTACGTTGATGGACGAACGCATCTGGTGGTTCCTTCTACCGGTAGCCCTATATGGTGGTATTGCTGCTGCACTTTTCATTCCGGACAACAGCCCGATATTTGCCTTTTCAGTCAATTTGGGTGAAGGATTCATCACCGGAAATATACTGACGTTTATCGGAGTTTTGGTAGCCATTGCTATCATGTGGTTCATTAACAGGAGTATCATGCAAAGATTAGTCTATAACGAACTAAACAAGGTAGAAGATACAACCGTACAAGTAAAGACTGTATCCGAATACAAATTTCTGGATCGTTATGGTGAAATCGGTGAATATATCCGGTTAGAGTTGAAGCTGTTGCTTCGTAATAAAGTCTGCAAAAAATCACTCTATAACATCACTGCTGTAGTATTAGCTTTTAGCCTCATTATCAGTTTTTCTGATCTTTATGAGGGAGGGGCACGCGACTTCTTCGTGCTTTACAACTATATCATCTTCGGTATTCTGTTCCTCTCGCCTCTAATGAGCTACGAAGGCAACTACATTGACGGGCTAATGAGTCGTAAAGAATCCATCTATTCGTTACTACGTGCTAAATATATTTTATATAGTCTGGCTCTGATCATTCCGTTTATACTGATGATCCCCGGTATGGTGACAGGTAGGGTATCTGTTTTGCAATGTATCTCATGGCTTGTATTTGTTCCAGGCTGCGTCTATTTCTGCATGTTCCAACTGGCAGTGTACAATAACAAGACCCTCAATCTGAATGCCAAAATGACCGGTCGCCAAAACGTGGGAACAGGATTACAGAATCTTATTTCAGCTGGTGCATTCGGTGTGCCCCTACTACTGATGTTCGGGTTAAAGGTAACGGTTGGCAAAGAAGCTACACCATGGGTACTTATAGGTATCGGTCTTGTATTTATCCTAACTTCAAGATGGTGGTTAAGAAATGTATACCATCGCTTCATGAAGCGCCGGTATAAGAATATGGAAGGATTTCACGATAGTAGACAAAAATAATTACGAATATGATAGAGATAAACAATCTTCAAAAAAACTTCGGCCAAAAGAAAGCCGTAGATATTGAGAAATATGTCATAGAACAAGGTGACATGCTGGGTTTGGTAGGTAACAACGGAGCCGGTAAAACCACTCTTTTCCGCCTGATGCTGGACTTACTCCAAGCAGATCAAGGCAATGTAACCATTAATAATATCGATGTATCCAAAAGCGAAGACTGGAAACAATTCACCGGTGCTTTCATTGATGATGGCTTCCTGATCGATTACCTTACTCCCGAAGAGTATTTCTACTTCATTGGTAAAATGTACGATCTGAAGAAAGAAGAAGTAGATGAACGCCTGCTTCCGTTCGAACGATTCATGAATAATGAGGTTATCGGACAAAAGAAGTTCATCCGTAACTTCTCTGCCGGAAACAAGCAGAAAATCGGTATTATTTCCGCTATGTTGCATCATCCGCAATTGTTGATTCTGGACGAACCGTTCAACTTTCTTGATCCGAGTTCACAGTCTATCATCAAACACCTGCTGAAGAAGTATAATGAAGATCATCATGCCACGGTCATCATCTCAAGCCACAACCTGAACCATACAGTAGATGTATGCCCCCGCATTGCTTTGTTGGAAAATGGCGTCGTTATTCGCGATATTCAGAATGAGAATAACTCAGCAGAGAAAGAACTTGAAGACTACTTCAATATCAGAGTGGAAGAAGAAATTGAGGAAGAACTGGCAGAAACAGTGATTGAAGAAACACCTGTTCAGGAAACAATCATTGAAGAAACTATTGTTGAGGAACCCATTACCGAAGAACCCGCCGTTCAGCCAGAAAAGAAAGAAGAACAGGAATGAAAAAATACTTCTTATTATATATAGTTGCCCTCATCGGATTGACATTCAGTTTAAGCTCATGCCATACATCAGCGCCCCGGCTCAATTACAAGGCACTGGCAAAAGCTTCTGTCCGCATGGGTGTTGACATAAATATGGAAGATAACCACAAGTTGTACATTGCCTCTGCGGAGTGGATGGGTGTCCGCTACCGCGCAGGCGGTGACAACAAGCACGGAGTAGATTGTTCCGGACTGGTATCGCAACTCTATAAAGAAGTATATAATATCCGTTTGGCCAGAAGCACCGATGGTCTGCTTAAAGAAAGCAACAAAGTCTCCCGCCGCAATTTGCGTGAGGGAGATTTGGTGTTTTTCACCAGCCGTGCATCCAAGAAGAAAGTGGCACACGTGGGTATCTACCTCAAAAACGGGAAGTTTATTCATGCAAGTACCAGCAAAGGAGTTATTGTCAGTAGCCTCAACGAACAATACTATACACAATACTGGCTTTGCGGCGGCAGAGTAAAATAAGAATCTTTTTTCTTCCCCTGTGATTTTTCCTTTCACTCCCCGACTTATAGTTCAAATGAAACTTTAAAAAGGAAAAACGATGAAAAAGATTTTAGGTATCCTTCTCTTTATCGGCCTTGCGCTGAACGTAAACGCACAATTACTTTGGAAAATCTCCGGTAACGGACAAGAAAAACCCTCATACATTTTAGGTACCCACCATCTGGCACCTCTCAGCATCAAAGATAGCATTGCCGGATTGCCACAAGCCGTAGAAGGTACTACTCAGGTATACGGAGAAGTAGTCATGTCCGATATGATGTCACCCGAGTTTATGCAGGTGATGCAACAAAGTATGATGATGGCAGGCGACACCACTCTCCAGAAACTTTTTACCCCGGAACAATATGAAGTAGTAGGCAAGGTAGTGAAAGAGAACCTGATGGCAGATATAGCCATGTTGGGCAAATTAAAACCCGCTGCCATTACCCAACAACTGACCTTGATATTATGCATGAAGCATCTGGGTGGTTTCAATCCACAGGAGCAATTAGATACTTACTTCCAGCAGCAAGCATTGCAAAGTGGCAAGAAGGTAGGTGGTTTGGAAACCCCGCAATCCCAGTTAGATATGCTCTTTAAAGGTCAGACTCTACAGCGTCAGGCAAACTTACTCTATTGCCTCGTAAGTGACATAGATAAAGCTATGGAACAAACTAAACGTCTCAACAATGCATACAAGACTCAGAACCTGGATGAAATGCTGAAGCTGATGGAAGAACGTGATGGTAACTCGTGCGATCCGCAACCGGGCGAAATGGAAGCCCTGCTGGATAACCGTAACAAAGCATGGATTGAAAAAATGCCTGCTCTCATGAAGGATACTCCCACCCTCTTTGTTGTTGGTGCAGGCCACCTGCCGGGAACTAACGGAGTCCTGAATCTGCTGAAACAGCAGGGATATACTGTAGAACCTATGAAATAAAAAACTATGAATTCTCTCTTTACTCACATTTTCTGAAAACAAAGAAAATGCAAGATATCGGGTGATTGCAAGTGATTTGTGGTCACCCGCTTTTATAAAAAAGGGCACATCAGGAAATACTCCCAACATACCCTCTAATCTTAGTATATGTTCATCATCACATATTCATCGCATTGGCTCCTAAAGCTCCCAACACCGCTGATGCTACAGCGATTACAATTTTTAAAATCTTATCCCAAACCGTCTTTTTCATAATAGTTACTTCGTGTTTCAATAATTAATAGACTGCGCAGCCTTTCATTCTTAATTCTTTAATTTCTAAAGTCCCAGCTTTAGCCCCTATCCCAGAGGATCATCTTCAATACCTCCGTCTCCATCGGAACCGCCTCCGTTACCATCATCCTTACCATCATCGACAGAAGCATCCTTACCTGTCCACTTCTCAAATTCAACGCCCTGCCACAAAGCTCGGGTAGTTCCCAGAGCAGCCGGACGTGTATATTCAGGAGTAAACATAAAATGTAATGACGTCACCTGATTCGGACTCACATCCTTCTCTGCATCCACACCCTTTCCACGTGTCCGTGCAATCACTGTAAATGTTCCCAAGCCATCCAGACGGACTGTACGGCTATTCAGCAACTGCAAGCGCATCACCGACATCAGATTTCTGACCACATTATGTACATCACCCGGTGTTGCCGAACACTTTTCAGCTACCATTTCTCCCAACTGCTGCAGATTAACAGCTCTTCCCACTTTCTTCAATGCCAGATGCCACTGCTTAACACCCTCTTTCGTTTTCAATTGCGATTGTCTCGCATAATACAATAAAGGCATAATCTTCCTCCTTTTGGTTTTAAATTCAACTTCATTTTTATTAGTTTTGTGTTGATCAACAGTGCAAAGGTGAGGATATTACCGGGTATAAACAAAAAAAACAGCCCACTAGGAGCTGTTTTCTAATATAAATATATAATCAATTGATCTTAAGCATTTTGATGTAATCGGAAGTATTTCCTCATAAACCATACATATATAAAACTAAGTAATAGAACAGTGCATAACAAAAATATATAGCCATGATCCCCAAAATCTATATATCCTATTATTACAACAGCTTGTACTAGCATATAGATCAATGATACTACCACATGAGGTATTTTCAACTCATTCGCCATCAACTGATACATGTGCTTTCGGTGGGGTAAACCTATATTTTCATGAAGCATCAAACGGTGAATGATAGTCAAAACACTATCAACGCCATAAACTACCAATAGGATTATCCAACTGAAATCTTTTGTCTGAATAATTAGCTTCCCTACCAGGAAAAGAAGAATAAAAGCAATACTCACAGATCCCACATCACCTGCAAAACACTTTGCTTTTTTACGGAAATTGAAGAAACAAAATACTAATACAGAACAGAGAACCGTATAGATTAGAGCAGGTTCTACAAATGTAACAATTTCGGAGTTGATATAAGCCAAAGTAGCTAATATTATCAATGAATAACCACCGGTAATGCCATTTATTCCATCCATAAAATTATAAGCATTGATAATCCCTGTACAAACTATCAATGCTACAACGCCCCACCACCAAGAAAGAGAAAATAGTCCCCATTGATAGAACAACAAAGCCATAGCGATAAAATGAAACACTAATCTTAGGCCCTGAGAAGTTGAATGAACATCATCTACAAAGCTGATAATGGTTATCAAAGTCAAGCCAAAGATGAACCACGGATACTCCAGATGATTAGTTAGGAAAAATACTAATGTACCAAAGTAGAAAATAACACCTCCACCCCGAAGAGTAATACGATTATGCGAACTTCTTTCGTTGGGCTTATCTATGACATTGAATTTATCAGCTATATAAAAGTAAAAAAGCTCTATCAAGAATAACAGAGCTAAGATAATAAAGTAATACATAAAGGTCTTTTTATTAGAAAAAAATCAGCTAGCGTTATCAAAAAAAACGATAATCAGTTTTTAATTATTTAGGGACATAAAGATTAATACAGTGTTTTCAGATACTAACATCCTACTTTACTACTTATTTTAACTTATTAAATTCAATCCAGTTTCGAGATTCAGTTTTTACAACTTTTGCAGGTGAACCTGCCAAAACTACATACTCTTCATCACATGATCTATTAACTGTTGCGTTAGCTCCTATAGTTACATTATTTGCAATTCGTATATCACCAAAAATAACTGCACTAGGCCCAATATACACATTATCACCAATTCGTGGACATGTCTGTTCTCCGGCACTTGCACCTATATTGACACAAGCATGTATTCTACAATTCTTACCTATACAAGCATTCTTATTTATTATAATTGTACCATAGTGGGGTAAAGATAATCCAGGACCACATGTATTAATTGGTATATAAAACCCTAAGCGTTGCGACAGGCTACGTAATCGAATAGCATACAAATATTTACGCATAGATCCTATATTTGAATAGTATTCAGCATAACGTAACATAGTTAGAAACTTTATGATAATATTGGGTGCAATTAAATCAAGAATCTTCCCTTTTACACCTGTTCTATTATACTTATTCATAATCCTGTCTTGCAAAATATACAACTTCAATTCTTTCTTACTTGTAATCATAAAATAAATTATAGTGTTATTTAACGAACAATTACAGCCACGATCCAGAAACATAATTCCATTCAGTTCTTCTCTCAATTATAATATCATTAACTACATATAAAATTACACAAACATAAGGCCATTTTTCGACAATTTGGTTATAAACAACTTCATCTGTTTAGAAGTTTCAAACTTAGAAAAACTAAGTCGATTGACAGAATAATCTTATCGATACGACTTATAAAAATAAAAAGACCTACTATAATCTTCTAGTTATAACAAATAATACCTTAACAATATCATGAGAACAACATGTTAACTTTTTTATCACACGACTTCAATCATTACAACTTTTATTACATGAAATCAACAACTTAAAATTCAATCATTTACCAAATATTAACAGGCGCTTAATCCTAAGAGATAGAGCACAACACACCTTAACACAATCACAAGAAATTACCATCACCTATTATTGTATTCTTTTAAAATATCTAACAACCTATTTGTTGTATCATAAATAGAAAAACCTGCTTCGGTTATCTCCTTGCACATATCTTTCCTTTCTTCTGTAGATTTATCCAATACAACTTTTGCCCAATAAGAATCACTTTTATCCAAAGAAAGCGCCACAACCCTATCTGTTATTTTTACTTCTTTAGAAATTGTATCAGAAATAATACAAGGTAAAGAAGTTGCTTGCGCCTCAATTATTGAGTTTGGCAGACCTTCGTAAAAAGAAGGAAATACCATAACGTCAAAAGCCATCAACAAATCAGGAATGTCATTTCTTGTACCTAAGAGTATAACACTGTCATTTAATCCAAACTTTTCCGTTTTCTCCTTTATTTCAGCCTCTAATTCTCCTACACCTACAAGTAATAAAATACTATTCTGCTTTTCTTTTTTTATTTCTGCAAACACATTTAAAATTTTCGCATGATTTTTTTGATTACACAATCTTCCGACATGTCCAACAACAAACATATCTTTAGGTATATTTAATTTGCGACGCATGAGTGTTCTCCTTTCTTGAGAAAATATATATTGCTGAACATCAATCCCATTTGTCAAGATACAGACATTATCCTTTCGTATTTCGCTCTTTCCAAACAACCATTCACCGGCTTCTTTTGAAGGGGCAATTCTTACTGTAGTAAGGAGATTCATAAATGGTCTTGATATAAACGCTAAAAGTAATGACAATTTAAAACGTGTAGCTGTAGTCGTCGATCTAGTAAGTATTTTAGATGCTCCACCCAATCTTGCAGCTAATATATCTATGAATCCAATAGGATGTACTGCTATACAAAAAATAATCTTATACTGATTAGATTTTACTATTTTGTAAATTGAATAAAAGCTTTTGAAAGGATCCCTTGATTTAGAATAACCATAAAAAACACTTCCCCCAAAATTATTAATTTCTTTCAAATAAAAATTACTTTCTCTTTTGTTTATGAGAAAATCAAAAATATATTTACTTCTATCGATACAACGAAACAGTTTCATTACAAAAGTCTCTGCACCACCAGCATCGATTGTATTTGTTATTACAAGTATCTTATTTATCATAAGTTAACTACATATTTATATATATGTCAACCAGCTCTTTTGAGACAATCGGCTGCCTATAGTTTGTTACCATTTTCCGATAAGCTTCAGTACCCATTTTACGAGCAGAATCTTTTTGATTTATGAAATATTCCAAAGCTTTAATTATTGAAGATGAGGATTTAGATTCAACGATGATGCCATTTAAATGATCTGTAATAAGTTGTTCTACCCCACCAACATTTGTAGATATACAAGGGAGTCCCATTGCCATTGCTTCCATTAAAGAATTGGGAAGACCTTCATGATAAGAAGAAAGAACAAATATATCGGTATTGGCAAGTACTCGATTTATATCACTACGCCTTCCTAAAAAGTGAACATAAGACTGCACTCTCAATTGTTCTGTCAAACGCACAAGAGATTGTAAAGAAGGTCCTTCGCCTGCCAACATTAGGTGAATAGAATATCTTTTGCGCAAAATATTAACAGCTTCAATAAGATGCTGTTGTCCTTTTCGTTCATTGAGTACAGCAACATTTGTTATTACAATATCACTTTTACAAATACCAAGCTCAGACTTCAAGTCGGCATACGCGGCATCCTTGTTAAATATTGTAAAATCGATACCATTTTTTATAGAAAGTACAGGTTTACTATCTTTTATAATATTATTAACCTCATCGCGCACCTTATCTGACTTAACAAGAAATGCAGACACATACTTACTCATCCATCTGTACATATGTGGATAGAATAATTTACCTATGGTAGAAATGCCATCATAAATCACAGGATTATTTACTGTTACAAAGAGTTTGCCATATTTTTTCTTTCGCCAAGCCAATGTGCCTAAAATACCACCACTTAATATAAAGGTATTTGTAATATCAGGCTTAACATTTTCCATCACATCAGATATACAACGGACACCGCTCTTTAATGAATCTAAGGGAAAAGTTCTATCTTTATAATCTCTCAGCTCGTCAAGTAACCATCCATTTGGAGCTGCAATATACATATCATGTCCTAATCCCAAAAGACTCTTAAACATCTCCCGTATATGCTTTTGTGCACCACCATTAATGGAACTACTTGTTATAAATAGTATTCTCATGTATATCATTATTTCTTAAACAACCCGAGCAACCAAGCTAAATTCAAGGTAAAGAAATAACAGGTAAATTCTGAAAGCTTGCCAATAAATCCACCCATTTGCTTATTCCTTGCTACATAAAGGTGATGATATAATAATATATATATATAACCAACGATTTGTATGAGTGTGAAAAACATGAATAGCCGGGAATTAATAGCCAACATCACACTACAAAACAAAACCATCACCAAGTTAAATGGTACCAACCATTTCAAAACTCTATGTGACCAAAATACAAAACTACCCTTACGTGGCAAAAGCAATTTCCAGAAACAGACGATAGATCTATATGCACTAGAACCATCTAAAACATGTATATGAAAAAGATTTTTATTATCCCACTGCGCTACTTCATAAGCAACAGCATTCGGTTGGAAAACAACATCGTACCCCATCTCTGTTACAAACGTAGGAATAAAGAAATCCAACTTAACACCTATTGGTATTTTTTCAGGTATTAACTGCTTCCTAACGGCATATACAGCTGGATTAGCACCAGATAGAGTACCAATATTGGACTCAAGAAGCTTTATTTGATTTTCATACTTCCAAATAAGTCCATCCGTCGATTGTCCATTTTTATCAGTCTGTTTACGTAACATCCCACAAACACAACCTATTTTGTTATCCGATAAAGGTGAAATAAGTCTTGAAACAGTATCATATTTATACAGTGAAGAAGAGTCAGTTATAACAATGATTTCACCTTTAACGTTACGAAACAAGCCACAAGCAGATTCATAGTTATCAGCAATCAAGATCTCTTCAACAGCAGGGTATTCAGATACAGCAATATTTTCAACCTTATGCGAAATCGAATCTCCTCTATTTCTTACAATCACGATACTTACATTCGGCTGATAAGAGCTATCCTCCCTGAGGATCTTATTAGGGAAAAGCTTCAGAACATAAGGATAGACTATATAAGTGTATATAGGTATCAAAATAGATATTCCAAGAAAAATATAAAGTAGTATCATACATAAATTACTTCTTGAAGAGGTGTTTACGAAACGTGCCAAATGCTTTCAGAGTGCGTTTAAAATCACCCCAGTTAGTAAGACATTGCCCAGCTTTCATTAATATGTAACTCGGCCGAAGATAGAATTCACGACGTGCATAATTACAGAATTCTACAAGTTCTTGGTTTGATACCTCAGGAGTAGAAAGAACGCAATTGTGCATCCCATCAGGTTTAATCCACTCATCATAACTGTTAGCCTTAATGTAGTTATTTTTTTTAGCCCATTCGTAAGCTTCTGTTCCAGGATAAAGCATAAGTGGGAAAAATTGAACAGTATCCATAGTCAGGCTCTTTGCAAAATTGAGAGTTTCCTGCATAGTTACTTTTGTCTCTCCAGGATTACCTACCATAAAGCAACCATGCACTCGCATTTTTGCTTTCTTGGCTGCTGCATTAAATTTACGAGACATCTCAAGAGTAATACCCTTATGCATACCATCAAGTACTTTCTGACTACCACTCTCATAACCTACAACAACCAAACGACAACCAGCTTTACGCATCAATACCATAGTCTCATACTGGAGAGTGACGCGACATTGAACTACCCACTTCAGATTAATTCTTTTTTCAATCATAAGTTTGCAGAACTCCTTGACATTCTCCTGATCAACGGCAAAATTATCATCATCAATTAAAATCTCAGTTACCTCTGGAAAATTCTTAGTGATATAAACCACCTCGTCAAAGAGGTTCTTAGCAGAACGTTTCCGATACCCCTTACCAAACATGACTTGAGAATACATACAATAGAAACACTTAGATGGACATCCTCGACTTGAGAAAATACTGATGGTTGGGAAGTTTACATGAGCATAGAAGTAATCCTTATAGTTAAGGTATTTCTTATATACCTCACTAACAAATGGAAGTTCATCCAAATTCCGAATATACTCACGATTAGGAGTTTCCTTCAATTCGCCATTTTCACAATAGCTGACACCCTTTACATCAGCAAGGCTCATCTTACCCTCAATAACTTGTGCAATCTCAGGAAGTGTGTAATCATACTCATGACGTGCAATGAAATCTACATAATTTGCACATTTCGGAAGTATCTCTTTAACTGTAGCAGATACATGAGTACCCACAAGACAGGTTTTCACATTCGGAAGCACCTCTTTGATAGTCTTGGTATAAGCTAAGTCACTATTAATACTTGCAGTAGAAGTATCTATTACAATAAAGTCAGGATCAAATACCTTAATTTCTTCAAGACACGCCTCTTTACTAATACAACGCGCAGGTCCATCAATCAGCATAAGATCATATCCTTTTTTATCGAGCACCCCAGCTGCATAAGACAACCAGAGAGGGAAATATATGGTCGCGCTCTTAGTTACCGCTGGACTACGTGAACTTTTAGAGTACTTATTCAGAAAAGGTGGGTTCAAAAGAAGAATCTTCATAACAAATTTAATTTAAACTATTAGTAATATTGTTGATTATTTTTATTTAAAGTAACGTAAAATAGCATTTGTGGCGTACCATATATAATAGTAGACACTCTTTATTACATTGAACTGAAAATAGTCACGGTAGGTTTCCCATTGCTGTTTTGCAGACTTACTCTTGTTTCTAGTTAATGATAGATTGCCAACTCTGTACAAAGACAAAACTTCCGGATATCTATAAGCCGTATAACCCTTTTCCAGAATGTGATACCATGTGCAATTATCCTCAGTATGCTTAAGATTTGGCATACGGAACTCACCTGCTTGTTTCTTATCAACCATCACTGTCAGGCAGCCTATTGTAGTATTCTTTAAAATATCATTAGCAGTCATCTTATCGGGACAATAAATCACTTTTCCTAACGCCCCGTCTACAGAATGAAATTGCTGAAAGTCCGTATATGTTAGTATATAATTGTTCTTCTGCATAAAAACAAGCTGCTTTTCCAATTTGGTTGGTTTCCACAAATCATCACTATCAAGAAACGCTATATATTCACCTTTTGCGTTTTCAAGGCCTAAATTACGAGCTTTCGCAACTCCACCATTGGAGACAGCTTTGATTAACCTTATTCGATCATCAAATTCAGCAAACGATGACACAACATCTATCGTATTATCTGTGGAGCAATCATCCACTATAATGAGCTCCCAGTCTTTAAAAGTTTGCGCTTGTATACTTCTAATAGTCTCACCAATATACATTTCAGTATTAAACGCAGGTGTGATAATCGAAATCATAGCTTCATTTTTTCACGTAACGTTTCTATTCGTTTTACTCTATTTAAATATATCGGCCCATCATTAACGTACCATTCAGGGTAGTCTTTAATACAACTGGCAATGCCATCTCCAATTAATTTATTATCTACAAGAAAGTCAGTATTAACAACTGAATTTGCACAGATAGTAATATAGTTACCTAATATAACTTTTTTAGTAATGATTGATCCCGTAGATAAATTCAAGCCATCACCTATTATTGACCCCATTGCAGTTATACAAGTACTAGTATGAAGAACTGCATATTTTCCTATGCGATTTCCTAAACCAACTACTATTGTTCCATAGTGAGGGATTGACACACCATAACCTAACGTATTTAAACCAATAGAAAAACCGAGTTTACAACCTAGTTTTTTATATTTAATAAGATTCCAATAGAAACACAATCTATTAATTATGCCATGTTTTCCTCTATAGTACTCAGCTTTACGCATAAATTCAAGGAATGACATAACATGATCAGAAATGAATATTTTTTTTATTCTGCTCAATAATGAAAAACTCCTCTATTCATCATTCTGTCTGCCAAAATACAAAATTCAAGTTCTTGCTTTGTTCTAATCATCAGCAATACAGCATATTAAATTTTTTTACCTTTTCTACAATATACTCTAATTCTTCCTGAGAAATACTTTGGTGAATAGGAAGATTGAGGGTATTATCAGCAGCATAATCAGCATTCGGAAAATTACCAGTCACCCCATAACCAGGAACACGATGAAATGGATAGTAACGATAAGTTGTATATATTCCATTCTCACGCAGAAACTTAGCGAACAGGTCACGCTTGCCATTTTTGATCTGTACATGGTAAAAATAGTAAGATGTCTGTACGTACTCTGGAAGTGCTGGTGGAAGATCAAGCCAAGAGAACATGGCAAGGCTCTCATCATAAAACTTCTGAACATAAGCGCGTTTCTCCATATACATAGGAATCTTTTTCAGTTGCTCAAGTGCTATTGACGCAGTGATATCATTCATTATAGCACGGTGTCCAAAGCTTGAAATATCGAACTCCCACCACTTCTGAGCAACACTATTTTCGTAACCGCTCTTAGTTTCAAGACCAAAGTAAAGCCACCGATCCGCTTTCCTACGAAGCTCCGGTGTGTTAAAGTGAAGCATAGCACCATCACCACAAACGAGAATTTTCATTGCATCAAAAGACCACATACCCATATCACCAAAGGTACCAACAGCTTTACCTTTATAGAAAGAGTTGACTCCGGCAGCTCCATCCTCAATAAGCTTTAGATTATACTTCTTTACAAGAGCTATGATCTCATCCATCTCACAAGGAACACCACCATAGTGAAGTAGGAGGATCGCTTTTGTTTTAGTAGTAATAACCTTTTCGATATCCTCTGCACGTGCATTGAGAGTACGGGGATCGACATCACAAAGAACCATCTTTGCACCATGTGCACAAACAGCATTACCTGCACCAATAAAACTGATAGTAGGAACAATAACCTCATCTCCCGGTTGAATATCTAAAAGGTGCATAGAGGAAAAAAGCCCCTCACTACAGCAATTGGTGGTTAGCACTAAATCCTTAGAGCTTTTGATATGTTCTGCGTACTTCTCCTCAAACTCAGCAACTCGTTTGCCTTTGCCAAGCCAGTTAGACTCAAATACCTTTTCCAAGGCTTCCAATTCCTCTTTACCGAGGGTTGGCTGATAAACGTTAATCATAAAAGAAAAAATTATTTATTCGAAATAAAGTAAGTATCAAATAGAAGTATGGGCATGGCTCTTTAATTACTTTGTATTGATTTCATGTAATTCTTCTCATCACGCTCCAATAAAATAGCAGTAGTGCAAAAAATACAAAGCATATACATATCGAAAATAATCCATTCTTTGAATTCTGCTATCATTATCATAGTTATAAAAAACAGCATGACAATTCTGTTATTTATAACTTTATAGTTGAAACACAATCTGATTGTTTTATAAAAAAATATTATATAAAAAAGTACAGTAGCAATAAGTCCGAAGGCAACATAGTTTTTTACGAAACCTCCATCTGCATTCACATATACTCCATTACCTGATGTTCCTGAAAAAACAGCAGTTCCATATAGCGTCTTTCCTGTAATAGGAGGAATAACCGTAGTCGTTCCATCTACATAACTATTAAGAAATGCATCGTCAACGCCAACATCAAATAGATATAATAATCTTGTAAAACGTTCGATTACAAAATCAACATTATTACTTGCCATATACACAAGGATTGCAGTTACAATAATGATAACAGACACAACTGCTAAAAAAGAACCTATCTTAAAATTTCTACAGCCCGCCAATAGTAAAAACAAGACACCGGTTAAAGCTATCAACAATCCTGTACGAGCTATCATAGTTGCTGTTATGGATAATAAAATAAACACCAATATAAACAGGATAAACTTAGTTCCTTTTGTGTTAAGAATATAATATATACAACTTACAAATCCTAATGAGTATTTTATGCAACCAGGGGCAGTTATACAAGCAATTCCACCTGCATAAAGCTCACGAAATTCTTCATGTTCTACATTATAGAGAAACAATCTGTCAATTATACTCCTAGCAGAAGGACTCAGCAAACATAACCATACAAAAAAAGTTTGCACTAACGAAACCATCAATATTACCTTCATGAAAACATGGAAAGAATCATTAATTCTAATCAATGCCAACAAAGGAATGAAAGAAAAAAAAAACATATTAATAAGAACAGGAACCATAGATTTACCATCTGCTCCTACCCCTATACTGAGTAATATTATACAAACATGTATGAAAAGGATAGAAATCAAAGTATAGATATCCATTGTCACTTTACATGATGTATTTAACTTAACAACCCACTTTGTCCCTGCTGAATATTTCGTAAATAATGCCATTAATAAAAACCCAACACTTGCTATTCTTATAGTAGTTAGCATAGGTGGAAGTCCTGCTACAGGCGTATTGAAAATATATAAAAACAAAAGTATAGTAAGAAGAAATAAATTCATGGTTCTTGAATCTTAAATTAATGAAGCTTACGGCTAAACCGTATCAATTGCCTAATATTCTTATCTTTAGTAATAACACACAATATTAGATATAATAATAAGCCCACAAATAACTTAACAATTATTGTAATTATATCCAAACTAAACTCTAAATGCGCCATTGACAAAATAAAGCACATAATGATTGAATTAATGATTGGCTTAATTATATCCGTAAATCTGTCTTTAAGACTATAACCATAGAATTTGGCACTTATCACACACAGTACTATACCACCGAGTATCTCGATACCCATATAACCTAATGCCATAGCATAGACACCAATATTTACCGTAACTAATAGCGTTGCAATATTAACAGCTAAAAGGAATATTTCATATTTCAAATTTATACTACTATTTCCTAATGAGTAATAGACTTGTTTGTCAACCGATGTTAAACACCCCGGAATCCGGAGAATGCAAAATATCACAAGAAATGGTACACATGGAAGCCATATATCTGTAAGTAATAGATTGACTAGAGGATGTGCGATACATGCTATTAATGTAAGAAATGGTATTACAAAGAAAGATATCACCTGTACAGAACGTCGTGCCATAGCCAACACTACATTCATGTCATCTTGCCTTCGAGAGAAGGTTGGCAGTAGTACGCTTGCGACCGATGAGTTAATTATCTGAACAAAATAAGATGAATAAGTATAAGATTTATCATAATAAGCCAGATCATTTATATCATATTTTTTACCAATAACCAATGTTCGCAAAGTATCGCCAAAACCACTAACAAGCGACGACAACAGTATCTTCACACTGAAAGAATATAAAATTTTAGCACTCTCCCAACAAAAGGTAAATCTTAAACAATAATTAGAAGTCAACGCCATAACAATGACAGTCAATAGCATATTTATAAGCGTGTATGCAATCAAAGCCCAAAGTCCCCATCCAATATAAGCTAATATAATACCTATCAACCCAGATAATGGAACAGCAATTACACTTCGTAAAAATATTTGTTTAAATTGCATATTACGAGTAAACAATGCCATCTGCACTGAATTAATAGCATTCAAGAACAAAACTAGAGAAACAACCCTTAAAGGCCATATTAACTCTGGCATATCATAGACCTGCGTAATAATAGGACTCAAGATATAGAGTCCTATATACATAAAAAATGCTATTACTAAGCTTGAAGTAAAAAGTGTATTAACATCTTTTGAACCAAGATTCTTCTTCTGTACTATAGCAGTAGCCAACCCTGACTGTACGAATATACTAACATAGTTTGTAATTGCCATAATAATCGCTAAACTACCAAAATCAGACGGCAATAATAATCTTGCTAATACAATCTGCACAACTAGATTTATACCTTGTGAACATAATCTTTCCAATACTTTCCATACAAAAGAATTAAGAACGTTCTTCTTATCAATTGATTCTCCACTTAAATCCATAACATCACCTTTTTACACAAAGAAACCTTACTGTTTCTCTATAATTCCGAATCAATAAACTCTTATAAATGAACAGCCAAACATTCTCCTCCAAAGAATCATGATGATAAACTGTACGGATGCTCTTATTTACACAACAAGCTTGGACGCACAATAAAAATATTAAAACAAAGTAGAGGATTTTCAAATTAGAAATATTCAATATAGAACTTCTATTTTTTGACTAACAACTTTTGTTTACAGTAAATCAAATCACCTCCACATATATAAAAACATCATAAATCTGGATATTTACCAAAATATCACCATTGCTAGCAGAAGAAATATCACTTTAATTTAAAGCGAAACCAATACGAAAGACATGGAAAATACCATATTAGGATGATCAGGAGCTATCACAAAAAAACAACTTTCTTCTAATAGCTACGCAACCTGAAATAAGACAAAACAGCTTACTTGAAGCAAAAGCTATTGATACAAAATAAAACTATGTTTTGTTGTGTTGTGAATTTCTCAAAATAAGATATAATTGAGTTTGGATAAAGCACCAAAGTAATAACAAGAAAACATTAGATAATACATCATTTTAGACACTCACAGTAGACAAATGAGACATAATAGCATTAGTTCTTAATCCTCAACCTAAAACATCTATTAACATACTCCTTTTTTATTCCACTTTAAATTTTGATCATCGCCCCCAATCTTTCATTCCATTCGTCCGGTGAAAATACTCCCATACCTGAATAAGGGAAAAATGTTATTTCTCCAAAATAAATACGATCATTGATATAATATAAATCTACACGCACGAAAGGAATTCCCGCAGCCAGTGTCTCAGCTATTTCAATCATCTTTCCATATAAAAGAGGACATGCGTGAGTCACCTTAGCGTGAGTCACCTTAGCGTGAAGCCCTATAAAAGGCTGGTGTATCCAACGGCGATCATAAAAATCGATGGTTTCACAAGTAGACCGATCAGCTATAACTTGGCAGTATTCCACACGACCGTTAAAACAAAAGAATTTATAATCTTTCAACTCTTCTGAAGAAATGTCTTGCATATATTGTTCAGCTAATACTTTACGTGATACGTTTTTATAGGGCCATTCACGAGCATGAAGGTAGTAGTTTTCCTTTAATCCTTTGCTCAACTCCACTTTCACCTTTTCCACATCCATCTTGCTCTTATCAGTACAAACATACATACCCGTACCACTATTATGGTTACATTTCAGAACAAATTTATCAGGTAATGTAGCGAAATTAATCTCATCAGGATTGTCCCACACACCTAACGTCGGTATTACATACTCTGCACCCAGCTTTTGTGCCACATATTCCTTGACTTTTACCTTGTCCACCATAAGAGTATATTCAGGTCTACGATTATATAGCTTCAACCATTGTATCTTCTCACTGAATATGCGAGGATTTTTTAAATCCAGCTGTCTCTTTAATTTCAGCCAAAACATCAACCGGAGATAAAGCCGATCAGAGAATAGGGGACTGAAATATTTATCTAAGAGTACAACACAGACTATTGACGGTTCTTTAATTACTTTGAACAATTTACCGAACACTTTTTTACTCATATTTACAAGTTTAAAACTCAAAAAAAAGGGAGAGGTAAGATGCTATTTATAAAGTAACATCCTTTAGAAATCATAGAAATAGATATTCACATGATTCACTTCACCACGAGAAGTATTATCTATAATGATATAGCAATATAAGCTCAATCACCAATTACAACTTTATCATAAGTACTACAATTAGTATATTGAAGAGAGGCTATGTCCTAAATTTTTCTTTTTAGCATCCGCAACAGCCTGTCACGATGCGCCTCGCAATCTACATAGTTTATCATACGTAGCAAACGTTTTTCATTTATAAACGAGGGTAATAAACCTCGCATGTAGGCCGCTACAAACCAGCGATTACTATAGGGTTCAAGCATCACAGTATATTTTTTGTCCGTGCTGTCCATCCACACCTCATGTTCGTATTTCAGTTTATCAACATCTGCAATAATAGCATTCAATTTTGCAATATGTTCATTAAAAGCAAAACGTAGTTCAGCCTGCATCAGTGATACTGTAGGCTGAGCATCACACTGCGTATAAGGCAACACTTCGAAAGTAATATCAGTGCTCTTCTCCACATAAAGTTTCACCATATAGCCTTCATTCCAAATAGAATGGCGATAATGCAATTTATCAAAACAAAAATTACCTAACCCATAAAAAATAGGAGCACCACGATACACCTCATACCCACTATAACAGTGCTGATGGTGATTAATTACAGCACTTGCCCCAGCATCCACAAAGAATCGATAAGTCTCTTGCATACGTGGCGAAGGAAACTGAAAAAGCTCATGCCCACCATGTACAATCACTATAACCTTATTCGCCACAGACTTCGCCTCACGGATAGTATACCACAACTGTACAATATTCAAAGGGTTAGCTCCGGCTGAGGTATCTGTAGCAATAGAGAATTCATGTTCACAACAGTTCACAAATGCTATCTTCACCCCCTTTATCTCTTTATAAAGTATAGCCGAGGCATCACTTAGGTTCATACCACCACCCATATGGTCCAATCCAGCAGCATCTACCGCCTGCAAAGTATTCTGTACACCCACTGTCCCAAAATCCAAGAAGTGATTATTGGCTAGTGTAACACCATTAAAACCGGCATATTTAATCAATTCTACCGCCCTTGGTGTAGTGCGTAAAGAAGGCCCACATTTAGCGATCCCCTGCTTTATGTGTACATCCACAACAGGGCATTCTAAATTTACTAATGAATAATCACTCTGTTCTATAATTTTCTTCACATTACCAACAACAAGATCATATTGCTGAGTTTCTATTAGATGCAACAGACGACCACAAGGGCATAAGTCCCCAGCTATCAAAATATCCAACATAAAAACATCTTAACTATAAATATTAATTATATAATTATAACACCTTTAGCAATATCTCGTCCCGTCTTGAATTACTTTTTAAATTAATAATAGGAATCGATAGAGGGATATTCTTTACCCATCCATTTACTAAAATATTAGTATTCAACTTATCACCACATTAAAAAGTTCCATTATTTCCTTATAAACAGTAACATCAAAAGAAAGCAATACCATATCTATTTCCATATTATCTTATTTATCAAAAAAATATGAAAGTTCTTTATCAACCATCTCAACTAAATGAATTGGAGAAAATTCATCCTTATAATTATAATCCACAGTACTTACATTAGCAACAAAATCTGGAGATATTTCACATATGTCTGAAACACATTGAATGTTCCCTGATGAATAGAATTTTGACTTTTTTACTGCTTGATTATTTGTAATAAGCCTTTTATTGAACATCACAGCTTCCAAAAAACGAGATGTGTATCCTACGGCTCCTTCTTGATTTATTTCAAGAACACAACGAGAATTAACCGTGTGATATAGCATTTGAGAATAAGACATGAATCTGTCGGCATACTCCACACCTGGAAGTTCAATTCTTTCAGACTCAGGTACATGAGTTAAATAATAGGAACATTTCAACCCTGCATGCGTTAGTATTTCATACGCCTTCAATAGTTTTGATAATCGATCTTTTCCCTTACCTGCAAAAAAAACATCAGACAGAGGATAATCTTTCGATATAGAAACCTGTATCTTTGATTCAAATTCTTCAAAGTGTTTCCATCCAAACTTAATTGCTTCATTTTCATCTATAGTCATTTGTAAATCAAAAATAGGATTGTCAGGATGTTTGGGATACAGCCTCTCAGTAATCATCCTCAAGTCTCTATATAGGATCACAAACTTGCTATTTGGATATTTGTTTTTTAGATAATGTAAGTAATCAATTGGAACTCTATCTAAAACAATAAAGCAAACAGGTTTATCATTTTTAAAAGTATTTTTGAAGTAAAATGGATACCATAAATTCTTAAACGGAAGACTAACTATATTAAGTCTAGAAGAATGATGAGCATTATAAATATATCGTACCCAAAATGGCAGATGCGACAAAGGAACATTGATGCAGTTAACTCCATCAACATCATCTAAATCCTTCATACAGATAGTATAATATCCATTAGGGGTATACCTCAACTTGTTATCAATGCTATTAAATATTACATAGTTGTAATGAAGTCCATTCATATAATTCTATTATTAGTGCTTCTATAGCCAGATTAATCTTGGATGACCATTATTAATCATCACATAATCTCATGGATGACATGCATTACGTGCCTCCTTCCAATAGATATGCGCAAATTAATCATACAGTACTGCATTATTCTCATAATACAATTAATAAAACAAAAATAGATACATTAAACTATCATTTAATAATAGATAATCGTACAACATCTTCGTAAAAACCATCTTTATTCATAACTTCTTCTTTTAAAATAGTCTCTACTGAAAAACCTGCATTCTTGAGAAGTTCTATTTCATCATTATACTTATAAAATGCATATGTATAAATCTTGTGCATACCATATTCCTGAAATGCCTTTTCTATAAGCATTTTGATAGCAATGCTTTGGCTTTCTTCTATCCACTCAGAATCATTGCTAGTAAACACACACAGTTCGCAACGCTTGTTACCATAATCAATATCTTTGAGGTAGACTGTTGCAATGGGGTAAGATGCAACGCCACTGTTTTCTTCAATACGTTCTACAATAAACTGTTTATATTTGCCAGTTACGATATTATCTGCAAAAAACTTATTATTGGATTCAACAGTAATAGGGGTCTTGGTAAAGCAATGTTGCATAACTTTTTCTGTATTACGCCATTTGACGATTTGCTTACTATCATTAATTGTAACAGGTCTAAGGAAAATTATCATATTATTAAAATTTAATTACTAACATCTTCTTCACGAATAGATAAAGCCGAAAAGAAGTTAATTTCTGTAATATAATGGCTATTATGCAATTCAAGACATATGTCCCAGCAGGTATGCAAGAATTAATACCATCAAATGCCAAGTACTTTTAAGACAAAAAAGAATATGTACTAAATATATATGATAAGTATTCAAAAACTTTACTCATCTCTATATCTCCCAAAAGCTTAAAATATATTAAAGACAAGCCCAAACTGAGTAAATAATTTATTATAAACCTGTATCATTTTGAAGAAACTTTAAAAATTAGATCTTCTAAAAATTATATTCCATCTTCTTATTGACAATAAAAGTCTTTATACCATTCGGCAAATTTCCGCAAACCTTCTCGTAAAGTAGTGGACGGTCTAAAACCAAAATCCCGTTGTAACACTGTAGTGTCAGCATAGGTTATAGGTACATCCCCCGGTTGCATCGGTACTAGTTCTTTATGTGATTCAAAATCATAGTCCGCAGGAAGTACATCTGCACGCATTAGTTCCTCTTGCAATATTTGTACAAAATCAAGCAATTTTTCTGGATGACTATTACCTATATTGTATATAGCATATGGTGGTATGGGAAGCCCATCCTCTCCAGCCCTACGCTCAGGTGCCCGATGCATGATGCGTTGTATCCCTTCCACAATATCATCTATATATGTAAAATCACGCTTGCAATTCCCGTAATTGAAGATCTGTATTTTCTCCCCTCTAATAAGTTTGTTGGTAAAACCAAAGTACGCCATATCAGGACGCCCCGCTGGGCCATATACAGTAAAAAATCTCAACCCAGTACTTGGAATATTATAAAGCTTACTATAGGCATGCGCCATCAGTTCGTTACTTTTCTTTGTGGCTGCATAGAGTGATACGGGATTATCTACCTTATCATCAGTATTATAGGGCACCTTCTTGTTACTGCCATATACTGAACTACTGCTAGCATAAACCAAATGTTGAACACCTTCTTTATCGTTGTTATAGCTATGACGACAAGCTTCAAGAATATTGTAAAATCCTATGAGATTGGACTCTATGTAAGCATCAGGATTACTTATACTATAACGCACACCAGCTTGTGCTGCAAGATTTATAACTACATCAAACGAATATTCAGCAAAAAGACGGCCTATAAGTGCTTTATCAGCTATATTGCCTTTCACAAATATATAGCTACTATCAGGATGTGCCACCGCTACCTGCTTCAAAGATTCCAAACGATACTTTTTGATGCGTACATCATAGTAGTCGTTGACACTATCCAAACCTACAATCTGTACAGGACTATCTGTAATAAGCAGTCGTTTTACCAAGTTAGCACCTATAAATCCGGCAGAGCCTGTAATTAAAATAGTTTTCACATCAATCTCTTTTAAATACGTCACGTGTATAAACCTTTTCTTTCACATCATCCAAACAGTTGTCATAACGATTGGTGATGATAGAGTGGCTCATAGACTTAAACTCTTCCAAGTTGTTAACTACCTTGCTGCCAAAGAATGAAGTACCGGCTTCCAAGGTAGGCTCGTAGACAATAACCGTAGCACCTTTAGCTTTAATACGCTTCATGATACCTTGTATGGCACTTTGACGGAAGTTATCAGAGTTGGACTTCATGGTAAGACGATATATACCAATGGTTATATTCTGTTCTCTCCGAACATCCCACTGACTGGAGGCAGTATAGTAGCCTGCCTTACGCAATACTTGATCAGCTATAAAGTCTTTTCGGGTACGATTACTCTCAACAATGGCAGTCATCATGTTCTGTGGCACGTCGTTGTAGTTGGCCAGCAGCTGTTTAGTATCTTTCGGTAAACAATAACCACCATAACCAAATGAAGGATTATTGTAATGGGTACCGATACGTGGGTCAAGTCCTACACCATTGATGATAGCTTGGGTATCAAGTCCTTTAAGTTCAGCATAAGTATCAAGTTCATTGAAGTAACTGACGCGTAGTGCCAGATAAGTATTAGCAAAGAGTTTTACAGCCTCAGCCTCCTTTATACCCATGAGAAGGATTGGAATATTTTCTTTTATTGCTCCTTCTTGTAATAAGGCAGCAAAGGTTTCTGCAGCTCGTTCAAGCATAACCATATCAGCAATGGACTTGATAGCATTATTTTCTATTCCGAACTGTCCATCTTCCATAACTTTGGGATACCCTACAATGATACGACTAGGATAAAGATTATCATAAAGTGCTTTACTCTCTCGAAGGAACTCCGGTGAAAAGAGCAAATTAAACCGCTTAACTCCTTGCTGAGCATACTTGACATAAAGACTACGACAGTAGCCCACAGGTATGGTAGATTTGATGACCATAACAGCATCAGGGTTAACACTCAACACAAGATCAATGACATCTTCAATATGATGGGTGTCGAAGTAGTTCTTCACCGGATCATAGTTAGTAGGAGCAGCAATAACTACAAAATCAGCATCTTTATATGCTGCAGCCCCATCAAGGGTGGCTGATAAACGCAATGGCTTTTCTGCCAAATATTGTTCAATATAATCATCCTGAATAGGAGATATCTTATGATTGATCTTATCAACCTTTTCGGACAGTACATCGACCGCCACTACTTCATGATGCTGTGCCAGTAAAGTGGCAATGCTCATCCCGACGTAACCAGTTCCGGCTACAGCTATTTTTATCTCGTTAAATTCGTGCATGAAAAGAACTTAGATTAGATAATAATCTTATTATATCACTTCAAAAGGATAAGGATTTTCTTCAATATTCTTCAACTCCTCCATTGCCTCTGTTTGCTCAGTTGTCAAAACAGACTTATTCCAATTGTCCACAATGTCATGAACTTCTTGAAGCATAGATTCCTCATAAACTTCACCATAAGTATAAGTCAATAAACGAACCTTAAGCAAAGAATCAGGAAGTTTCTCCAAAACATTATAGATTCGATCTAAAACAGCCTGCTTTTTCTGCCCTTTATCCCCATAATCATAAATGGTAGCATTATAGCCCATCAGAAGAGCCAGACACAAGTTGGCTTCTTCCTCAATATTGGAACTCTGAGAGGAAAAAAGGGAATCGGACTTGACGAGAAGTTCCTTATTTAACCGACAAAAAGTATCAGAATAGATAGGTTCACCGTCCATACCAAGATACATCAGCTCATGAGCTGCATGCTGAAGCTCAAGAGCACGAGAAAGTAAAGAATTCATTTGGTATATGATTAAAATATGATTAATCTCAATTAAGATAAGACTACTTTATCATTTTCAGGTAAGATTTGGGTACTTTGACACTGGCAACTAAAACACCCTTGATACGAATAACAACATAGGTTTTATTAGATTCCGTAGCTATTTCACCTTCAATGCCGCAAAAATCCCCTTTAACGACTTTCACTTTGTTTCCTATAGCAAAAGGCTCAGTATCAAAACTAACCCCATCAGGATTCAAATCCATAACAAACATGAAGTCTTCCATTTGCTTACTGGGGACAATCAGCATGGAATGGGTAGAAAAATCCTTCATATAAAAAAGCTGGGCACTATAAACATTAGAAATATCACAAGCAACCTGTTTGGTGGCACGAATGAAGATCAAATTTCGAATGACAGGAACTTCACTACGCTTACGACGATATTTCAATTGTGATATGACAATTCGCGTGGGAAGATAGTAATCAATATCCAAATTCTCCTCAGATTTAAGTTTATCTAAGAATTTTCGGACTGCAAATTCTTGCTTGTCACGAGTACGAGCCGCAAACCAATATTTTTGATTTTCAACCACTTATAAAAACAAAAAGGAGAATTTTATAATTGTTTTGGGTGCGCTTCGCGGTTTGAATGAGACATATTCTCTTCCAAACCGTACAAACAGGTATTCCAGCTTAATATACTGTAAACGAACCTATTAAAACAGAAAAATGACTTTTAATCGTTCGTTTAATATACGTAAAGATTTACAAAAAAGAAGAAGATCAGAAAGCATAAAAATGAAAGGATATTAAATCCCTTTATTATCAATAGTATAATGTTGATTATTAGTTATTTGACTGTGATAAAATATTTATTTAGAAATATTTTTATTAAACACCTTGCAAGTTCAAAAAATACCCATTACCTTTGTGCCCATTAAACGAACGATTAAAAGTCATTTTTCTGTTTTAATAGGTTCGTTTACAGTATATTAAGCTGGAATACCTGTTTGTACGGTTTGGAAGAGAATATGTCTCATTCAAACCGCGAAGCGCACCCAAAACAATTATAAAATTCTCCTTTTTGTTTTTATAAGTGGTTGAAAATCAAAAATATTGGTTTGCGGCTCGTACTCGTGACAAGCAAGAATTTGCAGTCCGAAAATTCTTAGATAAACTTAAATCTGAGGAGAATTTGGATATTGATTACTATCTTCCCACGCGAATTGTCATATCACAATTGAAATATCGTCGTAAGCGTAGTGAAGTTCCTGTCATTCGAAATTTGATCTTCATTCGTGCCACCAAACAGGTTGCTTGTGATATTTCTAATGTTTATAGTGCCCAGCTTTTTTATATGAAGGATTTTTCTACCCATTCCATGCTGATTGTCCCCAGTAAGCAAATGGAAGACTTCATGTTTGTTATGGATTTGAATCCTGATGGGGTTAGTTTTGATACTGAGCCTTTTGCTATAGGAAACAAAGTGAAAGTCGTTAAAGGGGATTTTTGCGGCATTGAAGGTGAAATAGCTACGGAATCTAATAAAACCTATGTTGTTATTCGTATCAAGGGTGTTTTAGTTGCCAGTGTCAAAGTACCCAAATCTTACCTGAAAATGATAAAGTAGTCTTATCTTAATTGAGATTAATCATATTTTAATCATATACCAAATGAATTCTTTACTTTCTCGTGCTCTTGAGCTTCAGCATGCAGCTCATGAGCTGATGTATCTTGGTATGGACGGTGAACCTATCTATTCTGATACTTTTTGTCGGTTAAATAAGGAACTTCTCGTCAAGTCCGATTCCCTTTTTTCCTCTCAGAGTTCCAATATTGAGGAAGAAGCCAACTTGTGTCTGGCTCTTCTGATGGGCTATAATGCTACCATTTATGATTATGGGGATAAAGGGCAGAAAAAGCAGGCTGTTTTAGATCGAATCTATAATGTTTTGGAGAAACTTCCTGATTCTTTGCTTAAGGTTCGTTTATTGACTTATACTTATGGTGAAGTTTATGAGGAATCTATGCTTCAAGAAGTTCATGACATTGTGGACAATTGGAATAAGTCTGTTTTGACAACTGAGCAAACAGAGGCAATGGAGGAGTTGAAGAATATTGAAGAAAATCCTTATCCTTTTGAAGTGATATAATAAGATTATTATCTAATCTAAGTTCTTTTCATGCACGAATTTAACGAGATAAAAATAGCTGTAGCCGGAACTGGTTACGTCGGGATGAGCATTGCCACTTTACTGGCACAGCATCATGAAGTAGTGGCGGTCGATGTACTGTCCGAAAAGGTTGATAAGATCAATCATAAGATATCTCCTATTCAGGATGATTATATTGAACAATATTTGGCAGAAAAGCCATTGCGTTTATCAGCCACCCTTGATGGGGCTGCAGCATATAAAGATGCTGATTTTGTAGTTATTGCTGCTCCTACTAACTATGATCCGGTGAAGAACTACTTCGACACCCATCATATTGAAGATGTCATTGATCTTGTGTTGAGTGTTAACCCTGATGCTGTTATGGTCATCAAATCTACCATACCTGTGGGCTACTGTCGTAGTCTTTATGTCAAGTATGCTCAGCAAGGAGTTAAGCGGTTTAATTTGCTCTTTTCACCGGAGTTCCTTCGAGAGAGTAAAGCACTTTATGATAATCTTTATCCTAGTCGTATCATTGTAGGGTATCCCAAAGTTATGGAAGATGGACAGTTCGGAATAGAAAATAATGCTATCAAGTCCATTGCTGATATGGTTATGCTTGAACGAGCTGCAGAAACCTTTGCTGCCTTATTACAAGAAGGAGCAATAAAAGAAAATATTCCAATCCTTCTCATGGGTATAAAGGAGGCTGAGGCTGTAAAACTCTTTGCTAATACTTATCTGGCACTACGCGTCAGTTACTTCAATGAACTTGATACTTATGCTGAACTTAAAGGACTTGATACCCAAGCTATCATCAATGGTGTAGGACTTGACCCACGTATCGGTACCCATTACAATAATCCTTCATTTGGTTATGGTGGTTATTGTTTACCGAAAGATACTAAACAGCTGCTGGCCAACTACAACGACGTGCCACAGAACATGATGACTGCCATTGTTGAGAGTAATCGTACCCGAAAAGACTTTATAGCTGATCAAGTATTGCGTAAGGCAGGCTACTATACTGCCTCCAGTCAGTGGGATGTTCGGAGAGAACAGAATATAACCATTGGTATATATCGTCTTACCATGAAGTCCAACTCTGATAACTTCCGTCAAAGTGCCATACAAGGTATCATGAAGCGTATTAAAGCTAAAGGTGCTACGGTTATTGTCTACGAGCCTACCTTGGAAGCCGGTACTTCATTCTTTGGCAGCAAGGTAGTTAACAACTTGGAAGAGTTTAAGTCTATGAGCCACTCTATCATCACCAATCGTTATGACAACTGTTTGGATGATGTGAAAGAAAAGGTTTATACACGTGACGTATTTAAAAGAGATTGATGTGAAAACTATTTTAATTACAGGCTCTGCCGGATTTATAGGTGCTAACTTGGTAAAACGACTGCTTATTACAGATAGTCCTGTACAGATTGTAGGTTTGGATAGTGTCAACGACTACTATGATGTACGCATCAAAAAGTATCGTTTGGAATCTTTGAAGCAGGTAGCGGTGGCACATCCTGATAGTAGCTATATATTTGTGAAAGGCAATATAGCTGATAAAGCACTTATAGGCCGTCTTTTTGCTGAATATTCGTTTGATGTAGTTATAAATCTTGCAGCACAAGCTGGTGTGCGTTATAGTATAAGTAATCCTGATGCTTACATAGAGTCCAATCTCATAGGATTTTACAATATTCTTGAAGCTTGTCGTCATAGCTATAACAACGATAAAGAAGGTGTTCAACATTTGGTTTATGCTAGCAGTAGTTCAGTATATGGCAGTAACAAGAAGGTGCCCTATAATACTGATGATAAGGTAGATAATCCCGTATCACTCTATGCAGCCACAAAGAAAAGTAACGAACTGATGGCGCATGCCTATAGTAAGCTTTATAATATTCCAAGTACTGGGTTGAGATTTTTTACTGTATATGGCCCAGCGGGGCGTCCTGATATGGCGTACTTTGGTTTTACCAACAAACTTATTAGAGGGGAGAAAATACAGATCTTCAATTACGGGAATTGCAAGCGTGATTTTACATATATAGATGATATTGTGGAAGGGATACAACGCATCATGCATCGGGCACCTGAGCGTAGGGCTGGAGAGGATGGGCTTCCCATACCACCATATGCTATATACAATATAGGTAATAGTCATCCAGAAAAATTGCTTGATTTTGTACAAATATTGCAAGAGGAACTAATGCGTGCAGATGTACTTCCTGCGGACTATGATTTTGAATCACATAAAGAACTAGTACCGATGCAACCGGGGGATGTACCTATAACCTATGCTGACACTACAGTGTTACAACGGGATTTTGGTTTTAGACCGTCCACTACTTTACGAGAAGGTTTGCGGAAATTTGCCGAATGGTATAAAGACTTTTATTGTCAATAAGAAGATGGAATATAATTTTTAGAAGATCTAATTTTTAAAGTTTCTTCAAAATGATACAGGTTTATAATAAATTATTTACTCAGTTTGGGCTTGTCTTTAATATATTTTAAGCTTTTGGGAGATATAGAGATGAGTAAAGTTTTTGAATACTTATCATATATATTTAGTACATATTCTTTTTTGTCTTAAAAGTACTTGGCATTTGATGGTATTAATTCTTGCATACCTGCTGGGACATATGTCTTGAATTGCATAATAGCCATTATATTACAGAAATTAACTTCTTTTCGGCTTTATCTATTCGTGAAGAAGATGTTAGTAATTAAATTTTAATAATATGATAATTTTCCTTAGACCTGTTACAATTAATGATAGTAAGCAAATCGTCAAATGGCGTAATACAGAAAAAGTTATGCAACATTGCTTTACCAAGACCCCTATTACTGTTGAATCCAATAATAAGTTTTTTGCAGATAATATCGTAACTGGCAAATATAAACAGTTTATTGTAGAACGTATTGAAGAAAACAGTGGCGTTGCATCTTACCCCATTGCAACAGTCTACCTCAAAGATATTGATTATGGTAACAAGCGTTGCGAACTGTGTGTGTTTACTAGCAATGATTCTGAGTGGATAGAAGAAAGCCAAAGCATTGCTATCAAAATGCTTATAGAAAAGGCATTTCAGGAATATGGTATGCACAAGATTTATACATATGCATTTTATAAGTATAATGATGAAATAGAACTTCTCAAGAATGCAGGTTTTTCAGTAGAGACTATTTTAAAAGAAGAAGTTATGAATAAAGATGGTTTTTACGAAGATGTTGTACGATTATCTATTATTAAATGATAGTTTAATGTATCTATTTTTGTTTTATTAATTGTATTATGAGAATAATGCAGTACTGTATGATTAATTTGCGCATATCTATTGGAAGGAGGCACGTAATGCATGTCATCCATGAGATTATGTGATGATTAATAATGGTCATCCAAGATTAATCTGGCTATAGAAGCACTAATAATAGAATTATATGAATGGACTTCATTACAACTATGTAATATTTAATAGCATTGATAACAAGTTGAGGTATACCCCTAATGGATATTATACTATCTGTATGAAGGATTTAGATGATGTTGATGGAGTTAACTGCATCAATGTTCCTTTGTCGCATCTGCCATTTTGGGTACGATATATTTATAATGCTCATCATTCTTCTAGACTTAATATAGTTAGTCTTCCGTTTAAGAATTTATGGTATCCATTTTACTTCAAAAATACTTTTAAAAATGATAAACCTGTTTGCTTTATTGTTTTAGATAGAGTTCCAATTGATTACTTACATTATCTAAAAAACAAATATCCAAATAGCAAGTTTGTGATCCTATATAGAGACTTGAGGATGATTACTGAGAGGCTGTATCCCAAACATCCTGACAATCCTATTTTTGATTTACAAATGACTATAGATGAAAATGAAGCAATTAAGTTTGGATGGAAACACTTTGAAGAATTTGAATCAAAGATACAGGTTTCTATATCGAAAGATTATCCTCTGTCTGATGTTTTTTTTGCAGGTAAGGGAAAAGATCGATTATCAAAACTATTGAAGGCGTATGAAATACTAACGCATGCAGGGTTGAAATGTTCCTATTATTTAACTCATGTACCTGAGTCTGAAAGAATTGAACTTCCAGGTGTGGAGTATGCCGACAGATTCATGTCTTATTCTCAAATGCTATATCACACGGTTAATTCTCGTTGTGTTCTTGAAATAAATCAAGAAGGAGCCGTAGGATACACATCTCGTTTTTTGGAAGCTGTGATGTTCAATAAAAGGCTTATTACAAATAATCAAGCAGTAAAAAAGTCAAAATTCTATTCATCAGGGAACATTCAATGTGTTTCAGACATATGTGAAATATCTCCAGATTTTGTTGCTAATGTAAGTACTGTGGATTATAATTATAAGGATGAATTTTCTCCAATTCATTTAGTTGAGATGGTTGATAAAGAACTTTCATATTTTTTTGATAAATAAGATAATATGGAAATAGATATGGTATTGCTTTCTTTTGATGTTACTGTTTATAAGGAAATAATGGAACTTTTTAATGTGGTGATAAGTTGAATACTAATATTTTAGTAAATGGATGGGTAAAGAATATCCCTCTATCGATTCCTATTATTAATTTAAAAAGTAATTCAAGACGGGACGAGATATTGCTAAAGGTGTTATAATTATATAATTAATATTTATAGTTAAGATGTTTTTATGTTGGATATTTTGATAGCTGGGGACTTATGCCCTTGTGGTCGTCTGTTGCATCTAATAGAAACTCAGCAATATGATCTTGTTGTTGGTAATGTGAAGAAAATTATAGAACAGAGTGATTATTCATTAGTAAATTTAGAATGCCCTGTTGTGGATGTACACATAAAGCAGGGGATCGCTAAATGTGGGCCTTCTTTACGCACTACACCAAGGGCGGTAGAATTGATTAAATATGCCGGTTTTAATGGTGTTACACTAGCCAATAATCACTTCTTGGATTTTGGGACAGTGGGTGTACAGAATACTTTGCAGGCGGTAGATGCTGCTGGATTGGACCATATGGGTGGTGGTATGAACCTAAGTGATGCCTCGGCTATACTTTATAAAGAGATAAAGGGGGTGAAGATAGCATTTGTGAACTGTTGTGAACATGAATTCTCTATTGCTACAGATACCTCAGCCGGAGCTAACCCTTTGAATATTGTACAGTTGTGGTATACTATCCGTGAGGCGAAGTCTGTGGCGAATAAGGTTATAGTGATTGTACATGGTGGGCATGAGCTTTTTCAGTTTCCTTCGCCACGTATGCAAGAGACTTATCGATTCTTTGTGGATGCTGGGGCAAGTGCTGTAATTAATCACCATCAGCACTGTTATAGTGGGTATGAGGTGTATCGTGGTGCTCCTATTTTTTATGGGTTAGGTAATTTTTGTTTTGATAAATTGCATTATCGCCATTCTATTTGGAATGAAGGCTATATGGTGAAACTTTATGTGGAGAAGAGCACTGATATTACTTTCGAAGTGTTGCCTTATACGCAGTGTGATGCTCAGCCTACAGTATCACTGATGCAGGCTGAACTACGTTTTGCTTTTAATGAACATATTGCAAAATTGAATGCTATTATTGCAGATGTTGATAAACTGAAATACGAACATGAGGTGTGGATGGACAGCACGGACAAAAAATATACTGTGATGCTTGAACCCTATAGTAATCGCTGGTTTGTAGCGGCCTACATGCGAGGTTTATTACCCTCGTTTATAAATGAAAAACGTTTGCTACGTATGATAAACTATGTAGATTGCGAGGCGCATCGTGACAGGCTGTTGCGGATGCTAAAAAGAAAAATTTAGGACATAGCCTCTCTTCAATATACTAATTGTAGTACTTATGATAAAGTTGTAATTGGTGATTGAGCTTATATTGCTATATCATTATAGATAATACTTCTCGTGGTGAAGTGAATCATGTGAATATCTATTTCTATGATTTCTAAAGGATGTTACTTTATAAATAGCATCTTACCTCTCCCTTTTTTTTGAGTTTTAAACTTGTAAATATGAGTAAAAAAGTGTTCGGTAAATTGTTCAAAGTAATTAAAGAACCGTCAATAGTCTGTGTTGTACTCTTAGATAAATATTTCAGTCCCCTATTCTCTGATCGGCTTTATCTCCGGTTGATGTTTTGGCTGAAATTAAAGAGACAGCTGGATTTAAAAAATCCTCGCATATTCAGTGAGAAGATACAATGGTTGAAGCTATATAATCGTAGACCTGAATATACTCTTATGGTGGACAAGGTAAAAGTCAAGGAATATGTGGCACAAAAGCTGGGTGCAGAGTATGTAATACCGACGTTAGGTGTGTGGGACAATCCTGATGAGATTAATTTCGCTACATTACCTGATAAATTTGTTCTGAAATGTAACCATAATAGTGGTACGGGTATGTATGTTTGTACTGATAAGAGCAAGATGGATGTGGAAAAGGTGAAAGTGGAGTTGAGCAAAGGATTAAAGGAAAACTACTACCTTCATGCTCGTGAATGGCCCTATAAAAACGTATCACGTAAAGTATTAGCTGAACAATATATGCAAGACATTTCTTCAGAAGAGTTGAAAGATTATAAATTCTTTTGTTTTAACGGTCGTGTGGAATACTGCCAAGTTATAGCTGATCGGTCTACTTGTGAAACCATCGATTTTTATGATCGCCGTTGGATACACCAGCCTTTTATAGGGCTTCACGCTAAGGTGACTCACGCTAAGGTGACTCACGCATGTCCTCTTTTATATGGAAAGATGATTGAAATAGCTGAGACACTGGCTGCGGGAATTCCTTTCGTGCGTGTAGATTTATATTATATCAATGATCGTATTTATTTTGGAGAAATAACATTTTTCCCTTATTCAGGTATGGGAGTATTTTCACCGGACGAATGGAATGAAAGATTGGGGGCGATGATCAAAATTTAAAGTGGAATAAAAAAGGAGTATGTTAATAGATGTTTTAGGTTGAGGATTAAGAACTAATGCTATTATGTCTCATTTGTCTACTGTGAGTGTCTAAAATGATGTATTATCTAATGTTTTCTTGTTATTACTTTGGTGCTTTATCCAAACTCAATTATATCTTATTTTGAGAAATTCACAACACAACAAAACATAGTTTTATTTTGTATCAATAGCTTTTGCTTCAAGTAAGCTGTTTTGTCTTATTTCAGGTTGCGTAGCTATTAGAAGAAAGTTGTTTTTTTGTGATAGCTCCTGATCATCCTAATATGGTATTTTCCATGTCTTTCGTATTGGTTTCGCTTTAAATTAAAGTGATATTTCTTCTGCTAGCAATGGTGATATTTTGGTAAATATCCAGATTTATGATGTTTTTATATATGTGGAGGTGATTTGATTTACTGTAAACAAAAGTTGTTAGTCAAAAAATAGAAGTTCTATATTGAATATTTCTAATTTGAAAATCCTCTACTTTGTTTTAATATTTTTATTGTGCGTCCAAGCTTGTTGTGTAAATAAGAGCATCCGTACAGTTTATCATCATGATTCTTTGGAGGAGAATGTTTGGCTGTTCATTTATAAGAGTTTATTGATTCGGAATTATAGAGAAACAGTAAGGTTTCTTTGTGTAAAAAGGTGATGTTATGGATTTAAGTGGAGAATCAATTGATAAGAAGAACGTTCTTAATTCTTTTGTATGGAAAGTATTGGAAAGATTATGTTCACAAGGTATAAATCTAGTTGTGCAGATTGTATTAGCAAGATTATTATTGCCGTCTGATTTTGGTAGTTTAGCGATTATTATGGCAATTACAAACTATGTTAGTATATTCGTACAGTCAGGGTTGGCTACTGCTATAGTACAGAAGAAGAATCTTGGTTCAAAAGATGTTAATACACTTTTTACTTCAAGCTTAGTAATAGCATTTTTTATGTATATAGGACTCTATATCTTGAGTCCTATTATTACGCAGGTCTATGATATGCCAGAGTTAATATGGCCTTTAAGGGTTGTTTCTCTAGTTTTGTTCTTGAATGCTATTAATTCAGTGCAGATGGCATTGTTTACTCGTAATATGCAATTTAAACAAATATTTTTACGAAGTGTAATTGCTGTTCCATTATCTGGGTTGATAGGTATTATATTAGCTTATATTGGATGGGGACTTTGGGCTTTGATTGCATACACGCTTATAAATATGCTATTGACTGTCATTGTTATGGCGTTGACTTCTAATTATTGTTTAAGATTTACCTTTTGTTGGGAGAGTGCTAAAATTTTATATTCTTTCAGTGTGAAGATACTGTTGTCGTCGCTTGTTAGTGGTTTTGGCGATACTTTGCGAACATTGGTTATTGGTAAAAAATATGATATAAATGATCTGGCTTATTATGATAAATCTTATACTTATTCATCTTATTTTGTTCAGATAATTAACTCATCGGTCGCAAGCGTACTACTGCCAACCTTCTCTCGAAGGCAAGATGACATGAATGTAGTGTTGGCTATGGCACGACGTTCTGTACAGGTGATATCTTTCTTTGTAATACCATTTCTTACATTAATAGCATGTATCGCACATCCTCTAGTCAATCTATTACTTACAGATATATGGCTTCCATGTGTACCATTTCTTGTGATATTTTGCATTCTCCGGATTCCGGGGTGTTTAACATCGGTTGACAAACAAGTCTATTACTCATTAGGAAATAGTAGTATAAATTTGAAATATGAAATATTCCTTTTAGCTGTTAATATTGCAACGCTATTAGTTACGGTAAATATTGGTGTCTATGCTATGGCATTAGGTTATATGGGTATCGAGATACTCGGTGGTATAGTACTGTGTGTGATAAGTGCCAAATTCTATGGTTATAGTCTTAAAGACAGATTTACGGATATAATTAAGCCAATCATTAATTCAATCATTATGTGCTTTATTTTGTCAATGGCGCATTTAGAGTTTAGTTTGGATATAATTACAATAATTGTTAAGTTATTTGTGGGCTTATTATTATATCTAATATTGTGTGTTATTACTAAAGATAAGAATATTAGGCAATTGATACGGTTTAGCCGTAAGCTTCATTAATTTAAGATTCAAGAACCATGAATTTATTTCTTCTTACTATACTTTTGTTTTTATATATTTTCAATACGCCTGTAGCAGGACTTCCACCTATGCTAACTACTATAAGAATAGCAAGTGTTGGGTTTTTATTAATGGCATTATTTACGAAATATTCAGCAGGGACAAAGTGGGTTGTTAAGTTAAATACATCATGTAAAGTGACAATGGATATCTATACTTTGATTTCTATCCTTTTCATACATGTTTGTATAATATTACTCAGTATAGGGGTAGGAGCAGATGGTAAATCTATGGTTCCTGTTCTTATTAATATGTTTTTTTTTTCTTTCATTCCTTTGTTGGCATTGATTAGAATTAATGATTCTTTCCATGTTTTCATGAAGGTAATATTGATGGTTTCGTTAGTGCAAACTTTTTTTGTATGGTTATGTTTGCTGAGTCCTTCTGCTAGGAGTATAATTGACAGATTGTTTCTCTATAATGTAGAACATGAAGAATTTCGTGAGCTTTATGCAGGTGGAATTGCTTGTATAACTGCCCCTGGTTGCATAAAATACTCATTAGGATTTGTAAGTTGTATATATTATATTCTTAACACAAAAGGAACTAAGTTTATCCTGTTTATATTGGTGTTTATTTTATTATCCATAACAGCAACTATGATAGCTCGTACAGGATTGTTGATAGCTTTAACCGGTGTCTTGTTTTTACTATTGGCGGGCTGTAGAAATTTTAAGATAGGTTCTTTTTTAGCAGTTGTGTCTGTTATCATTATTGTAACTGCAATCCTTGTGTATATGGCAAGTAATAATGTTGATTTTGTAATCGAACGTTTTACAAGATTATTATATCTATTTGATGTTGGCGTTGACGATGCATTTCTTAATAGTTATGTAGATGGAACGACTACGGTTATTCCTCCTATTACAGGAAAGACGCTATATGGAACTGCTGTTTTTTCAGGAACATCAGGTAATGGAGTATATGTGAATGCAGATGGAGGTTTCGTAAAAAACTATGTTGCCTTCGGACTTATTGCTACTGTACTTTTTTATATAATATTTTTTTATAAAACAATCAGATTGTGTTTCAACTATAAAGTTATAAATAACAGAATTGTCATGCTGTTTTTTATAACTATGATAATGATAGCAGAATTCAAAGAATGGATTATTTTCGATATGTATATGCTTTGTATTTTTTGCACTACTGCTATTTTATTGGAGCGTGATGAGAAGAATTACATGAAATCAATACAAAGTAATTAAAGAGCCATGCCCATACTTCTATTTGATACTTACTTTATTTCGAATAAATAATTTTTTCTTTTATGATTAACGTTTATCAGCCAACCCTCGGTAAAGAGGAATTGGAAGCCTTGGAAAAGGTATTTGAGTCTAACTGGCTTGGCAAAGGCAAACGAGTTGCTGAGTTTGAGGAGAAGTACGCAGAACATATCAAAAGCTCTAAGGATTTAGTGCTAACCACCAATTGCTGTAGTGAGGGGCTTTTTTCCTCTATGCACCTTTTAGATATTCAACCGGGAGATGAGGTTATTGTTCCTACTATCAGTTTTATTGGTGCAGGTAATGCTGTTTGTGCACATGGTGCAAAGATGGTTCTTTGTGATGTCGATCCCCGTACTCTCAATGCACGTGCAGAGGATATCGAAAAGGTTATTACTACTAAAACAAAAGCGATCCTCCTACTTCACTATGGTGGTGTTCCTTGTGAGATGGATGAGATCATAGCTCTTGTAAAGAAGTATAATCTAAAGCTTATTGAGGATGGAGCTGCCGGAGTCAACTCTTTCTATAAAGGTAAAGCTGTTGGTACCTTTGGTGATATGGGTATGTGGTCTTTTGATGCAATGAAAATTCTCGTTTGTGGTGATGGTGCTATGCTTCACTTTAACACACCGGAGCTTCGTAGGAAAGCGGATCGGTGGCTTTACTTTGGTCTTGAAACTAAGAGCGGTTACGAAAATAGTGTTGCTCAGAAGTGGTGGGAGTTCGATATTTCAAGCTTTGGACACCGTGCTATAATGAATGATATCACTGCGTCAATAGCACTTGAGCAACTGAAAAAGATTCCTATGTATATGGAGAAACGCGCTTATGTTCAGAAGTTTTATGATGAGAGCCTTGCCATGTTCTCTTGGCTTGATCTTCCACCAGCACTTCCAGAGTACGTACAGACATCTTACTATTTTTACCATGTACAGATCAAAAATGGCAAGCGTGACCTGTTCGCTAAGTTTCTGCGTGAGAATGGAATATATACAACTTATCGTTACTATCCATTTCATCGTGTTCCTGGTTATGGGGTGACTGGTAATTTTCCGAATGCTGATTATGCTGCTGATAATACCCTCAATCTTCCTATTCACCAAAGTATTTCTCAGGAAGAATTAGAGTATATTGTAGAAAAGGTAAAAAAATTTAATATGCTGTATTGCTGATGATTAGAACAAAGCAAGAACTTGAATTTTGTATTTTGGCAGACAGAATGATGAATAGAGGAGTTTTTCATTATTGAGCAGAATAAAAAAAATATTCATTTCTGATCATGTTATGTCATTCCTTGAATTTATGCGTAAAGCTGAGTACTATAGAGGAAAACATGGCATAATTAATAGATTGTGTTTCTATTGGAATCTTATTAAATATAAAAAACTAGGTTGTAAACTCGGTTTTTCTATTGGTTTAAATACGTTAGGTTATGGTGTGTCAATCCCTCACTATGGAACAATAGTAGTTGGTTTAGGAAATCGCATAGGAAAATATGCAGTTCTTCATACTAGTACTTGTATAACTGCAATGGGGTCAATAATAGGTGATGGCTTGAATTTATCTACGGGATCAATCATTACTAAAAAAGTTATATTAGGTAACTATATTACTATCTGTGCAAATTCAGTTGTTAATACTGACTTTCTTGTAGATAATAAATTAATTGGAGATGGCATTGCCAGTTGTATTAAAGACTACCCTGAATGGTACGTTAATGATGGGCCGATATATTTAAATAGAGTAAAACGAATAGAAACGTTACGTGAAAAAATGAAGCTATGATTTCGATTATCACACCTGCGTTTAATACTGAAATGTATATTGGTGAGACTATTAGAAGTATACAAGCGCAAACTTTTAAAGACTGGGAGCTCATTATAGTGGATGATTGCTCCACAGATAATACGATAGATGTTGTGTCATCGTTTGCTGAATTTGATGATCGAATAAGGTTAATCAAAGCTGTCTCCAATGGTGGAGTTGCGAAAGCTCGTAATTTAGGCCTTGAAAACGCAAAAGGTGAATATATAGCGTTTCTTGATAGTGATGATTTGTGGAAACCAACCAAATTGGAAAAGCAGCTTGTTTTTATGCAGAAGAACAATTATATACTAACATATACGGACTTTCAGCAATTTCATTCTGTAGACGGGGCGTTAGGAAAAGTGATTTATTGTCCCGATAAGATGACTGCTAATGATATTTTAAAGAATACTACAATAGGCTGCCTGACAGTGATGGTTGATAAGAAACAAGCAGGTGAGTTCCGTATGCCAAATCTTAAGCATACTGAGGATAATTGCACATGGTATCACATTCTGGAAAAGGGTTATACGGCTTATAGATATCCGGAAGTTTTGTCTTTGTACAGAGTTGGCAATCTATCATTAACTAGAAACAAGAGTAAGTCTGCAAAACAGCAATGGGAAACCTACCGTGACTATTTTCAGTTCAATGTAATAAAGAGTGTCTACTATTATATATGGTACGCCACAAATGCTATTTTACGTTACTTTAAATAAAAATAATCAACAATATTACTAATAGTTTAAATTAAATTTGTTATGAAGATTCTTCTTTTGAACCCACCTTTTCTGAATAAGTACTCTAAAAGTTCACGTAGTCCAGCGGTAACTAAGAGCGCGACCATATATTTCCCTCTCTGGTTGTCTTATGCAGCTGGGGTGCTCGATAAAAAAGGATATGATCTTATGCTGATTGATGGACCTGCGCGTTGTATTAGTAAAGAGGCGTGTCTTGAAGAAATTAAGGTATTTGATCCTGACTTTATTGTAATAGATACTTCTACTGCAAGTATTAATAGTGACTTAGCTTATACCAAGACTATCAAAGAGGTGCTTCCGAATGTGAAAACCTGTCTTGTGGGTACTCATGTATCTGCTACAGTTAAAGAGATACTTCCGAAATGTGCAAATTATGTAGATTTCATTGCACGTCATGAGTATGATTACACACTTCCTGAGATTGCACAAGTTATTGAGGGTAAGATGAGCCTTGCTGATGTAAAGGGTGTCAGCTATTGTGAAAATGGCGAATTGAAGGAAACTCCTAATCGTGAGTATATTCGGAATTTGGATGAACTTCCATTTGTTAGTGAGGTATATAAGAAATACCTTAACTATAAGGATTACTTCTATGCTCATGTAAACTTCCCAACCATCAGTATTTTCTCAAGTCGAGGATGTCCATCTAAGTGTTTCTATTGTATGTATTCTCAAGTCATGTTTGGTAAGGGGTATCGGAAACGTTCTGCTAAGAACCTCTTTGACGAGGTGGTTTATATCACTAAGAATTTTCCAGAGGTAACTGAGATTTTAATTGATGATGATAATTTTGCCGTTGATCAGGAGAATGTCAAGGAGTTCTGCAAACTTATGATTGAAAAAAGAATTAATCTGAAGTGGGTAGTTCAATGTCGCGTCACTCTCCAGTATGAGACTATGGTATTGATGCGTAAAGCTGGTTGTCGTTTGGTTGTTGTAGGTTATGAGAGTGGTAGTCAGAAAGTACTTGATGGTATGCATAAGGGTATTACTCTTGAGATGTCTCGTAAATTTAATGCAGCAGCCAAGAAAGCAAAAATGCGAGTGCATGGTTGCTTTATGGTAGGTAATCCTGGAGAGACAAAAGTAACTATGCAGGAAACTCTCAATTTTGCAAAGAGCCTGACTATGGATACTGTTCAATTTTTCCCACTTATGCTTTATCCTGGAACAGAAGCTTACGAATGGGCTAAAAAAAATAACTACATTAAGGCTAACAGTTATGATGAGTGGATTAAACCTGATGGGATGCACAATTGCGTTCTTTCTACTCCTGAGGTATCAAACCAAGAACTTGTAGAATTCTGTAATTATGCACGTCGTGAATTCTATCTTCGGCCGAGTTACATATTAATGAAAGCTGGGCAATGTCTTACTAACTGGGGTGATTTTAAACGCACTCTGAAAGCATTTGGCACGTTTCGTAAACACCTCTTCAAGAAGTAATTTATGTATGATACTACTTTATATTTTTCTTGGAATATCTATTTTGATACCTATATACACTTATATAGTCTATCCTTATGTTCTGAAGCTTTTCCCTAATAAGATCCTCAGGGAGGATAGCTCTTATCAGCCGAATGTAAGTATCGTGATTGTAAGAAATAGAGGAGATTCGATTTCGCATAAGGTTGAAAATATTGCTGTATCTGAATACCCTGCTGTTGAAGAGATCTTGATTGCTGATAACTATGAATCTGCTTGTGGCTTGTTTCGTAACGTTAAAGGTGAAATCATTGTTATAACTGACTCTTCTTCACTGTATAAATATGATACTGTTTCAAGACTTATTTCACCTTTATCGGATAACAAAATAGGTTGTGTTTGTGGGATGTTACGTAAACAGACTGATAAAAATGGACAATCGACGGATGGACTTATTTGGAAGTATGAAAATCAAATAAAGCTTCTTGAGTCCAATATTGGTACTCTATCTGGTGCTAATCCAGCTGTATATGCCGTTAGGAAGCAGTTAATACCTGAAAAAATACCAATAGGTGTTAAGTTGGATTTCTTTATTCCTACGTTTGTAACAGAGATGGGGTACGATGTTGTTTTCCAACCGAATGCTGTTGCTTATGAAGTAGCGCAGTGGGATAATAAAAATCTTTTTCATATACATGTTTTAGATGGTTCTAGTGCATATAGATCTATCGTCTGTTTCTGGAAATTGCTTTTGCCACGTAAGGGTAGTTTTGTATTTTGGTCACATAGAGTTTTGAAATGGTTGGTACCATTTAACTTGGTGATGGTTTTGTTTTGTAGTGTGATGTTGGCTATTAATTCCCGGCTATTCATGTTTTTCACACTCATACAAATCGTTGGTTATATATATATATTATTATATCATCACCTTTATGTAGCAAGGAATAAGCAAATGGGTGGATTTATTGGCAAGCTTTCAGAATTTACCTGTTATTTCTTTACCTTGAATTTAGCTTGGTTGCTCGGGTTGTTTAAGAAATAATGATATACATGAGAATACTATTTATAACAAGTAGTTCCATTAATGGTGGTGCACAAAAGCATATACGGGAGATGTTTAAGAGTCTTTTGGGATTAGGACATGATATGTATATTGCAGCTCCAAATGGATGGTTACTTGACGAGCTGAGAGATTATAAAGATAGAACTTTTCCCTTAGATTCATTAAAGAGCGGTGTCCGTTGTATATCTGATGTGATGGAAAATGTTAAGCCTGATATTACAAATACCTTTATATTAAGTGGTGGTATTTTAGGCACATTGGCTTGGCGAAAGAAAAAATATGGCAAACTCTTTGTAACAGTAAATAATCCTGTGATTTATGATGGCATTTCTACCATAGGTAAATTATTCTATCCACATATGTACAGATGGATGAGTAAGTATGTGTCTGCATTTCTTGTTAAGTCAGATAAGGTGCGCGATGAGGTTAATAATATTATAAAAGATAGTAAACCTGTACTTTCTATAAAAAATGGTATCGATTTTACAATATTTAACAAGGATGCCGCGTATGCCGACTTGAAGTCTGAGCTTGGTATTTGTAAAAGTGATATTGTAATAACAAATGTTGCTGTACTCAATGAACGAAAAGGACAACAGCATCTTATTGAAGCTGTTAATATTTTGCGCAAAAGATATTCTATTCACCTAATGTTGGCAGGCGAAGGACCTTCTTTACAATCTCTTGTGCGTTTGACAGAACAATTGAGAGTGCAGTCTTATGTTCACTTTTTAGGAAGGCGTAGTGATATAAATCGAGTACTTGCCAATACCGATATATTTGTTCTTTCTTCTTATCATGAAGGTCTTCCCAATTCTTTAATGGAAGCAATGGCAATGGGACTCCCTTGTATATCTACAAATGTTGGTGGGGTAGAACAACTTATTACAGATCATTTAAATGGCATCATCGTTGAATCTAAATCCTCATCTTCAATAATTAAAGCTTTGGAATATTTCATAAATCAAAAAGATTCTGCTCGTAAAATGGGTACTGAAGCTTATCGGAAAATGGTAACAAACTATAGGCAGCCGATTGTCTCAAAAGAGCTGGTTGACATATATATAAATATGTAGTTAACTTATGATAAATAAGATACTTGTAATAACAAATACAATCGATGCTGGTGGTGCAGAGACTTTTGTAATGAAACTGTTTCGTTGTATCGATAGAAGTAAATATATTTTTGATTTTCTCATAAACAAAAGAGAAAGTAATTTTTATTTGAAAGAAATTAATAATTTTGGGGGAAGTGTTTTTTATGGTTATTCTAAATCAAGGGATCCTTTCAAAAGCTTTTATTCAATTTACAAAATAGTAAAATCTAATCAGTATAAGATTATTTTTTGTATAGCAGTACATCCTATTGGATTCATAGATATATTAGCTGCAAGATTGGGTGGAGCATCTAAAATACTTACTAGATCGACGACTACAGCTACACGTTTTAAATTGTCATTACTTTTAGCGTTTATATCAAGACCATTTATGAATCTCCTTACTACAGTAAGAATTGCCCCTTCAAAAGAAGCCGGTGAATGGTTGTTTGGAAAGAGCGAAATACGAAAGGATAATGTCTGTATCTTGACAAATGGGATTGATGTTCAGCAATATATATTTTCTCAAGAAAGGAGAACACTCATGCGTCGCAAATTAAATATACCTAAAGATATGTTTGTTGTTGGACATGTCGGAAGATTGTGTAATCAAAAAAATCATGCGAAAATTTTAAATGTGTTTGCAGAAATAAAAAAAGAAAAGCAGAATAGTATTTTATTACTTGTAGGTGTAGGAGAATTAGAGGCTGAAATAAAGGAGAAAACGGAAAAGTTTGGATTAAATGACAGTGTTATACTCTTAGGTACAAGAAATGACATTCCTGATTTGTTGATGGCTTTTGACGTTATGGTATTTCCTTCTTTTTACGAAGGTCTGCCAAACTCAATAATTGAGGCGCAAGCAACTTCTTTACCTTGTATTATTTCTGATACAATTTCTAAAGAAGTAAAAATAACAGATAGGGTTGTGGCGCTTTCTTTGGATAAAAGTGATTCTTATTGGGCAAAAGTTGTATTGGATAAATCTACAGAAGAAAGGAAAGATATGTGCAAGGAGATAACCGAAGCAGGTTTTTCTATTTATGATACAACAAATAGGTTGTTAGATATTTTAAAAGAATACAATAATAGGTGATGGTAATTTCTTGTGATTGTGTTAAGGTGTGTTGTGCTCTATCTCTTAGGATTAAGCGCCTGTTAATATTTGGTAAATGATTGAATTTTAAGTTGTTGATTTCATGTAATAAAAGTTGTAATGATTGAAGTCGTGTGATAAAAAAGTTAACATGTTGTTCTCATGATATTGTTAAGGTATTATTTGTTATAACTAGAAGATTATAGTAGGTCTTTTTATTTTTATAAGTCGTATCGATAAGATTATTCTGTCAATCGACTTAGTTTTTCTAAGTTTGAAACTTCTAAACAGATGAAGTTGTTTATAACCAAATTGTCGAAAAATGGCCTTATGTTTGTGTAATTTTATATGTAGTTAATGATATTATAATTGAGAGAAGAACTGAATGGAATTATGTTTCTGGATCGTGGCTGTAATTGTTCGTTAAATAACACTATAATTTATTTTATGATTACAAGTAAGAAAGAATTGAAGTTGTATATTTTGCAAGACAGGATTATGAATAAGTATAATAGAACAGGTGTAAAAGGGAAGATTCTTGATTTAATTGCACCCAATATTATCATAAAGTTTCTAACTATGTTACGTTATGCTGAATACTATTCAAATATAGGATCTATGCGTAAATATTTGTATGCTATTCGATTACGTAGCCTGTCGCAACGCTTAGGGTTTTATATACCAATTAATACATGTGGTCCTGGATTATCTTTACCCCACTATGGTACAATTATAATAAATAAGAATGCTTGTATAGGTAAGAATTGTAGAATACATGCTTGTGTCAATATAGGTGCAAGTGCCGGAGAACAGACATGTCCACGAATTGGTGATAATGTGTATATTGGGCCTAGTGCAGTTATTTTTGGTGATATACGAATTGCAAATAATGTAACTATAGGAGCTAACGCAACAGTTAATAGATCATGTGATGAAGAGTATGTAGTTTTGGCAGGTTCACCTGCAAAAGTTGTAAAAACTGAATCTCGAAACTGGATTGAATTTAATAAGTTAAAATAAGTAGTAAAGTAGGATGTTAGTATCTGAAAACACTGTATTAATCTTTATGTCCCTAAATAATTAAAAACTGATTATCGTTTTTTTTGATAACGCTAGCTGATTTTTTTCTAATAAAAAGACCTTTATGTATTACTTTATTATCTTAGCTCTGTTATTCTTGATAGAGCTTTTTTACTTTTATATAGCTGATAAATTCAATGTCATAGATAAGCCCAACGAAAGAAGTTCGCATAATCGTATTACTCTTCGGGGTGGAGGTGTTATTTTCTACTTTGGTACATTAGTATTTTTCCTAACTAATCATCTGGAGTATCCGTGGTTCATCTTTGGCTTGACTTTGATAACCATTATCAGCTTTGTAGATGATGTTCATTCAACTTCTCAGGGCCTAAGATTAGTGTTTCATTTTATCGCTATGGCTTTGTTGTTCTATCAATGGGGACTATTTTCTCTTTCTTGGTGGTGGGGCGTTGTAGCATTGATAGTTTGTACAGGGATTATCAATGCTTATAATTTTATGGATGGAATAAATGGCATTACCGGTGGTTATTCATTGATAATATTAGCTACTTTGGCTTATATCAACTCCGAAATTGTTACATTTGTAGAACCTGCTCTAATCTATACGGTTCTCTGTTCTGTATTAGTATTTTGTTTCTTCAATTTCCGTAAAAAAGCAAAGTGTTTTGCAGGTGATGTGGGATCTGTGAGTATTGCTTTTATTCTTCTTTTCCTGGTAGGGAAGCTAATTATTCAGACAAAAGATTTCAGTTGGATAATCCTATTGGTAGTTTATGGCGTTGATAGTGTTTTGACTATCATTCACCGTTTGATGCTTCATGAAAATATAGGTTTACCCCACCGAAAGCACATGTATCAGTTGATGGCGAATGAGTTGAAAATACCTCATGTGGTAGTATCATTGATCTATATGCTAGTACAAGCTGTTGTAATAATAGGATATATAGATTTTGGGGATCATGGCTATATATTTTTGTTATGCACTGTTCTATTACTTAGTTTTATATATGTATGGTTTATGAGGAAATACTTCCGATTACATCAAAATGCTTAAGATCAATTGATTATATATTTATATTAGAAAACAGCTCCTAGTGGGCTGTTTTTTTTGTTTATACCCGGTAATATCCTCACCTTTGCACTGTTGATCAACACAAAACTAATAAAAATGAAGTTGAATTTAAAACCAAAAGGAGGAAGATTATGCCTTTATTGTATTATGCGAGACAATCGCAATTGAAAACGAAAGAGGGTGTTAAGCAGTGGCATCTGGCATTGAAGAAAGTGGGAAGAGCTGTTAATCTGCAGCAGTTGGGAGAAATGGTAGCTGAAAAGTGTTCGGCAACACCGGGTGATGTACATAATGTGGTCAGAAATCTGATGTCGGTGATGCGCTTGCAGTTGCTGAATAGCCGTACAGTCCGTCTGGATGGCTTGGGAACATTTACAGTGATTGCACGGACACGTGGAAAGGGTGTGGATGCAGAGAAGGATGTGAGTCCGAATCAGGTGACGTCATTACATTTTATGTTTACTCCTGAATATACACGTCCGGCTGCTCTGGGAACTACCCGAGCTTTGTGGCAGGGCGTTGAATTTGAGAAGTGGACAGGTAAGGATGCTTCTGTCGATGATGGTAAGGATGATGGTAACGGAGGCGGTTCCGATGGAGACGGAGGTATTGAAGATGATCCTCTGGGATAGGGGCTAAAGCTGGGACTTTAGAAATTAAAGAATTAAGAATGAAAGGCTGCGCAGTCTATTAATTATTGAAACACGAAGTAACTATTATGAAAAAGACGGTTTGGGATAAGATTTTAAAAATTGTAATCGCTGTAGCATCAGCGGTGTTGGGAGCTTTAGGAGCCAATGCGATGAATATGTGATGATGAACATATACTAAGATTAGAGGGTATGTTGGGAGTATTTCCTGATGTGCCCTTTTTTATAAAAGCGGGTGACCACAAATCACTTGCAATCACCCGATATCTTGCATTTTCTTTGTTTTCAGAAAATGTGAGTAAAGAGAGAATTCATAGTTTTTTATTTCATAGGTTCTACAGTATATCCCTGCTGTTTCAGCAGATTCAGGACTCCGTTAGTTCCCGGCAGGTGGCCTGCACCAACAACAAAGAGGGTGGGAGTATCCTTCATGAGAGCAGGCATTTTTTCAATCCATGCTTTGTTACGGTTATCCAGCAGGGCTTCCATTTCGCCCGGTTGCGGATCGCACGAGTTACCATCACGTTCTTCCATCAGCTTCAGCATTTCATCCAGGTTCTGAGTCTTGTATGCATTGTTGAGACGTTTAGTTTGTTCCATAGCTTTATCTATGTCACTTACGAGGCAATAGAGTAAGTTTGCCTGACGCTGTAGAGTCTGACCTTTAAAGAGCATATCTAACTGGGATTGCGGGGTTTCCAAACCACCTACCTTCTTGCCACTTTGCAATGCTTGCTGCTGGAAGTAAGTATCTAATTGCTCCTGTGGATTGAAACCACCCAGATGCTTCATGCATAATATCAAGGTCAGTTGTTGGGTAATGGCAGCGGGTTTTAATTTGCCCAACATGGCTATATCTGCCATCAGGTTCTCTTTCACTACCTTGCCTACTACTTCATATTGTTCCGGGGTAAAAAGTTTCTGGAGAGTGGTGTCGCCTGCCATCATCATACTTTGTTGCATCACCTGCATAAACTCGGGTGACATCATATCGGACATGACTACTTCTCCGTATACCTGAGTAGTACCTTCTACGGCTTGTGGCAATCCGGCAATGCTATCTTTGATGCTGAGAGGTGCCAGATGGTGGGTACCTAAAATGTATGAGGGTTTTTCTTGTCCGTTACCGGAGATTTTCCAAAGTAATTGTGCGTTTACGTTCAGCGCAAGGCCGATAAAGAGAAGGATACCTAAAATCTTTTTCATCGTTTTTCCTTTTTAAAGTTTCATTTGAACTATAAGTCGGGGAGTGAAAGGAAAAATCACAGGGGAAGAAAAAAGATTCTTATTTTACTCTGCCGCCGCAAAGCCAGTATTGTGTATAGTATTGTTCGTTGAGGCTACTGACAATAACTCCTTTGCTGGTACTTGCATGAATAAACTTCCCGTTTTTGAGGTAGATACCCACGTGTGCCACTTTCTTCTTGGATGCACGGCTGGTGAAAAACACCAAATCTCCCTCACGCAAATTGCGGCGGGAGACTTTGTTGCTTTCTTTAAGCAGACCATCGGTGCTTCTGGCCAAACGGATATTATATACTTCTTTATAGAGTTGCGATACCAGTCCGGAACAATCTACTCCGTGCTTGTTGTCACCGCCTGCGCGGTAGCGGACACCCATCCACTCCGCAGAGGCAATGTACAACTTGTGGTTATCTTCCATATTTATGTCAACACCCATGCGGACAGAAGCTTTTGCCAGTGCCTTGTAATTGAGCCGGGGCGCTGATGTATGGCATGAGCTTAAACTGAATGTCAATCCGATGAGGGCAACTATATATAATAAGAAGTATTTTTTCATTCCTGTTCTTCTTTCTTTTCTGGCTGAACGGCGGGTTCTTCGGTAATGGGTTCCTCAACAATAGTTTCTTCAATGATTGTTTCCTGAACAGGTGTTTCTTCAATCACTGTTTCTGCCAGTTCTTCCTCAATTTCTTCTTCCACTCTGATATTGAAGTAGTCTTCAAGTTCTTTCTCTGCTGAGTTATTCTCATTCTGAATATCGCGAATAACGACGCCATTTTCCAACAAAGCAATGCGGGGGCATACATCTACTGTATGGTTCAGGTTGTGGCTTGAGATGATGACCGTGGCATGATGATCTTCATTATACTTCTTCAGCAGGTGTTTGATGATAGACTGTGAACTCGGATCAAGAAAGTTGAACGGTTCGTCCAGAATCAACAATTGCGGATGATGCAACATAGCGGAAATAATACCGATTTTCTGCTTGTTTCCGGCAGAGAAGTTACGGATGAACTTCTTTTGTCCGATAACCTCATTATTCATGAATCGTTCGAACGGAAGCAGGCGTTCATCTACTTCTTCTTTCTTCAGATCGTACATTTTACCAATGAAGTAGAAATACTCTTCGGGAGTAAGGTAATCGATCAGGAAGCCATCATCAATGAAAGCACCGGTGAATTGTTTCCAGTCTTCGCTTTTGGATACATCGATATTATTAATGGTTACATTGCCTTGATCTGCTTGGAGTAAGTCCAGCATCAGGCGGAAAAGAGTGGTTTTACCGGCTCCGTTGTTACCTACCAAACCCAGCATGTCACCTTGTTCTATGACATATTTCTCAATATCTACGGCTTTCTTTTGGCCGAAGTTTTTTTGAAGATTGTTTATCTCTATCATATTCGTAATTATTTTTGTCTACTATCGTGAAATCCTTCCATATTCTTATACCGGCGCTTCATGAAGCGATGGTATACATTTCTTAACCACCATCTTGAAGTTAGGATAAATACAAGACCGATACCTATAAGTACCCATGGTGTAGCTTCTTTGCCAACCGTTACCTTTAACCCGAACATCAGTAGTAGGGGCACACCGAATGCACCAGCTGAAATAAGATTCTGTAATCCTGTTCCCACGTTTTGGCGACCGGTCATTTTGGCATTCAGATTGAGGGTCTTGTTATTGTACACTGCCAGTTGGAACATGCAGAAATAGACGCAGCCTGGAACAAATACAAGCCATGAGATACATTGCAAAACAGATACCCTACCTGTCACCATACCGGGGATCATCAGTATAAACGGAATGATCAGAGCCAGACTATATAAAATATATTTAGCACGTAGTAACGAATAGATGGATTCTTTACGACTCATTAGCCCGTCAATGTAGTTGCCTTCGTAGCTCATTAGAGGCGAGAGGAACAGAATACCGAAGATGATATAGTTGTAAAGCACGAAGAAGTCGCGTGCCCCTCCCTCATAAAGATCAGAAAAACTGATAATGAGGCTAAAAGCTAATACTACAGCAGTGATGTTATAGAGTGATTTTTTGCAGACTTTATTACGAAGCAACAGCTTCAACTCTAACCGGATATATTCACCGATTTCACCATAACGATCCAGAAATTTGTATTCGGATACAGTCTTTACTTGTACGGTTGTATCTTCTACCTTGTTTAGTTCGTTATAGACTAATCTTTGCATGATACTCCTGTTAATGAACCACATGATAGCAATGGCTACCAAAACTCCGATAAACGTCAGTATATTTCCGGTGATGAATCCTTCACCCAAATTGACTGAAAAGGCAAATATCGGGCTGTTGTCCGGAATGAAAAGTGCAGCAGCAATACCACCATATAGGGCTACCGGTAGAAGGAACCACCAGATGCGTTCGTCCATCAACGTACGGCACAATAAATACCAGTAATTATTGAATACGATGAGTAGCCAGATACCAATACAATAAGTCAACACACCTGCCACTCCATAAAACTTAGTAACTGTGATGATAGCAAATGGAACAAACAGGAAGAGCCAGAGCAGATTGAAGCTGTTAAGCCCGGAACGCAGGAGAAGGAAGTCAATCAGACGACTCCGTTTTACGGGAAGCAGTAAGTAGGGTTTGACTTCCTGTGTAGGTGTCTTCAGGAAAGGCAAGCGCAGAAGAAAGTCGAGGGCGAGCACAAATATGAGTCCGCTGTTCATTACATGGTAGGCTTCTCTGGCTCCACCATCGAAAGCAAAGGCGAAAGTTGTTCCGAAGAATATGAGATAAGCTGCCCAGAACACACTCATGAAGTACATCCAAAACTTTCCGAACTTGCTCTTCTCGTACATCGGATGCCGCTTTTCTGCTAACTTTCCATGTTTACGTAGCTCAAGAAATAGATTCATGTCTTTAGTGATTAGTCGTTAGTGATTAATTGGTGATTAAGGAGGCAGTGATTAGTGATGAGTGAACATACGGTTCTTATCACTAATCACTTGCCTATTATCACTTCTTAGGTACCGTCATCGTTACCTCGATCTCATTACCTTGTTTCAGCAAGTCGGCTGCAAACTTCTGGATATCTTTGGCAGTGATGCTGTTTACGATATCTGTATATCCTTGCGTCATATCCATATTATAGTAGAAGTAATCGTTCAGGTTGTTCAGCCAGTATGCATTTTCCTTTTGGTTATCGGCGTATTTTTTCAACATGTACTCTTTCACCTTCTGTAAATGTACATCAGACGGTCCTTCTGCTGCCAGTTTCTTCAGCTCGTCTACTACGATACCGGCTAGTTTATCTTTCTTCTCAGGATCGGTCTGGAAGACAATCTGCATCAGCAATTGTTCTTTCGGATACTTCTGTAGGCTACCCATGCAATTTACACCGTATGTACCACCTTCTTTTTCGCGTACTTCTTCAGTATAAACCATGTTCAGCACCTGAGTCATATAGCTCAACAGAATTTCATTCTTCAATGTATAAGGAGTTTTTCCGGTATACAGGAATACGATAGTTGCCATCGGAGTTTGTTGTTCTTTGGCAAATTCGTTCTTGTATGTACCTTTGCGGATCTCCATCTTGGTATCCTTGAAAGTCTCTTTACGATTGATGGCAGGCAATGCACCCAGATATTCTGCAATCAGCGGCTTGGCTGTTTCCAGGTCAATGTTTCCAACGAAATAGAATGTAAAGTCGCTGGCATCTTTGAAACGGTCATTATACATTTCCAGAATACGGTCATAGTCGATCTGATCTACCATTTCCGGTTTCATTATTACCACGCGCGGGTGGTTGTTGTACATAGCCTTCTGCAATGTGTCGTTGATAGAAGAAAGCGGATTAGCCTGTGCACTTTCCAGTTCAGCCTTTGTACGGTTCTTATAAGACTCGAATGCTTCCATGTCCTTGCGGGGAGCGGTGAATGTGAGATAGGTCAACTGCATCATGGTCTCGAAGTCCTTTGGAGAACAAGTTCCGAATACATTTTCAGTAGTGGCACCCAGTCCGGCACGAACAGAAACTTTCTTTCCGGCCAATACCTTTGTAAGGTCTACCTGACTGAAGTTACCCAAACCACCTACAGCAACCACATTGTCCATAACGGCAAAGTTCAGTGCATCCTTATCGGGGAAAAGAGATTTGCCACCCAGACTAGTTCCTTTCATGCGGATCTCATCTGCCTTGAAATCGGTTTTCTTGACGTAAACAGTTACACCGTTGGACAGAACAAGTTTTGTACTACCATAGATTTCACCTTCTTTCTCAGATACGATTTTGCCGCCTTTCGGTGCTTCTTTCATCAGAGGTTCATCAGAAACCTTGTCGACATACGGTTGCAGATCGAGACTCTTCATGCCTTTCAGCAAAGCAATAACTTCTTCTTTCTGCGGATATTTTAATCCTTCTTTTTCAGGACCGGCAATGATAACTACTTGGTTGCTGTCCGGAACGAGTTGCTGGATTGCCATGTTTATAGCCTGTACCGGGAGGTTAGGAGCTAACTGGTTCATCATGGCATATTCTGTTTCAATACCGGGGATAGGTTCGGCATCCAGGAAGTTACGTACATACTCACGTACATAAGAACCGTGTTTGGTCTTCTCACGCTCATTGTATGCAGATTCCAGACGTTGCAGATAGTTAGCGCGGGCACGGGCATATTCAGACTCTGTGAAACCGAAACGACGGGCGCGTTCTGCTTCCTGTAACAGGACTTTCAAGGCTTTTTCGATGCCGTCTGCTTTACTTGAAGCAGAGAGGTTGAGTGCTTCTTTCGTTTTCGCTACAAAGAAATTACCATAACTGCTATATGCACGGGTAAACGGCGGATTAGCGCTCTGGGTCAGTTCACTCAGACGTGCGTTCAGCATACTGGTGATCATGCTTGTCATATACTGGGAAGCCAGATAACCTACGTTGTTCTTTTCTGAATCGGGAGTTGCATCTTGCTTGAAGTAAACTTCGATAGACGGATCGTCTACTTCTTTATCCGTACCGATGGCTACGATAGGTTCCTTATTATCGGCAACAGGATAATAAACACGCTCTGCGGGATTTACCGCTTTCTGTACGTCGGCAAATATTGTTTTCAGTTTGGCTTCTACAGCGTCTACATCAATGTCGCCTACGATGACGATACCTTGCAAATCGGGACGGTACCATTTGTGGTAATAGTCACGGATATCTTTGTAGGGGAAGTTATTGATTACATCGATAGAGCCGATAGGCATACAATCTGCGTATTTGTCGCCCAGATATATAGTGGGAAGCAGGTCGGTATAGACGCGCAGCATACCACTGTTACGGCTACGCCACTCTTCACGGATCACTCCACGTTCTTTGTCTATCTCGTCATCTTTGAGCAGAATGTAGTTGGACCAGTCGTGCAGAACCAGCAAACAAGAGTCCAATACACCGGCACGGTCTATCGGGGCATTGCTGATATTATAGACGGTTTCGTCTATGCTGGTATAGGCATTTAAGTTTGTTCCAAATTTGATACCCACAGTTTCACACCAGGGGATAACGCCGAGACCTTTGTCGTCGCCGGGGAAATTCTTTGTGCCATTGAAAGCCATGTGCTCCAGAAAGTGAGCAAGGCCACGTTGTTGCGGCTCTTCAAGGATGGAACCTACTTTCTGGGCAATATAGAATTCAGCCCGGTTTTCGGGTAATTTGTTATGACGGATGTAATACGTCAGGCCATTGTCTAATTGGCCGATACGGACATTCTTGTCCACGGGAAGAGGCGGAAACTGCATTTGTTGTGCTACCGCTTGTTGGAAACTGGCGCATAAAACGAATGCTACCACCAATAAACTACGAAATGAATGTTTCATATGAATGAATATTAAAATTGTTTCTTGCTCTATTTGTCGAAAGGCAGAAAAAGAAATCACAAGAGGAGGATTGTTTTTTTACACAAATGGGAATCTAGCGGCAAAACTTGCTAAATTCCCATTTATCTCAGTGTACTTTACAAGAGTGAACTTATCCTTTTATAGCCTCTCTTATCCGTACTAACTTTGTCAGCAATCCTTCCAGCAGATCCAGCTTCAGCATGTTGGCACCATCGCTCTTGGCTATTTCGGGATGCTCATGTGTTTCAATAAACAATCCGTCGGCACCTACGGCAATACCGGCTTTGGCTACAGTTTCAATGAGCTGTGGCATACCGCCTGTAACTCCGCTTGTCTGATTGGGTTGTTGCAGCGAGTGGGTGACGTCCAGAATAACCGGATAACCGAAAGTTTGCATCTCCGGTATTCCACGATAGTCTACGACGAGGTCCTGGTATCCGAAAGTCGTTCCACGTTCGGTGATCATTACCTCCTTATTGCCGGCTTCCACTACCTTTTCTGCAGCGAAGCGCATGGCAAGAGGGGAGAGGAACTGTCCTTTTTTAATATTTACTACCTTTCCTGTCTTTGCGGCAGCTATCAGAATGTCCGTCTGACGGCAAAGAAATGCCGGAATCTGTAGTACGTCCACGTATTCGGCAGCCATGGCAGCCTCCTCGGCAGAATGAATATCTGTAACTGTGGGTACGCCAAACGTATCATGTACTTTCTGCAACACTTTCAGTGCTTTTTCATCACCTATTCCTGTAAATGAGTCTAGGCGTGAACGGTTTGCCTTGCGATAAGAACCTTTAAAGACGTAGGGAATCTGTAGTTTCTCAGTGATATTTACCACACGTTCGGCAATGCGCATTGCCATTTCTTCCCCTTCAATCACACAAGGACCTGCCAATAAAAAGAAATTTCCGGCAGGGTTATTTTTTAATTCTAACATAAGTATTTGGTGTTTACGTTAATCGTTTATTTTAGTTGGGTATAATCAAGGTGATTGCCTCATGCATGATGCCGATGTCCAATGGGAAGTGTCTGTCGAGGAGGCGTCCATCCAGATCGACAGAGGCATTTTGTGCACGCAGTACTTTCACTTTCTGTGTCCTGTAAGGCATTACGACTTTATGGTTTAATATGCGTCCTTGAAGTAACATCCACAAGCCTGATACAAGTTGTAGCAATTCCGGGCGGTAGATCACGGATACATCGAGCCAGCCATTGTAGGGAACGGCACTGGGAACTTGTCCATATCCCCATGCACTACCGATGCAAACCGTCATGATACGTCCGCGGATATGCTCTCCGTTTATTTTGAGGTGCATCCGGTAAAGCTTGCGTTCAAAGAAAAGCGAAATGAGTGCCATGAGATAAGACAAGAATTTCACTCCCCAGAAACGTTTGGTCTGGTCGCTGATTTTCACAATGCGGGCTCCTAAACCGATATTGATGGCATTGAGGAAATAGCGGGTAACGTGTTTCTCGCCGTCGTAATAATTGCAGAAGCCGACATCGATTTTCCGGCGACGGTTGTTTATGATACAATCCACCGCATCTTTGTATTCCGAGGTCATTTCCCAGTATTTGGCAAAGTCATTCCCGATACCGTTCGGAATGATGCCTATGGCGATTTCTCTTTTATCTTCCGCATTGGACGACATGATGCCGTTAATCGCATCATTCAGTGCACCGTCACCACCTACAATGACAATTGTGCGGTATCCGTTATTGGCAAGAATACCGGCCAAACGTTCCACTGATCCGAACCCCTCGGACTGCACGTAGTCATAAGACACGCCTTTGCTGTCCATATATTCTTTTATTTCTTTCCACCGTTTCTGCACTTTTCGTGTGCCGGCTTTGGGGTTATATATCACTCCCCACTTTTCGGGTTCTACGCTCATATTGTTATCTCTTAGTAAAGTCCTACATAATCATTAGTTACCCTCCCAGGCTTCGTCTTTGCTGCTCCAAAGATACTAATTCCCTTTGAGTTTCGTTTGTACAAAAGCAATCTTTTCTTCCATCGGCAGCCCGGCATCCATCCAGTGAATGGTGAATCCGCGGCGTTCCATCCCCCGGAACCAGGTCATCTGTCGTTTGGCAAACTGGTGAATGGCGATTTCCAGTTCCCGGTACATCTCTTCGTAAGTCAGCTTGCCAATGACGTAGAGCGTCAGATACTTGTACTCCAGGCCGTAATAAATCAAGTCATCCGGTTGAATGCCTTGCTCTATCAGCCGGCGCACTTCATCCACCATTCCTTCATCCAGACGTTGGCGCAGTCGGCGGGATATCTTTTCGCGACGTAATTCCCGGTCTATATCCACACCGATGATGAGGCTGTTCAGTAGGGGGAATGTACGCTCGTCTACCGGTGTATGTGCGTAATATTCTTCAATTTCAATAGCACGGATAGCACGCTTGGCCGTATCCACATCCGTTGTGTTGTGCAAGGTCTTATACTGTTGCAGTATCCCGGTTAATTCTTCCAAAGACTTATCAGCCAGCTGTGCACGCAGTTCCGGATTTTCGGGAACGGGGAGCAACTTATATCCTTTCAATACGGACTCTAAGTATAACCCTGTACCTCCACACAAAACGGGTAATTTCCCTTTTTGTTTAATAGTCTCGTAAGCTGTCAGAAAATCACGTTGATATTCGAAAACATTGTATTTGTACCCTGGATCGGCAATATCAATCAGATGATAAGGGATTTGTTTTCCATTTACGGTGTAGTCAATGAGGTCTTTACCCGTACCAAGATCCATGCCACGGTAGATTTGCCGGGAATCCGCACTGATGATTTCGGTGTCAAGAACATTTGCCAGTGCCGCGGCAAAAGGAGTTTTTCCGGAAGCGGTAGGACCTAATATAGCTATCAAATCATAGTCAGGCATAAGTCGTTTTGATTGTTTTGTGGCAAAGATATGAAAAAGGAAGTGAAAAACGGAGTAGCTTCTCTTAAATGGTGTTATAAATACACTGTTTTCGCACACGGAGCTTGCAAAATACAGAAAAGTCCGTACCTTTGCAATGTGTTTTTCATAGTATTAGATTTAAGGTTAACAAAGGTTGGAGTACAGCGGTACTCCTTTTTTTATGTCCATACCTCCTGTGCTATACAGGTAAATCATTAATTCTCAATATTCCATCCCATTATTCGTAATAGTTCCCTTTCTTTAGATACGGCTTCGGATGTAATGGCATACCCTTGATGTGCCGGATTGTCATTATAGAGCTTTTGTAGCTTTTCTGATTCCATTTCCGGTATCACTTCCCAAGCAATTACCTTTCCGAAATCATAAGAGAAAAGCGGAGTTCCTTTTAAAGCCAGATCCATATTCTGCTTTATTTTGGCAACGGGAAACATTTTCAGGTATTCATTCTTTTGTTTGGCGGTACGTACCAGGACGTGCGGTTCACCATTTTCAATGGTAGCGAATATTAAATGTGAATCTCTGTTCACGCCATTCTTATAAACATAATCACGCTTCTTCTGCAATAAGATTTTCAACGGAACACGGTTGACATAACCGTTCTCGTAGCAGAGGAGCAGTGCACCGTCGATTTCCTCTTTCCTGATTCCCAATGTGAGTATGGCATTGTCTATATGTGAGTATTCGTCTTTCAATAGATATCCGCCATTATTAAGCAGTGACAGATAGGACACTATCTGTGTACCATCTTCTTTTTCCGTCAACGCATTGGTGCGTATCAGAGATGTTTGTATCATAGCCTTTCCCGGTACGGTTTCCACTTTCTTTTTCTTCTTTTCCAGACTGGCTGCAAAGGCGGCGGCAACTGCTGTCTGTGTTTCTCCGGTTTGCAACAGGCTTTCGTTGATTAGCTCTATTTCCTTTTCCGCAATCTGGTTAAGTTCTGCCTGTAATATCTCATTTTTTCTTTTCTTCTGCTTGGCCAGAGCATTGCCGTCGAGCATTACCGTCGAATTGCCTTGCCTTTGCCATATCACTCCTTTCAGTTCAATCAGTTTGCCATAACAAGGCACTGTAACGCAGCATATTTCGCGGTTGCCATATCGGGGAAACTCTATTTTAATGATACTGTTGATGTCCTTTCCCATTGTTGCTATGATGCGTTGGCGGATGAAGCGTTCGTAGGCATCTGAATTGCATACCATGTAGGTATAGTCCTCCTTCAGACCAATTATGGCTCCTGCATCGGATACGCCGATATAGAGTGTGCCGCCGGCGGCATTAAGGAAGCCTGCAATGGTGTGCAGTATAATTTCCGACTGCCGTTTCATGTCGGGTACGGTACGTCCGGCGGGATATACCACGGATGATTTAAATTCTACTTTATCATTCTCCCTACCCATGTGGGGAATGTCTTCGTGTTCTGTTGCAGAGGGGGATTTTGCCGCCGGCTCATCGGGCAATGCAAATTCTCCGGCGCCTATGCGTTGCAGGAGTTCATTGCGTAAAGGGATTAATGTGCCCGCCGGTAAGGAGTTGAGTAAAAGAGTATGGGCCAGTACCAACCGGACTATACGCTCTTTGTTTTCATCTTTGGTGGTTGCAATGCCTACTGCAAGCTCCGGGGCGAAGTTATGGGTATAGAACAAACTGAGAATTTGTAGCATTTCTTTTTTAGGACGAAGTGAAGGATAGCGTGAAACCGCAGCGTCATCTATACGCGAAAAATGCGTCCATCGTGCCTGCCCGTTATGGGTGGCAAAACTGTAGATGTTTTCCTCATAATTCATTTGCAGCGCCAGATACTCGCTTAAGGTTGAATCATTGAGCATTCCGGCCAGCAGATAAGCTGTTCCCAGCAGGTTGTAACGTTTCACCAGCGACTTTTCGACGGATGCTGTCACTGCCAGTAGCCAAGGTAATTCGCACATCAGGGGGAGCGATAACTGCTCTCCGGTCAGCATTGCATCCTCGTCTGTGAAGACTGGTCCGAAATTGCCCTCTTCCTCTTCGGTTTTTTCATCCTGTGGAGAACAGAAATTGATATATTCGCTGACTAATTTAGCCAGAGCCTCAGTTTCTTCTATCTCTTTATCGGATTTTTCTATACAGGTGGCATTGATGTATCCTGCATCATTGATGCCCCTCACTTCCAGCAGGGCTACCGTACCTACTTCAGGATAGGGTGTTGCGCCCGGTGTGAACAGTGTGTATCCTTCCTCACATACCCATACACCTGTTCCTTTGGAGATTCGCATCAGCCTGGCATATACACGATGACCGTATTTGATTGTCCCCGTTACAAATTCAAACAACTCCCGGAGGATGCTGAATGTCAGACGCCCATTCTGCCCGACTTTCGATACAGTGGCTTCAAAGGTATCTCCTTCATAAAAAATTCCGTCCATGCTGTGGATATGGCTACGGGTTACTTCATTGGCCAGTAGTGCACCGGTTCCTTCGTATCCCGGTTCTGTTACTTCTGCAAACATCATCAGTGGAAAACGTGGATTGAATGCTTTCAGCGTGATCCTGACACGCGTTCCCTCCGTAGGAAGAATCTTTTCCGGTGTCTTTTTGGTAGATGCCGTTATGTGTCCGGATAGCTGTCCTGACAGCTCTCCCCAGAGATTTTTTAATACAAAAACATTTTGTGCTTCATTTGCTTTCGGTTTGATGTCTTTCTTTGCATATACACTAATCCTGTCGTCGAATACGGACACCATCTCCGTCACCTTCTGGTGTTCGGGTAGCAGTGCGCCCGGATTGCAACCGGCATAGAGCCCGAACTTTCCATTACGTAACAGTATCCGTCCTCCTTGTGTGATATGTTGGGCTATCAGCTTGTCTTTATCATCAGATGTATCCGTCATGAATGAGCGCAATTTAGTAATGAATGGCTCAGGCTTGAAGTGGACGACATCTTCCCAACTAAACTCCGGGCGGTAAGATTGATTTGCCCGTGTCAATACATCGAATGCCTTATCCGTCAGAATCCCGGCGGAAGAAGGGCTTGCCAAAGCTGCATAGCGATAAAGCATGATGCGATAGACTGCCGTATGTGCTTCGCGGTTGTAGCAAAGCAGCAGGTAGATGGCCAGTAAGTGCATGGTTTTAGTGGGGGAAACGTCATGCACTGCTCTGTTTTTCTCTATCATCCTCTTGATTAATTCTATAATGGATGTCAGGGAGGAAGTTTCCGTAGTTGAAGTGTTGCAAGCTATATATTGGCAGAACTCTGTGAGGGTAAACATGTTTTTATCAGCTAATGTGTCGTCCAGCCGGAACAAGGCAGTCAGTAATTCGGTCTTCCGGCTTCGGTCGGATAAATATCCCGAAGTCCGTATTTTTGTAAATATATGTTTTAGAAAATTATCCACAGCATTGCTCCGGATAAGTTCTATGGCCTTTAGTATTGCTTCGCAGACAAATATTTCCCGTTCTCCCTTTTCGCGCAGGGATTGAACTACGGACGACGAATAGAATGTAAGGAACAGGGAGTCCTCGAGTATCCATTCGGTGATAAGAAGTTGGTAGTGTATTAATTCGCATACTCCTTCCCAATCTTTTTTTTCTATTTTTTCTTCTCTTTTGGCAAGCAGTATACTCTGGAATGACAGTAGCCATTCTCCTTCGTGACTGTCATATTGTTTCAACACTTGCTGTATTTTCGGATCTCTGGTCGAGTCGGTACGTAGTGTTTCCAGTTGAATGCAGGCTGGCAGTTGTTCGGTATGGATGTTATGCATCAATTGCTCGAAGGTGATGAAATTGGTTTCACAGTCCATTTCCTGGTTGACAGGAACGACGCCCAAGACTCCATCCGGATTGATATGCTTGACCGTGCAGCGGACATTTCTTCCTATAGTCAATTCTTTCCCTATTCCTACCTGGATTAAGGCGCGTATGCCATTCATATCATATCCATAATAGATATTGCGGTGTCCGGATTGATAACCTGGCTTTTGTTGCACAACGAAAGGGTAAGTGCTGCCGACTGTATAAAGTTTGCGTGATATTTCACCTTTATGTTGTGCAAAGAGAGGAGTGTCATCGGCATCATAGCTATAAACGATACATTTCACTTCATCGGGAACCGGTAGCTTGTGCTGGAATTTCAGCATTTTCACCTTGTATTTGATTCCTTCATTTTCTATCAGATAATAATGACAATCATTTGTTATCATGGTCCCGGTTACTTTCAGGGAGTAAATCACATCCTTCTCATACTGCATAGTTTTATTTCTATTATCGGGCAATACAGCCTTCGTGTTTTTAAATACGGCAATTTATGTATTTTTTATTGAACTGCAAAGGCTATCCGTAAAAAACATGTAAAAATATTCAGAAGTAAAAATGCGGACAACTCTTTGAGCTCTTTTTATTCTTTTGTCTTCAGGCTGACTAGTTCTGCCCATTTACGGAGACTGAGGTCGAAACCGCCTTTTTCTAACAGGTGGGGAAGGGATTTGTAGTGCAGGATTGTAGTGTCGTTGTTCCTTTCTTAGGCATTCCTATGCTTTTTCCCTTCCAACGGTTAGCCTTTTCCATCCGAACGTTTATTCTTTCCACCGTGGAGTTTCTTTCTTTCCACCATGGTGGAAAGAAAGTTTCCCCGTGATGGAAAGCAACTTTCTCCATGGTGGAAAGAATAAGTACCTACTACAATTTTCCTTAACCGTCGCAGCGAAAAGAGATAAAAGTGGTGATGTGGCGGCTTAACTCCCGTAATTCACTTTAAAATGATAAGGAAGGAAGAAAAAGAGTGATAAGGTGGTAGGGTAATAGGGCGATAAAGTGGCTGCGCTATATATCACAGAGCGTTATCCCGTTATCACTTTATCGCCCTATCACTTTATCACATTTTGCTCATGCCCCGAAAGAAAGAAGCTAATAAAGAAAGGCTGCACCGTGCTTCAAGCACAGTGCAGCCTTTCTTTATTACTACTATATATTATTATTCTTTATCCGGACTAATCATTGAAACTTCTACTTCATTTTTCTGTTTGAACAAGTCATCGGCAAACTTCTGAATATCTTTAGCTGTGATGCTGTTGACTGTTTGTTCATAGTCTTTTATCGGATTCATTCCGGTGAACAAGTATTCATCAATGCTTTCCATCCAGTAGCTGTTTTCTTTCAGGTCTTCGGCGTGCTTCTTCAACATAAACTCCTTCACCTTGTTAAGATTGGCTTCCGACGGCCCCTCTTTGGATATGCGTTCTATTTCGGCAAAGATGATTTTCATCAGTTTCTCTCTTTTAGAAGGTGCTGTATCGAAAACAATTTGTATTCCAGCTATTTCCTTCGGATATTTGGAGAGATTGCCACCTACATATACCCCATAAGTTCCGCCTTCATCTTCGCGTACTTTCTCGGTATAAACTAAATCCATAATCTGGCAAGTCATGTCCTGCAGAATGGAATTCTTTAAATCATATTTGCACGTACCGATGAAACTGACGAAGTTAGAGGCTTTAGCTGTTTCTTGTTCACGGACGAACTCATTCTTATATACACCTTTACGGTATTCTATCTTGTTATCCTTAAATGATTCTTTACGGTTGATGGCAGGCAATGCTCCTAGATATTCGGCTATGAGTGGTTTCATACTTTCAACGTCTACATTACCCACGAGGATGAAGGTAAAATCGCTGGCGTCCTTGTAACGGTCTTGGTACATTGCCAGGATTTTATTATAATCCATATTGTCAATCATATCGGCCTTCATGCGGATAGTACGGGGATGTCCCATTTGCAATGCAAAGGTAATACTGTCGCTGAATGCAACGTTCGGGTTCATCTCCTGGTTCAGTAATGCTGCTTTGTTGCGGTTCTTATAAGATGCAAAAGCTTCGTCATCACGGCGCGGTGCGGTAAATGTCAGATAGGTGAGTTGCATCATCGTTTCAAAGTCTTTCGGAGAACAGTAGCCATTGACTGTTTCGGTCTTATCACCGATACCGTAACTTACGGAAGCCCTTTTGCCTGCCAATACCTTTTCAAGGTCTACAGCGCTGAAATTGCCTAAACCGCCTGCTGAAACGGCATCGAGGCCGTTGATGTTGATGATTTCAGAGTTGGGAAACAGTGAACTTCCACCTAGGCTTACACCCTTCATGGTAATCTCATCAGCTTTGAAGTCAGTTTTCTTGATGATAACTTTTACTCCGTTGGATAATGTCAGCATGGTAGTGCCGAATACATCATCTTTTTGTTCGGAGATGATTTTTCCACCCTTCGGGGCTTCTTTCATCAAGGGCTCGTCTGATACTTTGTCTACATACGGAGTCAGCTTTTCGGCTTTTACATCTTTCAGAATCTTCTTGATAGCTTCTTCTGTTGGCATTTTCAGCTCCTCCTTCTCGGGACCGAAAATGGCGACTACCTGGTTGGTATCTGTTATCAACATCTGCATCATCTGATTCAATGCTTGTACGGGGATGGCCGGAGCTATCTGGTTGATGATGGCATATTCGTTTTCAATACCCGGTATGGGTTCGTTGTCGAGGAAGTGGCGTACATATTCATCAATATATTCCTCGTTCCTACGTGTATCACGTTCGTTGTAGTCAGATTCCATATTGCGCAGATATTCGGCACGGGCACGTTGGTATTCGCTTTCAGTGAAGCCAAACTGGCGGGTACGTTCCATTTCGCGGACCAGGGTGGTGATACCGTTTTCCACTGCATCTTCTTTGCATACAACGATGCCGGTAAAGGCTTGTTTGGTTTTTGCAACGAAGAAATCTCCATCATAGGTTCCTGCGTAGATATATGGAGGGTTGGCAGCTTGAAGCAGTTCGTTCAGTCGGGCATTCAGCATGTTATTGATGAGGTCGATGGCATAGTCTTGTATCAGATAATCCATATTGCCTTTTTCTGAGTCGGGAGTTGCTTCGTGTTTGTTAAAGATGATAGCTTGGATATGGGGTTGTTCCTTATCCCGGGCAATCAGCACAATCGGTTCTTTATTGTCATTTACCGGATAATATTCGCGTTTGGCGGCATTGGGTTGTGCGGGAACATCGGCAAACAGTTTCTTAATCTGTGCTTCGATGGCATCTACATCTACGTCTCCCACCACAACTATACCTTGCAAATCGGGACGATACCACTTTTCATAATAATCTCTTAGTGTCTGCGGCTTGAAGTTCATCACTACATCCATGGTTCCGATGGGGAAACAAGTAGCATACTTGGTACCGGCAAACATAGCAGGGAGCAACTTTTCCTGGAAACGTTGCACTGCACTCATGCGCGTACGCCATTCTTCGTTGATGACTCCACGTTCTTTATCAATCTCTTTCGGGTCCAGAGTCAGGTCATTGCTCCAGTCGTGCAGAATTAACAAACAAGAATCGATGGCTCCCGGAGTATTGACAGGTACATTCGAAATATTATATACGGTTTCATCTACTGAGGTGTAGGCATTCAGGTTTTCACCGAACTTAACTCCAATGCGTTCCAGATATTGTTTCAGGGCATCACCCGGGAAGTGGGTAGTTCCGTTAAAACACATGTGTTCGAGGAAGTGGGCGAGGCCACGCTGGTTCTCTTCTTCCTGTATGGAACCTACTTTCTGGGCGATATAAAAGTCTGCCCGTTCGACGGGGAGATTGTTTTTGCGGATATAGTAAGTTAGGCCGTTATCCAGTTTTCCGATGCGTACATTAGGATCAACGGGGATAGGAGGCATCTGTTGTGCAAGAGCCTGTTGGAAGTTACAGCATACGACAAATGCTATAATCAATAAATTACGAAATAGATGTTTCATGTTTATGAATATTAAAATTGTATATTGTCCTATTTGTCTGGAAAGGATGAAATAAATCACAGAAAAGAGCGTTTTTTTGTAATAATGGTTGTTTGTCGGGCAAATGTTACATGAATAAAAGTTTATGTAACATGAAAATCCCAAGTGTAACATTGGCAATAGTAAGTGGAAACATGGAGGATAGGTTGATATTTCGTAATGACCTATCTTTGTACAAAACAGAAATTAATCAAAAGGTATCATGCCATGAAAACAAAATTTAGTTGGATTTTCTATTGCTTAGTGAGTTTGTTGCTATCTCAATCTTTGTCGGCGGCAGAGCGTTTTGTGACAAATGAGAGTAATGGATTTGTCTGGATACAGCAAGGAAAGGCGTATCCAATACTGGTGGACTCCCGGGAAGACAAAGGAGTAGTACGGGCTGTGGCCAATTTGCAGACAGATGCGGGTAAAGTAACGGGTATTACTCCGGAGATTATTCACTCTGTAGCTGGCAATCGTATGTTGATAATCGGTTCTATAGAGAATAGCTCCTGGATTAAACAACTGCTGAAGGCCGGAAAAATCAATGCTGCCGATTTGCAGGGAAAGCGTGAGAAATACATCCTCCAGATGGTGAAACAGCCGATGGAAGGCGTGGACGAGGCGGTAGTTATAGCAGGTAGTGACAAGCGGGGTACTATTTACGGTATATATGAATTGTCACAGCAAATGGGAGTATCACCTTGGTATTTCTGGGCGGATGTTCCGGTGGAAAAGCACGATATTATATCTATTAAAGAAGGTATATATACAGATGGTGAACCGGCTGTGAAATACCGTGGTATTTTCCTGAATGATGAATGGCCCTGTCTAGGAAACTGGGCGGGCGATACTTTCGGTGGATTCAATAGCAAATTTTATGAGACTGTCTTTGAACTGGTGCTTCGCCTGAAAGGAAACTTCATGTGGCCGGCTATGTGGAACAGTGCATTCTATGACGATGATCCAATGAACGGTCCGTTGGCTGATGAGATGGGAATTGTGATGGGAACTTCTCACCACGAACCTATGGGACAGGCTCAAAAGGACTGGAAACGCCGTGGAACCGGAGAATGGAATTATACAACGAACGGCGCCGTACTGCGTGACTTCTGGCAGAAGGGTATGGAGCGTTGTAAGGATTGGGAAGCAGTGATTACCCTAGCTATGCGCGGTGATGGTGACGAACCGATGAGTGAGGATGCCAATATCTCCTTATTACAGAATATAGTGAAGGATCAGCGGAAGATTATAGAGAAAGTGACCGGTAAGAAAGCGAAAGAAACTCCGCAAGTGTGGGCGCTCTATAAAGAAGTGCAGGATTATTATGATAAGGGTATGCGTGTGCCCGACGATGTAACCCTTCTGTTGTGTGACGATAATTGGGGAAATGTGCGCAAGTTGCCCGATTTGAAAGCTAAACCCCGTAAGGGCGGTTATGGAATGTATTATCACTTCGACTATGTAGGAGCTCCCCGTAATACTAAGTGGATCAACATTACCCAGATACAGCGCACCTGGGAACAGATGATGCTGACTTATGAATATGGTGTCCGTGAACTGTGGGTAGTCAACGTGGGTGACTTGAAGCCTATGGAATATCCGATAACCTTCTTCCTGGACATGGCTTGGAATCCCGGACGTTTCAATGAAAACAATCTTTTCCAGCATACGGTAGACTTCTGCAAGCAGCAGTTTGGTGGCAATTATGCGGAAGAGGCGGCGCGTCTTATAGATACATATACCAAATATAACCGCAGAGTTACTCCTGAAATGCTGAATGACAGAACGTACAGCCTGGAAAACTATGATGAGTGGCGGCGTGTGAAAGATGATTATGCGGCTTTGAGCCTGGATGCCCTGAAACTCTACTATCTGATGCCTGCCGGTTACCGGGATACTTTCGACCAACTGGTACTCTTTCCGATACAGGCATGTGCCAACCTGTATGATATGTATTATGCCGTAGCAATGAATCGCAAACTGGCAGAGGAGAATAATGTACAAGCCAATAAATGGGCTGATAAGGCTCGTGCGTGTTTTGAACGTGATTCTGTATTGACTTATCACTATAACCATATAATGAGTGGTGGCAAATGGAATCATATCATGGATCAGACACATATTGGATATAAATCCTGGAACGATCCGAAACATAATATTATGCCTAAAGTTACTTTTGTTCCGGAACCTCGTATTGCTCCTGCGCCACCTGTATTTGTAGAAAAGGATGGATATGTATCTATTGAAGCGGAACATTATACCCGTTCAGCTAACAGTACATCTGCTAATTGGGTTACAATTCCAAATTTGGGGCGTACGTTGTCTGCTGTCACTACTTTACCTACCACAGCCGTTCCGGGAGCAGATATGTATTTGGAATATGATTTTGAAACGGAGAAAAGTGGGGATGCTACAGTTATCGTCCGTTTTTCTTCAACTTTGAATTTCAATGATTATAAAGGATTGCGTTATGCGGTCAGTTTGGATGGTGGGGAAGAACAGATAGTCAATATCAACAGTGATTATAAAGGTGAGCTTGGTAAGTTGCAGGCAGAGCACATTATTACTACTCAAACCAAACACTTACTTGATAAGAAGGGGAGACATACTTTGCGTATCCGTCCGCTTGATCCGGCACTTGTTATGCAGAAAATCATGATTGACCTGGGAGGGTTGAAACCTTCTTTCCTGGGAGCACCTGAAAGTTTGATAAAAGAGTAGGAATGTTGAAAATTACAATATTATGAGATATAAATTTACTTTATTGGTAGTATTGGTCTGTATATGTTCTGTATGGGCTGAAGCTAAGGTTAAACTCCCCTCTGTTCTTTCGGATGGAATGGTATTGCAACGTGAAAGGCCCATTAAGATATGGGGGACAGCTGAACCGGGTGAAGATGTAGTGGTAACTTTTAAGAGGAAGAAATACACGGCAAAGACTGATGAGAATGGCAGATGGGTGGTCATACTTCCTGCTATGAAGGCTGGCGGTCCTTATGAGATGACGGTGAATGAAGTGATAGTAAAAGATATTCTGGTAGGGGATGTGTGGCTGTGCTCAGGGCAATCGAATATGGAACTGACCGTGGCACGTGTAGCGGATATGTTTGGCAAGGAAACGGTTGTTTATGAAAATTCAATGATCCGTTACGTGAAAACTCCCTATGGCAATGATTTGCAGGGTCCGAAAGAAGATATTTCCCGGATGAACTGGACATCCTTGAATCCGGAGGTTGCTCAGTCTTATGCCGCACTACCTTATTTTTTTGCTATAGAGATGTATAATGAGACGAAAGTTCCTGTGGGGATTATTAATTCAAGTTGGGGAGGAAGTTCTATTGAAGCTTGGATGAGTGAGGATGCTCTACAGGAATTCCCAAAGAATTTGCGTGAAAGGGATATTTATAACTCTGACGAATATAAGGTTTTGATGAATAAGGCAGGTGGTATGATGTCGAGGTTTTGGAATCTCTCTTTGTATAAAGGGGATGAAGGACTTCATGCTCCGGTCAAGTGGTATGAACCGGGATTGGATGATTCCGATTGGGAGGAAGTGAATATGTTTTCCTATCAATTGGGCACTAAGAATGGCTATCCGGTAAGTGGCTCACATTGGTTCCGTCAGGATATTCGTCTTACGGCTGAGCAAGCTGATAAAGATGCCATATTGCGTTTGGGTTGTATGGTGAATGCGGACTCAGTGTATGTGAATGGTGTATTTGTAGGTACCACTTCGTATCAATATCCGCCACGTATTTATAAAGTTCCTGTATCGGTATTGAAAGCAGGTGAGAATCTGGTGACGGTTCGTCTTATCAATTCGGGTGGTCGCCCTAGCTTTGTAAAAGACAAGCCCTATTGTATGGCGATAGATGGAGACACAGTTCGTTTGGCGGAACAGTGGAAATATAGATTAGGTTGTGAAATGCCTGCCGGAAGAGGTGGGGTGTCTTTTCAGAATATTCCGACTGGCATGTATAATTCCATGATTTCTCCTTTGCGAAATTTGCATTTTAAAGGAGCTTTGTGGTATCAGGGAGAGACGAATGCAGGACGTTCAAGTGAATATGAGGCCTTATTAACTGCGATGATAAAAGATTGGCGAGTGAAGTTTGCAGATGAAAATCTCCCGTTCTTTATTATGCAACTACCCAATTTTATGCAGACGCATCCGCAACCTGTAGAAAGTGGTTGGGCGGGTATGCGAGAGGCTCAACGGCAAGTGACCTTGAAGTTGCCTAATACTTCTTTAGTAGTAGCAATAGACTTGGGAGAGTGGAATGATATTCATCCATTAAATAAGAAAGAACTGGCAAGAAGAGTGGCACTTCAAGTTAAAAAGAAGGTATATGGTCATAGGGATGTAGTTCATAGTGGTCCGTTGTGTACTGATGCATCTGTTGAAAGTGGAAAGATCATTCTCTCTTTTGAAGAAGGAACGAATGATTTAATGCCTGTAACTGAACTCAAAGGTTTTGCACTGGCGGGAGCGGATGGACGTTTTAAATGGGCAAAGGCGACCATAGAAGGCAATAAAGTGATGGTTTGGAGCGAAGGTATTACTCAGCCTATAAAGGTTCGTTACGCTTGGGATGATAATCCACAGGAGGCTAACCTGAGGAATAAGTCAGGGCTTCCGGCTTCGCCGTTTCAAATGGAGGTAGTAAAGTAGATAGGGATTTTATAGGTTTACCAATCGCCCGGTTTTAATCTGTAATTTGCAGTAAAGGTGCACGGTTATCTATATTAGATAACCGTGTTTTTTTTGTCCATTTCTTTAAATGTGTTAATTGCTCTTTTGCTAAATGAATCGGCCAAGAGAGTTTTTACGCTTCTAACAGATGGGTTACATATCTTTTGCGGTGCGTTACAAATCGTTTTTTCTTCCGTTTTTTGAGTTCTTTTTTATCTGTTTCAAGATACTCTGAAAGACTGAATTTTTAGGAAAATATCTTCTGGATTTATAAGATTGTGCTTGAGGTGTAGTTGTTTGAAAGTGAGTATTATATATGCTAATTTGTAATGCTTTCAAAGAAAAATGTAACATCAAAAAGAAAGATGTAATACTGTCAAAAAAACGTGTAGCATGAATGTGTGGATTGTTTCGTTTTTGTTGGATACATTTGCTGCCGAGAAGAGAAAGGTTTTGATAACTGAGGTAGTTGTTAATGATATGTCTCTGACTTCTATATAACTAAGAATGTAAATCTATGTAAAATATTGCAAATACTAATTGCTGGAATTATTAATCTTAAAAGACTGGTGTAATTATGAAATGCATGTATGATGACAGTTAATGCTATTTCTAAATAGCTAATGTAATGGAGAGAATGTAGTTATTAATATCTTAAACTAATGGTAATGAAAAATGTAACAAAACAAATTCAAAAGATTCCTTACTTGATTCTTTTGTTGCTATTGAGTTGTTTGCCGACTTTAGCACAGAATGGAGTAACAGTGAAAGGAACAGTCGTCGATGGAAATGGCGAAACGGTGATTGGGGCTTCCGTCGTTGTAAAAAACAATAGTTCAATAGGTACGATATCAGATATAGATGGAAATTTCACGTTGGCTGTTCCTAATGACAAAGTAACTCTTGTGGTCTCATTCATAGGAATGAAATCGCAGGAAGTCAAAATTGCGGGTCAAAAGATTTTAAAGGTCACTCTGGAAGATGACTCACAACAGCTTGAAGAGGTCGTTGTGGTAGGTTATGGCCAGCAGAAGAAGGCCAGTGTAGTAGGTGCTATCACACAAACTACAGGTAAAGTACTGGAACGTGCAGCCGGTATCAGCGATATTGGTGCGGCACTGACAGGTAATTTGCCGGGTGTGGTTACTACCACAGGTACAGGTATGCCGGGCGCGGAAGAACCTAAAATAACGATTCGCGGTGCAAGTTCTTGGAATAATAATGAAGATCCACTTGTGTTGGTTGACGGTATTGAACGCCCTATGAGTTCAGTGGATATCAGTTCTGTACAATCTATTTCAGTCTTGAAAGATGCATCCGCAACTGCCGTTTACGGTGTGAAGGGTGCCAATGGTGTAATTCTTGTAACTACAAAACGTGGTGCCGAGGGTAGTGCGAAGATTGATGTAGGCTTCAATGCAACTCTGAAGTCTCCTTCCAAACTACCCAATAAGTACGATTCTTATGATGCTTTGATGTTTCGCAATACGGCTATTGAGCATGAGTTGGCTTTGAGACCTGACTCATGGGAATATATCCGTTCTCAGTCGTTCATCAATAACTATCGTAATCAGACCACTGTTGAACAGAGAGAACGTTATCCGAATGTAGATTGGCAGAAGGCCTTGTTTAAAGATAACACGATGTCTTACAATGCTAACCTTAATATTAGCGGTGGTACCAAATTTGTGAAGTACTTTGCTTCAGCCGATTATGTACATGAGGGTGACCTCTTTAGAATTTATGACAATGGTCGTGACTATAACTCCGGTTATGGATACGATCGTATCAATGTGCGTAGTAATCTAGACTTCAATATAACGAAAACTACTGTACTGAAGATGAATCTTGCGGGATCTAATTCTATTCGTAAGGCTCCATGGAGTAATACGGGTAATTCGGAATGGCAGATTGGGCAGCAGTGGTCGGGTGCATACAATATTGCACCGGACGTATTTTTGCCGCAGTATTCTGATGGTAGCTGGGGAATGTATCCGCTTGTTTCAAATACCACAAACTCAGCAGAGAATATTTCTTTGGGTGGTACGATGCAGCTCACAACAACCCGTATCAATACCGACTTTACACTGGAGCAAGATTTGAAGTTTATAACCAAAGGGCTTTCTGCCCGGGCCACTGTTTCATGGGATAACATATTTGTTGAAAACAATCGTGGTATCAATGACTTGTATAATAGTGCGCAGCGTAAGTGGATTGATCCGGATACCGGTCAGGTGAGATATGAACAGTCATACGACACAAATAATGGTTTTGACTGGACGCAAGGGGTTAATTGGAGCACTTCTCCCGGTGCAGTGGACAATGGTCAGACGGTACGTAACCTTTATTATCAGGCGCAATTGAACTGGGCGCGTAGTTTCGGCAAGCACAATGCTACAGCTATGGGACTGTTCAGCCGTCAGGAAAATGCGCGAGGCAGTGTGATGCCTACCTATCGCGAAGACTGGGCTTTCCGTGTTACTTATAACTATGCCGACCGTTATTTCATCGAATACAATGGTGCTTACAATGGTTCTGAAAAGTTCAGTCCGGAAAATCGTTTCGCATTTTTTAATTCAGGTGCCATCGGTTGGATGATCAGTGAAGAACCTTTCATGAAGTTTTTCCGTGAAAAGAAGATTATCGATATGTTGAAAGTCCGTGCCTCTTATGGTGAAATTGGTTCCGACCAGTTAGGTGATCCGTTTGATTCGAGCCGCCGGTGGCTGTACATGAATCAATGGGCTTATGGCGGTCACACTACTATGGATTTGGACCATACTGAAAGTATTTATACATGGTATCGTGAGTCTGCTATTGGAAATAAAGATATTCAATGGGAAGTTGTGAAAAAGCTGAATATAGGTATAGACTATTCATTCCTTGAAGGGGTGTTTGCCGGTAGTTTGGAATTCTTCCGTGACGAACGTTCTAATATCTTTGTTTATGGCGGAGACCGTTCCATTCCCTCTTATTTCGGAGGAACTCCACCTTCTGTTAATAAAGGTAAGATCCGTACGAACGGATATGAATTGGAATTACGTGTAAATAAGACCTTTGGTAATGACTGGCGTGTTTGGGGTAACTTCAGTATGACGCATGCAAAGAACAAGGTATTGGTGAAAGATGACCAGGCTATGCGTCCAGCCTATCAGAAAGCGGCTGGTTTCGGGGTAGGTCAATATACTTCTTATATTGATGCGGGATACATTCAAAACTATGATCAATTGTATGGTAGCCCTGCTCATGATGCTAATGATTCTCAAAAGCTGGTGGGCGACTACTACATTGTCGATTTTAATGGCGACGGTGTGGTGGATAACAAAGATCAGGCCCCTTATGGTTATACTAGCCAGCCCGAAAATACATTTAATGCTACCGTAGGTTTCGAGTGGAAAGGATTCAGTGCATTTGCACAATTCTATGGTGTGACCAATGTTACCCGTGATGTGGGTCTTACTAGTTTTGGCAGTAAACTGAACACAGTGTTTGACACTGGTACATGGTGGTCAAAAAATACTCCTAATGCCGATGTGGTAGTACCTCGCTGGAACTCTACACCAAGCTATAACGATGGAACCCAATCTCTTTATGACGGTTCTTATATTCGTTTGAAGAATGTTGAACTGGCTTATACTTGGAATAAAGGCTGGATCAAGAAAATAGGATTAAGTAACCTGAAAATTTATGTCAATGGTAATAACCTATGGTTATGGACTCGTATGCCGGATGACCGTGAAGCTAATCTTTCCGGAGCTGGTTATCTGGGAGCTTACCCTACAGTGAAACGTTATAACTTAGGTATTAAATTTACATTATAATAATGAATAAGATGAAATATACATATAAGACTCTTTTATGTTCAGGTCTGTTGTCGCTGGCAGTGGGATTTGGCATGACGTCCTGTGAAGACTATTTGGATAAGAGTCCTGAATCGACTGTTTCCGAAGAAGATGCGTTCAAGAATTTCCGTAATTTTCAGGGATTCATAGAAGAAATATATAATTGTATTCCCGATAAGGAGAAATGTAACTATTGTACTTCGTGGAACTGGGGTGATGACGAACTCTTCAACTCCATGGGTGATGGGCACATGACGCATCAGGCTGACTTAGGTAATTTCCGTGCTTGGCAAAGCAATGGTCAATGTTGGTTGTATAGAAATCCCAGCAACCCGGCTTCTACCGATAAGTTTCAACACTCTTTGTGGCCGCATTCTTGGTATTGTATTCGCAAAGCTAATGTAGGTCTTGCCAATCTGGACAAACTGGTGGGTACGCAGGAAGAAAAAGATATGATTGCCGGTCAACTTTATTTCTTTCGTGCATGGTGGCATTTTGAACTGATGACTTATTGGGGAGGATTGCCTTATATTGACCAGGTATTTGATGCTACGCAAGAGCTGAACTTGCCGCGATTGAGTTATCAGGAATGTGCTGATAAAGCTGCGGAGGATTTCCGTCGTGCTGCCGATCTGTTGCCGGTGGATTGGGATAAGACCACTGCGGGTAAGGCTACAGAAGGTAAGAATCAATTACGTATCAATAAAATTATGGCACTGGGCTATTTAGGTAAGAATTATCTATGGGCAGGAAGTCCCCTGATGAAGAACGGTGCACAGTTGGGAGGGACCCAGACTTATAATTATGATGAAGCTTATTGTAAGAAAGCTGCACAGGCATTTGGCGAGCTGTTGGCTTTGGTAGAGAGTGGACAGACTCAATATGCGCTTGCAGATTTTAAATATAGCAATATCTATGATCACGAGAAGGAGAAAGGTGTGCAGACAAGCTACTCCGATATTTTCTATACCCGCCGTCAGAACTGGTTAATGCCTGGTTCGGTAGAGGCTATATTCCGTGGTCCTTCCGCGGATTTTAATGGTAGTAACTGGAATATGACAAAGATATGGGGTCCGAAAGTAGCAGGTCTTGTATCTCATGACAAGATTATACACCTGCCTACAGCCAATCTTGTAGAAATGTATGGCATGGCTAATGGGCTTCCTCTCAACGATCCGCAATCCGGATTTGATAAGAGACATCCATTTAAGAATAGGGATCCACGTTTCTATCATGATATCGTATTCGACGGATTCCATTTTGTTTTAGCGGAAGATAAATTGTCCGATGCACAAAAACCTTATGCCTATTGTGACCTTTCTACAGGTGCGGATATGCGTTCAATCGATTTGGGAAGCCGTACCGGCTATTTTTTCCAGAAACTTGTTCCCCATACTTGTAATGAAGGCGATAAGGAATATGACTGGGGTAGTAACTTGCATACCTATCTGCCTTATATGCGTTTGGCGGATATTTACCTGATGTATGCTGAGAGCTGTGCTGCCTTTGGTGGTTCATCTGCCAAGTCTGATAATTGTACGCTTACTTCACTTGATGCAATCAATAAGATTCGTACTCGTTGTGGTGCTGAGGGAGTACATTCATCCTATATTGCAGATAACAAGAAGTTTATGGACGAGATTCGTCGTGAACGTGCAGTTGAACTTTCTATGGAAGGTTTTCGCTTCAATGACCTGCAACGTTGGCTGTTGCTGACCGAGTCACCTTATACTGAGAAGTATTCTGTAGAATTCGACCGGGTAGAGAGTGTGGATTTCTATAGAAATAATGACCCTGCGGAAGCTGAAGTGGCTAACTACCGTCACGAGCTGATTGTGAAACGTGTATACGGTACGAAGCATTATTGGTTCCCCTTACCTGATGATGATGTTTATCTTTATCCAGAGTTCGGACAGAATCCAGGCTGGTAATCATGGAGGACTAAAAAGTATGTTTAATAATAAATGAATAAACAATGAAATATATACAAGCAAAATTCATTCTTTGTGCTATGCTGGCTGTTTCTCCGATGTTTGTCAGTGCGCAGGCCACAGACTGGAATGAGACCGATTCATTGGCAAACGAAAAAGACCCGATGGTACAGGTCGCTTTTCGTAAGGTAGCTCAAAAAGACCTTTTGGGTGGTGTTTCTGTAGTCAATGTGGAAGAACTTACGAAGAAGAATTATAATACTTACAGCCTGGATAATATGCAGGGCTATGTAGGCGGTTGGAATGGTAACTCATTGTGGGGAATGGATGGTGACAATGCTGGTTATTTGGTTTTGGTAGATGGTGTACCTCGTGATGCAAACAATGTTATGCCGTCTGAAATAGCACAGATTTCATTTTTGAAAGGTGCCCAGGCTGTGGTCCTTTATGGTAGTAAAGCTGCTAAAGGTGCGGTGGTAATCACTACAAAACGCGGTAATGTAGAGGGGTTGAACGTTAGTGTCAGAGCTAATACCGGATTTCATGTAGCGAAGGCTTTTCCTGAATACTTAGGTTCGGCTGAGTACATGACACTTTATAATGAAGCCCTCTTGAATGATGATCCTACTGCGAAACTCCGTTATACGGCCGAAGATATTTACAATCATGGTTCAGGACTGAATCCATATCGTTATACAAATATAAATTACTATTCTTCTGATTATGTAAAAAAGGCATATAATCGTTCGGAAGTAACTGCTGAGATTACTGGTGGCGGTAAGCGTGCGCGTTTTTATAGTAATGTGAGTTATTATCGTAATGGAGATTTTCTTGATTTTGGCGAAGCCAAGAATAATATGACGGACCGTTTTAACGTACGTGGTAATGTAGACGTAAATATCAATAGCTTTATTAATGCCTACATTAATGCCAATGCTACATTTTACAATTCAAAAACGGCGAAAGGTGATTATTGGAACATAGCATCGACTGCACGTCCGAATTTTCCGGAATATGCGGCTCCGCTTATTCCATTGGATATGATTGATCCCAATGCCACAGCCGCTTGGGAACTACTGAGCACAACTTCCAATATTATTGATGGAAAGTATTTCTTGGCTGGTACACAGGCTAATCCTACTAATGCTTTTGCTGACAGTTATGCTGCCGGGAGCAGTAAGTGGACGAGTCGTCAGTTTCAGTTTGATGCTGGTGTGAATGTCGATCTTAATCAAGTTCTGAAGGGACTCTCATTCAATGCTATGTTTGCTGTAGATTATGCCACTTCTTACTCCACTTCTTTTGATAATAAATATGCGGTATTTGTTCCTACTTGGGCTAACTATGGCGGTAAAGATGTTATAGTAGCGCTCAGCAAGGAGGGAAATGATGAAAAGCCGGGCACTCAGAATGTGGGTGGAAGTGCGGATAAGCAAACGATTGCATTTTCCGGACAGTTCAATTATCAGAACACTTTCAATAAGTATCATAATGTATCGGCTATGCTTATAGCCAATGGTTACCAGCAGACGGTTTCTGCACAATATCATCGTATCAGCAATGCTAATTTGGCATTACAGGCGGGCTATAACTATCAGCAACGCTATTATGCAGATTTTGGTGCTGCATTGATCCATTCGGCTAAGTTGGCTAAAGGACATCGTCAGGCTCTCTCTCCTTCGGTGACGTTGGGCTGGCGTTTAAGCGGTGAAAACTTTCTGAAGGATTCTCCTGTGGTAGATGATTTATTGTTGAGCGTATCGGGTAGTATCCTCAATCAAGACATTGATTTGGTAATGGGTGATAATGAGTTTTATCTCTATGAATCAGTATGGACTCAAAACGATGGTTATGCATGGTATGACGGTCCGGCCGGTAAATATACTATTTCTACCAGAGGCCAGAACAATGATCTTTCGTTTATCAAGCGCAAAGAGTTCTCTGTAAACCTGAAAACTTCGCTTTGGAATAGACTGATTACGGCCGATGCTTCATTCTTTATCAACTCTATGGAGGGATATTTGATCAATCAACCTACTTTTTATCCGTCACATTTGAATACAGGATATCCGGCAGCATCTTTTATGGCTGTGATGAACTATAACAATAACAAGCGTGTAGGCTTTGATTTCAATATAAATGCTAATAAGCGTTTTGGAGATGTAGACTTGTCTTTGGGTGTGGCAGGCACATATTACGATACTAAGGTTACTAAGCGTGATGAAATCTATGATGATGCCTATCGTTATCGTGAGGGAAAAGCTGTTGATGGTATTTGGGGACTTCAGAGTGCCGGATTATTCCGGGATAAGGAAGATATTGAGAATAGTCCTGAACAGAAACTGGGTAGTACGGTTCAACCGGGTGACATCAAGTATGTAGATCAGAATGGAGATAATGTAATTGATGACAAAGATGAAGTCTTCTTGGGTAAAGGCGGTTGGTATGGTGCGCCCTTTACACTCGGTATCAATTTTACTGCCAAATGGAAGAACTTGACTTTCTTTGTGTTGGGTACCGGTAACTTCGGTGCTTATGGATTGAAAAACAGTTCATATTATTGGGTGGATGGCGATGATAAATATTCAGCCGTAGTCCGCAATCGTTGGACTCCTGAAACAGCGGCTACCGCGACTTATCCCCGTTTATCCGCTAGAAGTTCAAGTAATAACTTCCGTGCTTCGGATTATTGGTTGTACAAGACTGACCGCTTCGATCTGGCGAAAGTACAGATTACTTATGATTTGCCGAAACGTATTTTACGTAACACTTTCATCAATGAATTATCTGCTTATGTCAGCGGTGCAAATCTGCTGACAATCTCGAAAGAGCGTAAACACATGGAGATGAATGTGGGTAGTGCTCCGCAAAGCAGATTCTATAATATTGGTGTGAAAGCTGTATTCTAATCTAAAATTATGATAAAAATGAAACTAAGAAATATTATATTAACTACAGTATTACTGGCGACTTTCTCTGCTTGCGAGGATATGTTCGAACCTGCTAAGGAGAATAATCGCGGTGTTGAGGAAATGCTTTCAGATCCTAATTATGCTGTGGGACTTTTGGGGTACGGATACGCTATGCTGCCGTACGACAATTCTAGTGTAAGTGATGTAGCTACAGACGATGCTGTGACCAATGATAAAGAGAGTGGCTATTCAAAAATGGCTCTTGGTTCATGGGCGTCGAATAATAATCCTATGGAACAGTGGCAAGCCCGTAAAGCGGCAATACAATACCTCAATACATTTTTAGGTATCGCAGACCAGGTAAGTTGGGCTGAGAATGAGGTGACGAACAGGATGTTCATTGACAAACTCAGCGGAGAAGCATATGCCTTGCGTGCTTTGAATTATTACTATCTTTTGATGGCTCATGGAGGCTGGACGGCAGACGGGCAGTTACTGGGTGTGCCGATACTTCTGGAACCGGAAGATAACAATTCTGACTTCAATCAGCCCCGTGCTTCTTTCAGTGCATGTGTAGAGCAGGTATTTACTGACTTAAATAAAGCAGTTGATTTATTGCCTGTTGATTATGAAAATATAAAAAGTGATGCTGAAGTACCTGCAAGATATAAGGAAATCGGTGCAAAGATGGGTAACTATAATCTTGTTTTTGGAACTTATCAACGTGGACGTATTACTGCCAGAATAGCTGAAGCCATAAAGGCACAGGTAGCTTTGCTTGCTGCAAGTCCGGCTTACCGTGAAGGTTCAGGTGTGACTTCTGAAACTGCCGCAAACTATGCTGCTACTGTATTGAATCGTATTGGTGGTGTAGCTGGTCTTGATCCGACGGGTAATACTTGGTATATGAATACAAGTGATCTTGATAATCTTGGTTCAGGAGAAGTGCCTGCTGAAATCCTTTGGAGAGGAAATAAGAGTAATGGAACGGCAGATTGGGATATAGGTATTCAGCTGGAGAAAAATAACTTTCCTCCTACGCTCTATGGTAGTGGACGTATTAATCCTACACAAAATTTAGTGGATGCTTTCCCTATGGCTAACGGTTATCCTGTTGCAGACAAGGCTAACAGCGGTTATTCGGAAAATGCTCCTTATAAAAATCGTGATCCGCGTTTAGCGAAATACATTTTATTCAATGGAGCTACATTTAAGGAAAAGGCTATTATTACAGGTACTTATCCTGATGCAGAAAACAAGCAAGATAATAATTTGAATCAATTGAGCACCTCTACCCGTACGGGTTACTATCTACGTAAGCTGTTGCGTGAAGACTGTAATGCCAATCCGAATTCACTTAATGCCAAGTTTCATATTCCTGTTCGTATCCGTTATACGGAAATATTCCTGGCTTATGCTGAAGCAGCCAACGATGCTTGGGGACCAATGGGCAAAGGTAGTAACGCCTATAGTGCTTATGACGTAGTTAAGGCTATTCGTGCTCGTGGTGGTGTAGGAACCGATAACGGCGACGCTTATCTGGAGAGCATCAAGGGAGATAAGGAAAAGATGACTCAACTTATTCGTAACGAACGTCGCATTGAGCTTTGTTTCGAAAATAAGCGTTTTTGGGATATTCGTCGTTGGCAGATGCCATTGGCAGAAACAGCTAAAGGAATACGGATTGACAAAGTGGGCGAAAGTCTGAACTATACCGTAATTGATGTAGAAAATAGAAACTATAAGGAGTATATGAATTATGGACCTATACCTTATGGTGAGATGTTGAAGTGGAGTAATCTACAACAGAACAAAGGATGGTAATCATATAATTATAAAATGCAAAAAGAATATGGAAATGAAAATCTATAAATTATTATCTGTAATATTGGGGAGTGCCATGTCATTTGCTTTCTCTTCATGTGAGAATGCAAGCAACTCTTTTCCCGATTATGAGGGTGGTGTGAGTGTCTATTTTGCTTATCAATATCCGGTGCGTACTATTGTATTGGGTAATGATCCGGTGGTAGATAATTCAGCTGACCGTCAGCACAAGTGTGCCATTTATGCCACAATGGGAGGGGCATACGGTGGAAGAAATATCACTATAGATATTGCCGTTGACAATACGCTTTGTGATAACCTCTTTTTTGAAGACGGCTCACCGGTATTACCCATGCCTTCTACATATTATACATTAGCGGGTGATAAAATTAAATACAACGGTGAACACTGGGGAAATGTGGAGGTGCAGCTTACCGATGCTTTCTTTGCTGACGAAAAAGCACTGAGCAATAATTATGTGATTCCTGTAGTGATGAAAAAACAGACAGGTGCCGACCGCATCCTGACAGGTACTCCTTTGATTGAAGGCGATGCTCCGGCACGTCCCAACTCGGATTATTGGAGTGTGTTACCTCAAGATTATGTGCTTTATTGTGTAAAGTACATGAATCCTTGGCATGCTTCTTATTTGCGTCGTGGCATAGATCAGATTACAGAAAATGGGACTACAACTACTGTTGTGCGTCATGCTCAGTCTGTAGAAAAGGATGAAGTGTGTGGCATTACCACTCGTTCGCTGACGACAGCTGTTTTTCCGGTTAGCGCAAAACAGGCTGACGGGACAACAATGACATGTGATTTGCTGTTGACATTCAACGATGCGGGTGAATGTTCCATTACTACGGAGACATCGGGAATGACTGCTTCGGGGACAGGTAAATACGTGGTGGACGGTGAAAAGAAATCATGGGGAAACAAAGACCGCGATGCGCTTTATCTGGAATATACCGTTGACTTTGGCATTCGGAAGTATGCCACGAAAGATACTTTGGTGATGCAGACGCGCGGAACGAACAAGATAGAAACTTTTGTCCCTAAGTATCGTGCCAATTGAACGGAAACGTTTAAACGATCAATTGACATAATGTTGGATAATAACTAAAAATATTCAATCATGAAAAAGATTTTAATATCTATATTTTTATGTCTTCCTCTTCTGCTTTGTGCACAAAGCGGACCGGCTGTCAATATCACGGGAAGTTATACCGCAGTGTTATATGACCCTTATACGCCTCCCATAACGGCTGATTTAGATAACCATATGCATCTGAATGCCTTGTCCGGATTTGTCCGTATCGTAATGGATGTGCCGGATAGCTCATTGCATTATGAATGGGAAGCTTACTCTTCGGATGGTTCGGAGGTTTCTTTGCAATATTCCGGATTGCATAATGAGCGTTATCTGAGCTTGAACGGTACGCCCAGAAGTGTAACCATACGTGTATTGTTGAAGAAGGATACAGGCCCGAATTATGTGGTGAATGATAGAAGTTTCACATTTACTACTTATCGTTACCCTTGATTGCATATTGATGAAAAGAATAAGAAATATGTTAATAAATGATTATACAATGAAAACAATAAAATACTCATTATCCTTGGGCTTATTGCTGTCGCTTGCCTCTTGTGCCGATGACCAAATCGTTGACTTCAAGACTGAGAAGCCGGAAAGTATAGCCCAATATGAATACCTCAATGCTTACGATGCATTGAAAACATACATAGACCGAAGTGCAAGTCCCGACTTTAAGTTGGGAATTGCGCTGTCGGCGAGTGATTTTCTGAAAGGAGAAGTGGTGCGTACTATGGCCATCTCCAATTTCGATGAGATGACGGCAGGCAATGCCATGAAATACGCTTCGTGTGTAAACGATAAAGGCGATATGGATTTTGGGACTGTGGAAAAGTTTGTTTCTGCAGCTCAAGCAGCTGGAATCACCATTTATGGACATACATTGGCTTGGCATGCGCAGCAGAATAATAAGTATCTGAATTCGCTGATTCAACCGATTATTATTCCTGGAGTACCTGATTCATCGGGAAATAAATATCTGCATATTGTTAATCCGACAGCGACAAATAATTGGGATGGTCAGTTATATTGTAAACTGTTAAGTAATTTGCGACAAGGTCAAAAATACAATTTATCTTTTCGTGCTAAAGCAGAAAGTCCATTTAACCTGAATCTTTGGGTGATGACTGCTGGCTCGGAAGACAAATATGGAATTCCTGAAGTAAGTATTTCTGATGAATGGGATGATTATTCTGTCTCTTTTACTCCCGATTATGAAAATGGTCAAAACCTTAAACTTGTTTTTGGACATTATGCCGGATGGTGGGATATAGATAACATGGTTTTGACAGCTGATGGAGATACTGAAAATCTGATAGATAATGGTGACTTTGAGACCGGAGAAACTACAAATTGGGAAAAATATTCTTGGCATGCTTTTACTTATTCTGTTGAAACCGAAAGTTCGAGTGGTGGCAGTGGTGGTTATTGTTTGAAGATAACAAACACTACCAAACAAACGGATAATTGGAGAGCTCAAGCATGGTATAAGTTGAGTGAACCTTTATTGGCGGGGGTTGAATATACTTTAACTGCTATGGGCAAGGCTTCTGAACCTTATTCTTCTGCGGTCTTTTTACAATGTGAGGCTACAGGTGCTCAAGAGTATAAGCCATCCTTGGATTTTGAGCAAACATGGGGAGAGGTCAAGATTTCATTTACTTTAGAGAATAGTGATAAGGACAAAGTAACATTGAATTTTGGGGATTTTGTTGGAACATTATTCTTGGACAATGTTAAACTTGTAGAGTCAGGAAGCAATAAAAACCTGATTGATAATAGCGACTTTGAAGCTGGTAACGTAAATGGATGGAATAGTAACGGTTATCATTCTTTGTCTGAGGAGGGAGAGGGTTATGTTTCTGGTGGAACCCCTGACCAGATTATAGAGAAAACTCCCGAAGAAAAGAAAGAAATCCTTACAGGAGCTATGAATAGCTGGATAGAGGGTATGATGAAATCCACTGCTGGTTATGTAACTGCTTGGGATGTAGTGAATGAAGCTATTTCCGGTGGCGGTGATGACGGTGAAGGCTTCTATCCTTTGCAGTCTGCCAGCAACGTTTCTGCTGAGGATGCTAAGAACAATTTCTATTGGCAAGACTACTTAGGTAGCGAAGATTACGTTCGCGTTGTTGTGGCTGCTGCCCGTAAGTATTATGCAGAAAATGGTGGTACCAATCCTTTAAAGCTCTTTGTCAATGACTATAATTTAGAGTCTGACTGGGATGACAATCAAAAGGTTAAGAGTTTAGTACACTGGATTAAGAAGTGGGAAGCTGATGGTGTGACGAAGATTGACGGTATCGGTACACAGATGCATGTAAGTTGTTATGCTAATGCTGCTACTCAGAAGAGTAAGGAAGACCATGTAGTGAAGATGTTTGAGATATTGGCGGAAAGTGGTAAACTGGTAAAGATATCAGAACTTGATATGGGTTATATAGATGAGAATAATACCAGTGTTAAGACAGAGAATATGACCGAAGCTCAGCATAAAGCGATGGCAGAATACTATAAGTTCATCGTGAAGAAGTACTTCGAGATTATTCCTGCTGCTCAGCAGTATGGTATCACGCAATGGTGTGCTACCGATGCTCCCAGTGATTCGGGCTGGCGTGGTGGTGAACCCGTAGGCCTTTGGGATTCCAACTACAGTCGTAAGCATACCTATGCAGGTTTTGCTGATGGATTGGCTGGAAAATAATAGAGTCTTATGAGAAAAGGCAGCGGGGCATGATGTGAAACCGCTGCCTTTATTGTTTCAATAAAAATCGAATAACAATGAAAAACATATTATTTATTTTGAGTTTGGTCATTTGGTGTGGTTGTAGTGATGAAATTCCTTTTGATACTGGTAGGGCAGAAGATATGGTTGCTACAAGGGCTGCGAATTTAGATGAATATTCATTTGAAATTTATGGCGGAGCGTTGTCAGCTTACTACCAATATGATTGTAAGGGTAATTGGGAAAAAGTAATGCCTGCCATAGTTTCATTTCATAGGGGTGATAATAACAGTATTGAACCAATTATACCTCAGGTTTTAACTAAACCTGTTTGGATAGATAGTATTGCACATAAAGCTACTATGTATAATGGTATGTTTGCGGTGTATGTATATATGCAAAATAATATTTCTTCAAAAGAAAGAAGTGGGGATATTGTGTGGCAACAACCAGAATCTAATAAAATCTTATCTATCAAAATTATACAAGAGGCAGGTAATAATCATATAATGATTGCTGTGAGAGAATCTTATAAGAATCATCCTGTCTTTACTGCCACCACAACTTATCCCGTAAAAAAAGATATAAGCTGCAGAATCCCATACGAAGCATACAATGATGGGGGAAAGTATGACGGCAATGCATCAATCACTATTCCGAAAGGAGAAACGAAAGGAACTTACGAAATGGATTATAATGGTTCTCCGTTAGTTGATTATCATGGTGATATAAAAGGCTATAAACTATATGAAGGAACTACTACAGGAGATGATATTTATACCTATAGTTTTGTTCGCTATTGGTGATATTATAATAAACAGGTCTGTTGGGGCTTTCCATTTAGTATGTAACGTCAGCAGATAATGGTGTAATTTGGAATATTTGTTGTAATTTATCAAAAGGATGAGGATGCTTCGTAATATCTTGAATATCAATGCTTATAGGATATGCTGCATTCAGTATACGACTGAACCCTATTCAGTATACGAGTGAATGGCATTCAGTATACGACTGAATTAGGTTCGATATACGACTGTATCCTTCGTTTGTATTATTTGTAAAGAATGTAGATTGTTATCACTCTCTTGCTTTAGCTTACAACTTTCAAGTCCTTAAAACAATGAAGAACAATATGAGAAAAATAATTTATTTATTGACATTGCTCTTAGGAGTGTCTTTAGCGGCTTGCTCGGACGAGACTATTCCTGAGCAGCCGGAAAAGCAGGAACCGGAACAACCTGTCGAACCGAATCCGGACCCGGAACCCGAGCCTCCTGCTGAAGCCAAGTTGCCAGTCCTGAATGTAGCCGGGCGCTACCTTAAAAATGAAAAGGGAGAGATAGTCAATCTGCATGGTTTTACGCAGACTTACAGCCCTTTCTTCAATAACAATGCCTGGGGTAACTATGACGTGCAGGCATGCCTCAAGTATAATAAGAGTATGGTAGACGGAATTGTGGCTGCCGGATGGAAGTTCAATTTCGTGCGGATGCACCTTGATCCGTATTGGAGTGATGACCCCTCCATGCAGTCTGTGAGATATGAAGGACATGAACGGTTCTCCGAAACTCGCTTTCGGAAGTATCTTGAAGAGTTGTTTGTGCCGATGGCAGAATACTTTATTTCCAAAGGAATGTATGTGGTGATGCGTCCGCCCGGAGTCTGTCCGGCTGATGCTCCCTATCAAGGTATAGAAATAGGAGACACTTATCAGCAGTTTTTGCTCAAAGTGTGGGATATTGTTTCGCAACATCCTAAGCTGAAAAATAATATGGATGTCATGTTCGAGCTTGCCAATGAACCTGTCAGAATAAAAGGTACTGACGGAACATACGGCAGTAGCGGTGACGGTCATTTCAAGAACCTCCAACTCTACTTTCAGGCTATAGTAGATAAAATACGTGCCAACTGCCGCAACATTGTTTGGGTGCCGGGATTGTCTTATCAGTCATCTTACGCCGGATATGCCATTCACCGTATCGAAGGGGAGAATATAGGCTTTGCCGTTCACTGCTATCCCGGTTGGTATGGTAGCGATGCCGAGGAAGACAGCGGTGAAGGAATCGGCTCTTCCACAAGAGGAGGTTATGAAGCTTTTCAGCGTGGTTGGGATGCGCAAGTAGGCCCTGTGGCGGCTTTCGCTCCTATCATGGTGACTGAAATAGACTGGGCTCCGAAGAAATATGATGCCACTTGGGGTAAAAGTATTACAGGAACGGCAGGTGGTGAAGGCTTTGGTGCCAACTTCAAATATATAGCTGATAATTCAGGCAATGTTTCCTGGTTGTTCTTTACAACGAGGTCACACGAACTGGCGGCGTTTAAAGATGTGCCGGGTGAACCGGGCAATTACACTTTCCTCAATGATCCCGAGGCCTGCCCGTGGGCGATGTACCATTGGTTCAAAGAATATGCTGAAGGGATAGTAGTAAATGGGGAACTGGAAAAACTGGAGTTGATGGGACAAGAGGGAGAACTTCGTCTGCAAATGGGTGGTACGAATTATCTCAAAGTGAAAGCTGTTTATTCTGATGGAACGGTACGGATGGTGACTGCGGAGGCGACTGTCAACAGCTCAGATACAAACGTGCTGAAAGTAGAACAGGCAGCCAAATTAGTAGCTGTGGCACCCGGTGAAGCTACGGTAACCGTTACGTATCAATCGGCTGCCGGAGTCAGTAAGCAACTGACTTTACTGGTTACGGTAATTTCTCCTTTCTCACTGACGGCAGATGTCTTCAATCCTTCTATATGGGAGAAAGGCACATTCGACGAGAACACCCGCACACTGGTGACGGGGCAGTATGGTTTCGGAGGTTGGCAATATGACAATGGACTTGATTTGTCGGGATATAAGACTGTGACCGTAGAGCTGGGTAACGATAATGAAAGTGGTGTTTCGTTCCGTCTGTTTGATAAAAACAATTATTGGAGTGAGCCTGCTGTGTATGATTTTGGATCTTCACGTAAGATTGTAGTGGAGTTGGATAATATGAAAGATAAGAACGGAGGAAAGATCGATCCTTCGCATCTTTATATTGCAGGTTTTTGGTCAACAGGTGGAAAACCTGTTGTGATAGCTAATATCTCCTTAGCAAATTAAAAAGACATATCAACTCTCATCTTTCCGAGAGTTCGATATAATTTGTGCATTTTATAATATCTTTCCTGCATCCTCTGTGAAGAGTGTGCAGGAATACAAATCTGTTATATTTATCTAATATTGATATTCAAATGTCTAAAATTGCAAATCAGTGATCGGATTCATGCCTTATTTTTGCAGATATATATGAATGGTCTGATAAACTTTAAATAAAAGATATGATGAAGAAGATAATTGTATGGTTGGCTGTAATGATGTATACACTGTCCGGTTATGCACAAAATGCACCTTGGAATTTTCAGAGTAAAGTAGTTACGGACACTCTTTTTAGTAAAGTACTGAATTCAAAGCGTGCCTATACTGTTTTTTTGCCAAAGAGTTTTGAACAGAATAAAGAGAAAAAATATCCGGTCCTGTATCTTTTGCATGGTATGTGGGAAACAAATCCTGTCTGGACCGAACGTGGTCATGTGAAAGATGTCATGGATCGGCTTGTAGCCAGTGGGGAAGCGTGCGAAATGATTATTGTTACTCCGAATGCCGGTGGAAATATCCATTTGGAGTGGAACGGATATTTTGATATGCCGGGTTGGAAATATGAGACTTTCTTTTATACGGAATTCTTGCCTTATATAGAGAAAAAATACAGGGTGATAGGCGATAGACAGCATCGTGCCATTGCCGGATTGTCGATGGGTGGTGGCGGAGCTACTAATTATGGTCAGCGCCATAGTGATATGTTCTGTGCAGTCTATGCGATGAGTGCCCTGATGTCTATTCCTGAACAGGGAGCGGTACCTGCTGATGATCCGAATTCGAAAATTGCGATACTTACCCGTAGTGTTATAGAAAATAGCTGTGTGAAATATGTGATGGAGGCTGACGAGGATCGCAAGGCTGATTTGCGTAGTGTTGCCTGGTTTGTAGATTGTGGGGATGATGATTTCCTGCTTGATCGTAATATAGAGTTCTATCAGGCTATGCGTAACGCCGGTGTACCTTGCCAGTTCAGGGTGCGCGATGGAGGACATGATTGGGAATATTGGCACTCGGCTCTTTATCAGTGTTTGCCTTTCGTAACCCGGATATTTGGTAAGGAATAATATAACAAACAATAATAGACAGATTATGAGAACATTTGTATTTACATGCTTACTTCTTTTAGGTATGACGACATTTGCACAAGATGCGAATTTTCATATCTATCTGTGTTTGGGACAATCGAACATGGAAGGAAATGCAAAGGTAGAAGAACAGGATACAGTGGCGGTTGACAGTCGTTTTCAGGTATTAGCGGCTGTAGATTGTCCTAATTTGGGGAGGACCAAAGGGAATTGGTATAAGGCGGTTCCTCCTTTGGCACGTTGCTATACGGGCCTGACTCCGGGTGATTATTTTGGACGGGCTATGGTGGCTAACCTGCCATCCAATGTACAGGTAGGGATTATCAATGTTGCCGTAGGTGGTTGCAAAATAGAACTGTTTGATAAGGATAATTATCAGTCGTACGTAGAAACTTCTCCGGATTGGCTGAAGAATATGGTAAAAGAATACGGTGGCAATCCTTATGCACGTTTGGTTGAGATGGCAAAGCTTGCTCAAAAGGATGGAGTAATTAAAGGTATTCTGCTGCATCAGGGAGAGTCGAATACGAATGATAAAGACTGGCCCTCAAAAGTAAAGGGAGTGTATGATAATCTTTTGAAAGATTTGGGATTATCTGCTGCTAATGTGCCTTTACTGGCGGGTGAGGTGGTACATGCGGACCAGAATGGAATCTGTGCCAGTATGAATACAATCATCGACAGTTTGCCCCAGGTAATTCCTACTGCACATGTCATATCCTCCGCTGGTTGTCCGGCTGCATTCGATAATCTTCATTTTACAGCCGAAGGATACCGGATATTGGGAGCACGTTATGCCGCTAAGATGCTTTCTATTTTGGGATATGGAGATTGGACATCTGCCCAGAATATGAAATTATGGTATGCTCGTCCGGCACAAGACTGGCTGGAAGCTCTGCCATTGGGCAATTCCCGTTTGGGAACTATGGTATTTGGCGGAACTGCCCGTGAAGAATTGCAACTCAATGAAGAGACGTTCTGGGCTGGTGGACCTTACAATAATAATAATCCTAAAGGATTGCAGGTATTGCCTGAAATACGTCGACTTATTTTTGAAGGCAAAACCTTGGAGGCTCAGAAGCTCATTGATGAGAATTATATGACGCCTCAGCATGGTATGCGTTACTTGACATTGGGGAGTCTTTTCCTGAATTTCCCCGGACATGAAAATCCTTCTGAATATTATCGGGATCTGAATCTGGAGAATGCTACTGCTACAACACGTTATGAAGTGGATGGAGTGAAGTTTGTCCGTACGGCATTTGCCTCTTTGAGTGATGATGTGATTATTGTACGCATTCAGGCGGATAAGGCAAAGGCCTTGAATTTTGCCGTGTCATACAACAGTCCGCTGAAATCAGATGTACAAGTAAAGGGTGGCAAACTGATTATCTCCTGTCAGGGAGCTGAACATGAAGGAATCCCTGCCGCTATGCGTGCTGAATGCCAGGTGCAGGTAAAAACTGATGGTAAAGTGAGTAAGGCAGAAAGCGCACTTGCCGTGAATGGGGCTACTGAAGTTACCTTGTACATTTCAGCAGCTACTAATTTTGTGAATTATCATGATGTCAGTGCGAACGAGTCAAAACGTGCAGCTACTTATTTGCAGAAAGCCACCCGCATTCCTTACGAACAGGCTTTGAAGAGTCATATCGCCTCTTATCGCAAGCAATATGACCGTGTGGCCCTGACTTTGGAAAGTACCGGAGTTTCTGCTTTGGAGACACCTGTCCGTGTGCAACGTTTTATAGAAGGGAATGATATGGCGATGGCAGCTTTGATGTTCCAATATGGTCGTTATCTGCTGATTTCTTCTTCGCAACCCGGTGGTCAGCCTGCCAATCTTCAAGGTATATGGAATCATAGTCTGTATGCTCCTTGGGACAGTAAATATACGATTAATATCAATGCGGAGATGAATTATTGGCCTGCTGAAGTAACCAATCTGAGTGAGACGCATGAACCTCTCTTTGATATGGTGACTGACTTGGCAGTTACAGGTAGTGAAACTGCTAAAGTTCTTTATGATGCTAAAGGTTGGGTGGCACATCATAATACGGATATATGGCGTGCCTGCGGACCGGTGGATGCTGCAAGTTTCGGTATGTGGCCTAATGGAGGTGCTTGGGTGGCACAACATCTGTGGCAACACTATTTATTTACCGGTGATAAAGAGTTTCTAAAGAAGTATTATCCGATATTGAAAGGAACTGCTGATTTTTATTTAAGTCATTTAGTGGAACATCCGAAGTATAAGTGGATGGTTACAGTACCTTCCATGTCTCCGGAACATGGCTACCGGGGTTCACAAACAACGATTACGGCAGGTTGTACAATGGATAATCAGATTGCTTTTGATGCCCTTTACAGTACACTTCTGGCAAGCCGTATTCTGGGTGGTGATAAACTGTATGAAGATTCTTTGCAGGCCATGTTGGACAAGTTGCCACCCATGCAGATTGGCAAACATAATCAATTGCAAGAGTGGTTGATTGATGCTGACAATCCGTTGGATGACCATCGGCATATTTCACACTTATATGGTTTGTATCCTAGTAATCAGATTTCTCCAATTACAAATCCGGAATTATTCCAGGCTGCACGGAATACTTTGATACAGCGTGGAGATATGGCTACCGGTTGGAGTATCGGGTGGAAGATTAATTTCTGGGCACGCATGCTGGATGGCAATCATGCTTATAAGATTATACAGAATATGCTCCATCTTTTGCCTAGTGATAAGGTTCAGAAAGAATATCCTGAGGGACGTACTTATCCTAATTTATTTGATGCCCATCCACCTTTCCAAATCGATGGAAACTTTGGTTATACGGCAGGAGTTGCAGAGATGTTGTTGCAAAGCCATGATGGTGCAGTACACTTATTGCCTGCACTGCCTGAAGCATGGAAAAAAGGAAGTGTGAAAGGCCTTGTTGCCCGTGGTGGTTTTGTGGTAGATATGGAATGGGATGGCGTTCAACTGAAAAAGGCGAAGATACATTCTCGCTTGGGTGGGGTACTGCGTATCCGTTCTTATGTTCCTTTAAAGGGAAAAGGAGTGAAAGTGGCAGACGGTGCTTGCCCGAATCCTCTTTATGCATCGGCAGTTATAAAAGAACCGGTAGTTTCCAAACTGATAAATCCTCAGGTGCCGGTCCTTTATCGTACTTACGAATATGACATTGTTACTCAGCCGGGAGAAGACTATTCGCTGGAACGTAGTATGTAATGATATTAGTAGTCTATTAATTGTAACAAAACCTTGAAATGATGAAACTTACAACTTTATTTGCGGTTAGTGTCAGCCTGATACTTTCCGGTTTTTGTTCACTTGGAGTTCAGGCTCATCCTGTTCAGGAAGACAGTAGTCGGGACCCGGTTCCTGCTGGAGCTTACTATACTGATAACTATCGGAATTTGTTTAATGAGTATTTAGGTATTTCTCAGCAACAAACCGACCAGAAAATGGAGCAAATCTGGAATCACTTCTTTGTGAATGAGAAAACAAAGGTTTACTATGAGAGTGATGACAATACTGCCTATATTTATGATACAGGGAATCAGGATGTACGTACAGAAGGAATGTCCTATGGAATGATGATATGTGTACAGTTGGATAAGCAGGCTGAATTCGATAAGTTATGGCGGTGGGCCAAGAAATATATGCTGTATACTTCGGGCAAATGGTCGGGATATTATGCCTGGCACTGTACGCCTCGTGGTGTTAAAATAGGTAAGGAGCCAAGTTGCGCTTCTGATGGTGAAATCTATTTTATAACTTCTTTATTCTTTGCTTCTCACCGTTGGGGGAATGACGGGGCATACGACTATAATCAGGAGGCTCAGAAAATATTGAAAGATGTTATGTCTAAAGATGGTTCCCAAGGCGTTTATAACCTGTTCAATACTGAGAGTAAACTCGTTACATTTGTACCGGAAAAGGTCTATTATAACTATACGGATCCTTCCTATAATCTGCCTGCTTTCTTTGAACTTTGGGCTTTGTGGTCTGACACTAATAAGGAATTCTGGAAGCAGACACCTGATGCAGCCCGTCGCTTGCTGGCTGATGCATCGCATAAAAAGACGGGGTTGTTTCCTGATTATTCTGCATTCGATGGCACTCCTTGGAAACCTAAGAATTGGGGATATGATACAAGAAGATATCAGTTTGATGCTCTTCGCTGTGCCATGAATGTCGGTATGGATTATTATTGGTTTGGAAAAGATGCTGCTAACCAGGCAGAGATGATGAGTCGATTGCTTAACTTTTTCAAGCAAGATAATTTTACGCACGAATATTTCAATGTAGATGGTTCAGCACCTGCCGGCAATTATTCAACAGGTATGATCGGTGCAAATGCTGTAGGAGCTTTTGCTTTGAATGACAAGAATCTGGCGAAAGAATGCATACAGAAATTGTGGAATGAACCATTGCCTACGGGCAAATTTCGTTATTACAGCGGTATGGTATATATGATGTCTATGTTGCATGTCAGTGGCAATTTCCGGATTATCAAGTAGCTTGATGAATAGAAGATGTCAAGTAGTATAAGCATAATATTAATATTATAGAGAAAACCAGCTAATATGTATTAGCTGGTTTTCTTTTTGTTCTGTGTTTAGTTCTATTGCTTAATCTCGTCAGAAGAAGACTTTTGCTGCTCCTCCATATAGGTTGTTGGCGGAACTCCGTATAATTCTTTAAAAGCGGTAGAAAAATATGCAATATTAGTAAAACCTGTAAGAGTAGCAACTTCAGTAATGTTATGATATTGGTTTGCCAATAGTGATGCAGCCTGTTTCAAGCGAACATTGCGTATTAAGTCGCGGGTTGACTGGTTAGTCAGCTCTTTTAGCTTACGGTGCAAATGTACACGACTGATACCTACTTCAGTTGCTATCATTTCAACATTCAAGTCAGGATTACCTAGATTGTCATTAATCACTTTCATCACTTTATCAAGCAGTCTGTCATCAGGTGATTGGACTTTTAGTTTCTTCAACTTCTGTTCCTGCATCTGACTGCCACTGAAACTGTTACGTAGTACTTCCCTACTCTTAATAAGATTGATTGCCGTTTTTCTCAATATTTCGATACTGAATGGTTTCACTATATACGCATCTGCTCCCATGTTTAAACCTTCCAGATTATCTTCTTCTCTTGATTTAGCTGTCAAGAGGATAATTGGTATATGGTTAATGGTTACATTCTGCTTTATTTTTTTGCAAAGTGTCAACCCATCCATTTCAGGCATCATAATATCACTGATAATCAAATCCGGCTCCTTTTTTAGGATAAGAGTGAGAGCTTCTTTTCCATTTGCACACTCATGCATGTGGAAATCGCTGGCTAATTCACGACAGATATATTTGCGTATTTCTTCATCATCTTCTACTACTAGAACGTGACATTTAGTTTTGGAACGTATTTTTTCATCTTCTTCATCAACAGGTGATGAAGGGATAGGCAGAGCAGTCGTGATATGTACGGGAGTATTATTCCCAGCCGGATTGTCATCGATTTCTTCTACATTCAGATGTTCTTTGCCCAAAGGTAGCCGTATGATAAACCGGGATCCTGGTCTGTTTTCATTGTTTTCAGCCTTTATGGTGCCATGGTGTAATTCTACTAGCGAACGGCTTAGATGTAATCCTATACCGGTACCTACATTCGAATTATTATGGCTATTACGGATTTGATAGAAACGCTCAAAAATCCGTCCCATTTCTTCCGGGTTAATGCCAATGCCACTGTCTTCCACTATTATTTCAAAATAGTGTTTTAGAGATTGAGAAGCGTTAATATCCTCACCTATACGCAAATATATATTGATTTCTCCGTTCTCCGGCGTAAACTTGAATGCATTGGAAATTATATTCAGGATAATTTTATCGAAATTTTTCGGATCAATCCATGCTTTTAACTTTTCAGTTTCCGGTTGGAAGCTCAACGTGATATGCCTGGCATTTGCTTGATATTCGAAGGTATAGTACAAATCACGGATAAATCCTACGATATCCACTTCCTGGAATTTCAGAGACATTTGCCCCTTATCTATTTTGCGAATATCCATCAACTGATTGACCAAGCGAAGTATACGTTCCGCATTTCGATAAATGGTATGATAGTTTTTCTGCCGCTCGTTATCTTTATCAGTAGCGATTAACTTCTGTAATGGGCTTATGATGAGAGACATTGGAGTGCGTATTTCGTGAGAAATATTAATGAAGAATTGTAGTTTGGCTTCATTGATCTGTTCTGCATGTATATGTTCCAATATCTCCTGACGAGCACGGTAACGATGACGTATCTGAATGACTATACCATAGATAATAACTATCAACAGTACTCCATATATAAATTTTGCCCATCCGGAGGCATACCATGCAGGATGGATTGTGATACTAAATTCTTTGATGTCTGAATAAGAATCATTATCTTTTGCTTTTACCTGGAATGTATAGCTACCTGGATTTAAATTGCTGAATGAAACCCGATTAATTCCCTGTTGTAAGCTAATCCAATTGGAATTATTAATGCTATATGTATAAGTAATCCGTTCCGGACTAAAGAACTCCATAGCTGAAAATTCAATGCTGAAAGAATTATCTTTGTATGATAGTTGAAAGTGGTCGGCATCCATGACTGCAGTGTTGACTATATCTCTATTCCCTGACTTCATGCCTTTTTTAACCTTTTTATCATGGATATAGAAGTCTGTAATCCGAATTTCCGGTTTCTTATCGGGCGTGGTTATTTCTGTGGGATTAAAATAAGTGATTCCATTCGTACCTCCAAAGATAAGTTCACCTTGTTTGTCGGCAAAAGCGGCTCCTTTACTAAACTCGTTACTTTGTAATCCGTCACTTGCATAAAAATTAATGAAACTTTGGTTTTGAGGATTGAATCGGCTGATTCCATAATTCGTACTGATCCAAAGATAACCATTCGCATCCTCTTTGATTGCGCAGATATAATTGCTGGGTAAACCATCTTTTGTTGTATATTCTTGCACTTCAACAGTTCGTGGGTTTAAGCGTTTTAATCCTTTGGATGTTCCTATCCAGATATTACCATCCTTACCTTCATGCAAAGCATAGATTACATCGCCATATAATATTCTTCTGTTTTTCATGGGAGAAACGAAATCCATTGTTTTTATATCCAGACAGCCCAAACCATCGTAAGTACCTATGTAGAGTTTGTCTTCAGCGGTATGTAACAGGCAATTTATCCATGAGTTATGTAGCATATTTACTTTGGTCCAATCGGTATTGCTGGTGGTGGTGGTGGGACAACGGACTATTTCCTTGGTATTTATATTCATCTGATATAGGCCTCCTCCCATAGTTCCTATCCATAAGGTTTTATTGTTATCTTCTGCAAAACAATATACATTTTCCATTAGATTAGATGTCTCGTCCACTAACTTCAGATACTCGCAACGACCGGTTTTTGTATCTAATTTGGCCATACCATTCAGATAAGAACCTATCCACATATTGTGGTTGGAATCTTCGAAAATGCTCATAATGGTGGCAGGAACGGAATGAGTATTGTCAGTAGGTGAAAAATGCACTTTGGGTGTTTTATCTGGAGTCACTGCATAAATTCCGTCATTATCAGTTCCTACCCAAAGAGTTCCTGTATGGTCTTTGTGTACAGACATGACGCAGTTGGAACCAATCACATTGTGTCTGGAAGATTTGTAACCTAGATACTTGAACTCGTTGGTTATGGCAGGTATAATCATAACTCCTTTCTGAAAGAACCCTAACCATATATTTCCCATTTTGTCTTTCAGAATAGAATGTATCTTTGCTTTTGTAAGGTCAAATGTTGTGATATTAAAATTGGCTTCTTTAATCTTTTGTTCTTGGATGTCATAAACTTTCATTCCCGAACCATCTGTACCAATAAGAATTTGATTCTCCTCCTCAGGGTATAGGATTTTGATAGGTAAGTTGGGATTAGGAGTGTATGTAATTGGTACAAATGTATCGATTTTATCATTATATCTGAATAGTCCTTTCTTTAAGCTACCCATATAAAGATTTCCTTGTTTATCTTCGCACATGTTGGAAACTGTATTCCAAGCTATGCTTTTTTCGCCGGAGTAGTGTTTGAATTGATTGTTGTTATCGAGACGGAATATTCCATTATCGCCTGTTGCTATCCATAGATTTCCTTTTTTATCCCGATATGAATATGTAATCAGGTTGCTGGCAATAAATTGGTCTATTTGTTGTGCTTTTATACTATCTCCTTGTGTTTTCAGTAAAAATATACTGTGACCGGAAGTTCCTATTAATATTTCTCCGTTATTTTGTTCAAGTATAACTCCTACATTAGGGGCTATTGGGGCTCCACTGGAGAGGTACATTGGGATGGTTGTAAAACTATCGGTTGCGCGATCGTATATTTGCAGCCCGTTTAGAGAACCTATAAAAAGGCGACCTTGACTGTCTTCGAACAGTGTACGTACATAGTCACTTAATAAGGAATTCGGATTATCTTTTTCATTTCTATAAACTGTAAATTTTGCTCCATCGTATCGATTCAGACCATCTTCTGTTGCTATCCAGATGATTCCGTCACGATCCTGATAGATTTTATTGAGCATGCTGCTTGATAATTCTCTATCCACTGTGAACATTTTTCCTTCTTGTCCATAGCATGGGAGAGATAAACATAAGCATAACAAATAGAATATAAATATATTTTTCATAGTTATTAACTTTGACTCTACAAATATACTTAATATCCTCTATATATTCTTTTAAAAAGTGAACTAATTATACCTTATTGGGTAGTGAATAAGCAGTTGATTCATGGAATACCTTGTCAACAAGAAGTTAAGTCCTTGTCGACAGGAAGTTAACTTCTTGTAAATACTTGATAATCAGTGTGAATATGGTTTCTGGATTATCTAATCTAGTATACAATCTATTTAGTGCGTTGCTTTATACCAATTTGTTTCTGTTTTATCTGTTGCTAAAGAATTTATGCTCGGATCGGATACAGTAATGCCAGAGAAGGTTTTAATTGGTGTGGTAGTTCCCGTATTCATGGAATAATAACTTTCGGTATGCGTTTTATATGGTACGGTCCGTTCTAACTGTTCTTTAAACTCTTTTAATAAGGATGTGTCATCACACAGATGTGCTACATAGTCACCGTAATCATAGAAGATTACCGGATAGTAACCATCTAAAGGTTGTAACTGGTTCCGCTTTGAAGGGTCAAATGTATACCGGTTATTTATTTCTTTCATGATAGCGGCCAGATGATCCAATTCTGCACAATTAGTTATGCCTAATGTTCCACAAGGCATTTCTTCATAGGTGGAATAGAATGAATAGAAGCCGTCACAGATGGCTTGATAATTTGGTTCGCCCATCAAATTTTTTCCAATGATAGAATAGGGCATACCATAAGCCATGATTTCACAGGTGGAACCAATAAGGTAGTCCGTAACGTATCTCAGGTCATAGGCTACTTCTATGGTTGACATGTAGCAATCATCGAATAGGATATATTCCATTTTTATTCCGGCATCTGCTATACCTTCTGCAAGGGTAGTGATATCTGTCTGATATTGACTTGTCGTACCGCCGAAATAACGGGTTTGTGGAACGCCTTCGTTTTCCCAGTGCATTCTTATTGAAGTCCTTGCCCGTCCTTTTGTACTATGAACTGGAAGCCATCCCATACCGTGACATCCGATAGTCATGGCGTAAGTGGGTGCAGGGGCGAAACTTTTTACATCATTGAGAATGGAAGTAATTCCTTCGGCGGTGGTGAAAGGCGGGTTGTTATATTCTTTTAGAGTAACTTGTTCACATTTACCTTTCTTGCAGGTTATTTCAAATAGAATTGCTTTTTCTGAAGTAGTAGACATAAATACAATGACCCGTTCACCATTCAGTCCTTTCTGGCTGATTGCCTTTTCCATATCCGAGATATTCGTGTAGAAATTGCTGGTCAGATTGGTGGACCAAGGTAGGTACATGAATAAAGTCTTTTGGTTTTCAACAGATTCTATTTCATCTTTCTCGCAGGATAGTACAAAGAAAGAGAGAGTAATCAGACAGAGTGATAACCGTATCCATTTTATAGATAATAATGCTACTTTATTCATATTTCATATCCTTTATAATATCCATAAGGTACAAAAATACAAAAAAGAACAGTTCAATGTATCATTAGAGCTGTTCTTTTTTGTATTTTCTATTTGAAACAGGGCTGTTGCTTATCTTCTTTCATTCAGCATTTTGGGTGTCGGGCATTCATGGTTATTAATAGGAAGTTTCACTTGCTTCAAGTCTTCCAATTCATGTATCGGTCTTTCCACTTCGTAAGGGGCACGCATACCCGAAAATTCTTGGAAGTATAGCAGACAGGCGTCTTTCCACCATACGGCATCACGTGCCTGTATCTTCAGGCGTGACTGTACATCCTTGAAACGTTCCGCATCGATATAGTTCTCGGTCAGGTCCCATTTTTTCTGAAAGCTTCTTACCTGCTGTACACCATGATCGTAGCGATAGCAAAGCTCGTCCCATAAAGTACGTCCGCTTTGCATGGTGTGTTGCCAAGGGGCATGATGGAACCACAAGAGATACTCATCCGGACAGGTACGGATGTCATCGTAAAGGCGGCAGAGTGAATCGGGATATTGGGCTGTAGCATTGCTACCCGTATGACTGCGGTCGAAACCTATCCCCTGTTTGTCTGCTTTATGATAGTAAGACGGCATCCAGTCGGGGCGTGCACCGGGCACGTCGCACCAAGGTTCCGGGCCGTAGTGGTGACCCCATGCAAAGAGGTGATGTAGTCCGAGTGGCATCATATAGTCTACCACAGCCTCACGGCTTTCCATCATCATGTTATGTACTTCATAGGCAATGGGTGCATGTTTAGGATTACTTACATCGAAGAAAGTCTGTTTCAGCCATTCCTCTGCGATTGTTCCTGATGTCAGGGAAGGATTCCAGGCCATGCGCCCAAAAGCGTACCAGTTGGCTTGGGCGAAAGGATGACCGCACCAGTTTGTATCCGTACCTATATTGGCGACGCCTGCTATGGCTTTCAGTGAAGACGGCTTCACAAAGTCGAAGAACTCTTCCCACATCGGGGCAAGATAGGCAAGGTGATTGGAGAAGCCCAGATATTCTTGTGTAATCTGGAACTCAACCATCTGCGGAGTCCGGGGCATAGCACCGAATAAAGGACTATACGGTTCGCGAGGCTGGAAGTCGACCGGACCGTTCTTTATCTGTACGATGACATTGTCGCGGAATTGTCCATCCAAAGGCTGGAATTCCAGATAAGCTTGCTTTGCGCGGTCTGCATCTGTTGGGCTGTAGACGAAAGCGCGCCACATGACAATACCTTTATAGGGCTTCAATGCATCTGCCAGCATATTGGCGCCTTCGGCATGTGTACGGTTGAAGTCGCACGGACCGGGCTGTCCTTCGGAATTGGCTTTTACCAGGAAGCCACCGAAGTCAGGGATGGTGCGGTAGATCTCTTTGACTTTCTGCTTCCACCAGGCGATGACATCTTTGTCCAAAGGATCGGCTGTGGAAAGCCCGCCCAGTTGCATGGGGGAGGCAAAGTTGATAGAGAGATACACCTTGATGCCGTAAGGACGGAATACGTCTGCCAGAGCCTTTACCTTTTCCAGATATTCGGCGGAAAGGATTTTAGAAGAAGCATTTACATTGTTCAGCACCGTTGCATTGATTCCGATGGAGGCATTGGCACGGGCATAAGCTTCATATCTGTCGGAGAGCGTGCCGGGCAGTTCTTCCCAGTTCCAGAGAGATTTGCCGGCATAACCGCGCTCAATGCTGCGGTCGAGGTTGTCCCAATGGTTGAGAATACGGAGGTCATAGGCAGGATTCTCCGTTATTTCCTGGTCTGTTTCCGAAGGCTTTCCGAAGTTCCGCATTTCTTGCAGGCGGATCAAGTGATAGGCAGCATAAAGCAGACCCGTTTCGCTGGGAGAAGTAACAGTGAGTTTTCCATTTACCTGTCGTATGCGGAAGCCTTCGGAAGATAGCTGTTTGTCTTTCTTCAGTACAAGTGTAACGGGGAGCCCTTTCCATGCCTGTTTCAGTTCACGGACGGCTATGTTTAGTGTCGGAGACTGGCGAGGCGCTGTAATTTGTGCGTGGGCATCTGTCGATTGCCGGAGCCACAAGCGGCTGCCGTCTTCCGCGGATACGGTGCCGAGTAAACAAGATAATAATAAGAATAAAGAGAGCAGTTTTTTCATAAACAAGAAGTATTGGTTGGTTTATTCATCGGCGGGGTAGCGTACTCCCCATTCGCGGCGTAAGTCATCCATCATGCGCATGATGCGCAGGGTTTCGGTGTGAGGCATATAGGGAGATTCGAGCCACCCGTTCCTCAGAGCTTCCATGGATGCATATACCTGGTACTCGTAGCCGGTGATCTGTGGCGGACAGTTGTAGACAACTACTGTCTTATAATCTTCCGTTACCACCCTGATTCGTTGCGGATTGTTGATATTTTCAATGATCAGATGGCCTTTGTCACCGGAGATGATGCCTTGACGGTCGGTCATACTCAGCATACTGCTGTGCAGTACAGCGATTTTCCCATCCTTGAATGTAAGAGTTATACTATTCTGTGCATCGACTCCGGTATCGGTCTTTACGCAGGTGGAGGTGACACGCTCTACGTCCGTCCCGAAAACCATGGAAGCAAAGTTCAGTGCATATACTCCCAGGTCGAGCAGAGCCCCGCCTGCCAGTGCCGGTTGGCGGAGGCGCTCACGGTTGCCGATTGGGTAACCCAGATTGGCGGATAGCGTCATGGGACGTCCGATGATTCCACCGTTTACAAGGTCATTGATGGTTTGCGATAGGGGCATGTAACGTGTCCAGATAGCTTCGGTGATGAAGAGTTCCTTTTCTTTGGCAAGATTCAGCAGTTCTTCCGCCTGACGGGCATTGGCGGTGAATGCCTTTTCGCATAAAACCGCTTTGCCTTTCAGCAGACTCATACGTGCATGTTCGAAATGATGGGAATGGGGAGTGGCAACATATACCAACTCCACCTCTTCATCATCCAGCATTTCTTCATAGGAACCGTAGGCACGGGTGAAACCCCACCGGTCGGCAAAGTCACGGGCAGTCTGCAATTGGCGGGAAGAGACTGCATAAGCTTCTACTCCCTCCATTCCTTCGAGGGTGATTGCCATCTTTTCGGCAATCCATCCGGTACCTATAATACCTATTTTGACAGTATCCATACTCTATCGGGCAACGGTTAATCCAGTCCTTCAATGGTGACGATCTTTCCGTCGGCGTCGTATTCCAGTTCGCATACTTTGAGGCTGCGCAACCAGGTGCGTCCGCCGGAAGGCACGCTGTCGTGATGGAACAGATACCATTTGCCCCGGTATTCCACAATGGAGTGGTGGGTAGTCCAACCTACCACCGGAGTCAGGATTACTCCCTGATAGGTGAAAGGACCATAAGGATTGTCACCAACGGCGTAGCACAGGCGGTGAGTATCACCGGTAGAGTAGGAGAAGTAATATTTTCCATTATACTTGTGCATCCAGCTTGCTTCGAAGAAACGGCGTTCGTTGTCTCCGGCTGTCAGCGGTTGTCCGTTTTCGTCCAGAATCACTATGGCTTTAGGTTCTTCGGCAAATTGCAGCATGTCCGCACTGAGGCGGGCAACCCGTGCGGGGATGGACGGTTCGTTGTCTGCGGGGAAAGTAGCTCCACTTTCCAGGGCTTTGTTGTCGCGATAGCGTTGCAATTGTCCGCCCCACAGACCACCGAAGTACATATAATAGTTACCGTCTCCATCATTCAGAACGGCAGGGTCTATACTGTAACTTCCGCGCATCGGGTCGGGTTGGGGAATGAACGGCCCTTCGGGACGGTCGCTGATGGCAACGCCGATACGGAAGATATCGTTCTGGTCTTTCAGGGGGAAATACATATAATACTTGCCGTCTTTCTCAGCTACGTCGCAATCCCAAAGCTGGCGTCCTGCCCAGGGGATATCTTCGGTGGTGAGTACCAGGCCATGGTCTACGATTTCACCTTTCATGGGGTCATCGGTAGAGAAGACGTGGTAGTCTTTCATATTGAAATGGTCACCGTTGTCATTTTCGGGGATACCGCTTTCCCAGTCGTGGGAAGGGTAGATGTAAAGGCGGTCGTTGAACACATGAACGGCAGGATCTGCCATATAATCTCCGGGTACCAAGTATCTTTTTTCTTTCTTCATGACTCTATAATTTTAAAGGTTAATTCGTATAGTTTCCTGTGGCATAAATGCCGACCATGGTTCCGGTGAAACCGCCGGCTGTCTGCGTGCTTATCAGGTCGGCGGAGACGGGTTCGCCTACTTGTGTCCAGCTACCTTTAGGACTGGTGGAGTAGCAGAAGGTATAGTTTACTGCATTATCACCTTCTACTTTCAGATATACTTTCCCATCTGTCCAGGTTAGCGGGCTGCCGGCTTGGCTGCACAGTCTGCCATGGCTGTATGTTTCCAGAAGCATGACGGGTTTGCCGTCTTTGTCCAATGTCTTTCCGAAGCGAATATAGCAATTATCATCATGGAAACAGATGATGCCTGCGAAATCCTTCGGCTGTTGTGGCACGAAGTCCAAGCCGGTCTGAGCTGTGAATGTCCAATTGTTGATCCAGCGACCGATGGCGGCGGGCTGACGCTTTTGGTTAAGATCAGTGCTGCTGGCGGTCATTTCCAACTGCCCTTTATCGTTTATACTGTAGCAGGGCACCAGTGGAGTGCGGATAAAAAATGCTTCTTTAGCCAGTCCGTTTGCTGTCCATAGTGGGGCAGGACCGTAGGAGCGGTCGGCGGTATAAGTGATGACGTCACCCTCAGGAAGAATAATGGGTTGATTCTCTTTCCAGGTCACCGGGAGCATGAAAGTTTCGCGTCCCATCACGTCATGACCGTCGCGGTAGGGGCGAACACCGAGGAAGACGGCGTACCAGTCACCAGCGGGAGTTTCTACCAGGTCGGCATGACCGACGCAGGTAACCGGGTTGGGACGGTCGCCCGGCAAGCCGCGTTGCGTCAATATCGGGTTGATGGCACAAGGTTTGAAAGGACCAAACGGAGACGCAGAGGTGAAGATCACTTCCGAGTGGTTGGGACCTGTTCCACCTTCGGCAGCCATCAGATAGTATGTGCCGTTGATGTGGTAGAGGTGTGGACCTTCTATCCAAATGGGGTGCCGGGTTTTGTCTACGCCCCCGTCAACAATCATCTTCTGTTTTCCTACGGTACAACCGTTTTTCCAGTCAAATTCGCGGATCCAGATAGCGCGGTGACCGTCATATTCGGGCTTTCCTGCAGGACCGTCATTGTTCACAATGTATGCTTTCCCGTCTTCGTCGAAGAGAAATCCGGGGTCGATACCGCCCACTTCAGGCAAGAAAGTGGGATCACTCCAGCTTCCTTTCTTCGGATCATCCGTGGTGACGAAGAAGTTGCCGCCACCGTCTACGGCTGTAGTGATCAGATAGAACAGTCCGTTGTGAGGATTGTATTTGATGTCCGGAGCATAGATACCGCCACTGATGCGCAGGCCGTCGTACATAGGCAACTGTGAGGGGCGGTTGAGGACGTAGCCCAGTTGTTCCCAGTTCGTCAGATCTGTGCTGTGCCAGATGGGTACACCGGGGTAGAAGGCGAAAGAGGAGTTGACCATATAATAGTCGTTTCCTACGCGGCAGATGCTCGGGTCGGGATAACAACCCGGTAACACGGGATTCAATGTGCCCGGTGTGGTAAGCTGATCAGTTGCTTTATCGGTATCCTTAGGAGCTACCGTATATGTGAACTCATCGAACACGGCCTTTTTAGGTTCCAGAATTTCTTTTAGGAAGGGCTTAGGCTGATAGTTACGGTCGAAGAGTAGGGGATATTCCCGTCTTCCCGGTACGGGCCAGTCATTCTTCCAGGAGTCACCGTCCGATACTCCCCAGGCGGTTACGCGTGTAATGACGTCCGAGTGCTTTATGAAAAGTTCCATGAACGATTTCATGCGTGCATTCCACAGATTGGAAACACTATCCGGCAGAGCTTCGGGATAGGGATTTAAGGCTTTCTCAAAGGCTACTTTGTCGGCAATATTTGCTCCGCGGTTTACGGTTGGCAAAGCACTCATGTCCCATTCCGTTATCATTACTTTAGCACCTGTCGAGGCAAAGGCGAGAAGGCTGGTTTCATATTCACCTATGCTCGGGTAATCCAATCCCATGTGTCCCTGCATACCTACGGCATCTATGCGCAATCCTTTTTCCTTAAGTGAGTTGACCATGCGCACCACCGCATCGCGGCGTCCCGGTTCATGCATGCCGTAATCGTTATAGTAGAGCTCCGCTTCCGGGTCTGCCTCATGTGCATATTGGAAAGCCAGCGGGATATATTCTTCTCCCAGTATTTCGTAGAACTTGCTCCGGCGGTAGCTTCCGTCTCCTTCGATGGCTTCGTTTACTACGTCCCAGCCTTTAATGCGACCTTTGTACCTGCCTACGATGGTATGGATATGGCTTCTCAGCCGCTCTTTCAGGACTTCGGGTGAAACATTCTTTCCATCGGCATCTACGCAGAACCAAGGTGAGAGTTGGGAATGCCACACCAGGCAATGCCCGATGATGAACATTCCGTTATCCTCGCCGAACTTAACGAATTCGTCTGCCAGGCTAAAGTCATATCTGTCTTCTTCCGGGTGTATCACTTCACTTTTCATGCAGTTTTCGGCCACAATGGAGTTGAAGTGACGGCGTACCACATCGACTCCGCTGGTGTCGCGACCCACAGCCTGTTCGGAATTGATGGCGACACCAACGAGGAATTTATTACCGAGAATATCTTTTAGAGTCGGGTCTGCCGCAACAGGTTTGTCACTGTTGCAAGACATGAATGTAGCAGCACAAACTGATAGTGCTAAATACTTTAATTTCATTCTACTTTAGTATGATTAATAATCTTCTTTACTTCTGCGTTCCGTCAGTTCGGCCTGCATCTCTTCATTATACTTCTTTGTTATAGGATAGAAGTACAGCGCTATAACGCCGATGAAGAATGTAATTGCCGGAATAATACTGGATGAAAGCACGATACCATGAATAGCCGATTCGCTTTGTGCAATCCCTGCGCCTGATATATAACCGAAACCGGAGAGCAGGAAACCCAAAATTGCGCCACCGATACCCAATCCGGCTTTCAGTGCAAACACCACACCTGCAAACACGAAACCCGTTGCACGGCGGTGATTGACATATTCCGAATGATCCGCTACGTCGGCAATCATAGCCCAAAGCAATGGAACGGTGGGAGCGTATGCCAAACTCTTGAGGAAGTTCAGGACGAACATTGTTTCTACATCCGTTTCATTCGGGAAATAGAAGAAGGCGGTAAACAGTGCCGTCAGCGCCAGACAAACAATAAACACCGACTTCTTTCCGAAACGGTTGGCCAGGAAACCGGACAGGAAGATAACGCCGAAGAACTGTACCACTGCTCCCAGCATGTTGAACACACCAAAGCCCACTTCATAAGCCTTTTCAGGACTGCTGACAATAAGGCCGAAAGCATTCAGTATCGTATAACCCACTGAGTCACTGGCTTGTGTAGCCACTAATCCCAGTTTATCGAGGAAGGCAAACAGTGCGCCCGAATCCACATAATTTTCAAAGTAGTAGTTCATAGCGCTTCCCCACATGGCGAGGGTAGTGAAAAGGAAGAGTGTCAGGATGAACATGGCCCGCCAAGGAATATTCTTGAATACATCCTTGATGTCTTTCCGGGTATCAGTTTTCTGATTTGCCGGCGGTGTGATACGTTCGCGGCTGGAGAAGAAGGTAATAACCAGGAACACGAAACCGATGACTGCAAATAAGGAAATAGTGCACAGCCAACCGTGCCCCTTATCACCGCTTTCACCAGCAAACTTGCTTACCAGCGGGAGCGTCAAGCCCTGCACCACAAACTGCGCAATAGTAGCAGCTACGAAACGGATAGACGTAATACTTGTACGTTCCTTGATGTCACTTGACATAACACCACCCAACGATGCGTACGGTGTATTGTTGAACGAGTAAAGCGTCATCAACAAGGTATAGGAGATTGTAGCGTACACCGCTACCAAACCTTTATCCTCGATGCCGGGATTGTAGAATGCCAACACATAGAACACCATGAACGGCAATGCAGTCCAGAGTACCCATGGGCGGTATTTGCCCCATTTGGTTTGTGTCCGGTCGGACAAAATACCTACGGTAGGGTCTACAAAAGCGTCCACAATGCGGGCAATCAGCATCACTGATCCTGCAATGGCGCCTTCCAGACCGAAGACATCGGTATAAAACTTGGTTTGGTAAATCATCATCATCTGGAACACGAGGTTCGCAGAGCAATCTCCTAAACTATAGCCAATCTTCTCGGCCATAGACACTTTTTGACTTAGTGCGTTCATAGTGCTGTATTATTCAGTTATTAATTGTCAGTAATCAGTTGTTCGCTTGCTGTTATCCGTTTCCGGTTGTCCGTCATTTATTATTCTCCAACGCACTTTCTGCCGCACGTTGTCCCAGGGTTTTCTTATCCAATGGATGTATATCGTTCCATTCGCCCAGGTCACTGTTGCGGATGAGGCGGGTGTTCCGGTTGGTTTCAGCTACTTTGGCCTGTTCCTTGCGCATTTCAGCCCAGGCCTGCCGACCGCTGACGTCATCTCGGGACAGGAAGTCTGCCAGCTCTACAATGTAGAAAGGTAATTCCGGGTTGCCGAATGTGTTGCGCCAATCAGCAATCAGAGCTGTCAGTAGTGCGGCGTATTCATTGCGGCGGTCCACATTGGACTCTCCCTGATACCAGAGGACACCACGGATGCCATAGTTTTGTAACGGGGCAATCATGGCATTGTACAGGCATACCGGTTTGTAACAGAAGAACATCATTCCCGGAGCCGGAGGCATGGAAGCACCTAATCTGTATTTCCATTCTCCTTGCAGGCTTACTTCTTCATTTCCGCAAATAATCTTATAAGGCTTCTCTTTTACAAAGTGCGGATAACCGTTATTGCTGATGAGCCGTATAGTTACTGTGTTTTTTCCCGCTTTCAGTACACCTGCCGGAATGGTATAGATGCGTGGAGGATACTGGTAGGAAACAGTACCTACGAATGTACCGTTCACATAGACCGAGTCTGCATCTACAATGCAACCTAAGCGCAAGGTCGCTTCTTTTCCGTTCCACTCCTGCGGTACTTCCACTTTCTTGCGGAACCAGTGCGAACCGTTTATCGGATTCAAACCGTTGCTTCCCCAGTCGGTGGAGAATAAATCGACGGTCTGCCAGTCCTTATCGTTGTAGTTGGCGGCATACCAAGGTGTTGTTTCGTGCAGCCCTGCATCTCCCCGGTATAGGGAAGTGTTCCAGCGATAGAAGTTCAAACCTTCTGTCTGCTTAATGCTTTTCAGATACGCATCATCTTCATATTGCCGTTTCTCATTAATATACTTTGGAAATTCTTTCAGTCCTTCTTCGCTTATCCATGCCTCAACGGGAGTCCCCCCCCAACTGGAGTTTATCAGTCCGATGGGTATACTGTTCTTTTCATACATGGCTTTGGCAAAGAAGTAGGCCAAGGCGGAAAAGTTCATTACGTTTTCCTGCGTCAGCGGTTTCCAGGCAACGTAATCCGGCAAGTCCGCTTGCGGTGCATGGAAGTTGAAGATATTAGGTACTTTCAACTGCCGTATATTTGTGTTCTCATAAGCGGCAATTTCATCACGGAACATATCTGTTACCCGGCTGACAGGTAGTTCCATATTGGATTGGCCGGAGCACAACCATACATCTCCTACCAGAATATCTTTCAGTTCGATGTCATTAACTTGCAGAATGTAAGGTCCGCCCGGTTTCATTGCAGGCAGGGTGAGGGTCCACCTACCGTTTGCGTCTGCTGTAACCGTGTAAGCTACTTTCAGTTTACCACCTTTTACACCTGTAGGGGTGGCATTCTTTAGGAACTTCACCTGTACACTTTCTCCGGCATCTGCCGTGCCCCATACTTTGATGGGTTGCTCGCGTTGCAATACCATTCCGTCAGAAATCAAAGCAGGCAACTTTACCTTTGCGTCCACCATGGAAGTAGCGCAAAGGCAAAGCAGCACTGCCAGACTCAACCTAACTTTATTAAACCTAACCTTATTCATATCTAATTTTATCTTTTACCCACAACTTAATTACTACCTACTTATACTCGTACAATTTCACATGAAGTATCTGGAATTCTCCCACTGAGATGCGTACATGTCGCCCTTGGTGATCCTGATCACCATTCAGACGGCGGATATAAGAGAACGTACCGTCCTCGTCCACCTTCACTTCATCTACGGAACCGATGCCACAACGTGCTCCTTTCCACATCACCTTATCACTTATCACTTTATCACCCTTTCCTCCTGCCTGAGCAAATCCGTCTTCGCCCAATGCCTGGGATTTAATTTGATTTTCTGTAGCTTTTTCAAACTCGATAACGATGCCACTACCAGCTACTATATATTCGTTAGGTGCCAGTTTCAGTAATATACCTCCGCCTTCGGGCCATACACTGCCATCGGTGGCGCGCGCATCCCATGGAAGGGTAAAGAAATGGCGGCAAGTTATCTTCAGATCATCCTGATAAATGATACGTTCCTTATTTTCCTGATCGAAAAGTAATCCTTTCATTGTCCCTTTACCTTGATGCTTAGCCAGCAGCGGCATGAACTCCTTTAGCGTACGATAGCTTTTTACCAACGGAGAGTTAGGAGAGTCGGAACCACCTTCGATAGAGAACGGACTGATACCGATGGCATCATGTTCACCAAAGATGTAGAAAGCTCTTACGCCATTATTGTCTGTTAGTTTGATTTCGGGGATAAACAGCGGGTTGTTGTGCAATTTATATTGGGCTACCCAGTCTGTAAAGCCATTGTCGTACAGGTCGGGAGCAAGAAGGTCGATGCTGGGCGCTCCGCAATGCCATATATCAATAAGGTGTGCCAGCGGACCGGCAGAAGGATATTCTCCCGGCTTCCGGTTACGGCTGTTCATGGCAGCGTTCACATATAGTGGAATATTGTAGATGGACCGGGCGCTTTGTGCCATTCTTTCTACATAGCGGGCGTAGTGCCAGGCCATAAATAATTCATCGGTGTAGATATCGGCTCCGAATACTTTTTGCCAGGTACCTTGCTTCCTGCTACCTTGGCTTTCCCATTTTTCAAGCATCCGGGGATGGAGTGTTTTCTTATTTTTCTGCAAGTAGCTCATTAATTCCGCAGGCACCGATGCATTGAACAGTGCGTTGGCTTCTTTAGAATAGTCTCTTGCATCTTCCAGCATACCTATCTCATTTTCTATCTGTATCATGATGACGGTACCTTCCTCTTTATCAATGGCTGCAACGTGTTCCAACCACCTGGAAAAAGCACGGTTGTCGGCTTGGAATACATTTTCAGAGAATGCGCTGGCTATTTCGAGTGGTTTTCCTTTTTGTGTATAAGCACGCGGATATTTCTTATAGTTTTCTTTGAACCAGAAGGGAGCATAACAACTCATGGAGTTTTTCCAAGCACCGAACCAAAGAAAGATAACTTTCAGATCGTTCTGCCGGGCTTGACGGATAACTTTATCTGTGAGGGTGAAGTCGAATTGTCCTTCTTGCGGTTCTATCAAATCCCAGTATGCGGGAACGAGTACTGTATTCAGTCCCATTCGTTGCAGCTTCGGGAAGATACTTTCGATATCTTCTGTGCATGCTGCCGATGAATTTCCTAATTCACCGCCTAAAACAAGAAATGGTTTACCGTCTACTACTAATTGAGTAGCGGTACCTTGTTTTTGTAATGTACTTTTTTGAGCATTTACATACCCAACTGTCATTACACTCAAAACTAAAATGAAAATCCAATTCTTCATTGTTTGTCTCTGGTATTGATTTGAGATGTTTTCCATTGCAACAAAGATAGTGAGCTATAATTTAAAAAACTTTTCGCAATGTTGCAGAAAACTTCATTTCGGTTACATTATCCCCGAATGATGTTACATAATTTTTTGTTTATCGTACATCTTCCTGTTTCAGGGGATAAAACGGATGTTTTTACCGGATTTGCTGAATGATTGGGTGAATGGAATCCGGTAAGGCCGGAGCCTTACCGGATTTCTTGTTTTCACTTATTGATCAGCGGGAGTTTCTTCCTCTTTCACTTCGTAGGCTGCTTTCCAGTCGTCGCCGGTGAAGTCTTCGCTGATGTCACGTCCGGCAATACCGTCGCACACGCCCTTATAGGCCGGCTTGCGGGCATAGTTGGCATCGAAGAGATTGGGAGTGTCGCCTGTGAACCAGCCGGTGTGTTCGTCTGCGTGGTCGGACAAACTCCAGATGGTAAAGCCGGATTGCTGCGTAGCGGGCACGTTCTCCTTATAAGACTCGATAATCCAGCGATAGACATCCGCCTGTTTCATTAGCTGTTCGGCCGACGGATTAGCTGTAGGCTCATAAGTGTGGCGTACGTCAAGCTCGGTAATACGGATAATCTTACCCGTAGCGGCAAGTTTTTTGAACATTTCATCTATCTTTTCACGAGTCAGATCGGCTGCTACGGCGTGCATCTGTGTGCCTATACCGTCTACGATTGGGGCATTCGTCTCGTTGTGTTCGTCAATGTACTTCACAAAGTTAATCAGGGCATCCAGCTTAGCAGGGCTGACTTCCAGATTGTAGTCGTTGACGAAGAGCTTGGTTTCAGGTCTGCAATACTTGCGGGCATATTCAAAGGCCTTGGTGGCGTATTCCATGCCCAGATAGTAGCCCCAGTAGAAGTGGTTGCTTGCCCAGTTCAGGTTCAGCCCATCTTGTTCTACGGGTGCGGTATCGGGATTGCCGTCTGCATCTTCGCTTCCAAACACACCGTTGATTCCACGTACGCCTTTCGTACTGTCGTCGATAGGTTCATTGATGACATCCCAGCCTATCATACGGTCGCCCATGTGCTCGGCCATGCCTTTAATCCAAGTTTCCATGGCACCCAAGAGGGCGGTACGTTTCTCTTCAGGCGTTTTGTAGATGTAGGTCACGCCTCCTGCGGCGCGGGCCAGGTTTTTGGCCTTGGGCTGTGCTTCCTCGTTCTTCAAACCGAATTTAAAGTCATCAATCCATATGGTGCTGCCCGGAGTACCGCCAAACTGAACACCGAAGCGGACGATGTCGGCAGGATCAGAGGCGTTGTAGGTAAATTCTCCTTCGCATAGTGTCCAGTCGTTCAGTGCCGTGAAGCTGTCCTTGTAGATACCCGAATAACTTGCATTCTGTCCGATGGCCTGTACGGCGATGTTCATGTCGCTCTTGGTATAGAACGAGAAAGCGTAAGTGGCTCCCACTTCCAGAGGGGTGTCGAGTGCCCAGAAGAGTTGACTGTCGTAGTTCGCGGCCGTTTCGTCGGTCATGGTGAAGCGGATGGCTGTGTCGTCCGTACGTCCCGGCGCTTCTACACCGTATGTATATTTGCCCCACAGTCCGGTCCAACCGTTGGTGCCGTCGGCAAACGAAGGATTGGTGATGACGTTTTTCATCTTCTCTACCTTCTTCACGCCGAATTTCAGGTTGTCTATCCACACATTGCTGCCCGGTGTGCCGCCAAACTGGAAGCCTACACGGATAATATCGGTAGTCTCGGAAGCTGCGTTATAAGTGAATTCACCCGTCACGTGCAGCCAGTCGGCAGGAGCGGTATAGCTGTCCTTATAAATACCTGCGTATGATGCGTTCTGACCTATGAACTGCACGGCAATATCCATGTCGGACTTGATATCGGCAGAGAAAGCATACGTCACACCATCTTCCAAAGGGGAGGCGAGTGGCCAGAAAAGCTGGCAGTCGTAGTTCGCAGCCGTTTCTCCGGTCATGGTGAAGTGAATGGCATTATCGCTGTCCTTTCCGGGAGCTTCCACTGCATAAGTGTATTTTCCCCAAAGACCGGTCCATCCGTCGGTTCCGCTTTCGAAACCGGAGTTGGTAATGACATTCTCGCAGACATCGTCACCACCGGTATCCTCAATCACTACTTCGGGAGCAATCAGCGATTTCAGGTACATTTGTTTCTGCTGCGTGTGCCACAGAAAACAGTGTCCGTACATTTTGGCGTCTGCCGGAATGGCATTTACAAAAGCATCTATGGTAGCGAAGTTCAGTTCACCCTTGTTGCCCACCACTGCATCATGCTTCATGGCATTTCCGGTGGTAAAGGTGTTGAAGTTTGCATCGGCCAGTTGCTTCACAGTCCCGTTATTTATATAATAGTCTGCTCCGATGCCTAAGCCTACGGTCATATTCGGAATATACTCAGCCGCATATTCCTTGATACTCTTGTAGTTGGCTATTTTTTCGGTTAAACTTAGTGGAATATCGGAGAGGTCGGCTTGTCCGTGTCCGTCAGGAGTACCCCATTCCATCTTATTATCCTCGCAGGCAGCCAAAGTCAATGCCATTGCCATTGCGGGAAGGATGATTCTATTTAATTTCATACTTTTTCAGTTTTAAGTTCTTAAAATAGTTGACGAGTTGAGAAGGTCATTCTTCTTCATCCGGGAAATCGGATACGATGGTCTTCTTGCAAGGTACTACGCGCCAGTTGTCCACATAGATTTTCTGGTTGAAGAGTGTCGATTCCACCGTTACGCCTCCAAAGGTGAAGTTGGTGTTGACGAATCCCATGCCGAAGTTGCGGTAAGATGCTCCGTTGCGGTCGTCTATTACCATTTGGAAAGTAGCTTCCTCCTCATTTTCCAATAAGGTGGCATATTTGTTGAACTGGCTAAAAGGAATGGTGACGGTTTGCCAGCCTTCGGTGTAGAAGGGCACCACTACTCCCTCTTTAATCCAAGGTACGCAGAATGCCACGGCATTGTTGGTGCCATCATCGTCCGATCCAATGCCGCTAATATTGAAGTTGTTCATAAGCGATATTTGGATGTGACCTGTTCCACTCCAAGGTTGCGGTACGTAGATATCAAACTGGAAGGCCACTTCGTTCACAGGCGTTTCTGCCGGAATCAGTCCGGTCATGCGGTTCCAGTCATCGGTAGGCTCGTCATTACCTGCCGTCCACCACTCGGACACGCGCGGTTTACCTGAGACAGCGCCGCCTGCATCCAGCATACGTTGAGGTACCAGCAGGGCACATTTGCCTCGTTTCCCCAGCGGATCGTCCGCTACGTCGTGCTCATCGTCGCACATGGACTTGCCGGCATCCCAGCTCCAAAATCCCTGTACGCCGGTGCCGTCGAAGTCGAGAATCATACAGCTCTTTTCGTTGAAGTAGGCGGGAGTGACAGCGGTTCCGTTGGCACCTTCCGAGGTGATACTTCCGCCTTGGCTCACGCCACCCGGCATGGTGAACGAGTACCATTCGCCATCCTCATCGCTCTCTATGCCTGCAGACACTTCCACGCCGCCCGGAAGGATCAACTTGAGTGTTTCTTGCAGGTTGGCTCCATAAACAATTACCTTTTCCCCCTCTAGTGGTAGAGTGTTGCTGATATGCGAGATTTGTGGGGAGGCGGCACGAACCACCAGATCCTTATAAACAAACTCCGAACCGTCTTTTACCAGACGGATGGTATTTCTCACTTCCTCTTCGGCTTCGGCCACGGGAGTTTCTTTGTTGAGTTGTACCAGCAATGACTGGTCGCTTACCAAAGCTCGATTAAAGTAAGTGTCATATCCGTTGATATACACTTTTCTCACTCCATACAGTCCGCTTCCGGACAGACGGATGACTTGTCCGAGCCGTGCAAACGTCACTTCGCGGTCGGGAACGGACGATTCCACGTCTTGCAGATAGACCTTATTCACTACAATCGGAGAGTTTTGCGCATCCTCCTCAAAATAGGCATCCTCGTCGTTGCAGGCAGTGAAGCCCATTGCCAGAAGTGCCATGCACAATAGTCGGGTATATTTCAGGTATTTCATGATTATTCGTTTATATTAGTTGAACAAATCTTCTTCAGAAACTTCTTTTTCTCCAAATTCATAAGCTACGGTCTGTAAGTTTCCGCCGGTATCGGGTTTCAGATAGGGGTTCTTGCTTTGGTCGGTGTCCGACATGGGCAATATGAGGCTGTTTGCCGTAGCTGTGGCTACACCGTTCCCCGGTTCCACATAGTCGGGGCTGATTTCATATACGCCCGATTCGGTCTGGTACTCGTAGCTGGCGTTACGCTGCTGGTGGTTCATGTAATTGATAACCTCCTGCTGGCGGTAATAGGAACGGCGTACGAGATCGTACCAATACTGTCCTTCGAAAGCAAATTCCATACGGCGTTCGTGGCGTAGGTCTTCGTAAGTAATGCTTTTTTTGCTTTCCATTTTTGCACGGGTGCGCACTCGGTTGAAATATTCCGTATCGGTGGTACTTGCACTGTTTCCCAAAACGGCTTCCGTATAATTCAGATAGACTTCGGCCAGACGCATCATGTAGGTATTGGTACCCGAGTTGCCTGGTTCGCTGATGCCGCCGTTGTCGGCCGTTGTGCCAATGACGTATTTCTTGATGTTGGCTCCCTGGTTGCCCGGATTCTCGGTCTCGCCATAGGTATAACCTCCGTTTTTCATATTCATGTCCGGATAGAACTCGCCATACGAAGCTACCGAATAGTGGCGGCGGACAGCATCGTCCACGGTTTTACCCAGTGTCTCATCCTTATAGGTTTTGAATTCTTCCCATAGGTTCCAAGAACAATAGGTGGCGCCTCCCCAGGCATCTTTGTCGGCCACCATCGTAGACCATGCGAGGAAGCGGACCATTGTATTGCCACAGGCGCTGCTGTTGGCCTGCGTGGCAGGTAACCATTGCAACTGGAAAAGGCTCTCGCTGTTATTGTTGAAGCTTTTGGCTGCGAACAAGTCTCCATAATTGTCTATCAGTCCGGCTCCCGATTCGGCAATCACCTTCAGGGCTGCCCGCTTCGCGAGATCAAGGTAGGTCTGGTTTCGTGTGCCACGGTTGAAATCGGTGGCAACGTTGCTTCCGTTATACAGGCCATCGGTGGTAAGTCCGGCCATAGAGAGGTAAACACGCGACAACATGCCGTAGGCACTGTAGCACGTCACCCGTCCTGCATCGGCAGGAGTCTTAGGCAGGTATTTGGCTGCATATTCCAGGTCGCGGATGGCAAACTCTATGACATCCACACCCGGGTTGGCGGGAACCACGTAATTGTTCACCATACTGGAGGTGTTGGTATAGATGATGCCCACTCCCCATAGGGAAGCGATGTACCAATAGGCCGTACCGCGCATGAAGCGTGCTTCGGCAATAGATACACGCTTTGAGTCCTCGCTGAGGGTGGGGGCGGAATAGTCAGTGATATTGTTGATGGTATTGTTGGCCTGTGCCACTACGGAATAGAAGGAATTCCATGCATCGGTCAGACCTTGGCTCAGGGATGTTTCGCTTAGGTTGGTGTACGGGTAGATGTAGTCGGAATATTGGGCGGTGATGTTGTTGGCACGTCCATCGCCCATTCCATAATAGAACTTGTCATTAAAGCCTGCCCATACATAGTTGTAGAGAGGTGCGGTGGCTGCCCGTAATGCCGCTTCGGAGTCGAAGAAGGTCTGCTGGTTCAGGTCGTGCGTATTCTTCTGCTCCAGAAAGTCTTCGCATCCGGTCAGTGCCAGTACGCCTGTCAACGCAATAGTCGATATGATATATTTTGTTTTCATTGTCTTTTTTGTTTTAGGATTAGAATGATGCGGTCAAACCAAAGGTGTAGATGCGGGGCGAAGGATAACGTCCGTAGTCGATACCATTATATAAGGTATTCCCCCACAGACTGCCCACTTCCGGGTCGTAGCCTTTGTATTTGGTCCAAGTATATACATTCTGCAGGTTGGCATACACCTTCAGGTTCTGGATGGGAGTCTTCCCCAGCCATTTCTTGGGGAATGTGTAGCCCAGAGAGATGTTCTGTATGCGCAGATAAGAACCGTCTTCTATGTAGCGGTCGCTCACGCGCCAGTTGAAGTTTTTGGCACTGGCTGTGTAGAGGCGGGGTGACAAAGGGTCACCACCCGTTACGTGGAAGTTACGGAAGTCATCCGGTCCGTTGGGATCAATCTTCTCTACGATGGCATAGCCGGTGGATTTCAACAGGTTGCTGTTGGCGCCCGACTGTTCCAGCCAGCGACGGTTGTAGTTCAGTACGTCGTTGCCGTAGCTGCCACTCAGGAATATGGTCAGGTCGAAGCCCTTCCAGGAGAAGGTGTTTCCTATGCCATAGGTGAACTTAGGTTCGGGATTTCCGATAAATGTCTGGTCGTTGTTGTCTATTTTCCCGTCATTGTTAATGTCGGCAAAGATGTAATCGCCCAGCCACGTTTCTCCTTGGGCAATGCCTTGGTTGATGGGGCGTGCCACTTCCTTAACAGCTCCATTGGCATCTGTATAGTAGAAGTCGGTAGGTTCGTCAAAACGTCCGATTACCTTATATCCCCAGAACTGTGCGATGGGTTTTCCTGCTACGGAGTTGGTTACGGTTTGTGTATCTGAACCCACTTGCAGGGAGTAGGGCAGGCTACCGGTTTCGGTATCCATTTCCACCACCTTGTTGCGGTTGAGTGAGAATACGAAGTTGCTTCTCCATTGGAAGTCCTTGGTGTCGATGTTCACGGTATTCAGGGTCAGTTCCACACCTTTGTTCTCAAGCGAGCCTATATTGCTCCAGGGATTGCTGGCAGCACCTTGACCGGACGAGCCCAAGAATGCGGGTAGAGCCACTTGCAGCAGCATATCCTTGGTTTTCTTGTAGTAGAAGTCGGCGATGAACTCAATGCGGTTGTCGAAGAGGTTCAGATCCAGACCTAGGTTGGTGGAATAGGTCGTTTCCCACTTCAGGTCGGGATTAGCGGTATTGCCGTTCAGTACACCGTTACCCCACGGGGTGTTCTTGGTGGCAAGCAGGGCGATATAGGCCCAGTCTTGCACGTTCTGGTTACCGGTAGTACCCCAACCCAAGCGGATTTTCAGGTTGTTGATGATCGGATTGTCCTTGAGGAACGTCTCGTTGCTTGCTTTCCATGCCAGGGCTGCAGAAGGGAACCATCCCCAGCGGTTGTTTTTGGCAAACTTGGAAGAACCGTCGCGTCGGATGGTGGCCGTTAGCAGGTAGCGGTCGGCAAACGAGTAGAAGGCGCGTCCGAAGTAGGAAAGGATGGAGCTGTTGTCCTGATAACCCGAACCGTCCACTTGTCCGCCTGCACTGGGGTCTTGGGCGGAATTGGATAGATAGCCTGTGGCACGGCTCTCCTGGGTCTCCCAATGGTTTTCGCTCATTTCCTGTCCCACCATAACGTTGATGTTGTGCTTGTCGTTGAACGTGTGGTTGTAGGTCAGTATGTTGCGCCAGCTCCAGTATTTGGAATCATTCTTGGTCCAGCGACCCGTGCGGGTGTTGTTTACTTTCACACCGAAGGTGAAGTCCGGTTCATAATAGTAATACTTGTTCAGGTTGTAGTCGGTGGAGAGTTCTGTCTTCAGGGTCAGCCCTTTCAACAGCGCGGCTTCCAGATAGGTACTGAAACGGAAATTCTCTTTCTTGTTGTTGTTGGTACGGATTTCGGTCAGTGCCACGGGGTTGTCGGGCATGTATTGGTCGTCCGGACCGTCATAGGACCCGTCTGCCGAAGTGACGGCGGTAGAAGGTTGCGATTGCAGGGCAGTCATGATAATGTTATTGTCGGCACCCACTTTTTGCTTGCTGTCCGACATGGAGAAGTTGATACCTCCCTTCAGCCAGCTCTTGATTTGAGCTTCCAGATTGCCTCGCAGGGAGAGACGTTTGAAGCCGGATCCCAAAGCGATACCTGCCTGATCCAAATAGCCTGCACTGAATGCGTAGGTCACTTTTTCCTGACCGCCTGTGATGGATATATTATGGCTGGTCATCAAGGCGTTGCGATACAGCTCGTCTTGCCAGTCGGTTCCTTCGCCTAGTAATTCAGGATTGACGAAATTGTTGCTATGAGCCACAATCTGTGCATCGGCACGCACGTTGTGGTGGGCGGCATATTCGCGTAAATTCATCATTTCCAGTTTCTTGGGCATGCTTTGCCAGCCTACATAGCCATCGTAGGTGATGGTAGCCTCACCGGCTTTGCCTCGTTTAGTAGTAATCATGATGACACCGTTAGAAGCACGTGCACCATAGATGGCGGTGGCGGAAGCATCCTTCAGCACGTCCATGGAGACAATGTCCGAAGGGTTAATGCTGGACAACGGGTTGGAGGTTCCATTGTCACTGCTTGAAGAGTCTACTATTACGCCATCTATCACAAAGATAGGTTGATTAGTGGCGTTCAGTGAGTTGATACCACGGATGCGGATGGCGGAGCTACCGCCCGGTGTACCTGTGTTTGCCTGAATCTGCACACCGGCAGCACGGCCTTGCAATACTTGGTCGATAGAAGTCGGAACCGACTTCTTGATGGCCTGGTCATTAACCGATACCACCGAACCTGTCAGGTCTGAACGCTTCATCTGTCCGTAACCTACCACTACGACTTCGTCCAGCATTTCAGCATCTTCTTTCAGGGTAACGTTGATTTGTGTCTTCCCGGCTACAGGAATTTCTTGAGTCTTGTAGCCCACAAATGAAATTACGATGGTACTGTTGGATGGAACATTCAGCGTGAAGTTACCGTCAATGTCGGTAATAATACCGTTACTGGTGCCTTTCTGCACTACGCTCGCACCGATAACTGATTCTCCTGTGGCGTCCTTCACCACACCTTTCACAGTGATGTTCTGTGAAAATGCCCATAGAGGTATCAGGCATAATAAGAATAGAAGCCCCAAAGGCTTAAAACAATAATTTGTGCATTTCATAATGAAATTAATTTAGTTGGATAACAATAATATTCTCTTTCTTTATTAAAGATGTGAAGACGTGCATTTCATTTTTAAGTTTCCATATTTGTATTCAATTAGATTAAGTGATTAAACATTCCTTTTCGTTTGTGACAAAGATATTCTATAATATGAAGAAGCAGGCATTTTATTGTAGCCTGTGTTACATTTAAATGTAACATGACTTTTCCATGTGTTACAAAATCATTTGCTGGTGTTACGTTCGGGCTTAATTGACACCCGAAAGATACATATTCAAGTGATAAATCCCATATTTTCTTGTTTTTTTCTTTCTGATGGTACTTATGAGTAAAAAATGCAAATCAGGAGTTGAATTATGTTCGTTTTTGCTGGGTTATGAACACAATCCAACTCCTGATCCGCATAAATAATATTAAG
>ERZ834769.9-NODE-9-length-192001-cov-20.117137_pt1 | contig 192001 bp, 161 predicted proteins | sample MGYA00519690_ERZ834769 | MGnify/ENA primary metagenome ERZ834769 (study PRJEB31850, sample SAMEA3708760) | human gut metagenome | biome: human gut; feature: human-associated habitat; material: faeces | place: China | collected 2014 ... | reverse complement strand
AGTCGCAGCAACGGATGGGGATACGCCAAGAGAAAGCAAAAGCTGAAAGAATACATAAGAGGGTGGGTCGGCTATTATCATCTTGCTAATATGAAACGTCTCTTACTTGATACTGATGAATGGTTAAGACGTCGAATACGCATGTGTATATGGAAAGCTTGGAAGAAAGTCAAGACAAAAGTGGCAAACCTCATCAGATGTGGCATTAATAAATACCAAGCATACGAATGGGGTAATACTCGCAAGGGCTATTGGCGAATAGCTGACAGCCCTGTTCTAAAAAGGGCGATAGATAACAATAAACTACGCTCCGCAGGGTATGCTACTTTAATGGAGGCATATCTCGAATGGTATCCAAAATAGGAACCGCCGTATGCGGAACCGCACGTACGGTGGTGTGAGAGGTCGGAAAACGAAAGTAGGAAGAAAACTGCTTCGTTTTCCTCCTACTCGATTTTTATCAGTCTGTTAGTGTGTCTGTATCCACCAATTTGTCTGTCGCTTCGATTCGGCTATTTCCTGGCGCGTAGACGGGTCTGAAATGGTGATGCCGGAGAAGTGGTCTACTTTGGTCTTCTTGTTCGTAGAGCCGGAGTATATGTACTCTGTAGCCGCTTTGTACGGCACAAGACGTAGCAGCACGTTGTGGAACTGCTCGTAGGCGTCGTTATCGTTTGTGCAAAGCTGGCGCACATAGTCGTCGAAGTCGAAGAATATGGTAGGCTTGTATGTCTCGCCGTCGAGGTCCTGCACGTTGTCGAGAAGGCTAAGGTCGAACGTGTGCGTTGCGTTGATGCTCTTCATCATGGAAGCCATCTCGTCAACGTATCTGCAATCAATTACGCCGATTGTGCCGTAAGGTGTGCCGCTGTTCGAATAGAACTCGTAAAAGCCATTGCATAAAGCCTTGTAGTCGGGCTGTGCGCTCATCAGATGCTGGTATATGTTCTGGTAAGGCATGCCGTAAGCCATTACTTCGCTTGTAGACGCAATGATGTAGTCGGTTACGTCCTTCAAGTCGTAAGCCACCTCCATGCTCGACATGTAGCAGTCGTCGAACATGATGAACTGCATCTTCATTCCTGCAGCCTTGATGCTCGTTGCGAAGTCGACGATATCTATTCTGTATTCCTCAGATAGTCCGCCGAAGTAGCGCGACTTCTTCGGGTTGAACACTGTAGAGCTTGGTATCCATCCCATGCCGTGGCTGCCCACTATCATGGCGTAGCGGTGCGCCGGCGCATACTCCTTCACCTTGTTCAGCAGTTCCGCTCTGCCGTTCGTAGTAAGATAAGTAGGCGAGGAATATTTCTCAAGCGTATCCTGCGTGCAAACGCCCTTCTTGTATCTGATGTCTATAAGCGCGCTATGCTGCTTGTCCTTGGCTACGAACAGAAGCAGGCGTGTGTTGCCCAAGCCCTTGTTACGTACAATGGCCTTCTTCATGTCCTCAATATTTCCGAGCAGAAAGCTGTATAGGTTGTTGCTGTAGGGCATGAAGACGAAGATGGTTTTCTCTGCCGTTTGCGGTTCTGGCGGCATGATTGGGTCTTCCTCCTGGCACGCGCTGAAACAGAGCATCAGAAGCGAAATAAATGTGAGTTTTAGGAGTTTATACATATTATATATATTAGTAGTAGATTTATATGTATATCTGTATTAAAAGGACAGGAGGCTATGGTCTCCATGCCGTAGCCTGCGCTGTTGTGGCGACTTTCGGTCGCCACAACAGACTATAGTGTGGAAATCATAGCCTCCTGCGGTTTTTGTATTGTAAGCGTTTTTGATGACTAAGCGTTTACTTGTTCTTCAATGCTGCGATAGATTCCTTCAGAGCAGCGATCTTCTCCTCAGAGTCGCTCTGCTTCTTGCGCTCGAGTGCCACAACAGCCTCCGGAGCGTGAGCCACGAACTTCTCGTTAGAGAGCTTCTTCTTGATGCCTGCGAGGAATCCTTCGAGGTGCTTCAGCTGAGCTTCCTGCTTCTCTATCTCGGCAGCAACGTCAATCATATCGCCAAGTGGTACTGCGAACTCGTCTGTGCCCACCATGAAGGCAGCAGCCGTTGTATCTTTCTCCGACACTACGTTGATAGCCGAGAGATTAGCCATCTTCTTTATTACTGAAGCGTAAGCCTCATAGTTGTTCTGCTGCAGTGCCTGCAGTTCGAGTGCATCCTTGTTAGGGATGTTCTTCTGGTTGCGCACGGTGCGCACGCCAGCCACGATGAGCTTCACGTTTTCAATAGCTGCTACTATGGCGTCGTCGTCGGCAGTAGGAGCATCGAGCTTCAACTCAGCGCGCATGATCGATTCGCTCTCCTTGCGGTCGTAGATGTGCTGCCAAAGTTCTTCTGTGATGAACGGCATGAACGGATGGAGCATCTTCAGCAGAGTCTCGAAGAAAGCGAGTGTCTGCTCGTAGCTTGTGCGGTCGATAGGCTGGCCGTATGCCGGCTTCACCATCTCGAGATACCAGCTTGAGAACTCGTCCCAGAACAGTTTGTACACAGCCATAAGTGCCTCAGAGATGCGATACTTAGAGAAGAGGTCGTTCACCTCAGCGTTGGTCTGCTTCAACTTAGCCTCGAACCACTTTGCTGCGATATTGTTAGCCTCAGGCTGCTCGGTATCAGCCACCTGCCAGCCCTTTACAAGACGGAATGCGTTCCAAATCTTGTTGTTGAAGTTGCGTCCCTGCTCGCAGAGGCTCTCGTCGAAGAGAATGTCGTTGCCGGCAGGAGCCGAGAGCATCATGCCCATGCGCACGCCGTCGGCACCATACTTCTCAATGAGGGCGATAGGGTCGGGCGAGTTGCCGAGTGACTTTGACATCTTTCTGCCCAGCTTGTCGCGCACGATACCTGTGAAGTATACGTTGCGGAACGGCACGTCCTTCATGTACTCCTCGCCAGCCATAATCATACGGGCTACCCAGAAGAAGATGATGTCCGGACCGGTTACGAGGTCGCTTGTGGGGTAGTAGTATTTAATCTCCTCGTTGCCTGGGTTGTTGATACCGTCGAACAGCGATACAGGCCAGAGCCATGAAGAGAACCAAGTGTCGAGTGCGTCCTCGTCGTGAACGAGCTGGTCGGCTGTGATGTTCTCGTAGCCCTTAATCTTGCGAGCCTCTTCGAGCGCCTCCTCTGCGGTGAGTGCTACTACGTACTTCTCCTCTTCGCCTTCGGCTGTGGGCAGGAAGTAAGCCGGGATGCGGTGACCCCACCAGAGCTGGCGCGAGATACACCAATCCTGAATGTTCTCCAGCCAGTTGCGGTATGTTGTTACGTACTTTGTCGGGTGGAACTTGATCTTGCCCTCGAGCACCGGCGGCAGAGCGATGTCTGCGAAGTGCTTCATCGAGAGGAACCACTGCTTGCAGAGGCGCGGCTCTACGGCTGTGTCCTGGTTGCGCTCCGAGTAGCCCACCTTGTTGTCGTAGTCTTCAATCTTCTCTACCAGTCCGGCAGCCTTCAGATCCTCTACAATCTGCTTGCGCACGTCCATGCGGTCCATGCCTACGTACATGCCTGCAGCTTCAGAGATGGTGCCGTCGGGGTTGAAGATGTCGATAGTCTCGAGGTTGTGAGTCTTGCCGAGTGCGTAGTCGTTCACGTCGTGAGCAGGAGTAACCTTCAGACAGCCCGTACCGAACTCGATATCTACGTAGCGGTCCTCGATAACCGGGATAACGCGGTTCACCAACGGTACAATCACCTTGTGTCCGCGCAGCCACTGGTTCTTCGGGTCCTTCGGGTTAATACACATTGCTGTGTCGCCCATGATTGTCTCTGGGCGTGTAGTAGCCACAACAGCGTAGTAGCGTCCGTCGGCATCCTGATGCAGCACCTCGCCCTCGCAGCCAGTCGGCACAACCGGGTTCACGTCTGCGTCAGCTACATAGTAGCGAAGGTTGAACAGATGGCTCTTCTCGTCGCGGTAGATAACCTCTTCGGTAGAAAGCACGGTCTGTGCCTTCGGGTCCCAGTTCACCATGCGCAGACCGCGGTAGATAAGTCCCTTTTTGTAGAGGTCCACGAACACCTTCAGCACGCTCTCAGAGCGCTTCTCATCCATAGTGAACGCTGTGCGGTCCCAATCGCAAGACGCACCGAGACGGCGCAGCTGTTTGAGGATGATGCCACCATGTTCGTTCGTCCAGTTCCAAGCGTGCTCAAGGAACTGTTCGCGAGTGAGGTCGCGCTTCTTGATGCCCTGCTCTGCAAGACGATTTACTACCTTAGCCTCCGTAGCAATCGAAGCGTGGTCGGTGCCAGGTACCCAACAAGCATTCTTTCCCTCCATACGTGCGCGGCGCACGAGGATGTCCTGAATCGTATTGTTGAGCATGTGGCCCATGTGCAACACGCCAGTCACGTTTGGCGGCGGTATAACGATAGTGTAGGGGTCACGTCCGTCGGGCTTGCTACTGAAGAGTTTGTTGTCAAGCCAGTACTGATACCATTTCGATTCCACTGCTTGTGGATCGTATTTGCTTGCTAATTCCATACTGATTGTATCTGTTTTGTTTATATTCTATATTTCTTAACTTGCAAAATTAGTAAAAATACGTGGGATAATCGCCGTTTTAGTTCAATAATTATATAATAATGTGTTAAGTGTATGCTATAATTTTGGCTTGTGTTGGAATATATAGCAAATGGTGGATATGTATAACAAAAAAGAGGATGTTACATGAAGTAATATCCTCTTTTTGTGACTCCGGCAGGATTCAAACCTGCAACCTTCTGATCCGTAGTCAGATGCTCTATTCAGTTGAGCTACGGAGCCATTGTTTAAAGCTTTAAGTGTTGTTCCTTAAAAGCGAGTGCAAAGGTAGTGGTTTCTGATGAAACTGCCAAATGTTTTTGTGACTTTTTTGAAGAAAATGTTGAAAAAGTTGATTTCTTTACTTTAAATTCTCTTCTGTAGGCGAATTATATAATAAATTCGTATCTTTACACACCATTTGATGGTAACGTAGCTATTCGTATGAATAGTGTTACATACATGCTATTAACGTAAATCAGTATAATAAGAATGTATAATCTATATAAATAATAAAGTATGATAAGTTTTCTTTTATCTATTGTGGTGAGTATTGCGTCATTTGGCGCAGTGGGCAACAATGAGTCGGTGAACAATGCTGAGGCGATAAACCGCGCCATAGAGCATTGCGCCGAGCAGGGTGGTGGACGCGTGGTTGTACCATGTGGTGAATTTTACACGGGGTCGATATATCTGAAGTCGGGTGTTATGCTCTTTCTTGAGCAGGGTGCTGTGCTGAAGGGTGTGCAGGACATAGATGCTTATGCTTCCTTGAAGACCACGCTTGACCTCTCGCGCTACGAGAGTGGGCAAGGTACGGTGAATTATAACTCTGCCACCGACCCACAGTGGTCTAAGGCGATGGTGTTTGCTGTCGGTGTGAGTAATGCTGGCATTGAGGGTAAGGGATGCATTGACGGAGCTGATGTGCGCAATCCGCTTGGTGAGGAACACATGCGCGGTCCGCATACCGTGCTGATGGCTGGTTGCAAGCATATGAAGTTTGAAGGTTTCAGTGTGAAGCGCTCCGCCAACTATGCTTTTCTGGGCTACCAGATAGAAAAGTCGCAGTTTCATAATCTATATATAGAAGGCGGATGGGACGGCATACACATCCGTGGGGCGAAGTGTGTGGAAATTGCGCACTGCGAGATGCACACTGGCGACGATGCTATTGCGGGCGGATACTGGGAACGCATGAGCATTAACCATAACGTACTAAACTCTTCGTGCAACGGCATACGTATGATTATGCCATCGGTAGGCTTGGACATTACCGATAACGAAATATATGGTCCTGGAAAGTTTGAACACATCACATCGCACCGCACACGTTCTGAGGCAGCTGTAAATCTTGAGCCTGGCGGATGGGGTAAGGCTCCGGGACGCATGGATAAAATTTGTATTCTGCGCAACAAGGTGAGCTATGTTCTAACACCGCTCTGCGTTACGCTTAGTGATGACAATACGATGGGACGTTTATTGGTGGAAGACCTTGAGGCTCGTGGCATAACACGTATGGCATTATCGGTGAAGAGTTGGGGTAATGCGCCTACCGATTGTGTGGTGATGCGCCGTTGCGATATGGAGTTTGATGGCATCGATGATCCTGCATTGCCGGCATGGTTCGAGAACCGTCCTACTGACCAGTGGCCCGTCTTCCCGGTTTGGGGCATGTATTTCCGCAATGTTAAGAAGGTGGATGTGCAGGATGTGAAGCTTTCTGTAAAAGGAAAGGAGTATCGTAAGGCGTGGATGGTGGACAATGTGAAGAAGCATAACCTGAATGTGGTTGATGTTCGTTAAAAAAAATTGATGGCAGCCAATAAACTGCCATCAACCAACACAAAAACTAAACTAGACTTAACTAAGTTAATTCAAGACTTTCACAAGCCCTCAATTACTGGTTGCAAATATAATGAATATTTCTGTTATATGCACAATATTGTTGCTAAAAATATCTTAACAAGAATAAAAAACTTTATAAAACTTATGTTTTCTATGAATTTGTTGCTTTGTTGAGCATAATATAATCCAAGATTACCATTGAAGCCATGGCTTCTACGATAGGTACTGCACGTGGTAGCACGCATGGATCGTGGCGTCCTTTGGCGCATAGAGTAGCAGGATTGCCTGCATTATCTACAGTTGTCTGCTCTTGAAGAATGGTTGCAGTTGGTTTAAACGCTGTGCGGAAGTAGATATCTTCACCGTTGCTTATGCCTCCTTGTATGCCCCCACTATGATTTGTAACGGTGCGTATGCTTCTATCTTCTGTTATGAATGCGTCGTTCAGTTCGCTGCCGCGTGCAGTAGCGCAGTTGAAACCTTCGCCATATTCGAATCCTTTTGCAGCGTTGATGCTGAGCATTGCAGCACCGAGCATTGCGTGAAGCTTGCCAAATTCGGGCTCGCCGATACCCTTCGGGCAGCCTTTCACTACGCACGTCACCACACCACCGATGGTGTCGCCCACGGCTTTCATCTCGCCGATGAGTTGCTCCATGCGTTTTGCTGCGATGGGGTCGGGGCAACGTACGGGGTTGTGCTCTATCTCTGCGAAATCGTACTTAGTGTAGTCGCGGTCGAGGATGATATTACCGACCTGTGATGTGTAGGCAGTGATGCTTACGCCCATTTGTCGTAATGCGAGTTTTGCGAGTGCTCCTCCCACACAACGACTTATGGTGATGCGTGCCGACGAGCGTCCGCCACCACGATGGTCGCGTATGCCGTATTTGCAGGTGTACGTAAAGTCGGCGTGTGAAGGCCGGAAGAGACTACGCAAGTCGTCGTAGTCGGCAGAATGTTGGTTTGTGTTGCGCACAATAAATCCTATGGGGCAGCCCGTTGACTTCCCTTCGAACACCCCACTGAGCAGTTCCACCTGGTCTTGCTCGTTGCGTTGTGTCGTTATATGGCTTTGACCAGGGCGGCGGCGATGGAGCTCACTTTGTATGAATTCCATGTCGATCAGAATGCCTGCCGGCATTCCGTCGACCACGCCACCGATAGCTTCGCCATGACTCTCACCGAATGTGGTGAGAGTGAATAGTGTTCCGAATGTATTGTGCATATTTGCTTTTTAGTTTGTTCTTCAATCTGCATTAATCTGCAGGAACGTTTTAGTGGTGGTGTCCGCAGCAACCTCCCTTATGCTCGTGATGTCCGCAGCATCCGTCTTCGTGGTCGTGATGTCCGCATCCACCCTCATGGTGTCCGCATCCACCCTCGCAACCACCGCAGTCGCCTCCGCAACCGCCACCGTTCATGTGGCTGAGCATAGTTTTAATCTCATCCTTTGTAGCCTCGCGGTTTTCGATGATATAGCCTTTGAAGTTAAGTTTCTTGCCTGCGAGCGGGTGGTTGAGGTCTACCTTAACAGCAGCATCACCTATTTTGAGAACAGTGCCGATGAAGAAGTTGCCGTCCTCGTTCTTCAGAGGGATCTGTGCTCCCTTGAATATATTCTTGCTGTCGAATTGTCCGTCGACAATGAACATCTCCTTGTTGAGTTCGATGACGCGTGAGGGCTCATACTCACCGAATGCCTTCTCCTTGTCGAGTTCAAAATCGAATTTATCACCACGATTCAAGTTTTCAAGACGCTCCTCAAGAGCATCTAAAGCTGCATCGAAGCCAGTGATGAATACGAAAGGCTGTTCCTTTGTGGTTTCCTCTACGAGTGTGCGCTCTCCGTTCTCGCTGATTGTGAAGAGCTGATACTGTGCTGCGATGAGCTTGTTTGTCTTATTTTCCATTATTTTGTTTGTTATATTTGTTTCGTAATATGTGTGATGTAAGTGCAAAGTTAGTGCAAATTAAGCGCATTGCAAAATAAAGTCTGCTTTTTGTTGCAATGGAGTCTGTGGCGTTATTCGTTGTAGATAGCCACTTTGATAACACCATCCTCCCTGTTTTCGAACAGTTGATAAGCCTCTTCTATTCTGCTGAGTGGAAAGCGATGTGTTATGAGTGGTGTGGTGTCAATCTTTCCTTGTTCTATGAGTTGCAGCACCTCCTCACAGTCGCAGCCGTCTACACCGCCAGTCTTGAACGTGAGGTTCTTGCCGTACATGTCGGGCAGGGGCAAAGTCTGTGCCTCGTCGTATAGGGCTACGATTGTTACGATAGCATTGGGACGTGCACACTGCCAAGCCAGCTGGAACGTGTCCTTGCCTCCGGCTACCTCCAACACTCTGTCGGCACCGCCGTGGTCGCTGTTGGCTTTTACGAAGTTGTCGCACTCCTTTGGTGTTGTAATCAGAACATCTGGGTAGTGTGCTCTAATGAAGTTGCGACGTTCTTCCGACTGTTCGCAGACGATGATGCGCTTCGGTTGTTTGAGCATTACACTGAGCAGTGTGCAGATGCCCGTAGGACCTGCTCCGATGATGAGCACAGTATCCTCTTCGGTTATCTCGCTGATGCGTGCAGCCCAATAACCAGTAGCAAGCACGTCGCCCACGAACAGGGCCTGCTCGTCTGTAACGCTGTCGGGTATGCGGTTCAGTCCTTGCTCTGCCAATGGTACACGTACATACTCGGTTTGTCCGCCGTCAATGCGACAACCTAAAGCCCATCCTCCGTGTGGCGAAGTGCAGTTGTTCACGTATCCGTGTTTACAGTAGAAGCACTCGCCGCAGAATGTTTCGACGTTTACCGTCACGCGATCGCCAACTTTGAAGCCTTTCACGTCGGTTCCGAGTTGCTCTACAACGCCCACCATCTCGTGGCCTACGGTGATGCCAGGCACTGCTCTTGGTACGCTTCCGTGCTTGATGTGCAAGTCGCTTGAGCAGATGCTTCCTAATGTGACGTGTACGATGGCATCTGTAGGTTCGATAATTGCAGGCTTTTGTTTGTCAACTAAGGCAAACTCACCTTTCTTTATATATGTATATGCTTTCATTATGTTTGTATGTTATACGTGCAAAGGTACAAATAATATAATAAAGGTAGATGCTTTTTTCACTATATGCAATAAAAAACGCAGAAATCTCTTTAGTGTTTCGCCGTTTTTGTGTAATTTTACCAAAAATAAAAAACAAAAGCTTATGATTGATTATCTTGCACAAAATCTTTGGACTCTTTGGGCAGTACTTGCAATGGTGTGTCTTGTCTTGGAATTGTCATCAGGCGATTTCTATATCACCTGTTTTGGTATTGGTGCGGTGTGTGCGCTTGTCGCCTCCTTGTTCGCTCTGCCGTTTTGGGCACAGGTGGTAATATTTGCCGTATTCTCCGTGTTGTCTATATATTGCATCCGGCCACATCTTGTACATATGCTTGATGCCAAGGGCGGTCAGCGCAAGAGCAATGCCGATGCCATCATCGGTAGAGTGGGCAAGGTGACGGAAACCATTAAGGCTGGCGATTACGGTCGTATGAAGCTCGACGGTGACGACTGGAAGGCTGAGTCTGACGAGACGGAGGATCTGCCGGTGGGTACGAAGGTGCGCATCATTGGTAGAGAGAGCATCATTGTGAAAGTTGAAAAAGCGTAAGCTGAGTATTTAAATGTTAGCAATAAACAACTAAATATAAACGACTAAATATTAACAACTAAAAATCAAACACTATGGAGTTTATGACAATCTTTCTTATTGCACTTGTAGTGCTTGCTGTTGTCTTTGTAAAGATGGCAGTCGTCATCATCCCTCAAAGCGAGACAAAAATCATCGAACGTCTTGGTAAGTATTATGCAACGCTTAGTCCGGGCGTAAACATTATCATACCTTTCATTGACCGTGCAAAGACCATCGTTGTCAGTGTGCGTGGACGCTATGGCTATTCAACCACTATCGACCTTCGCGAGCAGGTGTACGACTTTGATAAGCAGAACGTAATCACGAAGGACAACATCCAGATGCAGATTAATGCGCTGCTTTATTTTCAGATAGTTGATCCGTTCAAGGCTGTCTACGAAATTGACAACCTTCCGAACGCTATTGAGAAGCTCACACAGACAACGCTGCGTAACATCATCGGCGAGTTGGAGCTCGACCAGACCCTTACCTCTCGCGATACCATCAATACTAAGCTTCGCGCCGTTCTCGATGATGCTACCGACAAGTGGGGTATCAAGGTGAACCGCGTAGAGTTGCAGGATATCATTCCGCCGTCAAGCGTGCTTCAGGCAATGGAGAAGCAGATGCAGGCAGAGCGCAACAAGCGTGCGGCAATCCTTACATCAGAAGGCGAGAAGCAGTCGCAGATCCTGCAGTCGGAGGGCGAGAAGGCTTCTACCATCAATCGTGCTGAGGCTGCCAAGCAACAGGAAATCTTGCGTGCAGAAGGCGAGGCGCAGGCCCGCATCCGCAAGGCAGAGGCTGAAGCAATCGCTATAGAGAAGATTACGGAGGCTGTGGGCAAGGTATGATTATGCCATCGGTAGGCTTGGACATTACCGATAACGAAATATATGGTCCTGGAAAGTTTGAACACATCACATCGCACCGCACACGTTCTGAGGCAGCTGTAAATCTTGAGCCTGGCGGATGGGGTAAGGCTCCGGGACGCATGGATAAAATTTGTATTCTGCGCAACAAGGTGAGCTATGTTCTAACACCGCTCTGCGTTACGCTTAGTGATGACAATACGATGGGACGTTTATTGGTGGAAGACCTTGAGGCTCGTGGCATAACACGTATGGCATTATCGGTGAAGAGTTGGGGTAATGCGCCTACCGATTGTGTGGTGATGCGCCGTTGCGATATGGAGTTTGATGGCATCGATGATCCTGCATTGCCGGCATGGTTCGAGAACCGTCCTACTGACCAGTGGCCCGTCTTCCCGGTTTGGGGCATGTATTTCCGCAATGTTAAGAAGGTGGATGTGCAGGATGTGAAGCTTTCTGTAAAAGGAAAGGAGTATCGTAAGGCGTGGATGGTGGACAATGTGAAGAAGCATAACCTGAATGTGGTTGATGTTCGTTAAAAAAAATTGATGGCAGCCAATAAACTGCCATCAACCAACACAAAAACTAAACTAGACTTAACTAAGTTAATTCAAGACTTTCACAAGCCCTCAATTACTGGTTGCAAATATAATGAATATTTCTGTTATATGCACAATATTGTTGCTAAAAATATCTTAACAAGAATAAAAAACTTTATAAAACTTATGTTTTCTATGAATTTGTTGCTTTGTTGAGCATAATATAATCCAAGATTACCATTGAAGCCATGGCTTCTACGATAGGTACTGCACGTGGTAGCACGCATGGATCGTGGCGTCCTTTGGCGCATAGAGTAGCAGGATTGCCTGCATTATCTACAGTTGTCTGCTCTTGAAGAATGGTTGCAGTTGGTTTAAACGCTGTGCGGAAGTAGATATCTTCACCGTTGCTTATGCCTCCTTGTATGCCCCCACTATGATTTGTAACGGTGCGTATGCTTCTATCTTCTGTTATGAATGCGTCGTTCAGTTCGCTGCCGCGTGCAGTAGCGCAGTTGAAACCTTCGCCATATTCGAATCCTTTTGCAGCGTTGATGCTGAGCATTGCAGCACCGAGCATTGCGTGAAGCTTGCCAAATTCGGGCTCGCCGATACCCTTCGGGCAGCCTTTCACTACGCACGTCACCACACCACCGATGGTGTCGCCCACGGCTTTCATCTCGCCGATGAGTTGCTCCATGCGTTTTGCTGCGATGGGGTCGGGGCAACGTACGGGGTTGTGCTCTATCTCTGCGAAATCGTACTTAGTGTAGTCGCGGTCGAGGATGATATTACCGACCTGTGATGTGTAGGCAGTGATGCTTACGCCCATTTGTCGTAATGCGAGTTTTGCGAGTGCTCCTCCCACACAACGACTTATGGTGATGCGTGCCGACGAGCGTCCGCCACCACGATGGTCGCGTATGCCGTATTTGCAGGTGTACGTAAAGTCGGCGTGTGAAGGCCGGAAGAGACTACGCAAGTCGTCGTAGTCGGCAGAATGTTGGTTTGTGTTGCGCACAATAAATCCTATGGGGCAGCCCGTTGACTTCCCTTCGAACACCCCACTGAGCAGTTCCACCTGGTCTTGCTCGTTGCGTTGTGTCGTTATATGGCTTTGACCAGGGCGGCGGCGATGGAGCTCACTTTGTATGAATTCCATGTCGATCAGAATGCCTGCCGGCATTCCGTCGACCACGCCACCGATAGCTTCGCCATGACTCTCACCGAATGTGGTGAGAGTGAATAGTGTTCCGAATGTATTGTGCATATTTGCTTTTTAGTTTGTTCTTCAATCTGCATTAATCTGCAGGAACGTTTTAGTGGTGGTGTCCGCAGCAACCTCCCTTATGCTCGTGATGTCCGCAGCATCCGTCTTCGTGGTCGTGATGTCCGCATCCACCCTCATGGTGTCCGCATCCACCCTCGCAACCACCGCAGTCGCCTCCGCAACCGCCACCGTTCATGTGGCTGAGCATAGTTTTAATCTCATCCTTTGTAGCCTCGCGGTTTTCGATGATATAGCCTTTGAAGTTAAGTTTCTTGCCTGCGAGCGGGTGGTTGAGGTCTACCTTAACAGCAGCATCACCTATTTTGAGAACAGTGCCGATGAAGAAGTTGCCGTCCTCGTTCTTCAGAGGGATCTGTGCTCCCTTGAATATATTCTTGCTGTCGAATTGTCCGTCGACAATGAACATCTCCTTGTTGAGTTCGATGACGCGTGAGGGCTCATACTCACCGAATGCCTTCTCCTTGTCGAGTTCAAAATCGAATTTATCACCACGATTCAAGTTTTCAAGACGCTCCTCAAGAGCATCTAAAGCTGCATCGAAGCCAGTGATGAATACGAAAGGCTGTTCCTTTGTGGTTTCCTCTACGAGTGTGCGCTCTCCGTTCTCGCTGATTGTGAAGAGCTGATACTGTGCTGCGATGAGCTTGTTTGTCTTATTTTCCATTATTTTGTTTGTTATATTTGTTTCGTAATATGTGTGATGTAAGTGCAAAGTTAGTGCAAATTAAGCGCATTGCAAAATAAAGTCTGCTTTTTGTTGCAATGGAGTCTGTGGCGTTATTCGTTGTAGATAGCCACTTTGATAACACCATCCTCCCTGTTTTCGAACAGTTGATAAGCCTCTTCTATTCTGCTGAGTGGAAAGCGATGTGTTATGAGTGGTGTGGTGTCAATCTTTCCTTGTTCTATGAGTTGCAGCACCTCCTCACAGTCGCAGCCGTCTACACCGCCAGTCTTGAACGTGAGGTTCTTGCCGTACATGTCGGGCAGGGGCAAAGTCTGTGCCTCGTCGTATAGGGCTACGATTGTTACGATAGCATTGGGACGTGCACACTGCCAAGCCAGCTGGAACGTGTCCTTGCCTCCGGCTACCTCCAACACTCTGTCGGCACCGCCGTGGTCGCTGTTGGCTTTTACGAAGTTGTCGCACTCCTTTGGTGTTGTAATCAGAACATCTGGGTAGTGTGCTCTAATGAAGTTGCGACGTTCTTCCGACTGTTCGCAGACGATGATGCGCTTCGGTTGTTTGAGCATTACACTGAGCAGTGTGCAGATGCCCGTAGGACCTGCTCCGATGATGAGCACAGTATCCTCTTCGGTTATCTCGCTGATGCGTGCAGCCCAATAACCAGTAGCAAGCACGTCGCCCACGAACAGGGCCTGCTCGTCTGTAACGCTGTCGGGTATGCGGTTCAGTCCTTGCTCTGCCAATGGTACACGTACATACTCGGTTTGTCCGCCGTCAATGCGACAACCTAAAGCCCATCCTCCGTGTGGCGAAGTGCAGTTGTTCACGTATCCGTGTTTACAGTAGAAGCACTCGCCGCAGAATGTTTCGACGTTTACCGTCACGCGATCGCCAACTTTGAAGCCTTTCACGTCGGTTCCGAGTTGCTCTACAACGCCCACCATCTCGTGGCCTACGGTGATGCCAGGCACTGCTCTTGGTACGCTTCCGTGCTTGATGTGCAAGTCGCTTGAGCAGATGCTTCCTAATGTGACGTGTACGATGGCATCTGTAGGTTCGATAATTGCAGGCTTTTGTTTGTCAACTAAGGCAAACTCACCTTTCTTTATATATGTATATGCTTTCATTATGTTTGTATGTTATACGTGCAAAGGTACAAATAATATAATAAAGGTAGATGCTTTTTTCACTATATGCAATAAAAAACGCAGAAATCTCTTTAGTGTTTCGCCGTTTTTGTGTAATTTTACCAAAAATAAAAAACAAAAGCTTATGATTGATTATCTTGCACAAAATCTTTGGACTCTTTGGGCAGTACTTGCAATGGTGTGTCTTGTCTTGGAATTGTCATCAGGCGATTTCTATATCACCTGTTTTGGTATTGGTGCGGTGTGTGCGCTTGTCGCCTCCTTGTTCGCTCTGCCGTTTTGGGCACAGGTGGTAATATTTGCCGTATTCTCCGTGTTGTCTATATATTGCATCCGGCCACATCTTGTACATATGCTTGATGCCAAGGGCGGTCAGCGCAAGAGCAATGCCGATGCCATCATCGGTAGAGTGGGCAAGGTGACGGAAACCATTAAGGCTGGCGATTACGGTCGTATGAAGCTCGACGGTGACGACTGGAAGGCTGAGTCTGACGAGACGGAGGATCTGCCGGTGGGTACGAAGGTGCGCATCATTGGTAGAGAGAGCATCATTGTGAAAGTTGAAAAAGCGTAAGCTGAGTATTTAAATGTTAGCAATAAACAACTAAATATAAACGACTAAATATTAACAACTAAAAATCAAACACTATGGAGTTTATGACAATCTTTCTTATTGCACTTGTAGTGCTTGCTGTTGTCTTTGTAAAGATGGCAGTCGTCATCATCCCTCAAAGCGAGACAAAAATCATCGAACGTCTTGGTAAGTATTATGCAACGCTTAGTCCGGGCGTAAACATTATCATACCTTTCATTGACCGTGCAAAGACCATCGTTGTCAGTGTGCGTGGACGCTATGGCTATTCAACCACTATCGACCTTCGCGAGCAGGTGTACGACTTTGATAAGCAGAACGTAATCACGAAGGACAACATCCAGATGCAGATTAATGCGCTGCTTTATTTTCAGATAGTTGATCCGTTCAAGGCTGTCTACGAAATTGACAACCTTCCGAACGCTATTGAGAAGCTCACACAGACAACGCTGCGTAACATCATCGGCGAGTTGGAGCTCGACCAGACCCTTACCTCTCGCGATACCATCAATACTAAGCTTCGCGCCGTTCTCGATGATGCTACCGACAAGTGGGGTATCAAGGTGAACCGCGTAGAGTTGCAGGATATCATTCCGCCGTCAAGCGTGCTTCAGGCAATGGAGAAGCAGATGCAGGCAGAGCGCAACAAGCGTGCGGCAATCCTTACATCAGAAGGCGAGAAGCAGTCGCAGATCCTGCAGTCGGAGGGCGAGAAGGCTTCTACCATCAATCGTGCTGAGGCTGCCAAGCAACAGGAAATCTTGCGTGCAGAAGGCGAGGCGCAGGCCCGCATCCGCAAGGCAGAGGCTGAAGCAATCGCTATAGAGAAGATTACGGAGGCTGTGGGCAAGAGCACCAACCCTGCCAACTATCTGCTCGCTCAGAAGTACATCCAGATGATGGAGGAACTTGCCCAGGGCGACAAGACAAAGACCGTATTCCTGCCGTTTGAGGCTACGAACATGTTGGGCAGCCTTGGTGGAATAAAGGAATTGTTTAAGGAAACTGGAGATAAGTAAAAGAATTTAAGAAAACATAAATGAACATGAACATTTGTATCTTTGTTGGCGCACGTCCCAACTTCATAAAGATAGCCCCAATCGTTCGCGCCGTTGTCAAAGCTAAGGCTGAGGGCAAAAGCGTAAGTCACAGTCTCGTGTATGCTGGTCGTGAGGACGACCCTACACTCGAACCATCGCTCTTCGACGACCTCCAGATTGGTCGTCCTGACGTATGCTTAGGCGTGGAGTGTAAGAACCTCAACGAACTGACAGGTCAGGTGATGTCTGCCTTTGAGTGCTATCTTCAGGAGCATAAGACGGATGTGGTGATTGTGGTTGACGACCTCGCGTCTACAATGGCTGCAGCCATCGTTGCGAAGAAGCAGGGCATTCGTCTGGCGCATCTTGTGGCAGGCACACGCTCTTTCGACATCTCTATGCCGAAGGAGATAAATCGTCTCGTTATCGACGGACTTTCCGACTTGCTCTTCACGGCAGGCATCGGCGGCAACAGTGCTGCAACACGCGAGGGTGCCGAGTCGTCAAAGATATATATGGTTGGCAATATCCTCATGGACACGCTGCGCTTCAACCATCAGCGTTTCGCTCGTCCTGCAGTGATGGACAGTCTTGGTCTGACCGAGAAGAGATACATAGTGTTCACACTCAACCGCAAGGCTATCATCGGCAACGATGACGAACTGCGTGCGCTACTTGTGAGCATGATGTCGCACACGGGCGACATCCCCGTTGTTGCTCCGCTGCGCCAATTGGCTGCTGATGCCGTGCAGTGCATCGTCAACGAGAACCCGCTGCTCTTCGAGAACCTGCACATCGTTGAGCCACTCGACTATCTCCACTTCGGCTACCTCACAGCCAATGCGCTTGGTGTAGTAACCGACTCCGGCAATGTGGCTGAAGAGGCTACGTTCAACACCGTGCCTTGCATCACGCTCAATAGCTACACCGAGCACATTGAGACCGTAAAGGTTGGTTCTAATGTGCTTGTAGGTGAAGACCCAGTGCTGCTTGGTGAGGAGATGGCACGCATGGTGGACGGCAAATGGAAACATTGTGGCATACCTGAGCGTTGGGATGGCCGCTCGGCAGAGCGTATCGTGCAGACACTTTTGGAGTGCGCAGCAAAGTAAAGACAATCCGCACCGACCGATGCGGACGTCTGCGTCGACCGATACGGACGTCTGCGCCGACCGATGCGGATGTCTGCGCCGACCGATGCGGATGTCTGCGTCGACCGATACGGATGTCTGCGTCGACCGATGCGAGTGGTAGAAACTTAATACATGAGTCTTCTGTGTTTTGAAATAGTATCTTGTATAACCAAATAACCCCTGGATATGAACAGTTACAAATCTATCTGGTGCGCAGCACTCATTGCGCTTAGCATCGTTATCCTTGGTTTTAATATCAAGGGTGGTATTGACAATTTCGCCAACAAAGACCGCAAGGTGTCCGTAAAGGGATTGGCAGAAAAAGAGGTGGATGCCGACAAGGTGACATGGCCTATTGTGTCGAAAGAACTTGGCAACGATTTGCCAGAGCTCTATAAGCGACTGGGTGATACGCAGTCGAAGATAAAGCACTTCCTTACCGCCAATGGTGTGAAGCCTGAGGAGATAAGCGTAAATGCGCCGAGCGTCATCGACCTCAATGCCGACCAGTACAGCAACAATCAGCGTACATACCGCTACAATATCACATCGGTCATCACCGTAACATCGCGCAACGTGAAGCTTGTACGCTCCATCATCGCTCGCCAGGGCGAACTGCTGAAAGAGGGCGTAGCCATCGTCGATGGAGGTTACGAAAACCAAGTGAAGTACGAGTACGTATCGTTCAAGGAGATGAAACCGAAGATGATGGAGGAGGCTATCGCCAATGCGGAAAAGACGGCTGCACAGTTTGCGGAGAACTCAAAGAGCCAACTCAACAAGATTGTCTCAGCCGACCAAGGACAGTTCTCCATTGAAGACCGCGACCAGAGCACACCTTATATCAAGAAGGTTCGCGTTGTGACCACAATTGTTTATTCGTTGAAAGATTAGATTCAGTGCAGACTTTAATCTGCATATTTAATAATGTAAAAGTGTTGGAAAGCAAGGAAAAGGAAATAGGAACCCCATCGCTATGGGGGCGAAAATCGGGGGAGGGGCTTTACCGCTTCCTCACCCAAGCTCCTGTCTATCGTGTTATACTGACGATGGCGGTGCCTACGATAATCTCCATGCTTGTAACCTGCCTTTACAACATCGTCGACACCTACTTCGTCGGACAGATTGACACACAATCTACGGCGGCAGTAGGTGTCGTCTTTTCATTAATGTGCCTCATTCAGGCACTTGGAGCATTCTTCGGACAGGGCAGCGGCAGCTATATGTCGCGCGAGTTGGGTGCCAGACGGCGCGACAATGCTTCCGTCATGGCTGCCACCGGTCTCGTCTATGCTTTGCTTGTAGGCATAGTGGTCTGCGTCGGCGGACTCCTCTTGCTGCGCCCTCTGTCGCTGTGGCTTGGCAGCACTCCCACCATTCTTCCTTACACCGAGCAATACATGGCTATCATCCTGCTTGGTGCTCCTTTTCAGATAGCCGCCTTCACACTCAACAGTCAGTTGCGTATGCAGGGGAATGCGCGCCACGCCATGTGGGGCATCATCGTCGGTGCGCTGCTGAACGTGGTGCTCGACCCCGTGCTTATCTTCGTTTGTTCGCTCGGACTGCGTGGCGCGGCACTTGCTACAGTCGTCGGACAGATTGTAAGCTTCCTTATATTATATATAATGTGTAGTCGTAGCTCAGCTTCTGCGGTGCGTCTGCAGTTGCGTCGTTTCTCGCTGCGACTCCATTTGGTGAAGGAGATAGTGTATGGTGGTTCGCCGTCGTTGTCGCGCCAAGGGTTGGCAAGCATAGCTGTTGTGCTCTTGAACCTCGCAGCAGCCGATTATGGAGATGCAGCAATTGCGGCAATGTCCATAGTCAGTCGTGTCACGATGTTCGTTATGTGCGTCATTGTTGGACTTGGTCAGGGTTTCCAACCGTTCTGTGGCTATTGCTACGGAGCGCAACTCTATAAGCGTATGCACCAAGGCTTTTGGTTCACGGTAGTGACAGGCACGGTCTTTCTTGTCATAGTGTCGGGCGTTGTGTTCTACTTCGCCGAGGCGACTGTACGCCTCTTCCGCGATGACCCCATCGTGATAGCCGTCGGTGTTACTACGCTGCGCTGGCAGTTGGCTGCTTATCCACTCAACGCCTTCATCATGACTGGTAACATGATGCTGCAGACCACTCGCCGTCCGTTCCGCGCCAATGTGCTTGCATCAGCGCGCAAGGGACTGCTCTTCATTCCGTTCATACTCATCCTTCCGCATTTGTTTGGACTGATGGGTATCGCCATGTGCCAGGCTGTGTGCGATGTCGTTACGTTTCTAATAGCAATTCCGATTGTTCGCAGTGCGTTTAAAAGTAAAAAGTAGGAGGTATGGGCATCTTGCCCGTACCACGCACCCCCTACCTTAGAACGGGAAAATGAGTGGCAGCACACCGATCATCACCAGTCCCATTATTATCTGTAACGGCAATCCCACCTTTATGTAATCGATGAAACTATATCCGCCAGCCTGCATCACGAGGGCGTTAGGCGGTGTGGAGAATGGCGATGCGAAGCACATGCTTGCGCCGAGCGTAACGGCAAAGAGCATGGGGTAGGGACTCACGCCTACTGCCACTGCCGAAGTGAGTGCTATGGGCGACATGAGCACCGCCGTGGCGGTGTTGCTGATGAACATTGTGAGACACGATGTGGTGAAGTAGACACCGGCAAGCAGAGCGTACGGACTCGCCTCGCCGAGGTTGTCTGCAAGCAGGCGTGCCACCATGTTCGATGCTCCGGTCTTCTCCAACGCTACCGACATGGGTAGCATTGCCGCAATCAGCACTATACTCTCCCAGTTGATTGTTTTGTAGGCAGCTTCTACGCTACGCAAACATCCGGTGATGACCATAAGCAGTCCGGCTATCATTACCGCCGTTACGGGTGCTACGGGTATGAAGTCGAACACCATCATCGCTATCATCAGCAGCATGATAGCCGCTGCAAGCGGAGCTTTGTAGTCGAGCGTTACGTGAGCTGCCTCCTCCAGAGGCTGACCAATCACCACGATACCATCCGCCTCGTTAGCTATGCGTGCAATATTCTTCCAGCGCCCCTGTATGAGGAGTGTGTCACCCTCGCGCAGTTTCAGGTCTGCAAGGTTCTCCGTGATGTAGTCGCCACCACGTTGTACGCCTAACACATTCACGTTGTACATACGTCTTACGCCCGAGTCTTTTATCGACTTACCGCATAGACGCGCCGAGTGCATCAGCACCACCTCCGCGATGCCGATGTCGTAGATGGTGAGGTTCTGTGATGAAGCAGCGGTCAGCTTCAAATCGGTAGCGAGACGTGTTGCTGTCTCCTTGTTACCGCTGAGATATATAATGTCGCCAGCAGTGAGCAGTGTGTCTGGACCAGCCAGTTTTTGCTCTACATCTTTCATGATGCGCGTGTGCGACTTCTTTATGCGTCTTACCTCGAGCACGGTAAGTCCATAGCGGTGGTGGATATTCAGTTCGGCGAGTGTCTTTCCGGCAGCCAATGAGTCGTTCGCAACGGTGAAGACAGAAAGGTTCTCAGCCAACTGATATTCTTCCATCAGTCTGCTCAGGGTTTTTCTTCTGCTCTTTTTGTCGCTCTCTTTTTTCTCGTTGCCCGAGAGGAAGCGCTTGCTCAGTGGTAGCAGTACTACGATGCCTACGATTATACAGGCGATGCCTACGGGCAGAAAACTGAAGAACTTTAGTGGCTCATAGCCAGCTTCGGTCAGTGCCTCTTGTATCACAAGGTTAGGCGGTGTACCGATAAGCGTGAGCATACCGCCCATGCTGCTTGCAAAGGCGAGAGGCATAAGCAGTCGGCTTGCTTTGATGCCGCCTTTTTGTGCTAAACTCACCACGATGGGCATCATCAGTGCCACTGTGCCCGTGTTGCTCACGAATGCTCCGATGAGAGCCGTTACAATCATCAGTAGGAGGAAGAGTCGCAACTCGTTGCCGTCAGCCAGAGTCATCAGTTTGCCACTTGCTTTCTTAGCCAGTCCGGTCTGCACGATGGCTCCTCCTACGACGAAGAGTCCGACCATCATAATGACTACGGGATTGGCGAAACCGGATAATGCTTCTTGAGGTGTTAGTATTCCGGTGAGGAGTAGTGCGACGAGTGCGCATAGCGCAACGAGATCAGAGCGTACTTTTCCCATGGCAAAGAATACTGCTGCTACGGCAAGGATTGCGATAGTTGTAATCATGCGATTTGTTGTGTTTGTTTTTTAGATGATGAATGAATTTGTTTTCTTAAAAAAGTTTATCCAAAGTTACAAAAAAGTATTGAAATAACCAATAAGTTGTATTATGTATTACGATTTGATTTAAATTATTTTGAAAAAGTAACAAAAAGTTCAAAAAATATTGCATTTTTCAAAAATAAGTACTATCTTCGCAATATGAAAGACGAGGATGTAGTCTCGCGTCCCGTAAGTAGATTGTTAACGACTGTTTAGAGACAGCAGTCAGAATAGGAGGTCTTATGATGAAGAGTGTAAAAAGAGCTTATGATTTCGAATCGTTTGAGCTTGACAACGTCTATAACGACGACGAGAATCGTTATCCACGTGATAATACCTCCATTTGGTACAATTAAATAGGTTGTGCGTACATCCATAAGGATGCAATTCATAATGGAGAGTTAGTAATTAATATTAAACAGAACATTTAGCGAAGCCTTGACCTTTTTTTTCGGGTCAAGGCTTCGCTATTATTATATAGCTTGGTTCTTGTTTGCCAAGCACTTATTATTCAACATAAACTTTTATAGAATATAGAATAGAAATAGGTGGATTCCAGAGCTTATAATATATTGAGCCCATTTGAAAAAGTCCAGATTATATTTGGTCTTTGTAACTTATAACAATCAATAGGACGTTTTCGTAAAATGACTTATTCAAATGGGCTTATGCATGGATTTTTGTTTTCACATACACAAAAGTGTAATTTTTTAGCCACCCATCTCTGAAATACACTTTTGTGTCAAAGGCTTTTTTCATTCAGATTATACTTTTGCAGCAGAAAAATAAATGAAGCAAGCAAAAAGTAGCAATATGAAGGAAAAGGTAATTTTTACTACAGCGTTGTGCCTCTCGGCTATGACGCAGATGATGGCGCAGAATATTACCGGTAAGGTGATGAATACTAAGGGCGAGCCTTTGGCGTTTGCCAATGTAGTATTATTGAATAGAACTGACTCGGCTTTCGTCAAAGGCGCAGTGAGTGGAGAGGATGGCAGCTTTGTCATCGACTCTTACTGCAACGGCGGAATCATCAAGGTGACATCCATAGGCTATAAGACCGTCTGCAAGGATTGCGAGGGCGAGAATGTGGGCATCATCAAGATGGAAGAAGACAGCAATATGCTCGGCGAAGTAGTCGTGAAATCATCCCAGCCTAAGACTATCCTGAAGAATGGCGGAATGACGACAATCGTTGCCGGATCCGTACTTGAGAAGGCAGGAACAATGGAACACCTGCTCGACCGCATACCTAAAGTGTCTGCCCAGAATGGCAGCATCAAGGTATTCGGACGCGGTGAGCCTGTTATCTATATCAATGGACGACAGATGAGAAACCGAAGTGAGCTGGACCGCTTGCAGTCCGATAACATCAAATCTGTAGAAGTAATCACTAACCCTGGCGCCCGTTACGCAGCCAGCACCAAGGCGGTCATCCGTATCACAACGAAGAAGATACTGGGCGAGGGCTTCGGATTTGATGCCTCAACCACAGGTGAATATGATGAGAAGAAAAACTTCGGCGGATTTGGCCAATTGAATATGAGCTATCGCAAGAATGGCTTGGATTTGGGCGCATACGCCTTTGGAGCAAAGCAGTACCAGCCAAACAATCAAGACTTACAGCAGAATACTTATCTTGACAAGACTTGGATACAGAAGAGTAAAAACAGACAAGTAGGTATGGTAGAAGCGATGAACTTCCGCCTGGATGCCAGCTACCAGTTGGATGCCAACAACTCTATAGGTGCCAACTTTGGCTTTTTGAGAAATCCGAAACAGACCTGCGATGCCAATATGACTACTGCTATATGGCAAGACGAAGATCAGACAGAAAGCTCTGACAGCCACGCTAATTTCTTCAAGCAGAAGAGCACGCTTTCAAGCAATGTTTACTATGTCGGAAAGATTGGCAAGCTCGGCATCGACTTCAATGCCGACTGGCTTTGGTCGAAGAATAACGAGGACGTTGTTACCAAAGAGCAATATCAGGAGGTGGGGATGGACGCACAGAGCCAGACGGTTCATAGCCTTACTGACAAGAAATACCGTTTGTTGGCTTCCAAGTTGGTGCTTTCTTACCCATTGTTGGGTGGTGAGTTATCTTTGGGCGGTGAATATTCCAACACGCATCGCATATCTAAGTATCAGGTTGTGCCAACCAACTTCGTTTCGGATGACGACAGTCGTATAACAGAAAGCATGGCTTCTTCATTCCTGGCATATTCAAGAGATTTCGGAAACGTGAGCATGGAGGCAGGACTGAGATACGAATACATCGACTTCAACTACTATGAATATGGCAAGTATGTGCCTGGGCAAAGCAAGTCGTACGGCAATTGGTTCCCATCCATCAGCTTGTCGATGCCTGTGGGCAAGGTACAGATGCAGTTGAGCTATGCTACCGACATCGACCGCCCTTCCTATCATTACTTGCGCAGCGGCATACAGTATGACAACCGCTACACGTATGAAACAGGAAATCCATTCTTAGTGTCTGAGATAAGCAAAAATCTCAACTACGAGTTGGCTTACAAATGGTTGACTTTCGATATTACCTACAGCCATACTTCGCATACGATGATGTCGAATGTGGAGACTTACAAAGACAATCCTGCAATAGGACTGCTTAAGCCTGTGAATGGAAAGGCATATAATCATGTAGATGCTTCCATCAACTTACGCCCTTCGTTTGGCATTTGGTATCCTTCATTTACGGCATCTTTGGTAAAACAGTGGCTTGATATGGATGCACATGATGGCAAAATATCCAACAATCCTATGGCAGTATTCCGCTTTAACAACACCTTCGACACCAAGTTGGCAATGTTAACGTGGATGATGTCGTATACCACAAAAGGATATGGAAGAAATATATATTCGTATAAGCCAAGATTTTGTACAAATGTATCTGTATATAAGGCTTTCTTGAAGGATCGTTTGTCGTTCCAGCTCTTTGTCTATGATTTGTTTGGAACAGACGACATCCACATGAGTGCGCATTATGGCAAAATGAAGGAGTTGATTAGTGATATACAGTCAACCTGCAAAGTGTCGCTTACTGTACGGTATAAGTTCAACACTACAAGAAGCAAGTATAAAGGTACAGGTGCAGGAAAAAGCCAGAAGAACAGAATGTAATATGTCTATCTACGGCATCCAATAATGGTGTAACGACAATAAATCTCTCTTTAAATGAACAACCAAATAAAACTGTTGATCAGTGGCGCAGACATGGGAAGCTTGATAGCTTCCTGTGCCTTGCGCCATGACTTCCATGAAAGCCCTCGGCAGGAAGATAGATTTCAAATCTATCGCATAGAAAAGGATACGCTGACGATGGAAGATGTGGATGCATGCGACTTGTCGGGCATCCGGTATGCGGTGAATGCAACCTTGCATGACAACGAAGCCTCTTTCGCTTTCGATGAGAAATGTAAGGAGCAGGGCATCACCGTTATCCATGCCGTCAATCTTGGCAAGGCTGCCTTTCTCGCAATAGAGAAACCGAAAGGCTATCCATTCAGCGAAGTAGTGAAAAAAGGTTCGGATGATTTCCGTTGCTCATTAGGCAAGTATATCTCGCAGTATGGTATATTCTGGCAGATACCTGTGCCTTGGGTGGATGAAGCCATAAGGCATTATTCTGAGGAGTCTTTCCCGCAACTGGGCATCGGGGCATATATTGCCGCCGGCTATTGTGCCAACATTCTCGCAAACCTTGTGGAAGGCAAGGAGGTGAAATACTTCCCCAAGTTCTATCTCTCGCCATTGTTGGAAGAGATATGATTCTGATTATATCATCTGATAGTTAGTGGCATGAAACAGTGCCTCGGCAATGTTCTTCACGCCAAGCTTAGCGAAAAGGTTGCGCTTGCAAGCCTTTATAGTGTCAACCGACTTGCACAGTCGGTCGGCAATATCATTCATCGTGTAACCTTGGGCAGACAATCTCAATACTTCTCTCTCTGTCTCGCTCAAGGTTATGCCTTCTTTCTTTTCCCACTTGTGGCGCGAGGTGGAATATTCAAAATAACTGCGCTCACCATTCTTCTGTATGATGATATGTCCCGGCTCATCGGTAGCTGCCAAAGATACGGTGCAGAGGGCAAGCCATATTCTTCCGTCTTCGGAAAGAAGTATCGGAGTGAGGTGATGAAGAATCAATCGACTATGATTGCCATTGGTAAGATGAAAATCATACGAGATGGTATAGTCCAGACGGTCGCCTACGGGCAATTCATTGAAAAAGTCAAAACCCTTCTTGTTCACTTCGAGCAGCATCTGTAGGTCGGCATCCGGCACGTGGTCTATATACATCTGATAGCCAGCCTCCATCAATTGCTCGGGTTCCAATCCGCAGAGATAAGCGAGGTTGTCTGATGCATAGATGAAGTCCTGATGAAAATAGTCTATGATATAGACGCACTGGTAGGTGCTGCGGGCAAAAGCCTTTGTCGCATTCACCAACAGTTCTATCTTGTCGTAATCCTCCTTGCTGATGTGGTTCACCTCATTGGAATGGAGGAAGAAGTCGTGTTTTTCTTTATTCATTAGCTATTCTGAATATTTAGCTACAAAAATACGTCTTTTTCTGCAATTACGATTCTGCCACATTATATAATTACAGAAAATTAACCGTGTCAGTTGAGGTGAAAAGTTCGTAAATAACTCATTTTAAATTATTCGGCAGATTTTAGCGTAATTTTTATTTTAAAAAACTTAAAACCAATAGTATTATTGCGGTGATTGCACTTTTATTAATCGCTTAACTCGTGTACTTCACAAAGTCATCCATCCACTTGGTAAGTGTCATGCGTGACTTCTTCACCTTGTCCAAATCCACAAGACCCTCTCTCTGGATGTCAAGAATGCGCTGCGCCTTGATTTGCTCTGCCAACATTACATAACCTTACTATCCTTTTATTTCCGATGGTTAGACCTGCTTGGGATAATTGGTGGGTGGTATAAGAACGAAAGTGTAACTTTGCCATATAACATTGGTTAAGCAACTGAAGTTTCTATCGTTTTCTTAAGCTTTTCTCACCGTCACCCGAACGCAATCCGATCGGATTCCGTCCGCCGCCCGATCAGATTCCGTCCGCCGTCCGATCGGATTGCGTTCGGCGCCCAATCAGATTGCGTTCGGCGTCCGATCAGATTGCGTTCGGTGTCCGATGTTTGGTAAAGACCAAGCAACTGTTTTGGTTTGATTATGATACCATTTTTGTTTCGTATAAGTAATAAAAACGATAGTTCTTTTGTTTTTATTACTTATACGAAACATGTCGGATACGCTTATATAAGTATGTGTAATGCTTGTCTTGTTGGGCGTGCGGAGGCCGGAGACCTCCGCTACGGATGGTTTACAGCAGAACTTCTTCCAGGTCGTCGGGCACGACGATGCGGCCCTTGAAGTGCTGTGCTGCTTCGCGTGTATAGGTTTCGCGGCGTGTGGCAAGAGTCTTCTCCTCGGTATGGTAGAGCAGTAGGTTTTTTACGCCGAGTTCGGTGGCGAGTTTACCGGCATCGAGTGCTGTGCTATGCGACTTCTCGTAGGGCTTGAACTTCTCGCGGTCGGCGTAGAGGCAGAATGCCTCGCAGAGGAGCCAGTCGGCGTGTTCTACGAGTTGTCGGTTCTGTGAGTTGTACGGCTCGTCGCCGAGACAGACAACAGTAGTTCCAGGCAGTTCGGCGCGAAAACCGTACTGCTTCTCCTTCGTGGAGTGGATGTCGAAGCACTGCATACCGATGTCGCCCACCTCGAACTTGTCGCCATCGTGCAGTTCGTGGAAGACCACACGCTCTGCCACCTTTGCCAGCTGTTTCTTAGCGAGAATCATGTCAATGATGGTGCGAATTACGAGTTGCACCTTGTCGTTTCCATACACGTGGAACTGACTCTCGTAGTCTTTACATTGCGCCACCATACGTATTATCCATATCACGCCGAGTATGTGGTCGGTGTGGGCGTGGGTGACGAAGAGATGATGTATGTCTGCGATGCCGATACCTGCTTTCTTCAGTTGTCTGAGTACGCCGTTGCCCCCGCCTCCGTCAACGAGCAGTAGGGTGGTGTCGGTCTGTAGGGCGAAGCAGGTGTTGTAGCATTGGGTGACGGTTGCGTTGCCCGTGCCGAGCATGGTTATTGTGTTCATATTGCTCTGTGTTTTTATTTGTTATTCTTTGTCTGTATTCACAAGGAAGTTGCCTGCGCAATATTTCTCTGCAGGTATGTCGTAGTAGGCATCTCTCTGTTTTGCGAAGTTGATGAGTCGGCTGAACGTCTCGTCCTGCTGAAGTACTTCGGGGTTGCCCACCATAATCAGATGCAGTCGTGCGCGAGTCATGGCTACGTTCAGTTTGCGGTCGATGCGCATTCCGTCCTCCTCGAATGTGTTGTTTGTGAGGAAGCGGAGTTGATAGGGGTGGCGCACGGTGAAGCCGTAGATGATATAGTCGCGTTGCGAACCTTGATAGCGTTCCACGGTATCGATAGTGATGTTGTGAAGTTTGTTACGTTGTGCTTCATCCTGCTTGCTGTCAGCGTTGCCGAACATCGTGCGATAGGCAGCGTCGATAGCGTTGCGTATTGTAGCAATCTGGTTGCGGTAGGGCACTATTATGCCTATGGTCTGTGCTTCGTCAAAACTGTCGGCTGTGCTGCTGAATATCTGCATCACTGTAGCTGCTATTATCTCCGCTTCGACCTGATTGGTCTTCATTGCCGTAGTATTGCCCACACGTGGCGAGGCGATGAACGCTATGCGATGGGCGTTCAATATCTGAACGATTCCGTTCGGATATTTGTATTTTGAGTTCTGAATTTTGAGTTCTGAGAGTTCATCCGTATCTGGCGGTAGCGTCTGATGAGGTAGCGGCACAACGGCGAGCTTACTGCCGTAGAACTCGATGTTCGAGAACTCGGCTATCTCCTGATGCATGCGTCCCTGACGTGTGAGCATGTAGACGAGGTGTGGGTTGTATCCGTCGTCGGTCTTGCAGTTAGTGAGCAGACGCTCGAAGAGCGAGAGACGACAGTTGGTAAGGTGTATGGCGTGTAGCTCAGGTTCGTCCACCTGCGACTCCTCTGCGGTCTGCTGCACCACGGCAGGTAGCTGCTTATGATCGCCGATGAGCACGAAACGACTGATTGAGTTTTGAGTTATGGAGGTGCGTGCCGAGAGCAGACCGATGAGATGAGGCTCGAGTATCTGCGAGGCTTCGTCGATTATGGCGAGGTCGAAGTGCTTAATCTTCAGTAGGTGGATGTTGGCATTGAGCGCAGTCGTTGTGGCGCAGAATACCCGTGTGTTGCTGATGAGATTGGCTACAGCGTGTGCGTTGGGACAAGTCGTAGCACGATTGCAGAGCAGGTGGGGTTTGAATGTCTTTTCGCAGTTGAGTTCCGAACCGATACGTAGGAAGTCGATGTTGCTCTCTGCAAGTTTGCTGCATATCTCGTCGACGGCTCGGTTGGTGTAGGAGAGGAGCAGGACGTTGGCGTTGGGATTGGTTAGCTCCTCTTTGAGTATGTTGAGCAAGGCGAACGATGTTTTGCCCGTTCCTGGAGGTCCGATTACGAGGAATAGGTCGCGTGCTTGTTTGGCATGTAGCACGAGCTGGTTGAAGGCACCATAGTCGCCTGCGAGCGTAATGCTTTCGTCGACAGTCGGCTTGCGCTGACAAAGGATAAGGTCGCGGCGTGGTTGAGGTGTGGAGAGAAAACTGTGTAAACCACTATATAGCGATTTTACGGACGACTCAAACATATCGTGCTCTATCGCCCAGCGTGTGTCTTCGGCAGAAAGAAACAGACGATGGTCGGTTTGTGGGTTGCGCAGCACCACCTCTACGCCTGCTTCTGTAATGTTGCTGATAGATGCGCGGTGAACCATCTGAGCGCAGGCGTTCGGCACTTCGCCGTGGCGGTAAGGGTAGAGGATTACGATGTCGCCCAAGCGGAAATTGGAAGTATCTACCGAACGTGCAGCACTGAACTTCAGTTGTAAACGCTCGATAGTATCGCCGTTCTCGCCGAACGATTCAATGGTTAATTCTTCGTAGATATTACCCGCAGCACGTTTGTCTTCGAGCGTGTCGAGCCATGCGGCAGCAAATCCGCTGTCGTCTTTTGTTTTGTTTCCAATCTTTGAGAGCAGATGCTCCTTGCTGATGAAACGCAGGAAACGCAGATAATAGGCACGCTCTAAGGTTGAGGCTTGGCTTATAGGATTGAGAGTGCGTTCCAGTTCGGGGTGCACCCATTGAACCCACAATCGTCCTGTGAGATGGTTGCGGTTGAGTATCTCGGGTGTTAGCGAGGTGAGGATGTTGAAGCCGTCATTTGTACAGCTAATGTTGAGCCACGCCAAAAGGTTGCGCATACGTATGGCGCGCAAGGTGAGTTGGGGCATATTGGCTATCGATACCAATCCCTCAGAATACTTTGAGTAGAGGAGCATGAAGTGGCGCAACTGGTCGGCACGCTTGCCGAACTCGTAGTTGAACAAGGCGCGATAGAGCGAGAGCTGCACGAGGTGCTTCTCTTGCGGTTCGGGGCGGTTGGGATTGAAATCGTCGGTGGGGAAAGGCACGAAGGCACCCTTGCCCGATTTCTGCTCGATGATGGTGATGTCACCATTCTTTACGTGCAGCAAGTCGAGTCGTCCCTGAATACCCAATACCTCACTAAAGAACGTTGGCTCAAGCACTACGGCACGTGCATCGAACTCTTTAACCTCTTGTGGTAATACCTTGCCAATGAGGTTCTCTATATTTTGTTGCTGCTGGCGTGCGTCGCTATAGAAGCGAGCCACGGTCTGTGTATCCTTGAGGTCTTCGCATGAAGTGAGGCTTATAGCGTTGTGATGGAAGAAGTCGATAATGCTTTCGTTGAAGGAGGAGTGTTTGTTGTGTATTGTTTCGTCGAGGAATTGTCCAGCGAGGTTACCCAAGTGTATATGTACGGTATTGGGTGGTGGCTTCAACATGTTGAGCAAGTGGACGTATGGCGACTCGGCGTAGGTCTCGAAACACGAGGCGACGGCGGTGATATCTATCAGATAATCGGGTTCGTAGATGATGAGTTCGGGCATATACACGCCGTCCTCGATGCGAATATGCACGAGGTTGATTTGTGTGTTTTTATGCAAAATCTGTTTCAAGTACGACCAATCGGCTTTTCCTCCCAACCATAGATACTCGTTCTGTGTACCATAGCACACCTTCACGGATGAAGCATTCTGTTCCTCCGTGGCGTAGATATATTGATTGTCCCAATGTTCGACGACGCAGCGCAAGACTTTAGCGTCGAGTTTGCTCCAACGTTGTTTGCGGTTGGTGGTAGGGAAGTAGGCTGTTAGCGATGTGGGTGCCATACTTTCGGACAACAACTCTACGAGCAACGTCGTTGCGTTTAGGTCGTACGGAAGCGAAGTGGTCAGCTCGTTTTCTGATGTGGTGTGTATGGCATTAAGCATTCGCCGTGTATTGTGAATTAGTTGAGCGGTGTCAGTGGGCACATCCAACTGCTTCATAAGGTAGTCGACCTTGGCGAATAAGCCTATAAAGTTAATACTTGTTTGTGAGAGTGCTTGATTCACGATGCGCTTGAATATATCGCGCAACATAGCGTACTTCGCATGAATGGCGAAGCTGCCTGTAGCCACTTCTTCAATCTCTTTGAAGACCAGCATGGCATGTTCTGTAGTGAAACTCTTTTCTATCGTATTGTTTGAGTGCATAGTTAGCAACAAAGTTAGCACAAACTGAGCACAAACCGAAATTAGTTAGCCTAAAATGTTGCTATATAATAAAAAAGATATGCAGTTATCATAAAAAGCAACAGGAGTAAAGCCCCGTTTGTTGTATAATGTACAACAATCGGACTTTGCTCCAGTTGCTTTATATATAATGTATGCTTTTAGTCGGCAGAAACGAACTCGTCGAGGAAGCGTACATCGTTCTCAGAGAACATACGCAGGTCGGCTACACGATACTTCAAGTTGGTGATACGCTCGATGCCAAGACCGAAAGCGTAGCCGGTGTACACCTTGCTATCAATGCCACAAGCCTCGAGCACGTTCGGGTCGACCATACCGCAACCCAAAATCTCTACCCAGCCAGTGTGCTTGCAGAAACCGCAGCCCTTACCGCCACAGATGTGGCAAGAGATGTCCATCTCTGCGCTTGGCTCTGTGAATGGGAAGTAGCTCGGACGCAGACGAATCTTTGTGTCCGGACCGAAGAGCTCGCGTGCGAAAGTGAGAAGCACCTGCTTCAAGTCGGTGAACGACACGTTTTTATCAATGTAAAGACCCTCAAGCTGATGGAAGAAGCAGTGAGCGCGTGCTGAGATGGCCTCGTTGCGATACACACGACCCGGGCAGATGACGCGGATTGGAGGCTGCTGGCGCTCCATGATGCGGCTCTGGTCGTTTGATGTGTGCGAACGCAGAAGAATGTTCTTGGTCACTTCTGAGGCACTCTGCTCGATGAAGAATGTGTCCTGCATGTCACGTGCCGGATGGTCTGCTGCGAAGTTAAGCTTCGTGAATACGTGCAAGTCGTCGTCAATCTCCGGTCCTTCTGCAAGCGTGAAGCCCATGCGCTGGAATATGTCAATTATCTGATTCTTCACAATGGTAAGCGGATGGCGTGTGCCAAGAGCTATAGGGTAAGCCGAGCGTGTTAAGTCGATGTCGTCAGCCGACTCCTCCGCCTCAGCATTCTGTTCCTTCAGCTCGTTAATCTTCTGCATGGCAGCCTGCTTCAGCTCGTTAATCTTCATGCCGACTACCTTCTTTTGATCCGCAGCTACGTTGCGGAAATCAGCCATAAGAGCTGTAATCTCGCCCTTCTTGCTGAGGTATTTCAGTCGCAGTTGTTCAATCTCTTCAGCATTTGACGCCTTGAGATTGTTCACTTCCTTAAGAAGCTCTTCTATCTTTTCTAACATAATTAAAATTATATAGCTTATTTACTAACATATAAAAATCATTGCAAAGGTAATATTTTTTAGTTTAATAAAGAAGTTTATCGAAATAAAGTTGTACTTTTGCCAAAAATTTGAGGGCTTTGTAAAGCCTGTCAATTGTATAGATTGTAGTATGAGAAAATCAGTTTTATTCGTAGTGCTCGCTATTTTTGTGGGCATCGTTTGTTTTTCATCTTCTGGATGCACCGAGAAAAACACATCTGCCGTAGATAGCGACACCATTATTACGGTCGATACAACCGCTGTGGTGGATTCTGTAGAAGATGAAATTATTGCTGCGACACCAATGCCGAAAGCCGCAGACGAACTCTTCGACGACTTTTTCTTTAACTTTGCTGCCAATCGTAAGTTGCAAAGCAAGCGCATCGTGTTCCCACTGCCCGTGTTTACTGGTAAGGAGAAAACCTACATTGCAAGGAAAGCGTGGAAGACTGATCACTTTTTTATGAATCAAGACTTCTATACATTGATATTTGACAATCAGCACCAAATGGAAGTGGTGAAGGATACCTCTATCTCGCACGTCGTAGTGGAGCGCATAAACCTACCAAAGTATAGTATGAAGCAATATGTCTTTGAGCGCAGACGTGGTCTGTGGATGATGACTTCCATACGCAACGAGAGTCTGGCTAAGAGTAAGAACGCTTCGTTCTTGCATTTCTATCAGGAATTTGTGAACGATACCGCTTTCCAGGTGGCAAGCGTTAATGACCCATTGGAGTTCAGCGGACCGAGTCCTGATGACGATTTTGAGACAATGAATGGCATTCTCGCACCCGAACAGTGGTTATCGTTTGCTCCCGAACTGCCCAATAAGGTGATTTATAATATACTTTATGGACAGAAATATACGGAGAGTAATCAGAAGATTTTCGTGATACGAGGCATTGCTAATGGTATAGAAACAGAACTAACTTTTCGCAAGAAAGATGGTGGCTGGAAACTAATGAAACTTATAATGTGATGAAAGACCTCAAGAATTATAATCTACTTGCGCACAATACATTCGGTATAGCTGGTTTGTGTCGTCGCTTTGTGGAGTTTGGTGATGTAGACGATGTGCAGACATTTGTGCGCACGCTTACGGAAGCAGACCGCCCACTACTTATCATCGGTGCCGGAAGCAATCTACTGCTCACTCGCGACTTCACAGGAACGGTGCTTCATTCGGCTATTAAGGGACGTGAAGTGGTGAAGCGTAGCGATAAGAAGGTATGGCTGCGTTGTGGCTCCGGCGAAACGTGGGACGATATCGTAGCCTACGCTGTCGACAATGGTTGGCATGGAGCTGAGAACCTCTCGCTGATACCAGGCGAGGTGGGTGCCAGTGCGGTGCAAAATATAGGTGCATACGGCGTTGAGGCAAAGGATTTGATAACAAAGGTAGAGGCTGTGGATATTGCTACGGGCAACGTAGTGGAGATGACAAATGAGGATTGCAAATATGCTTATCGTCAGAGCCGTTTCAAAAACGAGTGGAAAGACCGTTACGTGATAACCCACGTGACATACTGCTTCTCGTTAAATTTCTGTCCAGACCTCGACTATGGCAATATACGCCACTCGCTTGAGGAGCAAGGAATAAGTAAGCCGACAGCGCAGCAGTTGCGTCAGACCATCATAAATATACGCGAGGCAAAACTGCCGGACCCGAAGGTTATGGGTAACGCCGGCAGTTTCTTTATGAATCCTGTAGTTGGGCGCGATGTATATGAACGTCTTGCTGCACGATATGAGGGTATGCCGCATTACGTTGTGGATGCTGAACATATTAAGATTCCTGCAGGCTGGATGATTGAGCAGTGTGGATGGAAAGGTGCATCGCTCGGTAGGGCAGGAGTGCACGACCGTCAGGCACTTGTACTCGTCAATCGTGGCGGAGCAACGGGTGGGGAGGTTGTCGCGCTCTATAAGCGTATCATAGAAGACGTGCGCAGCAAGTTCGGCATAGAGATACATCCAGAAGTGAATGTTATATAAGTAGGCGAGTTGGCAGATACGGCTATAGATGTGCTGACAAGTCACTGGTAAATGATTACGAATGATGTCAAACAAAAATACAATTACGGTTACATTGCTTGGTACAGGCACGTCTGGTGGCGTACCGTCGCTTGGCTGCCAGTGTGAGGTGTGTCGCAGTAGCGATCTGCGTGACCGTCGTCTGCGCTGCGTAGCTCTTATTGAGTCGGCAGATGGCACACGTGTGCTTATCGATTGCGGTCCGGATATACGCCAACAGCTGATGCCACTACCATTCAAGCCATTGGATGCCATACTACTCACACACATACATTACGATCATGTAGGAGGTATCGACGACTTGCGCCCGTTCTCTGTGTTTGGACCAATACATTTGTATGGTGACGAGAAGACATGTGAGCAAGTGCGATTGGCTATGCCATATTGTTTTGAAGAACATCTTTATCCTGGAGTGCCACGTCTTGAACTACATAATGTGCATCCGCACGAGCCTTTGCACATAGGCGATTTGAAGATAATGCCAATAGAAGTGATGCACGGCAAGATGCCGATACTCGGATTTCGCATCGGCAAGTTCGCTTATATCACGGATATGAAGACAACAGCTGATACAGAGTTTCCGTATCTCGAAGGTGTGGAGATGCTTGTGGTGAACGCTTTGCGCTTTGAGAAGGAGCATCACTCACACCAATTGGTTGATGATGCAGCGAGATTTGCACAACAGATAGGTGTAAAGCAAACGTATATAACGCATGTATGCCACCACATCGGACTATATGATGAGGCAAACAAACGTATGCCAAATGGACTTACGTTGGCGTACGATGGGCTTAAACTGAATGTTGAGTATTAGGGGTTAGGAATTAATAATGAATAATGACTAATTAAGAATGAAGCGTAGGGCTTACTTGCGCTTCTTTTTTGTTTTTCCCAATATGAAAGCCCCTTCTTGATATTTGCGGTAAAGTTTCCAACCGAGCATCATTCCATCGAACATAGTTGTACCTAAACTCAGCATCTTTGCGAACTTCTGAGCTTTGCCTTGAGGCATAGTTTCTTCTTTGTGAAACAGGTCGTTCCACTTGTTGGCTATACGCTCCTCTTCTTGTTCAATTTGTTTGTGTAAACTATCCTTGTATGCAGAAATGTCTTCGAGCGAGGTGATAGTCTGCGGTAGTTCAATGGGTTCGATTTGTGACATAAACGTATGTGTATAAAAGTGATGCTGATTACTGTTCGTTCATCAGCAGACCAGCGAGAAACTTTACGAGTGGACGTTCAATCCATCTTTTTCTAAATATCATGCACAGAAAGAGCATGACAAAATAACCACCCGCAACGCAGGCAAATGCCAACGCTGTGCCAATAAGTGGTGCGAGCGCGTAAGCTGTTGCAAAGGATAGATAGATTAGTCCGATGAAAAGAAGCAACAATAGCACAGCCAACATAGTAAGTGCTGTGAGCAGTCGCACAATCTTTTCAATTACATCGAGCTTCGCATATTTTGTTTGAAGCCCGATGTAATTCTTGACAGCTTCGATAAGCTCAGCAATGGTCTCTATGTTTTTATCTGTTGAGAACATCTTGCTTTACGTTTTGCTTTCGTTGCTTGTTATTAAATTTCGTCGTCAGTTGCGTCCTTGATATCATCAACAAGGTCCTCAACCTCTTTGCGGCTAACGCGGATGTTGTGTTTCTTGCAGAAATCGCCAACAGCGTCACCGATGCGTGTACGTGTTTCACTTCCCTTTTCTGGGGCGAGAAGAACTCCTAATGCAGTTCCGGCGAGTGCACCGCCGAGGAATGCTCCAATGTAACCTAATGCTTTCATGTCTTTTAATTTTAAGTTAATAAATTATGATAGTGCAAATATAGCAAAAGTTTTTGTATAAAGTAATTTCTTTGCAACTTTTTTAATAAAAATTTTGTGTCAGCCCTATTTAACAAACTTTATGCACGTGATAGTCCTTTGTTTATGATATATTTTGTAATTTCGCATCAAAATGTATAAAAACGACAATCGATAAATCAATTAAATCATTTAAGAATATGAAGAAGAATATGTTTTTGTGCGCAGGTCTCTGTGCTGTATTGGCATTTACAAGCTGTAAATCAAGCGAAAGCGCATACAAGAAGGCTTACGAGAAGGCTCAAGCAAAGCAGGAGCAACCAGCAGAGCAGCCAGTCGCACCTGTTCAAGAAGAAGTGCCGGTTGTAGCTCCGCTCGTAGAGCGACCTGTAACGGAAACAACAGTTGTAGACAACACTGACAACGTAGCAGTACGTTCAGAGAACTTTACTCTTGTTGATGGTTCTGGTTTGAACAACTTCAGCGTTGTTGTTGGTTCTTTCGGCGTTAAGGCTAATGCAGAAGGCTTGCAGAGCCAGTTGAAGGCAGCTGGTCACAATGCGCAGATTGTATTCAATTCAGATCGTAACCTCTATCGCGTTGTTGCTGCTACATTCGCAACAAAGGGAGAGGCTGCACAGTCTCGTGATCAGCTCATTGGTCAGTACCCAGGTGCTTGGCTTCTTTACAAGAAATAATTCTAAAACATTATTAATATAGTGGCGCGAATACTTTCGATTGATTATGGAAAGAAGCGCACGGGTATAGCTGTCACCGATCCGCTACAAATCATAGCTGGCGGATTGGCGACAGTTGCTACGTGCGAACTTATGAGTTTCTTGCAGAATTACGTGGCTCGTGAGAGCGTAGAACGTATCGTTGTGGGTGAGCCGAAACAACTTAACGGCGAGCCGAGCGAGAATCTTCCTCGTGTGAAGCAGTTTGTAGCCAAGTTGCGTAAGACGCTTCCCGACATTCCGGTTGAGTTCTACGACGAACGCTTCACATCTGTATTGGCTCATAAGACGATTATTGATAGTGGCATAAGTAAGAAGGCCCGTCAGAACAAAGCACTTGTCGACGAAATAAGTGCCACAATCATTCTACAAGATTACCTTCGGATGAAGGGAAAATAACAGAATCATGATTTTACCTATTTATACTTACGGCAACGCTGTCTTACGTAAAGAGGCTCAGGACATCACACCCGACTATCCCGAATTGCAGACATTGATAGCTAATATGTTTGAAACAATGGACGCAAGCGACGGCATCGGTCTTGCTGCTCCACAGGTTGGTTTGGATATTCGCGTCGTTGTTATTGATATTGATGTACTCAGCGAGGACTATCCAGAGTACAAGGGTTTCAGACACGCATACATCAATCCGCACATCCTTGAGTACGATGAGAATTCGGAGAAGAAGACGATGGAGGAGGGATGCCTCTCGCTGCCCGGAATACACGAGAATGTGAAGCGTCCGACACGCATACATGTACGCTATCAAGACGAGAACTTCGTAGAACACGACGAATGGGTGGAAGGTTACTTGGCTCGCGTGATGCAGCACGAGTTCGACCATCTGGAGGGTACAGTGTTCGTCGACCGTATATCGCCGATGCGCAAACAGATGATTCGCGGTAAGCTTAAGGACCTTCTGCAAGGTCGTTTCCGCTGCGCTTATCGCACGAAGATACCCAGAAAATAAACACATATTATTTTATGAAGCATATCATAGTCCTTATATTACTTGCTATTCTGCCGTTGCGTGAGATACGGGCGCAATACAACACCAATCGTCTTATTATCTCGGGGCAGAGCGCATTATACTATGAGGACTATGTGCTTTCTATTCAGTATTTCAACCAAGCTCTTGCTGCAAAGCCTTATCTCTACGAGCCTTGGTTTTATCGCGGACTTGCAAAGTTCTATCTCGACGACTATACGGGCTCTGAGGCTGACGTGACTAAGGCGATAGAACTTAATCCGTATGTCTTTAATATGTTCGAGTTGCGCGGACTCTGCCGCATTCGTCAGAAGCACTATGCACAAGCCATTGACGATTACACACGCTCTATAAATCTGAACCCACAGAACCAAACAGCGTGGTACAACCGTGCGCTCTGTCGTATTGAGGACAAGGACTACGTTCAGGCGCAGCTCGACCTTGATACTGTTATCACACGTTGGAAGTCCTATGCCAGTGCCTATTCGTTAAAGGCGCAGGTCTACCTCTTGCAAGCCGACACACTCACTGCCGATAAATGGCTCGACAAGTGTCTGCAGGTGGCTCCATACGATGTGGATGCATGGAACATGCGTGGCATGATTGCTCTCTCGCGTGCCGAGTGGAAGAATGCCGACACATATCTTAGTAAGGTGATACACCTGAAGCCGAAAAACGCTGCCAATTATGTCAACCGTGCTTTGGCGCGCTATAATACCAACAACCTACGTGGCGCGATGTCCGACTATGACACCGCCATAGATTTCGATCCCGATAACTTCCTCGCTCATTACAATCGTGGACTGCTCCGCATGAACCTTGGCGACGACAATCGTGCCATTGAGGACTTCGATTACGTGATACGCATGGAGCCAAAGAATGTGCTCGCAATCTTCAACCGCGCCATATTGCTTGATAAGACCGGCAATCTGCGTGCTGCCATACGAGACTATTCAACGGTTATCAATCAGTTTCCAAACTTCTGGACTGGTCTTTCGCGACGTGCCAACTGCTATCGCCGTCTTGGTATGACGGCTAAGGCTGAACTCGACGAGTTCCGCATCTTGAAGGCGCAGATGGACAAGCGCGTGGGCAAACAGACACGTTGGAGCGCAGCTAAGGTGAAGCAGATGCGCCGTCGCAGCGAGATAGACATGGAGAAATATAACCAAATTGTAGTGTCCGACGACAACTCCGCCGAGCATGAGTACAAGAGCGACTATCGTGGACGTGTGCAGAATCGTGTTGCTGGCAACGAGCCGCTGCCGATGTTCTGTCTCTCGTTGGTGCGCTACGCTAATGATGTGCGCTCTTATCAGCCTTTTGTGCCGAGTGTAGACGCATTCAACCGACGCAACCCATCGCTTGTTATCTATGTTAATAACAAGCAGCAGCGCCTTGACGAGACGCTCTCGCAACATTATCTTGCTGTTGTCGACTCGCTGTCGACTTGTATCAATGCCGAGCATAGCGAGAAGCGTATCATGCCGTTGCTCATCCAAAGGGCTGTGGCAGAGAGTGTGACGCAGAATTATGACGCTGCGCTCAGCGATCTTAATACGGTACTCGGATCGGACAGCACATCCGTACTGGCTCTTTGGCATAAAGCCTACTGCCAGTCGATGGCTAACGAGTTTAGCAATGCGACTGTATTGTCGAATAGCACTGTCGAAAAAGACAGGCTTAATCATGATATGACGTTTGCGTTAAATCGTTCAAAGGTTGTCGACTGCCTCAATCAGGCTATCATGCTCGATCATGAGAACCAGTTCCTGTATTACAACCGCGGTTGCGCGCTGCTCGTCAATAAGGACTATGCACACGCCATCGACGACTTTACACGTGCTATAAATATTGACAACGGACTCGCTGAGGCTTACTATAACCGAGGATTGGCGCGCATAAAGAACGGCTCGCAGCAGGAAGGCATTGCCGACTTGAGCAAGGCTGGCGAGCTCGGATTATATAATGCATATAGCGTTATAAAGCGATTGACCTCTAAAAACTAATTCTGTGATTGTTATTCAACACGATGAAAATGAAATATAAATAATCAGTACAATCATAATGACAAACAATCTAAACATTAGAAAAATCTTTTTCTTGGCACTGCTGATTTTCTGTGCCAATCTGTTTGCTGCCAGCAATGGCTACACGCCTAAAAAGCGTGAGTTTCGCGGAGCGTGGATTCAGTGCGTGAACGGGCAGTTCATCGGTATGTCTACCGAGAAGATGCAGCAGACACTGACCTATCAACTCGACGAGTTGCAGAAGGATGGCGTGAACGCTATCTTCTTCCAAGTGCGTGCCGAGTGCGATGCTCTCTATCAGAGTGATATTGAGCCGTGGAGCCGCTTCCTTACAGGCGTACAGGGTAAGGCACCGCAACCGTACTGGGACCCACTGCAGTGGATGATCGACCAGTGCCACAAGCGTGGCATGGAGTTGCACGCTTGGCTGAACCCATATCGTGCAAAGACTAAATTCACTTCGAGTCTCGACCCGAAACACATAGCAATGACCAATCCGGGACGTGTGTTCCCTTACGACGGACTCTTCATTCTTAATCCAGGTATGCGCGAGAACCGCGAGTATATTATAAAGGTGGTGAACGACATCGTCGAGCGTTACGACATTGACGGCATACATATGGATGACTATTTCTATCCGTACCCAGTAGCTGGGCTGCAGATACCAGACGACCGCGAATATGCTGCGAACAGCAATGGCATCAGCAATCGTGAGGACTGGCGTCGCGACAATGTGAACGTATTCATAAAAGAGTGTGGCGAAGCCATCCACCGTCTGAAGCCGTGGGTGAAGTTCGGCATATCGCCTTTTGGCATCTATCGCAACAAACGCGATGGAGTAGAGGTGGGCAGCCTTACCAAAGGTACACAGAACTATGACGACCTTTATGCCGACGTACTGTTGTGGGTGAATAACGGATGGATTGACTATAGTGTGCCACAGTTGTATTGGCAGATTGGTCATACCGCAGCCGACTATAAGACACTGATAGAGTGGTGGAACCGCTACGCATCGGCACGTCCGTTGTATATCGGTGAAGACGTTGAGCGCACAGCGAAGTTTGCTGATGTGGACAACCCGAAGATAAATCAGATGCCGGCTAAGTTTACGTTGCACTCCAAGTTGCCTAACGTAGACGGCACCGTGCTTTGGTATGCTAAGGCTGCAGTGGACAATGTAGGCAACTACGGCACAATGCTCCGTAATAAGTATTGGCGTTATCCAGCCCTGCAACCGTTGATGCCTTTCATCGATTCGAAGGCTCCGAAGAAGCCGAAGAAGGTGAAGCCGGTGTGGACAAGCGACGGATACGTGTTGTTCTGGACAAAGCCTAAGGCTAAGCATTGGGATGATGAGGTGCACAAGTATGTCGTTTATCGCTTTGAGAAGGGTGAGAAAATCAATTTGGATAATCCTGCAAAGATAGTTACTATCACCGACAAAGAGCACTATAAGTTGCCTTACGTTGACGGCACTGCACGTTATACATACGTTGTGACGGCACTCGACCGCATGAGCAATGAGAGTAAGCCAGTGAAGAAGAAGCTGAAGCTGTAAGTTGAACTAATTGTTATGGTAGCATCGTTCCAACGCTGCGAAAGCAACTATACCGTGCTACTGTAGCATGGTTCAATGGCAACAAAACGACAAAGGCTGTGAAGCACTATCGCTTCACAGCCTTTGTCGTAGTATGTAAATTATAAAGTTCTTATCTAATTCTGTCTGCTGCACGCACGAGTTTCTCATCGTGTATCACTCCAGCGCGAGCCATGAATACCAAAATGGCAGCTATGGCAGGCAGACACGCTGCGAAAGCTAAGTTGAAAGAGAAGTCAACAGGCGATGTGTTGCGTGCTGTCACTCCCAGTACGATGTACCATGCTATGAGTAAGAATAGGTTGCATACGCAAAACTTGCTCTGTAGCTTTCGGTTGTTGTAGAGGAATATTGTTCCCAAGCTGAGTGCTGCACTCATTGCGAGGATGCCGAACAATCCGCATACGGAGTAGTTGGCACCTGCGCTTGTGATGATGCAGAGGTTATAGAGCTTAATGCTTCCGCCCATTCCCATAGGTGTTATCTCTGCTATAGGTAAGCAAAGGCAAACCACCGTGGCAATGAAAGCAAACAAGAGGAACAACGATTGCTTACGTTGTATCATTACGCCTGCTCTTGATTGTTGTCCTGTGACGGGTCGCGGAAGTAAATGTTGCCCTCAATGAACTCCTGGGTTGCCAAAAGTGTTGGCTTCGGCAGTTTCTCGTAGTAACGTGAGATTTCAATCTGCTCACGGTTTTCGAACACTTCCTCGAGCGAATCGTTGTACGAAGCGAATTCAGCCAACTTCTTGTTGAGATCCTGCTTGATTTCTACAGCAATCTGGTTTGCACGCTTAGAAATGATAGCTACGCTCTCGTAGATGTTTCCAGTCTGATCACAGAGGTCCATGATGTTGCGTGTCACTGTGTTTACTGGTGCTTTTGACTTTTTATAATCCATATATTTTTATAATTGAATTTTGTATGTTCAAATATTATTATTAATCTTTGATGTAGTTCTTACACTTGCTTATGTACTTCTCTGCGGTAGCCTTGTTTTTTGAGTCGGGGTACTCGTTGATAAATCCGTAGCACTCGTCCTCTGCATCCTGGTAGCGCTCAAGCTTCTTCTCCTCAACACTCTGCTGTGCCAGTTCGAACTTGCTCTTCATCACGAGCAGCGAGAACTTCTCGCGCAAGTTGGTGTAAGGATAGTCTTTCAGAGCGTTCTGAGCAGTGATGATGCAAGCCTCGTAGTTGTTACCTCCGTATGTGCAGTTGCCGAAGTACTGACCGAGGTCGTAGTAGAGCTGAGCTGAGTAGAGTTCTTTCTGCACCAGTTTGTCCTGCAACTCGAAGAGCTTCTGCTGCGCAGTAGCACGATCCTCGCCGTCTGGATAGAGATCCATATACTCCTGGAAGGCAGCGATGGCGTTCACTGTCTGCGATTGGTCGAGGCGTGGCTCCGGTGTGCAGTTGTAGAGGCTCATGCCGATGTAGAACTCTGCCTTCTCAGCGTATACACCTTTGGGATAACTTTGGAAGTATTTCTTGAATGTAGCGGCTGCTCCCTCGTAGTCCTTACTATTGTATTCAGCCATAGCCAACATGTAAAGACTCTCTTGAGCGTTGTCGGTGCCTTTCTGCATTGTCACCAAACCTTGCAACAATGATGATGCGCGCACATACTTGCCGTTGGCATAACTCTCTTTGGCATATTCGTATTTGTATGTGTTGTCAGAGGTCTTGTAGACCCGGTTGAACTCATTGGCGCAACTCGAGAAGAGAACCGTTGCAAGAATTGCAGCATATAGTGATTTCTTCATAATTCGATACTTTTTGAACTGCAAAAATACATATTATTTATTTAACTACAAAGAATACTTTCTCTTTTTATAAAATCTTCACGCTATAACTTGCTGATTTTGCATGTTATTACGGCTTAATGGCATCTTTTTAGAATAAAAACGATAAAAAGTTTGAACGTTTTCTTTCTTTTGTATATATTTGTAGTTCCGCTTTTTGCGTGTATTTTAATTTAATGACGACACATGGACTTCAAGATATCCTCAAAGTTTCAGCCTACGGGCGACCAGCCCGAGGCGATACGCCAGCTCACCGACGGAGTGATGAGCGGCGAACATGCCCAAGTATTGCTTGGCGTAACGGGCTCGGGCAAGACTTTCACTATGGCTAATGTCATAGCCAACGTGGGGCGACCTACGCTCATATTGAGCCATAACAAGACGCTTGCTGCACAATTGTATGAGGAGATGAAGAGCTTCTTCCCCGACAACGCCGTGGAGTATTACGTTTCGTACTACGACTATTATCAGCCGGAGGCTTATCTGCCGTCGTCGGATACGTACATAGAGAAAGACCTTGCCATCAACGAGGACATCGACAAACTGCGTCTGTCGGCTGTAAGTGCGCTGCTCTCGGGCAGAAAGGACGTTGTTGTCGTATCGTCGGTGTCGTGCATCTACGGTATGGGTGGTCCTACGGCTATGGCTAATAGCGTCATCTCGGTGAAGAGGGGCGAAACGGTAGAGCGCAACGCTTTCTTGCGTAAACTCGTTGATGCGCTATATCTGCGCAACGATATAGACTTAACGCGTGGTACATTCCGCGTGAAAGGCGATACGGTGGACGTGTTCATGGCTTACAGCGACAATGTGCTACGCATAACATGGTGGGACGATGAGATAGACAGCATTGAGGAGGTTGACAGCGTTACGTTCAAGCGCATTGCCGAGTTTGCCGACTATAAGATTTATCCTGCCAATCTGTTCGTAACGTCGAAAGAGCAGACCGAGTCGGCAATACGCCTTATACAGGACGACTTGCTTAAACAGATCGACTTCTTCGAGTCGGTGGGCGACCATATTCGTGCGCAGCGTATCAAAGAGCGCGTGGAGTACGACATGGAGATGATTAAGGAACTTGGACATTGCTCAGGCATCGAGAACTATTCGCGCTACTTCGACGGACGCGAACCAGGGCAGCGCCCTTACTGTCTGCTCGATTTCTTCCCGAAGAACTTTCTTATGTTTATAGACGAGAGCCATGTGTCGGTGCCACAGATCAGTGCTATGTATGGTGGCGACCGCGCCCGCAAGCAGAACCTTGTGGAGTATGGTTTCCGTCTGCCTGCCGCGTTCGACAACCGCCCGTTGAAGTTCGACGAGTTCATGGACATGGTGAACCAGGTTGTTTACGTGTCTGCAACGCCTGCCGACTTTGAATTAGAAGAAGCAGGAGGCGTTGTGGTTGAGCAGATTATACGTCCTACCGGACTGCTCGACCCAATCATCGAAGTGCGACCGAGCGAGAACCAGATTGACGACTTGTTTGAGGAGATTGTGCAGTGTCGCGAGCACGACTCGCGTGTACTTGTCACCACGCTCACGAAGCGTATGGCGGAGGAGCTTACCGAGTATCTTCTTGCCCACGACGTACGCGCCAACTACATACACAGCGACGTGGCAACGCTCGACCGCGTGAAGATTATGAACGACCTGCGTGCCGGTATGTACGATGTGCTTGTAGGCGTAAACCTTCTGCGCGAGGGATTGGACCTGCCCGAAGTGTCGCTTGTAGCTATCCTCGATGCCGACAAGGAGGGCTTCCTGCGCAGTCATCGCTCGCTTACGCAGACCGCTGGTAGAGCGGCGCGCAACGTGAACGGAAAGGTTATAATGTACGCCGACAAGATAACCGACAGCATGCAGCGAACCATCGACGAGACGGCACGCCGCCGCCAACTGCAGTTGAAGTATAACGCCGACCACGGTATCGTTCCGCAGCAGATACGCAAGGACATCAAGGGGGCACTCTCAGGCTTCATGGACAGCGTGAAGTCGACTGAGAACTCAGCACCAGTATCAACGTCTCAACCTCGCCCCACATCTACTTCTTACCGCCCATATATCGAACCAGAACCAACGGCTTTCGCTGCCGACCCCGTAGTGAAGCGCATGACGCGCAAGCAGCTTGAGAAGAGCATTGCCGACACCACCGAACTGATGAAGGCTGCGGCGAAAAATCTCGACTTCCTGCAAGCTGCGCAGTACCGCGACGAGATTGTGCACTTGCAGGACGAGTTAAAACTAAAAGAGTAGAGGGTAGGAGGCTACGGCATTCTTGCCGTAGCCATGTGGTATGAGCACGAAAGCCCGATGTGGTATGGGCAAGAATGCCCATACCTCCTACTTTGATATCTCATTTGTTAAATAAAGGTTAATCTGGCGGCTGATAGGCTTTAATTTCGTAATTTTGCACTTTACTAATTATGCAATTCTTTAAACAAAACAGAATGGACAACGAATTTTTGACAGACGATAAGCAGAACTTCGACTTGGAAGAGTCGGCTGTAAAGCGCCCTGAGCGACATCATAGCAGAGGAGAACGTTCTGACCGCTTCTTTATGATAAGGAATATTCTCAACATTATCTTTATGATTGGTGCCGTTGTGGGTGTTCTTGTGCTCTATTTCCACGATAAAACGATAGGCACGGTTATTATTCTCGTATCTATGGTGTTCAAGATGGCGGAGTGTTGTTTCAGATTAATACGCCTATAATAACTGCAATGATAAGAACAACAAGAAAATTATTAGGACTTCTTGCGTTTCTGTTGTCTGTTCCGATGTGTCTGTCGGCACAGATAGGTATGGACGACAACGATCGCTTCAACCAAATGAACCCTGATGGCTCTGTGAACAAGCGCAACCGAAACGCTGCCGACTCACTGGGTACGGACAAAGTTATACCGCGCGGCATAAGGGTATGGACGGTCGATTCGCGTTTTGGCGACCAAAGGAAAGCTGCTGTTGACACCGTGTCGCACATGTTTATGAACTCTATCTTTACAACGGGTTTGCGTGGTGAGTATAACACGACGGGCAATCTCGGTGCACCGCGCATACATCGCATATTTATAGATCGTCCAGAAACAGAGCAGTTTATCTTTACGCAGCCATACGATTATGTTGTATCGCCCGTAGATAAGTTTCATTTCACGAACACGTTGTCGCCTATCACGAACCTTACATACAACACCGCAGGTGACAGAATAACGGGTGAAGACCGACTTTCGGCTAAGTTTGGAGTGAATGCAGGCAAGCGCCTTGGCGTTGGTTTCAACGTCGATTATCTCTACGGACGTGGCTATTACTCTGAGCAAAGCACGTCGCATTTCAAATTCTTGCTCTATGGCTCCTATCTCGGTGAACGCTATCAGGCACATCTCTTGTTCTCCACTCTTGATCAGAAAGTAACGGAGAATGGTGGTATCACCAACGACGAGTACATAAAGCACCCAGAGAGTTTTGACGACAACTTCGCAACGAACGAGATTCCTACCGTCTTGGAACGCAACTGGAACCGCAACTCTAATCAGCATATCTTCTTCACGCATCGTTTTAGCTTTGGCTTCCGCAAGAAGGTGAAGATGAGCGAGGAGGAGATTGCAGCCCGCAAGTTTGCAATGGAATCGGAGAAGGAGAACGCAGCCTTGCACGAAAAGGAGGCTGCCAAGCGCAAAGCAGAGCGCGAGGGCACTGACTTCGACGAGGAGGAATACGAGGAGCAATCGTTTGGCGGACGTCCTGACGATGCGAAGGTGGCAGGTAAAGAGCCTGCGACTACCGAAATGGCAGACAACTCGGGGCGTATTCGCGTAGATGGCAAGGCTGCAGCCGACAGTCTGAATAGCCTTGCAGCTCAGGCGCAGCTCGACACGATGTGGATGAAGACAGAGTATGTGCCCGTTACGAGCATCATACACACCGCCAAGTTCGACACCTATCGTCGCATTTATCAAGCCTACAACTCCCCGAAGGACTTCTATGCTAACACTTACGACAATGTAGGTGCGTACAGTGGCGACTCTATATATGACAAGACGAGCCATTATCGTTTGCAGAACACGCTCGCCTTGTCGCTGTTGGAAGGCTTCAACAAGTGGGCAAAGGCAGGCGTAAAGGTGTTCGCTACGTCCGACTTACGCCACTTTACATTGCCTAATACCGAGCGTACATTCACTACGTACAACGAGCACAACCTCAGTGTAGGCGGTCAGCTCTCTAAGACACAAGGTAGAACGCTGCACTACAGCGTGTTGGGCGAGGTGTGGGCGATAGGTAAGGATGCAGGTCAGGTGAAGGTGGATGCTAATGTTGACCTCAACTTCAAGTTCCTTGGTGACACGGTGCGCCTCGCAGCGTCAGGCTTCTTCCATAGTCTTAACCCAACGTTCTATCAGCGCCACTACCACTCGCGCCACTTCTGGTGGGACAAGGACGATATGGCGAAGATTGTTCACTCGCGCTTGGAGGGCACCTTTGCTTACGACAAGACACGCACAAAGCTGCGTGTGGCGTTCGATGAGCTGAAGAACTACACCTACTTCGCAATGGGATACAACATAACCGATGAGCATCTGCGCACGCAGAACACGCTCAGCGTGAAACAAGCTGGTGGGGCGATAAGTCTATTCACCGTAGGTTTGCAGCAGGATGTGACCCTCGGTCCGGTGAATTGGGAGAGCGTTGTTACGTTCCAGAAATCGTCTAATGAGGCAGTGCTACCTGTGCCCACTTTGAACGTCTACACCAATCTGTACTTGCGCTTTATGATAGCGCGCGTGTTGAAGTGTGACCTTGGTGCCGATGCGCGTTACTTCACCAGCTACTACGCACCCGACTATAGTCCGGCTCTCGGACAATATGCCGTGCAGGATGGTCCAAGCAAGACGAAGGTAGGCAACTATCCGCTTGTGAATGTCTACGCCAATTTCCATTTGAAGCAGGCACGCTTCTTTGTGATGATGAGCCATGTGAACGCCGGCAGCGGCAACCGTTCATATTTCTTCACGCCTCATTATCCGCTCAACCAGCGTGTGTTGCGTTTTGGCGTTAGCTGGAATTTCTTTAATTAAGCTTTATTATTGCAGAGCCTTTCTGCACTCCATACAAAAACACCCAAGTAGGTTTGGTTCTTTCGCCTAAAACCTACTTGGGTGTTGTCTTTTACACTAACAAAAGTCATCGTTCTCCGTACGCAATCTGATTGGGTTGCGTACGGAATCTGATCGGGTCGCGTTCGGAATCTGACTGGGTTGCGTTCGGAATCTGATTGGGTTGCGTACGGAGAACGATGACTTTTCTGCTACATAATGCTTATTTCATCAACAAAGAGGAACGCCGGTTTGCCCTTTCCGCTATGCCATTCAGGCATGTTGCGCTCCGATGTAGCCTTGATCTTCACGTAGCGTGCCTTTGTGGGCTGGAAGTCGAGCTTGTGGGTGTAGACTTTATCGGCTGCATCCTCGCCAAGTGCTGGCAACTGCTTCGTAGCCACCTGCTTGAATGTCTTACCGTCCTGCGAGACGCTCACTTCGATGTCGCGTGCGTCGAATATCCATGAGCCTTTATCCACGCAGGTGTTTAACTCTACGTGCGAGATTACAGAAGGCTTCTGCATGTCAACCACCGCCTCAAGGTCGTTCTCGCAGAAGCCGAGCCAACGGCCGGTGCCGAAGCTCGTGTCGCCAAGCTGTCCGTCGGTAAGCGTAGCTGCACCATTGTAGGTGTAGTTCTTGTGTGTGGGCTGCAGCAGTGTGACTGGGCAAGCCGTAGCCTTGTTGAAGTTTATCTCCTGACGACTAACGCTGCTTCTCTTGCCGTCGCGGAAGGCAGCCGCGCAGATGTTGGCAGACTTCTGCAGAACAATGGCTCCGGTGTAGAGCTGGCTGTCGGCAGTCGGCTCCGTGCCGTCGAGCGTGTAGCGTATCTCTGCGTCGCCAGTTGTGGTGAGATGTACTACAATCTCTTGCCACTTTGTGTCGGCATCAACGTGTATGTCCACGTTGAAGAGATGCTTGGCGTAGTTGTAGCCCAGGTGGTCGTAGAGATGAGTGAAGTCGACGAGTCGACTTGTGAAGTCGGCGTAGTTCTTCAGCTCGGGCTGGCTCCACTGCACCTCGCTCAGCGCCGCCATACGCGGCAGAGCCATGTACTGCATCTGCTTGAATGTAGGCATATATTCGGTCCAGATATTCGCCTGCACACCGATGATGTGGCGTGCCTCGTCGGCAGTCAGTTCTTTAGGCATCGGCTCGTAAGAGTAGACGCGCTCCAACGGCAGGTAGCCGCCGATAGCATCAGGCTCGTTAGCCTTGTCGAGCGACTGGTAGTAGTCGAAGTAGAGGTAGCTGTTCGGTGTCATCACCACGTCGTGATGCTGCTTTGCAGCCGCGATGCCTCCAGCCTCTCCGCGCCACGACATAACGGTGGCACCCTCAGCGAGTCCGCCCTCAAGAATTTCGTCCCAACCGATGGTGTTGCGGCCTAACGACTTGAGATAGTTGGAAGCGTGAGTGATGACGTAGCTCTGCAGACGCTCCTCGGCTGTGTGTCCGTCCTTAGCCTCAAGATGCAGTGCCTTGATGCGTGCTTGGCACTTCGGACACTTCTGCCACTGTGTCTTCGGACACTCGTCGCCACCAACATGTATGTACTTAGACGGGAAGAGAGCCACAACCTCCTTCAGCACGTCGTCTACAAACTTCATTGTCTTGTCGTTGCCAGCGCAGAGCACGTTGTCCGACACGCCCCACATCTCCCATACCTTATACGGACCGCCCGTGCAGCCCAGTTCGGGATAAGCAGCAAGAGCTGCCTGCATGTGTCCTGGAAGGTCTATCTCTGGAACGATAGTAATGTAGCGATCGGCAGCGTACTTCACGATGTCGCGTATCTCCTTCTGTGTGTAGAAGCCTCCGTATGGTTTGCCGTCGTACTTGCCCGTGTTGTGGCCGATGACGGTTTGTGTGCGCTTTGAACCAACCTTGGTGAGCAACGGATACTTCTTTATCTCGATGCGCCAACCCTGGTCATCAGTGAGATGCCAGTGGAAGCGGTTGATGTTGTGCAGGGCGAGTATGTCAATGAATTGGCGTATCTCGTCGGTGCTTACGAAGTGGCGCGACACGTCGAGGTGTGTTCCGCGGTAGGAGAAGCGCGGAGCGTCGACGATGTGAGCGCAGGGAATGGTCACTTGTGATGCCTTGCCACTCACTACGGGCAGCGACTTACGCAAGGTTTGTATGCCGTAGAACACACCGGCTGCTGATGCTCCAGCAATGCTGATGCGTTTAGCGTCGACATCGAGCTTGTAGCCTTCAGCGTTGCTGATTGTCTTGTCGATAGAAAGGACAATAGCTGTAGCATCCTTGCCCTGCTTTCCGACAGTGGGGCGCACACCAGTAGTCTGTTCGATATACGATGCGAGTAGGGTGGCATTGCGCTTCAGGTCGTTGTTTGAGGTCGCAACTACAATTGATGTTTTGCCGTTGAGGATAAAAGGTGCATCGTTAGTTACGTCAGCCTGCAGCGGTTGAGGCACGATGTTGAAATCCGCAGTCTGTCCCGATGCGGAGCCGGGCAGGAGAAATGCCGTTGAGACAATGACTCCTGTGAGCAATTTCAAATTCATTGTATTGTTTATCTTGTTTTGTTTTAGTAGGCTTGTTTATTTAGAATTGATTTCCTTTGTCTTCTTTTTTAATGATAGTGTATTGAATGATAGACCGAAGATTTCACTTGGTTGCTTACTCAACGTACACCCGTATTGCAAAGTTAGCGGAAATCGGGGACACTACAAAAAAACGACAGCAATAATGTCTAAACATCATTGCTGTCGTTTTATAATATTTCTATCTTAGGAGGATAGGGTAGGCGTGCTATCCGTCTCCTCCTTCGATTTCGGTTTGATTAGATTTGCTCGCTCCAATCCTCCTGGCTCTTGCGAACGTAGGTCTGGTAGCGGAGCTTAGCCATCTTCTCAGCCTGGCTGAACAGCTCGTCAGCCTCCTTCGGGAATGCCTTCTGAACAGAGAGGTAGCGAACCTCACCAAGGAGGAAGTCGCGGAAGTCCTCCCACTTCGGAGCCTTAGAGTCGAGTGTGAACGGGTTCTTGCCCTCGTCAGCCAACAGCGGGTTGAAGCGCCAGAGGTGCCAGTAACCGCAATCAACAGCGAGCTTCTCCTCGTTCTGTGAGCGACCCATACCGCCCTTACGCTTCAGACCGTGGTTGATACACGGAGCGTAAGCAATGATGAGTGACGGACCTGGGTAAGCCTCTGCCTCGCGGATAGCCTTCAATGTCTGAGCATTGTCAGCACCCATAGCGATCTGAGCTACGTAGATGTAGCCGTATGTTGTCTGCATAAGACCGAGGTCCTTCTTGCGGATACGCTTGCCCTGAGCAGCGAACTGAGCGATAGCACCGAGCGGCGTAGACTTAGATGACTGACCACCGGTGTTAGAGTAAACCTCAGTATCGAGTACGAGGATGTTAACGTCCTCACCAGAAGCCAATACGTGGTCGAGACCACCGTAACCGATATCGTAAGAAGCACCGTCGCCACCGATAATCCACTGGCTGCGCTTTACGAGGTAGTGGTCGAGAGTCTTGAGCTCTGTGCAAACCGGGCAACCCTTCTCTGCACCAGCAGCGATGAGCGGCTTAAGCTCTGCAGCAGCCTCCTTAGAACCCTCAGAGTCGTTCATGTTAGCCATCCACTTGTCAGCAGCAGCTACGAACTCTGCCGGAACATGCTCGTCTGCCTTTGCCTCTTCGAGGAGGTGGCAGATGCGCTCCTTCATCTTCTTGTTACCGAGAACCATACCGAGACCAAACTCGCAGAAGTCCTCGAACAGTGAGTTGTCGAATGCCGGACCCTGACCCTTAGCGTTGGTTGTGTAAGGTGTAGAAGGGATAGAAGCTGAGTAGATTGAAGAACAGCCTGTAGCGTTAGCAATCATCTGACGGTCGCCGAAGAGCTGAGAGATAAGCTTAACGTAAGGAGTCTCACCGCAACCAGAGCAAGCGCCTGAGAACTCGAACAGAGGCTGAGCGAACTGAGAGTTCTTCGGGCTCTGCTTGATGTCTACGAGGTCCTGCTTAGAAGCTACGTTGTGAACGAGGTACTCCCAGTTCTGTGCTTCCTTCTGCATATCCTCTGCGTCTACGTTGAACGGAACCATCTTGAGAGCCTTCTCGAGCTCACCGGTCTCCTTGTTCTTCTTGCCTGGGCAAACGTCGGCACAGTTGCCGCAGCCAAGACAGTCGAGTACAGAAATCTCAATGCGGAAGTGCATACCCTTGAGAGTAGCCGGAGCCTTGATTTCCTGTGTCTCAAGACCTTCGATGCCTGCAAGCTCTGCGTCGGTAAGAACGAACGGACGGATAGCTGCGTGAGGACATACGAACGAACACTTGTTACACTGGATACAGTTCTCTACGTTCCATACCGGAACGAATGCCTCAACACCACGCTTCTCGAAAGCTGAAGTGCCGTTCTGCCATGTACCGTCAACAGTGTCGTGCTTAACGAAGTCAGAAACCTTCAAGAGGTCGCCTGCCTGACCGTTGATAGGACGAACGAGCTCCTTAACGAATGCCGGAGCGTTGTCAGCCTTAGCCTCCTCGTCAGCGAGGTTAGCCCATGCCGGGTCAACAGTGAGCTGCTTGTATTCGCCACCGCGGTCAACAGCTGCGAAGTTCTTGTCAACAACGTCCTGACCCTTCTTAGAGTAAGACTTAACGATGAATGCCTTCATCTGCTCTACAGCGAGATCCAAAGGAATAACCTCTGTGATACGGAAGAATGCAGACTGGAGGATGGTGTTGGTACGGTTGCCGAGACCAATCTCCTGAGCGATCTTTGTAGCGTTGATATAGTAAACAGTGATGTTGTTCTGAGCGAAAATGCGCTTCACCTTATTCGGGATGAAGTTAACGAGTTCCTCGCCGTCGAAGATAGTATTCAACAGGAAGTAACCGTTCTTGCGCAAACCGCGTGTAACATCGTACATATTCAGGTAAGCCTGTACGTGGCAAGCCACGAAGTTAGGAGTATTTACCTGGTATGCGCTGTGGATTGGGCTGTCGCCGAAACGGAGGTGTGAGCAAGTGAAACCACCTGACTTCTTAGAGTCGTAAGAGAAGTAAGCCTGGCAGTACTTGTTGGTGTTGTTACCGATAATCTGTACAGAGTTCTTGTTAGCACCTACAGTACCATCAGCACCGAGTCCGTAGAACTTAGCTTCGAACAAGTCGTCGCCGCCCATTGGAATCTCCTCTTCCTCTGGAAGTGAAGTGAATGTAACATCGTCAACGATGCCCACTGTGAAGTGGTTCTTAGGCTGCGGGAGCTCGAGGTTCTTGAACACAGCAACGATCTTAGCCGGTGTTGTATCTGAAGAACCAAGGCCGTAACGACCACCAACGATAAGCGGCTTGCGCTCGTCGTCGTAGAGAGCCGACTTAACGTCGAGGTACAGCGGTTCGCCCTCTGCGCCTGGCTCCTTTGTACGGTCGAGCACGGCGATGCGCTTAACAGTTGCAGGAAGAGCTTTCTTCAGGTAATCTACTGCGAACGGACGATAAAGGTGAACAGCAACCATACCTACCTTCTTACCCTGCTTGTTCAGGTAGTCGATAGCCTCGCGTGCAGGCTCTGTAGCAGAACCCATGAGGATGATTACGTTCTCTGCGTCCTCAGCTCCGTAGTAGTTGAAGAGGTGATACTCGCGACCAGTAATCTTTGTCATCTCCTGGCAGTACTTCTCTACTACTTCAGGGATGCGGTCGTAGTACTCGTTGCAAGCCTCACGGTGTGTGAAGAATGTCTCCGGGTTCTCAGCTGTACCGCGTGTAACTGGGCGCTCTGGTGTGAGGGCACGGTCGCGGAAACGCTTGATGTAGTCCGGATTTACCAACGGACGGATATCTTCCATATCCATCTCCTCAATCTTGTGGTACTCGTGTGATGTACGGAAACCGTCGAAGAAGTTGATGAACGGTACTGATGTCTCAAGTGTAGCAAGGTGAGGAACAGCAGAGAGGTCCATTACTTCCTGCACTGAACCAGAGCAGAACATAGCAAAGCCTGTCTGACGGCAAGCCATAACGTCCTGGTGGTCGCCGAAGATACAGAGAGAGTGTGAAGCCAGTGTACGTGCAGAAACGTTGAACACGCATGGCAGCAACTCGCCTGCAACCTTATACATGTTAGGAATCATCAGCAACAGACCCTGCGAAGCAGTGTATGTTGAGGTGAGGGCACCAGCCTGAAGTGAGCCGTGGAGAGCACCTGCTGCACCAGCCTCTGACTCCATTTCCTGGATAGAAACTCGCTGACCGAAGAGGTTCTTACGACCCTTGGCAGCCCATTCATCTACGTGCTCTGCCATCGGAGATGACGGAGTGATAGGATAGATAGCAGCAACCTCTGTGAACATGTAGCTCACGTGAGCGGCAGCTGTGTTACCATCACAAGTGATAAATTTTTTTTCTTTAGCCATTTTACTAATTCTTTTTAATTAGTGAATACTTATAGTTGTTTTAAACTTTTTCTGTCTAAGCCTCATTTAAGGCGGCGTTTAAGCCGAACTAAGCCAAACTAAGCCTTCCTAAGCCGAGTTAAGCCTTTCTAAGCCTTCTTAAGCCTTCCTACTTTTTACTCTTTTACTTTTTACTTTTAATAGAGTAAGCCGAACATCCAAAGCGGAACTTTGTTCGCTTGACCAATATTGAGGTCGTAGGTGGCGTATAGTTGCTCTGAGGAGTTGCGAGTGCGTCGTATGTGGTTGGCACTCGTGACATGGAAGTGAAGTTTGTTGTCAATGATGTATGCAGCGTCGCGGTTGCCCTGATTGACGCTGTGGTCCTTCCAAAGCATATTGACGAAGAATGTCTCCATAACATCCTGACGGTCTGCCACGATTGGGTAGATGCAGTACATGAGGTTGGGGTTGTACATCATCACCTTTGACGGCTTTTTCGGGAACTCATCGCCAGGGTGGTAAATGATGTTTATCAAACGTGCATCAGAGAGATACTTGATATAATTCATCACTGTAGCACGACTTGTCTTAATCTCTCCTGCCAGATTGCTGATGTTCGGTGCTTTCAGTCCTTCTACAGCAAGTAGGTAGAGGAGCTTCTTTATCTTTGTGAGATATTTAAGCTCGATTTGTTTTATCAGAAGAATGTCTACTTCGGTCATCATGTTCATAGTCTTGAGCAAGTTCTCCTCGAAGTTGCGGTGCTCAAGAAAGAATGGATAGAAGCCATGATGAAGGTAGGAGTTGAAGTGTTCGGCAATGTCTACATTCTTTGCAATCTCGTTGGCTATTTCTACATGATTGGCGAGAATGTTGTCAAGTGTATAGACGGGGATGTTATTGCCTGTTTGTAGGTTTAAGTATTCGCGGAACGAGAAGCCACGGAGGTTGTAACTCTTGACGATGCCACAGAGTTCGGGATTTTCCTCTTTCAGTCGCATTACACTTGAGCCCGTGAATATAATCTTCAGGTTGGGACATTGGTCGTAGCATTTGCGAAGCTCGCTGCTCCAGTTCTGCTGCTTGAACACTTGATCAATGAGTAGAACCTCGCCACCGTGGTTATAGAAATCCATCGCAAAGTCAGCGATGCCACGTCCCTGAAAGTAGAAGTTGTTCATATTCACGTAAAGACAACGACGATCGTTAGTGTCGAAATTCTCCTTGGCATATTGCAATAGGAATGTTGTCTTTCCAATGCCTCGTGTACCCTTAATGCCAATGAGACGATCGCTCCAGTCAATCTCGTCCATAAGATTGCGTCTGACTGGTGCGTCCGTATGCTCTACGAGGTATTTATGAGTTTTAAAGAAAGCTTCCATTACTCTATCGGTTGTTTCTGTTGCTTCTGTTACTTGAATATTTTGCTATTTATTATATAGTCTTCTACAACTATGCAAAGGTAATATTAATTTCTTTATTTGCAAACTCTGTATTGCAAAAACTGCATTTTTTTTTATTTTTTGCGTCTGCATCGTTTGCGGTGTGCTATTATGCAGATGTGTAGTCGCTCGAATGTGAAATAAAAGTGGTATTTTTGCACTTGCTTACGAAGTAATTAAAGATAAGAACAGATGAAGTTACATATATTCAATCCTGAGCACGACATAGCTCTTGCTGCCAATCAAGAATGTTTCACCGCCCCTCATGCAGGTAGACGTTTGCGTACCGACTTGGGATTTATCCCTGCTTTCTGGGCTTCAGAAGGCGATATGGTACTCGTAGACGATGTTGAGGCAGCAATAGAGGCACGTCGCCATCTACGTAAGTTCGGCAATGATGTGGTCTTTGTCACCGCTGCGGACTTGAAAGATTTTACTTTAGACGATGTTAAGAGTTTTCTGGTAGAGCCGTGGGGGTGGGATCGCACCATAAAGGAACAACTGTTGCGTGCTAATAAAGGGCTTGAACCATTCATGCCAAGTGACGATGCGCTTGCTACTATCAGAGAGATGAGCAACAGACGCTTTGCTGCAGAACATCTTTTGCCTGTGTTGCGTGAAATAGCTGAGTCCCAAACCGTTGGCGAAAGCCACTACTGCACAACAATGGAGGAGGTACTTCAAGTGCTAAAACGCAACGGAAGAAGCGTGCTCAAGTCGCCATGGAGCAGTAGCGGCAGGGGAGTGCGCTATGTAGAGACCACAGTACTTGATGCACATCTTGAAGGGTGGGCAGCGAATGTCGTCAAACGTCAGGGTGGCATAATGGTAGAGCCATTATATAGTAAGGTGTACGACTTCGGACTTGAGTTTGTGAGCAATTCCGACGGGTCGATTGATTTCAAAGGACTCTCGCTCTTCGCTACACGTGGTGGTGCATATGTAGGCAATATACTTGCCACAGAAGCTGATAAGCGTGAAATATTATCACGGTATGCCGACATTGCTCTTGTTGATAATATCTGCGAGCGTATTCGTGCTGTGCTTTCTCTGCATTTTAAGGGTATATATGTTGGAGCTTTCGGCATTGACATGATGGCTGTAGCACGTGAGAGTGCTGACGGCTTCCTGCTTCATCCGTGTGTAGAACTTAATCTGCGTCGCACTATGGGGCATCTTGCTTTGTCACTCACGCCTACAATTGCCGAACCACAACGCATAATGAGCATCAGCTATGCAGATAAGTATCGTATGAGAATACACGATACGACGAATAATTTACTGAATACATCGCTGATAGCTCACTAATTATTACACATATTTAAGATTTTATGTGTAGTGCATTAACGTGGTTTTTCTGAGAAAATCAGTAACTTTGCATACGAGAAACATATAAATATATATACGATGAAACAAACAAAGATTGTTGCTTCTATTAGCGATCGCCGTTGTGATGTCGAGTTCCTCCGCAAATTGTTCTTTGCCGGAATGAACGTCGTAAGAATGAATACTGCACATGCGACGCCTGACGGGATACGTAATATTATAAAGAACGTGAGAACTGTTTCGCCCCACTTGGCTCTTATGATTGACACAAAGGGACCAGAGGTGAGAACCACTGGTTGTGCTGAGCCAATAGAGTACAAGACGGGCGATGTGGTTAAGATATTTGGACGTCCGGGTATGGACTCATCGCACGATATTGTCAATGTGTCATACATCGACTTTGCTAAGGATGTGAAGGTTGGTGATCATGTGCTTTTTGACGATGGTGAACTTGATATGCTTGTCATAGACAACAATGGTCCGATGCTTGTAGCTCAGGTACAGAACGACGGTGTGCTTGGTGCACACAAGAGCGTGAACGTACCTGGCGAGCATATCGCTCTGCCTGCTATTACGCAGAAGGATCACGATAACATACTCCTTGCTATTGAAGAAGACATCGACTTTATTGCTCATTCGTTTGTGCGTTCTGCCGATGACGTTCTTGCGATACAGAAGATACTCGACGAGCACAATAGCGACATAAAAATTATCTCAAAGATTGAAAATCAAGAAGGAGTAGATAATATTGATGAGATTATTGATGCCTCTTATGGCATTATGATTGCGCGTGGCGACCTTGGTATAGAGGTGCCAATAGAGCAGATACCGGGCATTCAACGCCAGATTATACGCAAGTGTGTGATGAAGAAGAAGCCGGTTATCGTCGCAACACAGATGCTCCATACGATGATTAAGAATCCGCACCCTACACGTGCTGAGGTTACTGATATAGCCAATGCTATCTATTCATATACAGATGCACTCATGCTTAGTGGTGAGACGGCAAGTGGCAAGTATCCGCTTGAGGCAGTGCAGACGATGGCTGCCATTGCTGAGCAGGCAGAGAAGGACCGCTCTGCGCTTGGCGACTATGAGGTACCGATGAACGAGAACTGCTCGCAGCGTGAATTCCTTGCTCATGCAGCTATTGAGGCAACGAAGACACTTGGCGTTGCTGGTATCATCACCGACAGTCTTACTGGCGAGACCGTACGCCATTTGGCTGCTTTCCGCGGTCCGAACCCTATCCTTGCAATATGTTATAAGGAAAAGACACAGCGCTGGTTAAATCTCAGCTTTGGTGTCATCCCCGTTCATCAGAAGGAACATGCGCCTGCTGCATACATGTTCACAGCTGCATTGCGTATGCTCCGACAGAAAGGCCACATCGGCTCCGACGATAAGATTGCGTACCTTAGTGGTAGCTTCGGATTGGGCAATCCGACGGGCACAACATTCCTCGAAATCAATAAGGTTAGTCAAGTGTTCGATAAGTCGTACGAATTCCATTTGCCTAACAAGGAATAACCATTATATAGAAGTCAATTTAATATGACAATACGAAATAGGAGGTCGTAAGATCTCCTATTTTTTTGTCTTGTATTGAAACAAAAAAGGACGGGGTGCAATCACTGCAGCCCGCCCTCAAATAATTAGAGAGTTATAAAAAAATAAGTTTTCCGATTTTAAACCTTCTCGATAATCTGTCCGCCAGCCTCTACTGCCTCCATGTTCAGAGGAATAAGACCGTGGTGACGCTCGGGAAGTGTCTTGTAAAGAGCCTTGTTGAGGCCGTCGGTGCTCACAATCGGGCAAACCTTTAGCAGGCCGCCGAGTACAATCATGTTGAACACCTTTGAGTTCTTCAATTCGGCAGCCTTATCCATAGCGTCGATACGATAGACATTGATGTCCTTACGTGTCGGTGGATTGATAATACCGAAACCGTCATATATAAGTATTCCGCCTGGCTTCACCTTCGACTCGAACTTGTCAAGCGATGGCTGGTTAAGTACGATAGCCACATCATACTGGCTAAGGATAGGCGATGAGATGCGCTCTTCGCTCACGATTACTGTCACGTTAGCTGTACCGCCACGCTGCTCAGGACCGTAAGCCGGCATCCATGTTACTTCTTTGTTCTCCATCAGACCGGAGTAGGCGAGAATCTTACCCATTGAGAGCACGCCCTGTCCTCCGAAACCTGCTATAATTATTTCTGCTTTCATAGGTTTGTCGTGTCTTTTAAGTCACCCTTCGGGTATTGTTTGAACATATTCTCTTCCATCCACTTGTTGGCCTTCACCGGTGGCAACTTCCATCCGCTGTTGCATGTAGCAACAATCTCAACGAGTGATGAACCCTTGCCCTCCATAGATGCTGTGAATGCCTTCTTGATAGCAGCCTTTGCCTTACGGATTGATGCTACGTTCTCTACGCTCTGGCGTGTTACGAAGCATGTGCCCGGCAGAGTGACAGCCATTTCTGAGAGGTTGAGTGGATAACCATGCAGCGCCGGTTCGCGACCATAAGGACATGTAGATGTCTTCTGACCGATAAGCGTTGTCGGAGCCATCTGTCCACCAGTCATACCGTAGATGGCATTGTTGATGAATATGAGAGTGATGTTTTCACCGCGGTTCAGTGCGTGGATACTCTCGGCTGTTCCGATACAAGCCATGTCGCCGTCGCCCTGATAGGTGAAGACAAGGCGCTCTGGCCACAGACGCTTGATGGCAGAAGCAAGAGCAGGAGCGCGTCCGTGTGCTGCTTCCTGCCAGTCGATGTCGATATAGTTGTAGGCAAATACAGAGCAGCCTACCGGGCTTACGCCGATGGCGTTCTCCTGCATGCCCATTTCTTCGATAACTTCAGCCACAAGTTTGTGAACTACGCCATGCGAACAACCTGCGCAGTAGTGCATGTGGGTATCGTTGAGAAGCTCAGGCTTTTTGTAAACCAGGTTCTCCGGTGATATTATATCGTTCATAGAAATTTCTCCTTTAAAGCTTTAACCATTTCCTCTGGCTCGGGAACGATGCCACCGAGTCGTCCGTAGTGCTCACAACGTACAGTGCCGTTTACTGCGAGGCGTACGTCCTCGATCATCATGCCGGCGTTAATCTCTGCAACGAGAATACCCTTGAGTTTCTTAGCTGCCTCTGCAATCTCCTTTTCGGGGAAAGGCCACAATGTGATAGGACGGAACAAACCGACCTTGATGCCCTCTGCACGTGCAAGCTCGATAGTCTTTTCTGCAATACGCGCTGCCGAACCGAACGCAACAATCATGTATTCTGCGTCGTCCATGAACTTGGTCTCGTAGCGAACCTCGTTCTCGCGAATCTTGCGGTATTTCTCTTGAAGCTGCAGGTTGCGCTGCTCCATAATCTCCGGCTTAAGCTCGAGAGATGTGATAACGACGGGCTTACGGCCCTTGCAACCAGTAGCTGCCCACGGACATTCCTTTATGATTTCTTCGTTTGTGCGGCGTGGCTTGAATGGAGGAAGAACTACCTTCTCCATCATCTGACCGATAACACCGTCAGAGAGAATCATTGCAGGGATGCGATACTTGAAAGCGAGTTCAAAAGAGAGGTCGACAAAGTCTGCCATCTCCTGAACAGAGTTCGGGGCGAGCACGAGGATATAGTAATCACCATTGCCACCGCCACGAGTAGCCTGGAAATAGTCACTCTGTGAAGGTTGGATGGTGCCAAGACCAGGACCGCCACGCTGAACGTCGACGATAAGACCCGGTACTTCTGCGCCTGCCATATAAGAGATACCCTCCTGCATGAGCGATACGCCCGGACTTGACGACGATGTCATAACGCGTTTGCCGGTGCCACCGCCACCGTAAAGCATGTTGATTGATGCAACTTCACTCTCTGCCTGAAGCACTACCATGCCTGTGGTCTCCCAAGGCTTAAGTTCTGAGAGTGTTTCGATAACTTCGGTCTGTGGAGTAATAGGATAGCCGAAATAACCATCACAACCACAACGGATGGCAGCGTGGGCGAGAGCCTCGTTGCCTTTCATAAGTTTAACTTCCTGTTCTGCCATTGTGTTAATCCTCCATTTTTTTACGGTAAACACTAATACATCCGTCTGGACATACAATTCCGCACGATGCACAACCAATACAATCGTCAGGTCTTACAGCCTCGGCGTATTGATAACCATGCACGTTCACTGCCTTTGCTGTGAGAGCAATGACATCTTTCGGGCAAGCTACAACACAAAGAGAGCATCCTTTGCATCGGTCTGTGTTAACCACGATAGCACCTTTGATTTTTCCCATAGTAATATATCGTTTAGAGTTAGGGGTTATACATATCTTTACAGTAGAAGGCGAACATGTCGTCGAGCATTTGCTTTGCTTCCACTGCAGGCGACTCGGGGTCGAGAGCTATTGCTTCGAGATAGTTGTCGATAGCATGCTTCCAATCGCCTTTACGTCTGTACTCGTTGCCGAGCTTGTAATAGTCTTCTGCTGTCATACTTATTAAGGTTGGGGTGTTGTTATGTTGTTATGTTGACATTTGTCAGCATCTGTGATGCATGATATTGACGCTTGTCTTCATCTTGCCATTTACCATCCTTTTGCTGCTTGCAGCGTGTTCTTCATCAGCGAGCAGATTGTCATCGGTCCGACGCCGCCGGGCACTGGTGTTATGAACGAGCACTTAGGAGCTACTTCGTCGAACTTCACGTCACCGTTGAGACGGAAACCGCTCTTGCGGGTTGCGTCAGGAACGCGAGTCGTACCTACGTCAATTACCACAGCACCTTCCTTCACCATATCGGCTGTTACGAAGTCGGGTTTGCCGATTGCTGCTATGATGATGTCGGCTTCGCGACATTCTTTCTTGATGTCGGCGGTGTGCGAGTGGCATACCGTAACTGTTGCATCGCCATATTGCTTCTGCATCATCAGCTGTGCCATTGGTTTTCCAACGATGTTGCTTCTGCCGAGCACAACACATTTCTTTCCCGAGGTCTCTATGTTGTAGCGTTTGAGCAGGGTTACTATACCGAGTGGGGTAGCGGATATGAAGCATGGCAAACCGATAGCCATACGTCCGACGTTGATCGGATGAAAACCATCGACATCCTTGCGGTAGTCGATAGCCTCGATTATCTTCTGCTCGTCGATATGACGTGGGAGCGGCAACTGCACGATAAATCCGTCTACATCGTTGTCGTTGTTCAGACGTTCTACACATGCGAGCAGTTCGTCCTCGGTGACATCGTCTTCGTAGCGGATAAGTGTCGACTTAAAGCCGCACTTCTCGCAGGCAATGACCTTATTCTTCACGTAAGTCTCTGAGCCACCATCGTGACCTACAAGCACTGCCGCAAGATGCGGTTGCTTGCCACCTGCAGCCATGATGCTCTTCACCTCTTCTGCTATTTCTGCTTTAATAGCTTCAGCAGTTGCTTTTCCGTCAATCAGTTGCATATCTCTTCTTTTTTAGAACTTTGGCATACCTGGCATTCCTTTCATCTTGCTCATCATGCCAGCCATTTTTGCCATATTTGTACCAGTAACCATCTTCATCATCTTGCGAGTCTGGTCGAACTGCTTGATGAGTCGGTTCACCTCCTGGATGTTTGTACCGCTACCTTTCGCGATACGCATACGGCGACTCTGGTTCAGAATTTCCGGGTTTGTACGCTCCTTCGGAGTCATACTCTTTATGATTGCTTCAATGCCCTTGAATGCATTGTCGTCGATGTCAACGTCCTTGATAGCCTTGCCTACGCCCGGAATCATTGCTGCAAGATCCTTCAGATTACCCATCTTCTTTATCTGCTCAATCTGTCCGAGGAAGTCGTTGAAGTCGAACTTGTTCTTCTGAATCTTCTTCTGCAGGCGGCGTGCCTCTTCTTCGTCGAACTGTTCCTGGGCACGTTCTACAAGGCTCACGATGTCACCCATGCCGAGGATACGGTCAGCCATACGCGACGGGTGGAACACGTCGATCGCTTCCATCTTCTCGCCGGTACCTACGAACTTGATTGGCTTAGTGACAACGGTGCGGATAGAGAGTGCTGCACCACCGCGTGTGTCGCCGTCGAGCTTGGTGAGAACCACGCCGTCGAAGTCGAGGCGGTCGTTGAACTCCTTGGCTGTGTTGACAGCGTCTTGACCGGTCATCGAGTCAACAACGAAGAGAGTCTCGTTCGGGTTGATGGCGTTCTTCAAGGTCTCAATCTCGTTCATCATCTCCTCGTCTACTGCCAGACGACCTGCGGTATCGACGATTACTACGTCGTAGCTCTTGGCCTTTGCCTCGCGAATAGCGTTGTTTGCGATGCTTACAACGTCCTTGCTCTCAGGTTCAGAATATACGGGTACGCCTACCTGCTCGCCAACGACCTTGAGCTGTTCGATAGCTGCCGGACGATATACGTCGCAGGCTACGAGCAACGGGTTCTTGTGTTGCTTGTTCTTAAGCATATTAGCAAGCTTGCCCGAGAAAGTGGTTTTACCAGAGCCCTGCAGACCGCTCATGAGGATGATTGACGGTCGTCCGTTCAGGTTAAGCTCGGCAGCTTCGCCACCCATGAGTTCGGCGAGCTCGTCGTGTACAATCTTTACCATCAACTGGCTTGGCTTCACCGCTGTGAGTACGTTCATGCCGAGAGCTTTTTTCTTCACCGTGTCGGTGAAGGTCTTAGCCACTTTATAGTTTACGTCGGCATCCAACAGAGCGCGTCTTACGTCTTTGAGGGTTTCGGCAACGTTGATTTCGGTAATCTTGCCTTCACCTTTGAGAATTTTGAAACTGCGTTCAAGTCTGTCACTAAGATTTTCAAACATATCTATTTTCTTTTCTTTTTATTAAAATTAATGTGTGCGCTTTGTGGGGCGTTTCTATACACGTCGCTTGTTTTGCAAAAGTAAGCAAAAAATAACGAGTTTCGGAATAAAAACTTATCTATTTAATTAATTTTAAGTTACTTTTTTAAGAAGATGTTGTTTAGTTCTACTTTTATCACTTCTTCGTTCACGAGATACTCCATAGCTTCGTCTTTTGCTTCCTGGTTTAGCACTATTTTGTTAAGCTCTGTAATTGAGTGCTTTTCGCCGTCTGCGAGCAGAGCTTTTATCGTTTTCAGTGCTTGATTATACGCATCTTTGTATGATTGTGATGTGTCTTGATGTGTCAAACACACGTCGCATTGGCGACAGTCGTTGGTTTCTGTCTCGCCGAAGTAGCGCAGCAGCTGCCTGCTACGGCATACAGTATCGTTCTGTGCATAGTCGATGATGCTTTTTATGCGTTTCTCAAACTGTGTTTTACGTTCTTCGTACACCGATTCTGGAATAACTATCTCCTCTGGCAACATGCGGTCTTGTGTGTATGTGAGCAATGGCACAGAGCGTTCTGGGATGAAATGCAGTATTCGTCGTTGGCTCAGACTCGTCAAAATCAAGTACACTTGTTGTTGGGTGAGTCCCGTTGCATGTGCTATGAATGCGAGCTCTATGAAGTGATAGTCGACGAACAATCCGCTGTATTCGCGCAGTAGTGTTGTTATCACGAGTTCCTCGTTCGGCGTTGTTTCGTGCAACATGTATAGCTGATCGCGTTCGAGTGTGAACTTTACGCGTGTTCGCGAGTCGGGATCGATGTCATATTCTATGTAGCCCGCTCTTGAGAGTATCTTTAGAGCTGAGTTTACGATTACGGGGTAGTGATGGAAGAGTAGGCTGAACTTCTCTATTTCGAAGTGGAATGTGCGTCCATAACCCGAACCTGCAGCAATCTGCAGATAGTAGGCTATGTGCTCATACACGCGACAAATTTCTTCCTTGTTAGGGAATTCTTGTGCGATACGTTTCAAAAGCTTTGCCTTGTCGCTCTTGTCGTAGAGCAATACGGCGTAAGCCTTCTTTCCATCGCGTCCGGCTCTGCCTGCTTCCTGAAAGTAAGCCTCTATCGAATCGGGGCAAGTAATGTGTATCACCACGCGAACGTCGGGCTTGTCGATACCCATGCCGAAGGCGTTTGTCGCAACCATTACTCGCACCTCGTCGTCGTGCCATTTTCTCTGACGCTCATCTTTTGTACTATGCTCAAGACCAGCGTGATAGTAGGTTGCGCTAATGTTATTGTTCAATAGGAGTTCGCATATCTCTTTCGTTAGTTTGCGACTTCGTACATAGACAATAGCACTGCCGTTTATTGAGTTCAGTATGTGCACTAACTGTTGCTGTTTGTTGTCAGATGTGCGCACTACGTATGCGAGGTTCTTGCGTTCGAAACTCATGCGGAACACGTTCCGCTCCTTGAATTCTAATTGCTCTTGTATGTCGTCAATAACGTCCTTTGTAGCGGTTGCGGTGAGCGCAAGTATTGGAGCGTCGGGCTTTAAGCGGCGTATGTCGGCTATGTGCAGATACGACGGGCGGAAGTCGTAGCCCCATTGTGATATGCAGTGGGCTTCGTCAATGGTTATGAAGCTCACTTTTATATGCGCCAGTTTGGTTTGGAATAGTTCCGAACCGATGCGTTCCGGCGACACATAGAGTATCTTCGTATTGCCGAGCACGCAGTTCTCGAGTGTCTTGACGATTTCCTGACGGCTCATGCCCGAGTATATGGCAGCAGCGAGCACTTGGCGGCGGCGTAGGTTCTCCACCTGGTCTTTCATTAGTGCGATGAGCGGCGTGATAACAATGCACACACCCTCCATGGCGAGAGCCGGCACTTGGAATGTGAGCGATTTGCCGCCGCCCGTAGGCATCAGTCCTAACGTGTCCTTGCCCTCGGCAATGCTGCGTATGATGTCGCGCTGTATGCCGCGGAAGTCGGAGTAGCCCCAAGTGTCTCTGAGTATTTTGAGATATAATGTTTCGTCGTAACCCATTTTGTTGTTTAATTGAAGCTTCTCGGTTTGTTCTTGTTGTTAGTCTTCCTCCGCCACACGTATGTCTTCAATCTGTAGCTGCACCATGTTGCGTTTGAACACGTTGTCCTCAATGGTGTAGGCTATGTCGAAGCTACGTTTCGATTTAATGTAACGCGCTGAAGCGCTCTGTCCGAATGCGATACCGTTCACGATGTTGTTCGACTTGGAGTCTACAAGCTCCAGTTTGATGTGCTCTTGCTCGCGTCCCACGACCTTGCTTGTTCCGTAGTCGTAAACGTCGGTTGTGCAGAAGAGCGGCTTGGTGTTACCTGGTCCGAATGGCGAGAAACGCTTCAAGTCGTTGTGCAGTTTCTTCGTGATGTCGCGGAAGTCGATTTCGGCATCTATGTTGAGTATTGCCTCTGTCTGTTCGGGCTGTATGTGCTCGTCTACATAGCGTTGGAAGCGGTTGCGGAACTCCTGTATGTCGTCCCATCGCAGCGTTAGTCCGGCAGCATAGGTGTGTCCGCCGAAGTTCACGAGCAGGTCGCGACAGCTCTTTATAGCCGAGTACACGTCAAAGCCCGTCACGCTTCGCGCTGAACCAGTAGCGAAGTCGCCGTCGCGTGTCAGTACGACGGTCGGTCGGAAGTAGATTTCGGTGAGTCGTGATGCCACGATACCGATAACGCCCTTCTTCCAGTTCTCGTCGTAGAGTACTATCGACGAGCGGTGGCGCTGACTCTCCAGTTTCGATACGATGCTGTTAGCCTCCTCTGTCATCTGCTTGTCAATGTCCTTGCGCTGTTCGTTGTACTCGTCGATGTGCTTCGCCTTGGCAAGCGCGTGCGAGAAGTCTTTCTCTACGAGCAAATCGACACTCTCGCGTCCGTTCTCCATACGTCCCGACGCATTGATGCGCGGACCTATCTTGAACACGATGTCGCTCATGGATATGTCTCTGCCTCCGAGTCCGCAGATGTCTATAATCGCCTTCAGTCCGATGCTCGGGTTCTGGTTGAGCGTCTTCAGTCCGTGGTAGGCGAGGATGCGGTTCTCCTCGGTGACGGGTACGATGTCGGCAGCTATGCTCACGGCACAGAAGTCGAGCAGCGGTATGAGTCGGGCGAAGGGTATGCCGTTGTTCTTGGCGAACGCCTGCATCAGCTTGAAACCTACGCCACAACCGCAGAGATGCTTAAATGGGTAGGTGTCATCCGGTCGCTTCGGGTTAAGGATAGCCACTGCGGGCGGCAGTTCCTCGTCGGGCATGTGATGGTCGCAGATGATGAAGTCGATGCCGAGCGACTTGGCGTAGGCTATCTCTTCAACGGCTTTGATGCCACAGTCGAGAATGATGATTAGTTTCACGCCTGCCTCCTTGGCGTAGTCGATTCCTTTCTTGCTCACGCCGTAGCCTTCGTCGTAGCGGTCAGGGATGTAATACTCTATGTTCGAGTAGAACTGCTGTATGAACTTGTACACCAGTGCTACCGCCGTGCATCCGTCCACGTCGTAGTCGCCGTAGACAAGGATGCGCTCCTTGCGACCTATAGCGTCGTTGAGGCGGTCGACGGCGAGGTCCATGTCCTTCATGAGGAAGGGGTTGATGAGGTCTGCCAGCTGCGGGTGGAAGAATCGCTTGGCAGCTGACTCTGTTGTTATGCCGCGTCGCATGAGCAGCTGGGCGAGTATCGGGCTGATATTCAGCTTCGCCCCCAGTTCGTCAGCCGCCTGTTTCTCCTCTGTCGCAGGTGACTTGTAATTCCATTTGAATAACATTATATATAGTTTTTATTTTTTCTCGGTTTAGGAGTGGGGTGCAGAGTGTCTGCGCGTTTAAGGTAAAACGCGTGTAAAGTTACAAAAAAACTATGGAATAAGAGGAGTGTTTTTTGTGTTTTTAAGTGGCAGGTTAAATTCTTTATACCTAATTATTATATTTTTGTAGTATATTATCGTTGTGTGTGTTGGTTATTTGTTGTGTGTGTAGCATCCGCACCGACCGGTGCAGACATCCGCATCGACCGACGCAGACATCCGCATCGACCGGCGCAGACATCCGCATCGACCGGCGCAGACATCCGTATCGACCGACGCAGATGTCCGTATCGACCGACGCGGATCGCATAAGTACGAAAAAAACCGAGCAAGGTGGGTGTACACCTGCTCGGTCTTTATTTATTGTATATCAAAAAATGAGGTTTTGTCTCTTAACTACCAAGGAGTTAATCGCCAATACCCTGGTTTTTCTTAGCCTCAATCATCTTCTGGAGGATGTCAGCCGGGATAGCGTTCTTGTTAACCATGTAGTCCATTGTGTTAGCTACGATGTAGTTCTTTGTCATGTACCAGATACCCTTGTAGTCGCCTGTCTCGCCCCAAGAGTTCTTCACCATGTAGTATTCCTTGCCATGCTGGTCCTTAGCAATACCGAAGATAAGCATGCCGTGGTCGTCGGTGAGCTCCCAGTTGTCGAAGCGCTGCTGACGCTGCTCTGCTGTCGGCTCGAGCTCAGGCACCTTGCAGCCGAGTGAGTCGATGAGGTTTGTGCGCTTTGCCGGAGAGAGTTTCAACCAGCGAGCCATGTCGCTGCCAGAGAGGCCCTCTGCCTTCTTGGTATCTACGAAGTAAGCAAGACCCTTGCGTGTGAAGCCCGGCTCGCTAACGTCGCCACCCCAAGCTACTGTGTAGCCGTTCATGACAGCGTTCTCGAGGATGCGTGCCATGTCCTCCATCGGAAGGTTCCATGACAGCGGGTTGCGCCAGTTGTCCTGCACCTCAACAGCGTACTGTGTGTAGTACGGGTGGTGTGAGTAGCTTGTGATTGTTACGTAGTCGTCGAAGTTCAAACCGAGGCTTGCTGCGAATGACTTCGGAGTGTACTCCTTGCCTTCGTATGTGAACTTCTCCGGACACTGGCCGAGGTAAGCGTCGAGGATGCCCTGGAGACCCACCTTCCACTGCGAAGAGATCTTGTTAGCTGTGCTCTTAGCGATGCCTGCTACGTAAGGCTCAAGCTGGCCGAAGAACTCGTTGAAGTTGTTGAGCGAGTCGCCGTAGAGTGAACCTGGGAACGGCATTGCATCCTCCGGGCAGATACCCTGGTTCTTCAGTACGTGCAATACGTCGTAAGCCGAACCGCCCTGAGAGAACTGACAGTCGCCGTGGAGGCGTACAACCTGAACGGCGCGGTCCATATAGGTCTTGTTAGCTACGAAAGCCTCGCAGAGGTCGTAAGTCTTGCCTGTAGCCTTGAGAATCTCGCTCTCGAAGTATGAGAGAGTAGAGTAGTCCCAGCATGTACCGCTACGATTCTGGTCCTTGATACTTGTGATCGGGTTCTCCTTGATTGTCGTGAAGACAGGCTTGTTGCTCGATGCAGCCTTCTTTGGCTTAGCTGCGTTTGCGCTCATCGCAAAAACAGCGAGAAGTGCGAGTGTTAAGATTTTCTTCATGTGATTTTGTTGTAATTTATTAAATTAATTGTTGTTTATTAAGCAATGTCTATTTGTTCTCTGCCATGTATGCTTCGATATCCTTCGGGTGGTAGGGTATTCTGTCCTTGCCGAGGAAGCGACATCCGTCTTTTGTGATGAGTAGGTCGTCTTCGATGCGTATGCCTCCGAAGTCCTTGTAGGTCTCAATTTTATCGAAGTTGAGGAACTCGGCGCAGTGGCCTGAAGCCTTCCAGTCGTCGATGAGTGCAGGGATGAAGTATATGCCAGGTTCGTCGGTCACGACGAAGCCCTCCTCTAAGCGGCGGCCCATGCGCAGGCAGTTGGTGCCGAACTGGTCGAGGCGCGGACGTGTCTCCTCGTCGAAGCCTACGTTTATCTGGTCGAGACCTTCCATGTCGTGCACGTCCATGCCCATCATGTGTCCTAGTCCGTGTGGCAGGAACATGGCGTGAGCACCTGCTGCCACGGCTTCGTCTACGTCGCCTTTCATCAGTCCGAGCTCCTTCAGACGCTCGGTCATCAGGCGGCATATTGAGAAGTGTACGTCCATATACTTCATGCCGGGCTTGGCAACGTCGAGTGCATGGTCGTGGCATGCTTCTACGATAGAGTAAATCTCAAGTTGGCGGTCGGTAAACTTGCCGTTGACGGGGAATGTGCGTGTGTTGTCTGAGCAATAATTATTGATTGTCTCCGCTCCGCAATCGCACAATACGAGGCGTCCACTCTCAAGTTTTGCCATCGACGGATTGCCGTGCATTATCTCGCCATGCTGGCTGAAGATGGTGGCAAAGCTTGTCATTGCTCCGTAAGATAGGGCTATGCTGTCTACTTGTCCGGCTACGAACTTCTCCGTAAGGCCTGGTTTTGTAAGGCGCATGGCAGTGGTGTGCATCTTGTAGCCGATTACTGCTGCACGCTCAAGTTCTTCTATCTCTTGCTGTTCTTTGGTAGAGCGCATCTTCACAACGGCACGAATAAGTTCGAGGCTTGCCGCTTCCTTCTGCTGAACGGGGTGTATGCCGAGCAAGTCGAATATCTGTATCTTAGTGTCGTGGCGATAAGGTGGAAGGAAGTGTATGCGGCGTTTCTGTCGCATTGCTTCGTTGCAAATGCTCTTGAGCGATTTCATGGGGGCTGTGTTAGCCACGCCGACACGTTCTGCCATATCTTTCACGCTGTCAACACTGCCATACCACACGATATCTTCAATGTCGATATCGTCGCCGACGAGTGTCTCTGTGCCGTTATCGAGGTCGATAACACCGACAAGACCGTCTCGGTTGAGTCCGAAATAATAAAGAAATGAGGAGTCTTGACGGAATGGATAGTAACCATTTGAAGGGTAGTTACATGGCGACTCGTTGTTGCCGAAGAGTATTATTATACCGTCTTTCATAAGCTCTCGGAGCTTGGCGCGACGGCCAACGTAGGTTGCTTTGTCAAACATATAACCTTGTTTTTTGTTATTATTTGCACAAAGTTACGTTAATTTGAAGACATAACAAAACGATAACGCCATTTTATGTTTTATTATGATATTGTTTCGTTTTGATTTCTATTAGAAGAAATAAATATGCGAATAATATTAAATTGGTTATATTTATTCTTCGAGAGTAGAAATGCTATTCTCAAATCTGTGCACACAACAACTCATAACCTCTACCGGAGCATAGAAGAAATACTTCTTGTAGTTGCGGAATGTCTTCTTCATGGCTTTTGAGTTGTTCGATACGAACACGCCAGAGGAATGGTGAAACTGCCATTCGTCTTGTTTGATGACGATGGGTGCGTCGAGAGCTTCGAGTGCCAGCTCGTAAGCTTTCGGCGTAATGTCTTTTATGAATGGTATCTCGTCCTTCTCAAAGCCCAATGTCTTGATGAGAATGCTTGCCTCCAACTGCGCAATCTTTGTCAGCTGTAGACGATTGAGCCAGTTTTCAAGCTTTATAAAGTCGATTTTATCACCATCGTGACGCAGAAACGCACCGATACGCACGATGTTTGCGAAGTGCAAACCGTTGGTGAGTATGGTTTGTGTTGTCTGTACGATGATGTCAAGGAAGTTGAGGGTCTCTATCGACGAGTCGTCGCTCAGCGGCTCCGACTTACGTATCTTCTTCAAGCGACTATTTAGTAGCAGGTTCTGCATTCGTGAGAAGCCCGCATCAGGCAGGTTCTGTAGTCCGCCCACGGCTGGTATGTCAGCGCGGTCTGCAAAGTACTCTCCCAAGCCGTGTGTTTCTGCCAGTTTGGCAAGTACGTTCCATTTGTATTTGGACATGGGCTCAATGTCTTCGCTCATCCCAAATACCTTATTTTGAATAATACGAAAAAAGTTACGCTTTATTATGTCCATAATAGAATGTTGAATGTGGAGTGTTGAGTATTTAATGTTGAATGCCGGATGTTATGAGTATCTGCGCGGCAGACGGAAGATGATAGCTACAGCCACACACAACGTCAGAGCCATGGGGTAGAACAGATACGGTATTATTCTGATGGGGTTCAGCTGCGTCAGTCCGGCTGCCATAAGCATCTGTGCGCCATAGGGTATGAAGCCCTGCGCGCAGCACGAGCAAGTGTCGAGTAGACTTGCCACCTTGCGCTTGTCGAGCTCGAAGCGCTCGCTGATGCGTCGTGCTATATTTCCGGTGGAGATAATAGCCACGGTGTTGTTGGCTGTGCAAAGGTCTACGATGGCCACCATGAGGGCGATAACAGCCTCCGCACCGCGCTTGCCCTTGATGTGCGATGTTGTCTTGGCGATGATGAAGTCGATGCCGCCCTTCTTGTGCACTATCTCGAATACGCCGCCGGCAAGCATTGTTATTATGATCAGTTCGCCCATCGACAGTATGCCGTCGCCCATTGAGTGGAACCACTCGTACACGTCGAAGCTTCCGTCGAGTATGCCGATTGCTCCGGTTATTGTTAGTCCGATGGTGAGCACTGCCATTACGTTCATGCCGGCGATGGCTGTAGAGAGAACGGCGAGGTAGGGTAGTATCTTCACGTAATTGATGCCATGCACATTGGCAAGTGGCGACATTTCTTGTCCTAAGAAGACGTATATGGCAAGCGAGAGGATTGCTGCAGGGAGAGTTATGAAGAAGTTCACGCGAAACTTGTCGTTCATCTTGCAGCCTTGCGTACTCGTAGCGGCGATGGTGGTGTCGGATATGAACGAGAGGTTATCGCCGAAGAACGCACCGCCTACTACTACAGCTGTCACTAACGCCACGTCCAGTTGCATTGTGGTGGCGAGTCCGGAGGCTATCGGCACGAGTGCGACTATGGTTCCTACGCTTGTGCCTATCGACAGGCTTATGAAGCATGTCGCAATGAACAGCCCGGGCAGCACCATGTTGCTCGGCAGTAGCGAGAGCATTGTGTTTACGGTGGCATCAACTGCTCCAATAGCTTTTGCCGAGTTGGCAAAGGCACCTGCCAATACGAATATCCAAAGCATCGTCATGATGTTTGGCGCACTGGCTCCGCGACTGAAGGCTGCTACGTTCTTTTGCAGACTCTTGCCGCCTGCTATTGTCACAGCGTAGATGCCCGAAATCATGAACGCTACGCTTATCGGCACCTTATAGAAGTCGCCCGCTATAATCGATGTTACAAGATATAGAGTGATAAATACCAAAAGAGGGCTTATCGCAAGAACTCCTTTTAAATTGTTCATAGTTGTATCTTTTTTTTAGTCTGCGTGGTATGGGCAAGATGCCCATACCTCCTATCTTTTGCTTGGTTGGTGCAGTAGGGACTGCTGCACCCCCTACTTTTTTTACTTTTATCTGTCCTTTTTACTTTTTTACCTTTATCAAAGCTGTGTGCGACGGTAGAAATCAACATTCTCTTTCGTTAGAAGCTCGATTGGCATATAGTTTACGGGTTGCACTTTCTTCTTCAGCACAATAGCTTTGAACAGAGTGTCTACGCAACTATAGCCTTGCTGGTAGCCGTGCTGCGCGATGATAAACGACATACTGCCCTGGCGCAGACATTCTGCGTTCTTTGCCACCATATCGTAGCCCATGATTTGTATGTCGCGCATGTTGTTGCGAAGCAGGAACTCGCCCACAATGTGTGCTTTTGAATTAAGTGTTATGCAATGATGTGTGTCGGGATGCTGCTCAAAGAATTCTTTAAGTATAGCATCGTATTCGCTGCGTGTACCCTTGAAAGGTACGCATAGTTCTGTGATTTTAATCTGCGGGAAATGGTCGTGCATATAATGGCGAAAGCCCACTTCGCGGTTCACCTGCTGCTTACTGGTCACCTTGCCGTCCTTCATCTGCTTGAAAAGCATGATTTCCTTTTCGTTTGAAGCGATGAGCATAAGCATTTTGGCAGCAAAGTAACCGCTGCAGAATGAGTCCTGACCGAAGAAAGAGAGCGGTTTAAGGTCGGGCATATAGGAGTCGAGCATCACAAATGGTATCTGTCGCTCGTGGAGAATATCAGTGAATTGTTTGGTTGTTTCGATGTCCTGTGGCACTATTATTATGCCGTTGGGGTTCGATGCGAGGCATTGTGTATAACAATCGATGAATGAATTGTTATTGAAACGCTCATAATACATAATCTTTACGTTAATGTTGAAGTCGCGCCTTACCTCTATAGCCTTCTGCACGCCCTGCTCTATCTCTTCCCAATAGGCTTCAGACTCATGCTGTGGTATGAGCGCATAGAACACGTATGTCTTGTTGTAAGCCAACGCGCTTGCATAGACATTGGGCTGATACTCCATCTCCTTGAGAGCCTTCTCTACTTTCTCGCGTGCCGGTGCCGATACATTCGGACGATTGTGTAGTACGCGGTCTACTGTTCCGACCGACACGCCTGCTCTTTCTGCAATATCCTTAATTCTGATTTTCTCCATTCCTAATGGTTGTGCGTTTCTTTTTGGGTTTGTTATTATATGATTGGTACAATGATGCACCAACCCGCATATTACGTGCAAATTTAAATAAAAATATTGAAATATCCACTCCTCGGATGCAACTTTATTGCTTCGATTGAAGATTTTCTGTTTTACATGCGCTTGTCTGATAAAATTTTTGTTATTTTGCATTGAAATTCGAAACGTATCGAATGTATTTTAGGTTTTAAACACTATAAAGATGAAACTATTCAGAAGTATAGTTGAACTTCAGAATGAGTTGTTTGAAGTTCGGAAGTCAGGAAAAAAGGTAGGTATTGTGCCAACAATGGGTGCCCTCCATGAGGGTCATGCGTCGCTCGTAAAACGCAGTGTTGCGGAGAATGGAGCGACCGTAGTTTCTGTTTTTCTTAATCCGACTCAGTTCAACGACAAGAGCGACCTTGAGCGCTATCCGCGCACACTTGATGCAGACTGCGCTTTGTTGGAGGCTTGTGGTGCCGATTATGTTTTCGCTCCGTCAGTAGAGGAGATGTATCCCGTAGAGGACAAACGTCAGTTTGAGTTTCCACCAGTCACAACGGTGATGGAGGGTGCGCATCGTCCGGGCCATTTCAACGGTGTGTGTCAGGTTGTATCGCGCCTATTTTATATTGTACGTCCAGATCGTGCCTATTTCGGCGAGAAGGACTGGCAGCAGATTGCTGTCGTAAAGGCAATGGTGCGCTTCCTCAAGCTTGATGTGCAGATTGTCGAATGTACTACAATACGCGAAGCCGACGGCTTGGCAAAGAGTTCGCGCAACACGCTACTCTCTGCCGACGAGCGTGCCATCGCTCCACGCATCTACGAGGCTTTGCAATCGAGCCGCGAGTATGCCAAGACACACACATTGGCAGAGACTCACGAGTATGTAGTCTCTACCATCAACGCCGTAGACGGACTTGAGGTGGAGTATTTCTCAATCGTCGACGGCGATACATTGCTTGACGTTGCTAATTGGGACGACAGCGCGTATGTAGTAGGCTGCATCACAGTTTATTGCGGCAAGACACCGATACGTTTGATTGACCACATTACTTATAAGAAATAGTTTCTCAGAAATATGATGATAGAAGTATTAAAGTCGAAGATTCATTGTGCGCAGGTAACACAAGCGAATCTTAACTATATCGGTAGCATCACCATCGACGAAGACCTCATGGATGCTGCCAATATGATTGAAGGCGAGAAGGTGCAGATTGTGAACAACAACAACGGCGAGCGCTTCGAGACCTACATAATCAAGGGCGAACGCGGATCGGGCTGCATCTGTCTCAACGGTGCTGCTGCACGCAAGGTCGTAGTGGGCGACACCGTGATAATCATCTCCTACGCCCTCATGGACTTTGAGGAGGCGAAGACTTTCCGCCCCTCAGTTATATTCCCCGAGAATAATAAAGTGTAGCAAATGTTGAATGTTGAGTGTTGAATGTTGAATGGTCGCGGCAGAGCCGCAATGTTGAGTGTTGAATGAATTCTTTATTGATGAATTCTTCATCGGCGAAGCCGACAATTCTACATTCCACATTCAACATTCCACACTCAACATTAATTTCATTTATGCCAGATAATCCTACTGCAAAACGCTCTTCGAAAGCTGCGCCAAAGGCTTTCGATAAAAACTATGGTCATCTGCAGCCGCAAGCTGTAGATATAGAGAAAGTGGTGCTTGGTGCGCTTATGATTGACAAGGATGCGTTTTCTATCGTGTCCGAGACACTGCGCCCCGAGACATTCTACGAGCCACGCCACCAGAAGATATACAACGCCATACAGACACTCTCGATGAACGAGAACCCCGTCGATATTATGACCGTCGTTGACGAGCTAAAGCGCGAAGGCACTATCGACGACGTGGGCGGTGCGCCCTACATTGTCGATCTTAGTTCGCACGTGGCTTCTTCGGCTCACATCGAGTATCATGCCAAGATTCTTGCGCAGAAGTTCCTTGCACGCCAGCTTATCTCTTATGCCAGCGTCGTAGAGACAAAGGCTTTCGACGAGACGCAGGACGTGGACGAACTGATGCAGGAGGCGGAGGGTTCGCTCTTCGAACTCTCGCAGCGCAACATGAAGAAGGATTACACGCAGGTTGACCCCGTCATCACCCGTGCTATTGACATTCTGCAGAAGGCATCTGCCAACGCCGGTGGCTTGACTGGTGTGCCTACGGGCTTCGAGAAACTCGACGAGAAGACGAGTGGTTGGCAGAGCTCCGACCTCGTCATCATCGCCGGACGACCTGCCATGGGTAAGACTTCGTTCGCCCTTTCGCTCGCGAAGAATATCGCCGTCGACTATCATACGCCTATCGCCTTCTTCTCTCTTGAGATGAACAACGTGCAGCTCGTCAACCGTCTTATCTCCAACGTCTGTGAGATACCTGGCAACAAGATGCTCAACGGACAGCTCTCCGACGACGAGTGGGAGCGCCTTGACAAGAACGTGCGTAATCTACAAGGCTCGCCACTCTATATCGACGACACACCTGGTCTCTCTATCTTCGAGCTGCGCACCAAAGCACGCCGCCTCGTGCGCGAGAAGGGTGTGAAGATAATCATGATCGACTACCTCCAGCTTATGAACGCCAACGGTATGCGCTTCGGTAGCCGTCAGGAGGAGGTGTCGAAGATTTCGCAGTCGCTGAAGGGTCTCGCCAAGGAGCTTGACATACCTATCCTCGCTCTTTCGCAGCTCAACCGTACTGTCGAGAACCGTGAGGGTTTGGAGGGTAAGCGCCCGCAGCTGTCCGACCTTCGTGAGTCGGGAGCCATCGAGCAGGATGCCGACATGGTGCTCTTCGTACACCGCCCCGAGTATTACCATATCCTCACCGACGAGAAGGGTAACGACCTTCGCGGCATGGCGCAGATTATCATTGCCAAGCACCGTAAGGGTGCCACGGGCGATGTGCTCCTCACGTTCCGTGGCGAGTTCACACGCTTCCAGGATCCGCAGAAGCAGTCGGCACCCATTGGCGATGCACCGTTTGGCTCAGAGATAATTGGTAGCAAGATGAATACAGGCGATATGCCGTTGCCGCCAGATATGATGGAAAGCGCACCATTCGGCTCGCCTGCCGACCCTGCACCGTTCTGATAAAAGTAAAAAGGTAAAAAGGTAAAAAAGTAGGAGGTATGGGCATCTTGCCCATATCACGCAGCCTAATAAAAGCCCCTCCTACCTTTTTACTTTTTTACCTTTTTACTCTTTTACCTTTTTACTTTTATGCGTTTTTCTCTCTGTGTATCACGCTGCCGCTTCCTTGATGTGTGGCGAGCACTAATACTTCGGCTATCTGCACGTGTTTCGGGGCGGAAACTGCGTAGAAAGCTACGTCGGCAATGTCGGCACCAGTGAGCGGAACGATACCTTTGTACACGTTCTCGGCGCGGGCGTTGTCGCCGTGGAAGCGGACGTTGCTGAAGTTGGTCTCAACGAGCCCGGGTTTCACGTTCGTTACGCGAACTGCCGATTCGGCTACGTCGATACGCAAGCCATCGGTTATGGTCTTCACGGCTGCCTTCGTGGCGCAATAGACATTGCCACCGGCATATGCTGCGTCGCCTGCAACGCTGCCAATGTTGATTACGTGGCCCTCGTTGCGCTCTATCATAGCCGGCACGATGAGGCGTGTCATGGTGAGCAACCCCTTTATGTTGGTGTCTATCATCGTGTTCCAGTCTTCGGGGTCGCCCTCGTATTCCTTTTCGAGACCGAGCGCGAGTCCGGCGTTGTTGATCAGAACATCAATTGTCTGCCATTCAGCTTCGAGCGAACCGATTGCCTGTTTTGCCGCCTCGGCATCGCGCACGTCGAATACCAAGGTGCGCACCTTCGTGCCTTCAGCTTCGAGCTGTGACTTTATCTCTGCTAACTTCTCTGCACGGCGAGCCGTGAGAATAAGATTGTAACCGCCTTCGGCAAACTTTCTTGCGCAGGCTTCGCCGATGCCGCTTGTGGCACCGGTTATGAGTGCTATCTTCTTCATAATAGTCTGGTGTTAAATGGTTTGATATGTTCAGGTGTAGCTCTACTTCACTACTTTGTGACCTTCGTCTACCCATGCGTTGTAGCCCTTGTCGAGCTCTACAACTACATAACCGTCGCGCACGAGTATGCCGGCTGCCTTCTTGCTGCGCTTGCCGCTGCGACAGTTCACGGCTATCACTTTGTCTTTAGGGAGCACTTCACACGCCTTCTGCTCGAAGTCGGGTTTCAGCACGTCTATATTAACGGCGTTCTCGATATGACCCGCAGCGAATTCTTCAGCTGTGCGCACGTCAAGTCGCACTACCGTTGTGTCGGCAATTATCTTCTCGTATGCGTCTGCCGATACGCTCTCGAAGCCCTTGTTCTGCGCCTTGCAAGAGAAGATGGCGCAGAGCATAGTAAGTATGCTCATGATTTTTATTGTTTTCATTATTATAATATGTGGTTAATCCTTAATAAGATAATGTCTTCTCGACTCGTATATGTCGCCCATGTTGTCAGTAGCCCATGAGATAAGGGCGTTGATGTGTGGCAGCAAGGTCTTTCCCTTGTCTGAGAGCGAGTATTCGACACGTGGCGGTACTTCGGCAAAAGCCTCGCGTTTCACCAGTCCGTCGGCTTCGAGCATCCTTAGAGTTGCTGTAAGCATCTTCTGCGATATATCGGGTATGTTGCGCTGAAGTTCCTTGAATCTCTTTGCTTCGTCTGTTTCGAGTGTGTATAGTACGAGCATAGACCATTTGTCGCCTATGCGCGAGAGTATATTGCGTATTGGGCAATTGGGGAAAAGTGCGTCTTTTACTTCGTTTGTATTCATGCAATTATGTGATTAGAGTCGTATTACTATACAAAAGTAACTATTAGAATTGACATGGTTGTCAACGATATTGTTAAACAACTTTAAACTACCGCGATGCAAGCGTCTTGTTTTCAGTATTAGTCACCTTAAAGTAACTGACTTACGTTTGCGTACCTACTTGTGTAGCGTTCTGGAACTTAGTAATTTTGCAGCAGTAAAAGCAAAATATGGTGGGTGTGGGTATCTTGCTCATACCGCAAGCCACAAAAGAAATTATTAATTAAAACAAATAAAACAATGAAATCAGTAGAGACAACAAAGACGGGTAAGAATTTCACAGCAGTCAGTGTAGGCAAGCTTAGCGAGGTGAAGAATTATGTCCTTCAGTTGGGCGACATTCAGATACCAGGCAAGGTGTTCGTAGGTCAGGCTCTCGGCACAACAGGTAGCGAACTGTCTTTCCAGACATTCGCCCCAGGTCAGGACGGCGGTTTTCTGCATACGCACAAGAATCACGAGGAACTCTACTTCATCCTTCGAGGTGAAGGTCTGTATCAGGTAGACGGCGAGAACATTCCGGTAGGCGAGGGCAGCATCATCCGTGTGGCTCCCGAGGGCAAGCGCGCCATCAAGAATACCGGTTCGGAAGAGATGCTTATGCTCTGCGTGCAGTATAAGAGCAACACGTTTATGGCAGAGGATGCCACAGACGGTGTGATATTGAGCGAGGAACTCAAGTGGTAGTTCTATAATGGTGTAGCAGTACTTGTAGGGGAGAGTACTTGAGTACTGGTGGATATATTACTCGAGTACGGTGGTGAGATTACTCGAGTATAGTTGTGAGATTACTCGAGTACTACATAGAGAGTACTCATTTTCTTACCTCAAGCACTGCTATTGTTGTTATCTTTCTGTTATCCCATCACCACATCGAGCACCATCATTAGCACAAAGCCGATGGCGAAACCTATAGTGCTGAGATTACTGTGCTGACCGCTTGAGGCTTCTGGTATCAGCTCTTCCACTACTACGTAGAACATGGCGCCTGCAGCAAAGGCGAGCATGTAGGGGAGTGCCGGCGTAAGAAATGAGGCGAGCAGGAGGACGGCGATGGCTCCGATTGGCTCGACGACTCCACAGAGAGATCCTAACACGAAGGATTTCCATCGGCTGTTGCCTGCCGCCCGCATTGGCATGGAGATGATGGCACCTTCGGGGATGTTCTGTATGGCTATGCCTAACGATACGGAAATGGCTGCGGCTAAGGAGATGTTTGAAACTTGGTTTTCGGCTCCGGCAAACACAACGCCTACAGCCATACCTTCGGGCAGGTTGTGGATGGTTACGGCAAGGGTAAGCATGGCAGTTTTTGAAAGGTGTGACTTTACGCCTTCGGGCTTGTCTGTGCCGATATGGAGGTGGGGTGTCAGTTCGTCGATAAGCAGCAGGAAACCAATGCCCAACAGAAAGCCAACGGCTGCAGGCACTACCGACCATGCGCCGCTATCAGCCTTCATCTCCATCGCCGGAATGAGTAAGGACCACACGGATGCTGCCACCATCACCCCGGAGGCAAAGCCCAACAATGATTTCTGTAGTCGTGCGGACATTTCGTCTTTCATAAAGAACACGAAAGCCGAGCCGAGCATCGTACCTAATAGCGGAATGAGAAGTCCTACGATTATTGTTGCTGTCATTTCTGTCATATTCTTCTTTTTTACTTGTTTGTTACGATGCAAAGATACAACTTTGTTGCGAGCCAGGCAATACCTAAAAGTGATGCTTCCTTACTTTTCGTACAGTTCTATCGGCAGTCCGTCGGGGTCGCTGAAGAACACAAACTGCTTGCCGGTGTATTCGTCCGTGCGTATCGGCTCGTGCTTTATACCCTTGCTGTCGAGTTCGCTGACAGCTGCCATGAGGTCGTCCACCTCGAAAGCAAGGTGGCGCAGACCGGCTGCTTCGGGGTATGACGGACGTGCAGGAGGATTGGGGAAGGAGAACAACTCTACGACGTACGAGTCGCCAAGAAAGCAGTCCGCCTTCCATGAGTCGCGTTGCTCGCGATAATGTTCGCTTTTGATTTTCATGCCGAGCACATCGGTATAGAACTGTTTAGAGCGCTCGTAGTCGGAGCAGATTACGGCTACGTGGTGTACTTTGTTGAGTTGCATAATATTCTTTCTAATTTTCTGTTTATGTTATGCGCTGCAAAAATAATTGCTTTATATGTAAACTCAAAATTTTTATTGAGTAAATGGTGTGTTGTAAAAAAAACGAGAGTAGAGAGTGGAATGTTGAAAGTTATGATTACCTTTGTTGGGAATTATTGTTGTTTGAAGAAACAACATATCATTCAACTCACAACTCTTAATATATAAATATGGCATTATCCAATATAGAGAAGCATTACAACAAGCACCCCGAAGACCTTCGCTTGCAGCGCAGGCACGGCATCGTAGAGTTTGAAACCACCATGTATCACTTGCGCCGTTTCATCAAGCCGGACTCGTTCTTGCTCGACATTGGTGCAGGAACGGGACGCTACACCTCGGCTCTTATGGCTGAAGGCTATCGGGTGAAGGCGGTGGAGCTGGTGCGTCGCAATATAGATGTTTTCTTGAAGCGTGAGCCTACGGCAGACGTTGTGCAGGGCGACGCACGCAATATGCCGTTCCTGCCTACGGGGGCTGCTGACGTTACGCTGTTGCTCGGTCCGCTCTATCACCTCATCGGCGATGAGGAGAAGCTGAAGGCCCTGAACGAGGCAAAGCGCGTGACAAAACCAGGCGGACTGATTTTCGTGGCTTACTTGATGAACGAATACAGCATCCTGTCGTATTGCTTCGACGAGGACAGGATAGAGGGACTGATGGAGCGTGGGGCGGTTGACGGGGATTTCCATATTCAGGCTCAGGCAGACGAGCTGTACGACTATGTGCGTATAGACGACATCAACCGACTTGACGAACGTGCCGGCTTGAAACGTGTAACCATATTCTCGCCCGACGGGGCTTCCGACTATATGCGCACGCGTCTCAACCGTATGAGTGACGAGACGTTTGCGCGTTTCATAGAATATCAGAAGTGCATCTCGGAGCGTGCCGACCTTATTGGAGCCGGCAGCCATGTGGTGGATGTTGTAAGAGTTTGAATTGTTGAATAAGTGATAGAATTATGAAGACCCTTCCATACATAGTGTTCAGTTTTCTTATGCTCTGCGCATTGTGCACAAGCATAAGCAGCTATCGCAGAACAGAACACATGATAGCGCAGGATGTAAATAGAGCATTGGAGCAGGTCCTTGCGACTATGCCCAACAATGTGGTCACTACAGATACCATACGCTGCTATCGCAACAACCTCACCATAGCCGAGTTGAAGGACACGGCAGGAATAGCCATGCGTACCGTGCGTATGGATGGACGTTGGGAGACCCGGCTTGTGGCAGAGGCTAACTGTGGCTTTGCCACCACCTTTGGGATGTCCGATCAGAGGGCATCAGGTTCTATATTGTTTGTCGGTATGCTATGGCTGTTCTGTAGTTTGTGGTACGTAAGGAGGAAAGGACCGGAGCTGGTGTCGCAAGGCATATCATACGGCGGTATTGTCTTCCATAACGATACGTTTATGACGCAAAGGGGTGAGCGGATTCGTCTTACGCCTATGCAGCATTCGCTGCTCGAAATGTTTATGACGAACGACACGCATACGCTATCGAAACAGGATATTTGCGAGCGGCTATGGCCGAAGAAACCTGATGCAAGCGATACGCTCTACACGCTGATAAGACGCATAAAACCTATTGTAGAGGCTAATAGCAGGTTGAAGATAGAGTCGGATAGGGGCAGGAACTATAGTCTGAGACTCAAGTAGATAGCCATTTGTCAGCCACTTGTCAGGGAAATGTCAGACTAATCGATAGGATTTCTTTTAAGAGAAGTGTACTTTTGCACCAGAACAAAATTTGGTGCAAGATGAAACGATTGATTACATTTTCTATTATTATGTCTTCCGCATTCGGTGCTCATGCCCAGGATGTGGAGGGGCGCGTTACGCTCGATGAAGTTACTGTTAAAGCAGCTAAGGTTGTGAACAAAGCAGACGGTATGATAATATATCCTACCGATGTTCAAAAGCGGTATTCCAACAATGGTTACAGCATTCTTGAGAAACTATCGTTTGCCAATCTGCGTATCGACAACATCAACCACACGATTACGGCTATCGACAATAGGGGAGAAGTTCAGCTCCGAGTCGATGGTGTCGTAGTGGGCAAGGTGGAGATGTTGGCTCTCAATCCGAAGGACATCGCAAAGATCGACTACATAAACAATCCAGGTGTGCGTTATGGTGACGACATAGCATACGTCATAAATATCATTACACGCAGAAGCGAGAGCGGCTATACCATTGGTACCGACCTTACGTCGGCACTTACCACTCTGCAGGGCGATGGAATGGTGTACGGCAAGTGGAGCCGTGGCAAGAGCGAATGGGCGCTCTCGTATGGTATGAGCGGTTATAAGACCAAAGGCGTGAAGAGCAGACAGACAGCAGAATACACGTTGGCTGACGGCAGCGTACACATAATAGACCGTAACGACGTAGAATCGCTTCGCAAATCGACAGCGCACGAAGCAAAACTTACCTACAATTGGGCGGATTCTACTGCCACAGTCTTCCAGACTTCATTGAGCGGAGCGTTCAACAACGCCCCTGACAACTGCGATGTTAAGGATATTACGGACGGCACTCGTCAATACATGGCAACAAGTCGCAACGCAGACAAAAGCTGTTCGCCGGTATTGGATATTTACTTCTTCCGCCAGTTCACCCCTCGCCAGTCCATTGCCGCCAATGCTGTAGGCACATATATCTACACGCAGACTGGTTCTTTCTATGACGAGGGCTCTCCATATAAATATAATGTGGACGGCAGGACGGCTTCGTTGCTCACAGAGGTGATCTACGAGAATCGATTGAAGCCTTTCACGCTCTCTATGGGCGTAAAATATAATTATAAATACATTAAGAACTCCTATCAGGGCGACGCTTCTTCTTTGACAAATACGGATAACAACCGCTTGTATAGCTTTGCCGAAATTAAAGGCACGCTCCGACAACTGCGCTATTCTTTAGGTGTAGGCGCAAGTTACATTCATTACACGCAGAACGGTCATAGATACAACTTTGGGACATTCCACCCGAAGGCATCGCTCACATATAACATCAGCAACAACGTACAGTTGAGTTATACGTGTCAGATGCAGGATAAAGTGTCTCGCATTGCGATGACGAGCGATGCTATGATTCGCACCAACAGTATGGAATGGACAGTGGGCAATCCCGACTTGAAGCCGTCGCATGATATGGAACACCGTCTGCAAGTCTCATACAACAACAACCGCTTGCAGACCTTCTTCGATGGCTACTTCAAGCAATGCTTCAAACCGAATATGGCTCACTATGAGCGGACTGGCGACAATCATTTCGTCTATACACAGACAAACCAAAAAGAGATTGATGCATTGAACGTTATGGCATACGCTGGCTACTGGCTCCTGCCCGAAAAGCTTCAGATTGCTGCTAACGGAGGATTGTTCAGATGCTTCAACTTCGGCAACGACTATACTCATTGCTATACCTCGTGGTTCTATGCTTGCAGCATCACGGCTTATCTCGGCAACTTCACATTGCAGGGATATGTTGACAACGGCAACCGCTTCTTGGAGGGCGAATCGAAAGGATACAACGGAGCCTATTCTGTCGTGAAAGCATCTTATACGTGGCGCGACTGCCAGTTGTCGTTGTCGTGGGCAAATCCACTTGACAATAACTACAAGGCATACGAGAACGAACTGCTGAACCGTAATCTTTATAAGCATACCATCGGCTATTCGAGGGGCAATGGCAACCAGGTGGCTCTAAGCATTTCGTGGCGGCTTAGCCGAGGTGGCAGGCATAAGGCTGCAGAGAGGAGGATAAGGATGAGCGATACGGATAATGGTATTATGAAATAAAAAAGTCTATTATTCTTTGCAAAAATGGTTGTATGTAAAAATAAAAGTATAACTTTGTGGACAGTTTGATTAAATAAAACTAATTTGTCATGGTTAAAATCACATTTCCGGATGGTTCTGTTCGTGAGTACGAGCAGGGCGTAACGGGGTTACAAATCGCCGAGAGCATTTCGCCGGCTCTCGCTCGCAACGTTGTATCTTGCGGTGTCAATGGCGAAACAGTTGAACTCAACCGTCCTATCAACGAGGATGCAACTATCGCTCTTTACAAGTTTGAGGACGAGGAAGGCAAACACACTTTCTGGCACACTTCTGCCCACCTCTTGGCTGAGGCGCTGAAGGAACTCTATCCTGGCATTCAGTTCGGCTTTGGTCCGGCTGTGGAGAACGGCTTCTTCTACGACGTTATGCCGAAGGAGGGTGATGTCATCAGTGAGAATGACTTCCCCAAGATTGAGGCTAAGATGAAGGAACTGGCTAAGAAGAACGAAGCTGTCGTTCGTCGCGATGTGTCAAAAGCAGAGGCTCTTGCTGAGTTCAAGGCTGACGGTCAGGAGTACAAGTGCGAGCATATCGAGGAAGACCTCGAAGACGGCACAATTTCTACATACACACAGGGCAACTTCACCGACCTCTGCCGTGGTCCGCACTTGATGAACACTGGTGCTATCAAGGCTGTGAAGATTACGAGCGTAGCCGGTGCGTTCTGGCGTGGCGATGCAAAGCGCGACCAGATGACACGTATCTATGGTATCTCGTTCCCGAAGAAGTCGATGCTTGACGAGTATCTCCTCATGCTTGAGGAGGCTAAGAAGCGCGACCACCGCAAGATTGGCAAGGAGATGGAACTCTTCATGTTCTCTGACCGTGTAGGTAAGGGTCTGCCTATCTGGCTTGCTAAGGGTACACAGTTGCGTCTGCGCTTGCAGGAGTTGCTCCGCAAGATGCTCAAGCCGTACAACTACGAGGAGGTTATCACTCCGGGTATCGGTGGCAAGAGCCTGTACGTAACATCGGGCCACTACGCTCACTACGGCAAGGACGCTTTCCAGCCTATCCACACACCTGAGGAGGACGAGGAGTATATGCTCAAGCCGATGAACTGTCCGCACCACTGCGAGGTGTTCGCACGCAAGCCGCGTTCGTACAAAGATCTGCCGTTGCGCATCGCAGAGTTCGGTACTGTGTTCCGCTACGAGAAGAGCGGTGAGCTGCACGGTTTGACACGTGTTCGTACCTTCACCCAGGACGATGCTCACATCTTCGTGCGCCCAGAGCAGGTAAAGAAGGAGTTCGAGAACATCATCGACATCATCCTTAAGGTGTTCCGCATCTTTGGTTTCGAGAACTACGAGGCACAGATTTCACTTCACGACCCGAAGGATACTGAGAAGTACATCGGTAGCGAGGAGATTTGGGCAGAGAGCGAGAACGCTATCCGCGAGGCTTGCCGCGAGAAGGGTCTTGAGACTCACGAGGAGGTAGGCGAGGCTGCGTTCTATGGTCCGAAGCTCGACTTCATGGTGAAGGACGCTATCGGCAGACGTTGGCAGCTTGGTACAATCCAGGTCGACTACAACTTGCCGCAGCGCTTCAAGCTCGAGTATACTGCAGAGGACAACTCTAAGCAGACACCGGTTATGATTCACCGCGCTCCGTTCGGTTCGCTCGAACGCTTCACAGCCGTACTCATCGAGCATACGGCAGGTCACTTCCCGTTGTGGCTCATCCCTGATCAGGTGGCTATCCTCCCGATTTCGGAGAAGTACAACGACTACGCTCGCGAGGTGAAGGCGTTCTTCGACAAGGCTGGCGTACGCGCTCTTATCGACGACCGCAACGAGAAGATTGGTCGCAAGATTCGCGACAACGAGCTCAAGCGTGTTCCGTACATGGTTGTAGTTGGCGAGAAGGAGGCTGCAGAGGGTCTCGTCTCTATGCGTAAGCAGGGTGGTGGCGAGCAGGCTACCATGACTAAGGAAGAGTTTGCAAAGCGTATCTGCGACGAGGTTGCAGAGCAGCTGAAGCTTGCTGAGGATTAAATTACGTAGGAGTCTACGGCATCCTTGCCGTGGACATGTTGGTATGAGAAAGATTGCTCACACCTCCTATGCTATAATTTATCAATGCCCATTAATCAGATTTCAATGTCTGACTAATGGGCATTTCTTTTGGAGGTGTTGAGGTGAATAAAAATGGGGCAAATTTTTGCTATTTCGCATATAATAACTAATTTTGTACTTATGAGTGAACCATTAGCTGAAAGAATGCGCCCGCGCTCGTTTGACGATTATGTCGGACAGCAGCATTTAGTGGGCAAGGATGCCGTCCTGCGCAAGATGATTGAGAGCGGACGCGTGTCCTCCTTTATATTGTGGGGACCGCCAGGAGTGGGCAAAACCACTCTCGCACAGATTATTTCGCATCGTCTTGAGACACCGTTCTACACGCTTAGTGCCGTGACGAGTGGTGTTAAGGATGTGCGCGACGTGATAGAGCGTGCCAAGAGCGGACGCTTCTTCAATTCGGCTTCGCCCATTCTCTTCATCGACGAGATTCACCGCTTCAGCAAGTCGCAGCAGGACTCTTTGCTCGGAGCAGTGGAACGTGGCATCGTCACGCTCATAGGTGCCACCACAGAGAACCCGTCGTTCGAGGTGATACGCCCGTTGCTGTCGCGCTGTCAGCTGTATGTTCTGAAACCTTTGGAGAAGGAAGACCTGCTGCAACTGCTCAACCGCGCAGTTACAACCGACGTTGAACTCTCGAAGCTCAATATCCAGCTGAAAGAAACAGATGCCTTGCTGCGCTATAGCGGTGGCGACGCACGCAAGTTGCTTAACATCCTGCAACTCGTCGTTGAGTCGTGTCCAGGCGATCAGATTGTGATAGACGACGAGATGGTTGTGGCGTGCCTGCAGCAGAACCCGCTTGCATATGATAAGGAAGGCGAGATGCACTACGACATTATATCGGCGTTCATAAAGAGTATACGCGGAAGCGACCCTGACGGCGCACTATATTGGATGGCGCGCATGATAGAGGGTGGGGAAGACCCGCAGTTCATAGCCCGTCGCCTCGTCATTAGTGCGGCTGAGGACATCGGACTCGCCAATCCCAATGCACTGCTGCTTGCCAACGCTGCCTTCGACGCGGTGATGAAGATTGGTTGGCCCGAAGGACGCATACCGCTGGCTGAGGCTGTGGTATATCTTGCTACAAGTCCGAAGAGCAACTCGGCGTATCTCGGCATCAATCACGCCTTGGAGATTGTGCGTCAGACTGGCAACCAACCCGTTCCGCTGCACCTGCGTAATGCTCCGACGAAGTTGATGAAGGACCTCGGCTACAGCGACGGCTATAAATACTCGCACGATTACCCCAACCACTTTGCCCCACAACAGTATATGCCCGATGCGCTTAAGGATACACGCATCTGGCAACCGCAACATTCGCCAATCGAGGAGCGGCAGTATCAGCACATGCTCCAGTGTTGGGGCGATAAGTATAAGAACGAATAAAGTAATTCAACCAATAATATTGACAGGAATATGAAGATAGTAGTGTTAGACGGTCAGGGTGTAAACCCTGGCGATATCTCTTGGAATAGAATTGAAGAACTCGGCGAACTTACCGTTTATCCGCGCACAGCGCCCGAAGAAGTGCTGCAGCATGTGGGTGACGCAGAGATTGCGCTTACTAACAAGACGGTGTTCGACGCCAACATCATAGCCCAGCTCAAGAATACGAAGTATATCGGTGTGCTTGCTACTGGCTACAATGTGGTTGATACAAAAGCAGCACGCGAGCGTGGCATCGTTGTGACGAACATTCCGGCGTACAGCACAGACAGCGTAGCACAGATGGTGTTCGCTCACTTGCTCAATGTCTCTAACCATGTAGAACACTATGCTGAGGAGACGCGCAACGGCGTATGGAGTCGTTGTCCAGACTTCTGCTACTGGAATAAGCCGCTCTTTGAGCTTGCAGGCAAGACTCTCGGCATTGTAGGACTTGGAAACATTGGCATGAAGGTGGCGCAGATAGCGCAGGCGTTCGACATGAACGTGCTTGCGTACACAAGCAAGACTCCTGATCAGCTCCCAAAGGGTATTCGCAAGACAACGCTCGACGGACTCTTCGGCGCTTCCGATGTCGTATCGCTGCATTGCCCGCTTACAGACACAACACGCGAACTGATGAACAACACTTCTATCGAGAAAATGCGTGACGGCGCGATACTCATCAACACTGGTCGTGGACCTCTTGTGAACGAAGCAGATGTAGCCGACGCACTTGTTTCGGGCAAGCTCGGTGCTTATTGTGCCGATGTGCTTTCATGCGAACCACCATCGCCGTCAAATCCTCTTGTCGGTGCACCACATGCATTCATCACGCCACACGTGGCATGGGCTACGCTTGAGGCTCGCCTGCGCTTGATGGATATCGCCGTGAACAACATCAAATCGTTTCTTGAAGGCTCACCTACTAATGTTGTTAACTAAATATGATGCCTACAGAAGATATCTACCAGCCCCTACTTAACGTTATTGAGTTTCTGGGTACCTTCGCCTTTGCTATCTCTGGCATCCGTCATGCCGCAGCCAAGCGCTTCGACTGGTTCGGAGGCTTCGTATGTGGCGTTGCCGTGGCTATTGGTGGAGGTACGCTGCGCGATATAATGCTCGGCGTAACGCCGTTCTGGATGACTTCCTCTATTTATCTCATCTGTACGTTCATGGCGCAGATGTTCGTCATCGTCTTTGCGCGATCGTTGAAAAGTCTTGACAATACGTGGTTCTTCTTCGACACGCTCGGCTTGGCGCTCTTCACCGTAGCCGGCTTGCAGAAGACACTCGACTGCGGTCACGCCTTCTGGGTGGCTATAATTATGGGTACCATAACGGGTTCGGCAGGCGGTGTCATCCGCGACGTGCTGTTGAACAACGTACCCGTCATCTTCCAAAAGGAGATATACGCTATGGCGAGTATCATCGGCGGATTGGCTTATTGGGCACTCGTAGAGCTTGGTTGCGATATGACCATTTCTGTTATCATCGCCTTCCTCCTTATCGTAGCAATACGCATCCTCGCCGTGAAGTACCACATCTCACTGCCAGTGTTGCGAGGGGAGGAATAGTTATATTGTGTAGCACGATGTGTAATACAAATTCAAATGAAAAGTGTTACACATCGTGTTACGTCTATCTTATTATATCTTCGTTTTGATAGTCTGCCTCACCTAAGAATAGCAAAATTATGATTGCCAACAAAGGCGTTGCAAATAAACTCACCAAAACCCATAATGCAGCATTTCGATTTCTTCGATTAGCCATGACTGCAACTAAAATATACATCCCCACACATATGCCTATGGCAAATACACCTATGAGCAATCCAATTACAATTGTCAGTCCGGAAACTGCAAATAAATCAAGTGAAAAATAGTCGGTTGCTGATGTCATTTCAGATGTTGATTCATTGGACGTGTTATATCCTATCAGTTCAAATTTGATTTTAAACTTATGTGATCTGTCATAAGCAGCTTCTGAAAGGTAATAGGAGTAGTTTCTGCCACGTTCATATGCAGTAATGTCTACCTTCTTTGTCATCCCTGGAGCAATTTCTATTTCGGATGAGAATTCTTCATAATCAAGGGCCCTTCCTTGCATATCAAGGTAAGTAATGCGGTAGGTGACATTATGAATGTCTGTTTGGGTATTGTTCTTCAAAGCCAATGTTCCATGGCGATCAAGCCAACCCTGTTCGTATGAAACCATAGTTACTGCATTAAGTGTATCCTTTGATGTTGCGGATATACTTAATGATATTGAAAGCATAAGTACTACTAATATTCCTTTTATATTCTCCTTTAAGATTTTCATAGTGAAATTTATTTGTTTATATTTGATATTTTTGAAGTTTTACAAAGGTACACATAAACTATTAGTTAGTAGATATTTATGACAAGAATATTATGTGTATATAGCACAAAAGAGGATATTACGTGGAGTAATATCCTCTTTTGTGACTCCGGCAGGATTCAAACCTGCAACCTTCTGATCCGTAGTCAGATGCTCTATTCAGTTGAGCTACGGAGCCTCCTAATATTAAGCAATTAGGCTTGTTCCTTAATTGCGAGTGCAAAGGTACGCATTTATTTTGAAACTCCAAAATATTTGCGCACCTTTTTCGTGGTTTTCTTTAATTTTTCTTCTTTCCGAGCGACTTTAGCCAGTTTAATGGCTTTTTAAGGATAGTTGTAAGTGTGGTTGGCTGTTTTATTGCTGGCACATTGGGAGTGGATTTTGCTGTGGTGCTCTTTCCATTCTCCTTTCTATCCTGCTTGCGATTCTGAGTTGAACGGCGTGAAGCGTTGTCCTTACGCTGGCGACGTTGCTGATTGTTGCGTTTTGTCTGTCCGCCATTACGGTTAGGTTGTTCGTTGTTTTGCTTTGCCTGTTCGCCATCACGTGCAGCACGCTCATTGCGTCTCTTAGCGTTATCGCCCTTGTTATTGTTTGCGTTGCTCTCTTTGGCTCCATTCTCCGCCTGCTGATTGTTGCCGCCTTCTGCATTGGCAGGCTTGCGGTTCGGCTTGCGTCTGCGCTTCTTTTGCGTAGTGGGTTGTGTGCCGTCCGGAGTCTTTGTTTCTGCAACGGTCTCTTGAGCATTTGTGGTCTGTGGCGTTTCTGTAGCAGAAGTCTCGTTATTGTTCTGCTCCTTTACGCCGTTCTTCTTTCTGTTGTCGCGGCGCTTGTTGTTGTCGCCCTGCGATCCATTGGTTTTAGAGTTGTTTCTTGGGCGTTTTTCGTCGCGTCCCTTTCCGCCTCTGCCTCTTGAGCGTGGTGCGTTGTAGTCAGGAGTCTCGCCGAGACCTTCGGGCAGTTCGTTCTTGTCGACAACACGTCCGAGAAATTTCTCTATTTGTTTGAAGCTGCTGATTTCGTCTTCGCTTACGAATGTGATAGCGATGCCGTCGCGTTGTGCTCGTGCAGTACGTCCTATACGGTGGACGTAGTCTTCTGGGTCGTGGGGCACATCGAAGTTGATGACCATGGCGATGTCGTCGATGTCGATGCCGCGAGCCACGATGTCAGTAGCCACGAGCACGTCGATCTGTCCGGTCTTGAACTTGTAGAGAATCTCGTCGCGTTCAGCCTGCTCGAGGTCTGAGTGCATCTCGCCAGAGTTAATCTTCATCTGCTGCAGTGTGCGGTTGATAGCCTTCACCTTTTGCTTCTTGCCCGAGAATATTATTACGCGGTTGAGGTCGCCTTTGCGGAACAGGTCTTTTACGATACCTATCTTCTGTGTTTCGTAGCAGACGTATGCGCTCTGTTTGATTTTCTCTGCAGGCTTGCTCACTGCAATCTTTACCTCTACGGGGTTTTTCAGCAGACTTTTTGCGAGTTCTTCAATTTTTTCGGGCATTGTAGCCGAGAACATGATAGTCTGGTAAGTGGCAGGCAATTTGCTTGCAATCATTTTGATATCCTCTGAGAATCCCATGTCGAGCATTCGGTCTGCTTCGTCGAGAACGAAGAAGCTCACCTTGCTAAGGTCGGCAGAGCCGAGAGAGATGTGGCTGATAAGGCGTCCGGGCGTGGCTATTACCACATCGGCACCCATCTGGAAGCTCTTCAGCTCCTGATCGTAGCGGTTGCCGTCGTTGCCACCATACACAGCCACGCTGCTCACGCCGTTGAGGTAGTAGCCGAAGCCCTGCATAGCTTGGTCTATCTGTTGTGCGAGTTCGCGTGTCGGGCTCATGATGACGCAGTTGATGGCATCGTGCGGATAGCCACCGTCGTCGAGTTTTGAGAGTATGGGGAGGAGATAGGCTGCAGTCTTGCCCGTACCTGTCTGCGCCACACCAAGGAGGTCACGACCTTCGAGGATAGGCGGAATACATTTTTCTTGTATTGGTGTGCACTGATCAAAGCGCATATCATATAATGCGTCGAGCACATTGTCATTGAGTTGTGTTTCGTCGAAATACATATTATGTTATGGGTTTTATTTTTTTAATTAGGGGCTTTTTTATAGCAGAAATACGCAACGATTGCAAAGATGAAGTTCGGAATCCATGCAGCCAAAATAGGTGGCGTATTGGCATTGATGGCAAATGTAGACGATACTGTTTGTAGCATGATATAGCCGAAGCTCAAGGCGAGTCCCATGCCGAGATACATGCCCATTCCTCCTTTGCGTTTGCGCGATGATAGCGACAGACCGATGGTGGTCAGGATGAACGATGCGAACGATGAAGCTATTCGTTTGTGGTATTCCACTTCGTATTGTACGACGTTGCCGTTACCGCGATTTTTCTGTTTGCCGATATACTCTTTCAGCTCCGGATTGGTGAATGTTTCTTGCTGTCCTTTCGAGTAAACGAGATCGGTTGGCTCCATCTGTATGATGGTGTCGCGCTTTGTTCCGCTTGTGATATGTTCGCGCAGTCCGCGCAGCTCACGTATCTTCCAGTTGGAAAGAGTCCAGTGGTACTTTGAGTCGGAGATGGTGTCGTACTGGATATCCATTGCCGTAAGATGGCTCACGAGTTTCTTGTTCTCAAACTTGTCGAGAGAGAAGCCATATCCACATTTTTGATTGTTGTCGTAATGCTGTATGTACGCAATAGTGCCTTTGTCCACTTGCAGCATAACGTTCTCTGCCGATGTGTTCTTCTTTTTGTTTTTGTACATAGTCTCGAAGTTCTGTCTTATCACCGTTCCATGTGGAATGACGTATGCACTGAGGAAGAACGAGAGTGTAGAGATGAGTACGCACGAAATCATGTAAGGGCGCATGAGGCGCTTGAACGAAACTCCTGCAGCAAGCATGGATATGATTTCGGAGTTTGAAGCCAGCTTGGATGTGAAGAAAATTACCGCAATGAATACGAATAGCGGACTGAACAAGTTGGCGAAGTAAGGCACGAAGTTGGCATAATAGTCAAATACGATAGCCTTTAGCGGTGCGTGGTATTGAGTGAACTTTACGAGGTTCTCGTTCACGTCGAACACGATACTGATAGAGATGATCAGTATGATAGAGTAGATGTACGTGCCGATGAACTTGCGTATGATATACCAGTCGAGAATGCTGATATAGTGGAATGGGTTTATCACGTTCAAGACACGGAGAAAGCGCAGCTTGTGGCATAACCATGCCCAAGCTGTGCGTATTCCTTTGGTCTTTCTGCGTACTGTCTGCTGCAGATGTAGCAGTTTGTGTAAACGCCTGATGTTTTTTATTTTCATTTAAATTCTTCTTCCGAGGTTGTCTATAACGCTTGCTTTCCACTGTACGAAGTCGCCTTGCTCAATATGTTTGCGTGCGTCAGTGACCAGTCGTAGATAGAAAGCCAAGTTATGAATGCTTGCAATCTGCATAGCCAACAACTCCTGTGCTTTGAAGAGGTGGTGTAGATAAGCCTTCGAGTGTATGCGGTCGATGTCGCATCCGTCGGGGTCAATCGGCGAGAAATCCTGCTCCCACTTCTTGTTGCGTATGTTTATTGTGCCCTCGTAGGTGAAGAGCATCGCATTGCGTCCGTTGCGGGTAGGCATCACACAGTCGAACATGTCCACGCCGCGTTCTATTGCCTCAAGGATGTTCTGCGGTGTACCCACGCCCATGAGATAACGTGGCTTGTCCTTCGGCAAAATCTCGTTCACCACCTCAATCATTTCGTACATCACTTCTGTCGGTTCACCCACAGCCAGTCCGCCGATGGCGTTGCCGTCAGCTCCCTTGTCGGCGACATGTTTCGCCGCTTCACGACGCAAGTCCTTGTATTTGCAACCCTGCACGATAGGGAAGAGGCTCTGATTGTAGCCGTAGAGGGGTTCTGTCTCGTTGAAGCGCTTGAAGCAGCGGTCGAGCCAACGTTGTGTGAGTCCGAGACTCTTCTTGGCGTACTCGTAGTCGCTTTCGCCTGGAGGGCATTCGTCGAATGCCATCATTATGTCGGCTCCGATGATGCGTTCTGTGTCCATAACATTCTCTGGTGTGAAGATGTGCTTCGATCCGTCAATGTGTGAGCGGAACTCGCAGCCTTCCTCACGCAACTTGCGTATGCCGGTGAGCGAGAACACTTGAAAGCCGCCAGAGTCGGTAAGTATCGGACGGTCCCATGTGTTGAACTTATGCAATCCGCCAGCCTTTTGCAGAGTGTCAAGACCTGGACGCAGGTAGAGATGGTAGGTGTTGCCTAAGATAATCTGTGCCTTCACCTGTTCGCGGAGTTCGTTGAAGTGTACTCCCTTCACAGAGCCAACTGTGCCTACGGGCATGAAGATAGGGGTCTTTATCTGTCCGTGGTCGGTGGTTATTATACCAGTGCGAGCGTCGCTACACGGGTCGGTATGTTGCAGTTCAAAAGTCATTCTTTCGTTTCTTCTTCAATTTTAAAATTAATCGGATTGTCTACAATCTCATCAGTGAGCGCAAACTTCCATACATCCTGTATATTTTCCACATAGTGGAAGTCAACACCCTTGCGGTACATCTCAGGAATTTCCTCAATGTCCTTGCGGTTTTCCTGGCACATAACAATGTCGGTGATGCCGGCACGCTTGGCTGCAAGAATCTTCTCCTTGATGCCGCCTACCGGCAGAACCTTTCCGCGGAGTGTTATCTCGCCTGTCATGGCTGTGTTCTTGCGCACCTTGCGCTGTGTGAGTGCCGAGGCGATAGACGTAGCTATTGTGATACCTGCCGACGGACCATCCTTCGGCGTTGCACCTTCTGGTACGTGGATATGTATGTTCCAGTTGTCGAAGATGCGATAGTCTACGCCGAGCGTGTCGATGTGAGCCTTTACGTATTCGAGGGCAATGACAGCCGACTCCTTCATCACGTCACCGAGATTTCCGGTCAGTGTCAGCTTGCCCGTCTTGCCCTTGCTGAGCGATGTCTCGATGAAGAGAATCTCGCCGCCCACGCTTGTCCATGCTAAGCCCGTAACGACACCTGCATAGCTATTGCCCTGGTAGATGTCGCGGTAGAAAGGTGCTTTGCCGAGCAGTCCCTCAATCTCGTTAGGTGTAATCTTTTCGTTTACGTCGTTGTCGAGGGCTTTCTTGTATGCAATCTTGCGCAGTGCCTTGTTCACCTGCTTCTCCAATTGACGCACACCGCTTTCGCGAGTGTATTGCTCAATCACTCTCTCGATAGCAGCCTTTGTGAATGTAGGCTTCTCCTCGTCCTTGTCCAATCCGCAGTTTGCTATTTCACGCGGAATGAGATGGCGTTTCGCTATCTCAATCTTCTCCTCCGTTATGTATCCGCTCACTTCAATAAGTTCCATACGGTCGAGCAGCGGACGCGGTATAGTGTTGAGGTCGTTGGCGGTTGCAATGAAGAGCACCTTCGAGAGGTCGTAGTCAACATCAAGATAGTTGTCGTGGAAGGCGTTGTTCTGTTCAGGGTCGAGCACCTCAAGCAAGGCTGATGACGGGTCACCATTGACGGTGTTCTGTGTCACCTTGTCAATCTCGTCGAGGATAAACACGGGGTTTGACGAACCTGCCTTCTGTATATTCTTGATAATTCTGCCAGGCATAGCTCCCACGTAAGTGCGGCGGTGTCCGCGAATCTCGCTTTCGTCGTGCAGACCACCTAATGACATGCGTACGTACTTGCGCTTCATGGCAGCAGCAATACTCTTGCCAAGTGATGTCTTGCCGACTCCCGGAGGGCCGTAGAGGCAGATGATGGGCGACTTGAGGTCGCCACGCAACTTCAGTACAGCCATGTATTCGAGAATGCGTTCCTTCACCTTCTCCATGCCGTAGTGGTCGTGGTTGAGCACGCGCTGGGCACGTTTCAAGTCAAGGTTGTCCTTGGTGTATTCGCCCCAAGGCAGTGCAATCATCGTCTGCAGATAGTTGTACTGTATGCTGTATTCTGGGCTCTGCGGGTTGAACATGTCCAGTTTGTCAAGCTCCTTGCGGAAGAGCTTTGCCACATCCTCCGACCAGTTCTTCTTAGCTGCTTTCTGCTCAAGCTCCTTGCGTTCCGGTGATCCTTCGCCTCTGCCCAGCTCCTCTTTGATGTTTTTTATCTGCTGCTGCAGGAAGTATTCGCGCTGTTGTTCGTCGAGATCTTCGCGAGTCTTCGTGCGAATGTTCTGTTTTAGTTCGAGCAACTGTATCTCCTTGTGCAGCACCTTCAGTGTCTTGATGACACGTTCCTTAATAGAACTTGTATAGATAAGTTCGGCTTTGTCGGCTATGTCGAATGGCAGGTTTGTGCAGATGAAGTCTACTGCGATTACATCATTCGAAATGTTGTTCAGTGCAAACTGCGACTCATCAGGCAAATCTTCGTTCTGTCGGATGTATTCCGTTGTGGTAGAACGCAAATCTTCCATTGCCGTGTTGAACTCCTTGTCGTCTGCATCAGGCAGTTCCTCCATGGCTGGTGATATTTCGCCCATCAAGAAAGGCTTGTTAGCGGTGAGCTTGTTCAGTCGGCAGCGTCCTAAACCTTGGATGATTGCGGTGATGTTATTTCCAGGTCCGGGCAGTTCGAGTATCTTCACGAGGCGTGCGTACACTCCATACTCAAAGAGGTCTTTGGTGTCTGGGTGCTCAACTTCCTGGTCGTGCTGGCAGAACACGGCAAAGCTCGCATCCTGAGTCTTGCGTATATGGTTGAGCAGATTAAGACTTTGTTTTCTTCCAATGATTACGGGCGTAATCACTCCCGGGAACATTGCCATGTTACGTGTGGCAAGAATGGGCAGTTCGCCTTCTATGTTTACGTTGAACAAATTTGAAATATCGCCGTCATAATCGGCTATCATCTGTATTGAAGTACTCGTTCTCTTATTCATATCTCGTTAACTGTGTATCGGGGGCGTGTGTATTTCCGTGCAAAGTTACTTAAAATTCTGCTAATGAGTGAATTTTTGTTGTTATTTTATATAGAAATCGGCGGTCAGTTGTGCGTACCATTCTGATCTTGAACCATCAATATCTTGTAGGCATACTTCTTCCATTTCTCTCTCGCATTTATGGTCTGCGTGGTGGAATGCTACAAGGTGGCGTTTGGGCTGTTTGCGTGGAGTGGTGCGCACAATGCATTGGCGCGACATGGCAAGTCCTGCCTTGTATGCCTCGGCAATGAATGCTTGTAGACATTCGGTTGGTATGATGGCACTGAACTCGCCGTCAGTATCGAGCAATGCTTTCACGGTAGCGAATAACTCGCAGTATTTCAGCGCGCAAGCATGTCTTGCTGTAGAGCGTTGTGCGTTGGGGTTGAGCAGACTATCGATGAAAAACGGAGGGTTGGATACGATAGCGTTGTACTTGTCTTGAGTGGAGTAGTGTTGTATTGCTGTCTCCACTATCTTTATGCGGTTTGCAAACTCGGTGTTGCTAACGTTTTCGTATGCTTGTAGGGCTGCGTCATGGTCAATCTCTACTGCATCAATGGTGGCATCAGTATAGCGTTGCGCCATCATTAGTGCAATGAGTCCAGTGCCAGTACCAATGTCAAGGATGCGTTTGCCGCCATTTGCCCATGAACCAAGTAGTACGCCGTCGGTACCAACCTTCATGGCGCAGTGGTCTTGGTGGATTACAAACTTTTTGAAAGCGAACATTTATGATTGTACGATGTTGTTGTGGAAGGCTTAACGTCTTCGCTGTTGTTTACAAGTCGAATTTGTGCTGTACGGCTTTACTCCACTGTTGCAGTTTTAGTCGACTCTTGCTTATTTCTTCGCGTATTATGTTTATCTCGTTGAATAGTTCTGTGGCTGCGTTCTGTAGGGCATTCGGCTTTCTGAGATTTCGGTCAGCCTGTGAGTTTACCACAATCTTAATGCCTTTTGGCTTCAACTCTACGTCGATATCAGCACCCGTCATAACTGGGTCGCCGTCGTAGTGGATAGCTCCTGGTGAGTGGCGATGTACGCGTAGTTTCTTGCAGCGGAATGTCTTAATCTTCGAGTTGTTCTTATCGAGTGTTTTGTTGAACATCTCAATGCTGATTTGTGGGGCGTCAATCAGTCCGAATGGCTCCATGATGATGACATCCATTAGTCCGTCGCTCATAGACGCTTGTGGTGCGATGTATGCGTTGTTGCCATATTGTGATGCGTTTGCGCACGATATTAAGAAGGCTTTGTGCAGGCTCGTCTCGTCGTCAGCCATCACTGTGTATGTCTCAGGTTCGTACTTCAAGCCTTCCCTAAGTACATTTTCAATGTATGTTAGCGGACCGCGTTTGCCAGCTTCTGCGAATTTTAGGCTGATGAAGGCATCAAAGCCCATGCCACATGTGCAGAAGAACGGGTATCCGTTGATGATGCCATAGTCAAGATCGCGCACCTCAAAGGTGTTTAATATTTCTATCGACTTCTTTACATTAATAGGTAGCTGTAGGTGGCGTGCAAGTCCGTTTCCCGAACCGCATGGGATTATGCCAAGTGCGGTGTTGGAGTGTACAATGGCACGTGCTACCTCGTTGACGGTGCCGTCGCCTCCGACTGCCACTACCAAGTCGACGTTTTCGTCTTTCGCCTTTGATGCAATCTCTGAAGCATGGCCAGCATATTGAGTTATTGCGATTTCATATTCGAACTTCTCTTTGTCAAGAAGTTGCTCAATCAGTTCGGGGATGGCAGCTTTGTCAGATGTGCCAGAAATTAGATTGATTATGAAAATGGCTTTTTTCTTCATATTTATTGATGCTATAAATAAGGCACAAAGATAATAAAATAATGTTATAAGCAAGGTTGTGGTTTGGTGAAAAATACCAAAAAGTCATATTTCTTATGAAAAACGTGCGTGTTTAACATATTTTTTGTACCTTTGCACCTTGGAAATAACAAAATTGAAATATACCTATTTAATATTATAATGGGACAGTTACAAGAAAAGTATAAAAGCTATCGTCTTCCGCAGAAGTACATGGCGGAAGGTGTTTATCCCTATTTTCGTGAGATTACGAGCAAGCAGGGCACAGAAGTAGAAATGGGCGGACACAAAGTTCTGATGTTTGGCTCAAATGCTTATACTGGTCTTACTGGCGATCAGCGCATCATTGATGCTGGTAAGGCAGCTCTTGATAAGTATGGTTCTGGTTGTGCAGGTAGTCGCTTCCTGAATGGTACGCTCGATATCCACGTGCAACTTGAAAAAGAACTTGCAGAGTATATTGGCAAGGACGACGCTCTTTGTTTCTCTACTGGTTTCTTTGTAAACAGTGGCGTTATTCCTGCAGTTGTTGGTCGTGGCGACTATATCATCTGCGACGACCGCGACCACGCCAGTATTGTTGACGGACGTCGTCTGTCGTTTGCAACACAGCTCCACTACAAGCACAACGATATGGAGGATCTTGAGCGCGTGCTGAAGAATCTTCCAGAGGAGGCTATCAAGCTCATCATCGTTGATGGTGTGTTCTCAATGGAGGGCGATCTCGCAAATCTGCCGGCTATCGTAGAACTGAAACACAAGTACAACTGCTCTATTATGGTTGACGAGGCTCATGGTCTTGGCGTATTCGGCAAGCAGGGTCGTGGTGTTTGTGATCACTTCGGCTTGACAGACGAGGTAGACCTTATCATGGGTACATTCTCTAAGTCGATGGCTTCTATCGGTGGCTTTATTGCTGGTGACAAGGATACAATCAACTGGTTGCGCCACTCTTGTCGCACCTATATCTTTAGTGCGTCAAACACTCCGGCTGCCACCGCTGCCGCTCTTGAGGCGCTTCACATCATTCAGAAAGAGCCGGAGCGCATTGATGCCCTTTGGAGAGTCACACGTTACGCACTCCGTCGTTTCAAGGAGGAGGGCTTTGAGATTGGTGAGACAGAGAGTCCGATTATTCCGCTTTATGTTCACGATGTTGAGAAGACATTCGTTGCGACAGCTAAGGCTTTCGAGTATGGTGTGTTTATCAATCCGGTTATTCCGCCGGCTTGCGCACCGCAGGATACGCTTGTTCGTTTTGCACTCATGGCTACCCATACAGAAGAACAGGTGGAACGTGGCGTTCAGATTTTGAAGCGCGTGTTCAAGGAGTTGGATATCATTAAGGATTAATATCTGCGCTCTAATAATATTTTAGTAAGAAGTATATTAAACTATATAATAAAGAAAAGGCAGGCTGTCCGTGTGGATAGCCTGCCTTTTTATTTCCGTCAGTTGCTGTTGTTTGCTGATAGCGCAGCGACCTCTTTAGCAATCGCGCTGTGGAAACATGGTTATAGTAACATTGTTTTGATCCGCATCGACCGATGCAGACATCTGCGTCGGTCGATACGGACATCTGCGTCGGTCGATACGGACATCTGCGTCGGTCGATGCGGACATCTGCGTCAGTCGATGCGGACATCTGCGTCGGTCGGTGCGGATGATAAACCCGGCAGTCACGTGTCGTTTTGCCGGTCAATAATAATTACTTGATCAAATCAACTGAACGCTTCAAGAACGAGTCGAGTGCAGCACCTTTCAACATGCCGTTCTGCAGCAATGCAAGGTCGATAAGCTGATGTACAACCTTGTTGCCTGCTGCGTATGTGGCGATGATGTTGTTCTTCTTGGTGCGCTGCTCTTCAAGGGCACTCTCTGTGTTCTTCACATCGTCCTTTTCTTCCTGAGAAATCTCCTCCTGCTTCTTGCCATTCTGGCTCTGGTGCAATGCCGCGAGGCGTGCTTCGAGTCCTTTAAGCTCGCTCTCAACGGGCTGCAACTCTGTGGCGCAAGCTGTCTTGCCGTCTTCGAGAACCTGCTTAATGAGCGGATGGTCGCTATTAAGTACGAGATTGAATGCGTCGGGCATTTGTGCGTAGAATGCCATGCCAGCCTGGAACTTGCTTGCCTCTTTCATTCGGCGCATGTACTCGCTCTGTGTGATGAGTACCGGCAGAGTCTGGTCGCCGAGAGCCTGCACGTCTACGTAGAACTCGGTCTTTTCCATCTTCGGCAGTTGTGAGCGGAATGTCTGCTCCAGGTTGTCTTTTTCGTCCTTTGCCAATTCGCTTTCTTTCTTGTCGTCTTTCTGTATGAGGCGGTCGACGATGTCGGCATCTACACGTGAGAAGCGTGTCTTCTCCAGTTTCTGTTCGAGCATTGAAACCATTGGGTTGTCGAGTTGTCCGTCAAGCAATAATACGCTGTAACCCTTAGCCTTGGCTGCCTCGATGTAGCTGTATTCGCCTTCCTTGTCGTTGGCGTAGAGATATACGAGATTGCCTTCCTTGTCGGTCTGGTTGTCCTTGATGAGAGTTTGGTACTCCTCGTATGTAAAATACTTGCCGTCTACGTCCTTCAGCAGCGCAAAGTCCTTTGCACGGTCGTAGAAGTCGTCCTGTGAAAGCATACCGTAGTGGATGAAAATCTTCAAGTCGTCCCACTTTTCCTCGTAGTCCTTGCGGTTCTCCTTGAAGATAGCTGCAAGGCGGTCTGCCACCTTCTTTGTGATATATTTTGAAATCTTCTTTACGTTAGCATCACTCTGCAGATACGAGCGGCTTACGTTTAGCGGAATGTCCGGCGAATCGATTACGCCGTGGAGTAGGGTGAGGAACTCTGGCACAATGCCTTCCACCTGGTCGGTTACGAACACTTGGTTGCAGTATAGCTGAATCTTGTTGCGCTGTAGCTCAATGTTCGACTTGATGCGTGGGAAGTAGAGTATGCCGGTGAGGTTAAACGGATAGTCGACGTTGAGGTGTATCCAGAACAGCGGCTCGTCCTGCATCGGGTAGAGTGTGCGGTAGAACGACTTATAGTCCTCATCCTTCAGAGTGCTGGGAGTCTTTGTCCACAGTGGCTCTACATTATTAATAATATTGTCTTCGTCGGTCTCCTGCTGTTTGCCGTCCTTCCACTCGGTCTTCTTGCCGAAGGCTACTGGTACAGCCATGAATTTGCAGTACTTGTTTAGCAGTTCCTCAATCTTCTGCTTTTCGAGGAACTCCTTACAATCGTCGTCGATGTGCAGTACAATGTCAGAACCGCGGTCTATCTTCTCTACGTCCTCAATCTCAAACTCCGGACTACCATCGCAGCTCCACTTTACTGCCTTTGCACCCTCTTTGTAGCTGCGTGTGATGATGTCCACCTTCTTGCTTACCATGAACGAAGAGTAGAAGCCCAAACCGAAATGACCGATGATTGCGTTGGCGTTATCCTTGTATTTGTCGAGGAAGTCGGTTACGCCAGAGAACGCAATCTGATTGATATATTTGTTAATCTCCTCCTCGGTCATACCGATACCGCGGTCGCTGATGGTCAGCGTGCCTTTCTCTGTGTCGAGACTGATGCGAACGGTAAGGTCGCCCAACTCACCCTTGAAGTCGCCGCGTTCAGCGAGCGTCTTCAGTTTCTGTGTCGCGTCGACAGCGTTAGACACCATCTCGCGGAGGAAAATCTCGTGATCTGAGTATAGGAACTTTTTAATGACAGGAAATATATTCTCTGTCGTTACTCCAATATTGCCTTTCTGTGCCATAATATGAGTTTATAGTTTTAATATTGATGTTATTTTTTTATTTGTAACTATAAAATCTAAATAACAAATAGTGTGCCACAATGAAAAGTCGGTGGTTGTTGGTGGAATGTGCAAAAAACTTGCTTGAAATTTTGCGTATGTAAAAAAATAGTTATACCTTTGCACTCGCAATTTGAGAACGGGGTGTAGCGCAGTCCGGTAGCGCGCCTGGTTTGGGACCAGGTGGTCGCAGGTTCGAATCCTGTCGCCCCGACTTCTCTCTGATTGTAAACGTTGGTTTCTGATGTTAGAAACTATAGGTGGATTTAGCAAACGGGGTGTAGCGCAGTCCGGTAGCGCGCCTGGTTTGGGACCAGGTGGTCGCAGGTTCGAATCCTGTCGCCCCGACTTAGAAAGAGAAATGTTTCGATGAAGCGTTTCTCTTTTTTTATGCCTTTATTCTTCATTTTGGCATTGCTATGCAACTCTTGCTACTTTTATCAAATATTATTTTGCTCACTTTCCTAAATTTTATTACTTTTGCACAAAGTTTCAAGTAGTAAACAAAAATAAATCAATATAATGGAGATTTCATACAAATGGCTTAAGGAGTATGTCGATTTCGACCTTACACCGCAAGAGACAGCCGACGCGCTGACATCTTGTGGTCTCGAAGTGGACGCTCTTGAAGAAGTGCAGACCATCCGTGGCGGATTGAAAGGTCTGTACGTGGGCAAAGTGCTTACATGCGAACTGCATCCTAATTCAGACCACCTTCATATCACAACCGTAGACCTCGGCAAGGGCGAACCGCAGCAGATTGTTTGCGGCGCACCTAATGTTGCTGCAGGTCAGAAGGTTATTGTTGCCGACTTGGGCTGCGTGCTCTATGATGGTGACAGTGAGTTCACTATCAAGAAGTCGAAGCTTCGCGGCGTAGAGTCTTTTGGTATGATTTGTGCCGAAGACGAGATAGGCGTGGGCACAGCTCACGACGGCATTATCGTGCTGCCAGATGACGCTCCCGTTGGTCAGCCGGCTGCCGAGTACTATAACTTGGAGAGCGATTGGGTTATCGAGATTGACATCACGGCCAACCGTTCTGACGCACTCTCTCATTGGGGCGTGGCGCGCGACCTCTATGCTTGGCTCAAGCGCAATGGACACAAGACATCGTTGCATCGCCCCGATTGTTCGGAGTTCAGCGTTGACAACAATGACATGCCTATTGACGTAGAGATTGAGAACACAGAGGCTTGCCGCCGCTATGCTTGCGTAAGCATTACTGGTTGCGAGGTGAAGGAGAGTCCGGAGTGGTTGCAGGACAAGCTGAAGATTGTAGGTTTACGTCCAATCAACAACATCGTCGATATCACCAACTACGTTATGATGGCATATGGTCAGCCAATGCACTGCTTCGACGCAGACATGGTAGAAGGCAAGAAGATTGTTGTGCGCACTCAGCCCGAAGGCACTAAGTTTGTCACTCTCGACGGTGAGGAGCACACTCTTGGCGAGCACGACCTCAGCATCTGCAACGCCAACGAGCCGATGTGCATCGCTGGTATCTTTGGCGGTAAAGGTTCCGGTACATACGACACAACAACAAATGTCGTTCTGGAGAGTGCCTACTTCCACCCGACTTGGATTAGAAAGAGTGCACGCCGTCATGGTCTGAGTACCGATGCAAGCTATCGCTTCGAGCGCGGCATCGACCCGAACGGCACTATCTACGCTTTGAAACAAGCTGCCATTCTCTGCAAGCAGTTGGCTGGCGGAAAGGTGAGCATGGAGATAAAGGACGTATATCCGTCGCCAATAGCTGACTCGCGTGTACAGCTCGACTATGAGTATGTAGACCGCTTGATTGGCAAGAAGATAGGTAACGACATGGTAAAGAGCATAGTCGAGAGCCTTGAAATGAAGGTAGTAGAGGAGACAGCCGAGGGCTTGCTGCTCGATGTTCCGGCTTATCGCGTAGACGTACAGCGTCCATGCGATGTTGTGGAGGACATTCTGCGCATCTATGGATATAATAATGTGGAGATTCCGACACAGTTGAAATCGTCGCTCACAATTCTCGGCGACGAAGACAAGGCATACCACTTGCAGAACGTGGTAGGCGAGCAGCTTGTAGGCTGCGGCTTCCGCGAGATTCTTAACAACTCGCTTACAAAGACAGCATACTATACTGAACTGAACCGATATACAGAGGAGACAACCGTTAAGGTGATGAACCCGTTGAGCTCTGATCTCGGCGTTATGCGCCAGACTCTACTCTTCGGCGGTTTGGAGAGTGTAGGTCGCAACGTGAACCATAAGATGCCTAATCTGCGCTTCTTCGAGTTCGGCAACTGCTACCACTTCTCACCAGAGAAGAAGAACGACGAAGACCCGATTAAGGCTTACACCGAAGAAATGCATCTTGGTATGTGGCTTACCGGTAAGCGTGTTGAAGGCTCATGGGCACACGCCGACGAGCAGTCTACATTCTACGAACTGAAGGCTTATGTGATGAACATCTTCACACGCTTGGGCGTCAACCCGGGCATCGTCGTTACAGAGTCGTCAGACAACAACGTGTTCGGCAAGGCTCTCGCTTTGAAGGCACGTTCTGGCAAGGTACTCTGTGAGATGGGTATCGTTTCGCACAAGGTGCTTAAGAAGATGGATATCGACCAAGAGGTGTTCTATGCAGACATCAACTGGAACAACATGATGCGCGTCATTAAGAAGAACGAGGTGCTCTATCATGACATCTGCAAGTTCCCATCGGTTAGCCGCGACCTCGCATTGCTTATTGACAAGAACGTACAGTTCGAGCAGATTGAGCAGATTGCACGTCAGACAGAGAAGAAACTTCTCAAGAGCGTAGAACTCTTCGACGTATATGAAGGCAAGAACCTGCCAGAAGGCAAGAAGAGCTACGCCGTTAACTTCATTCTGCAGGACGAGACAAAGACTCTCAACGACAAGCAGATTGAGGCAATTATGACGAAGCTCATCAGCAACTTGAAGTCAAAGTTGGGAGCAGAACTCAGATAATAAACAATAAAAAACAATATACAAAAATGGGAAGAGCATTTGAATATCGCAAGGCTACAAAGCTGAAGCGTTGGGGCCACATGGCTAAGACATTCACCCGTCTGGGTAAGCAGATCGCTATCGCTGTTAAGGCTGGCGGTCCGGAACCTGAGAACAACCCGTCACTCCGTTCTATCATCGCTACATGTAAGCGTGAGAACATGCCGAAAGACAACATCGAGCGTGCTATCAAGAACGCAATGGGTAAAGACCAGAGTGAGTACAAGGAAGTAACATACGAGGGATATGGTCCTCACGGTATCGCTGTGTTTGTTGACACGCTTACTGACAACACTACACGTACTGTAGGCGACGTTCGCTCGGTGTTCAACAAGTTCAATGGTACACTCGGTACAACAGGTTCACTCTCTTATCTCTTCGATCACAAGTGTGTGTTCACATTCAAGAAGAAGGACGGCGTAGATATGGAAGAGCTTATCCTTGAGCTCATCGACTTCAACGTAGAGGATGAGTTTGACGAGGACGATGAGGAAGGTACAATCACTATCTATGGTGATGACGTAAAGGCTTACGCACAGATACAGAAGTTCCTTGAGGAGCAGGGTTTCGAGGATATCGGTGGCGAGTTTACATACGTGCCTAACGACCTTAAGGACCTTGACGCTGAGCAGCGTGCTACTATCGACAAGATGGTTGAGCGCCTTGAGGAGTTCGACGATGTACAGAACGTTTACACAAACATGAAGCCGGAAGAGGCTGAGTAAGAGTAAGAATAAAAAATATTGAAAAGAGTGGTTGGCTACAGCCACTCTTTTTTAGTTGAAAATAGATATTCCGCAAGTATTGTTCCTGTGGAATGCTTCAGAAGACAACAATATTAGTTATGAATCACTTAGAATACGTAACCTGTGGCACATGCAGCCGACTTATCACTATCGACGTTGATGCAGCCGGCATCATCCGCAACCTCTCTTTCCTCGGCGGCTGCAGCGGTAACCTTAAAGGTATTTGCGCACTCGCCATCGGCAAGCCGGCTACAGAGATAAAGAATACACTTAAGGGTATTACATGCGGTAGTAAGGACACAAGTTGTCCGGACCAGCTTGCTGCAGCCTTGGAGCAGATGGGCTACTAACTTTGGTGCTGTCGTGACACAGCGCATCTTATTATATAATAAACAAGGAATATATGGAGACAAGAAACTGGAAAACCATTGAGGGTTTTGACTTTAAGGAGATTCTCTTCGAAGAATATAATGGTATAGCGAAGATAACAATAAATCGTCCGCGCTACCGCAACGCATTCACCCCACGCACCACGTGGGAGATGTCACAAGCCATTGTATGGTGTCGTGAGGCGCAACGCATTAGCGTTGTAATCCTTACTGGTGCAGGTGACAAAGCGTTCTGTTCGGGTGGCGATATGCACGTGAAGGGACGTGGTGGTTATGTGGGTGAGGACGGAGTGCCTCGTCTAAATGTGCTCGATGTGCAGAAGCAGATTCGTTCGCTGCCAAAGCCGGTCATCGCTATGGTCAATGGTTACGCTATCGGTGGCGGTCACGTGCTTCATCTGGTGTGCGACCTTACTATTGCGAGCGATAATGCAATTTTTGGACAGACCGGACCGAAGGTGGGTTCGTTCGATGCAGGCTTCGGCGCAAGCTATTTGGCTCGTATCGTAGGCCAGAAGAAGGCTCGCGAGATATGGTTTCTCTGCCGTCAGTATTCGGCTGTTGAGGCAGAGCGTATGGGCATGGTGAACAAGGTTGTGCCTTTCGACGAGCTTGAGGATACCTGCGTAGAGTGGGCAGAAACAATGATGGAGCGTTCGCCGCTCGCTCTGCGTATGATAAAGGCAGGTCTGAATGCGGAGCTCGATGGACAGGCTGGTATTCAGGAACTTGCCGGTGACGCAACAATGCTTTATTATATGCTTGATGAAGCACAGGAAGGTGGCAAGGCATTCCTCGAAAAGCGCAAGCCCGACTTCAGCAAGTATCCGAAACTACCGTAATTTTTTCAGTTGAGAGTAGATTTAGTTGAGAATTGGGAGTTTATCCAATTTAGAATTTAAAGTTTATGATGTGTATAATACCAACAACTTCAAAAACAATCATTGGTAATCATAACTCTCAACTCTCAACTCTTAATTACTTGTTGTACTCTTCTGGTGTGTACACTTTCTCGTAGTAAGTAACTTTTGGGTCTTTGCCCGAACGTAGTGTCCATGCAAAGTTGAAGCCTTCTTGTTTGTATGCACGCAACGATGTACTTTCGTCAACTTGCTTCATGAAGTTGTCAACAATTAGCTTGCGATTCAACTCAAATATTTTTGCATCATCCAAATCGTTCATTACAGAGAAGTAATAATGATAGGTTCGCGTGCTGGTTTCAAAGACAACACTATCGGTACGCATATAGTTAAGAACTGGGGTAGGGCAGTTCTTTTCTGTGTATTCACGTGCCTCGCGCTGGGCGCGCTTTTCAATACTTTCGTGGCAACTGCAGAGCAGTATAGCACTTGCTATAGTACAATATAAAAACGTTTTCATTTTTCTTAGTTGTTTTTCTTATGCAAAGATACCTAATTGTCAGAAAAAATAAGTAAATTTGCACGTAAAAACTGATATATATCAATGAATAATATAAGGAATTTCTGTATTATTGCTCATATCGACCACGGCAAGTCTACACTTGCTGATCGATTGTTAGAGCGTACACAAACAATCAAGATAACTGAAGGCCAGATGTTGGATAACATGGATCTGGAGCGTGAGCGTGGTATAACAATTAAAAGTCACGCTATTCAGATGGAGTACAAGCATAATGGCGAAACATACATACTGAATCTTATTGATACTCCGGGACACGTTGACTTTTCTTATGAGGTGTCGCGAAGCATTGCTGCCTGCGAAGGCGCATTACTCGTAGTCGATGCTACACAAGGCGTGCAGGCACAGACTATCTCTAACCTCTATATGGCTATCGAGCACGATTTGGAGATTATCCCCGTGCTCAACAAGATAGACATGCCGAGCGCAATGCCAGACGAGGTGGAGGATGAGATTATAGAGCTTATTGGATGCAAACGTGAGGACATTCTGCGTGCGTCGGGTAAGACCGGTGAGGGTGTTGATGAGGTGCTTTCTGCCATTGTTGAGCGCGTACCGCATCCGGTTGGTGACACAAAGGCACCGCTTCAGGCACTTATCTTCGATTCTGTATTCAACTCGTTCCGTGGTATCATTGCTTACTTCAAGATAGAGAATGGCGAGATACGTAAGGGCGATAAGGTGAAGTTCTTTAATACTGGTATGGAATACGTAGCCGATGAGGTAGGCGTACTGAAGATGGATATGGTGCCTCGCGATGTACTTGAGACAGGTGAAGTTGGTTATATCATCTCTGGTATTAAGGACGCAACGGAAGTGAAAGTGGGCGATACCATTACACATGTCACACGTCCATGCGATAAGGCGATTGCTGGATTTCAGGAGGTGAAACCAATGGTGTTTGCAGGTGTATATCCGATAGATCCGAGCGAATACGAAAACCTGCGTGCTTCGCTTGAGAAGTTGCAACTTAATGATGCCTCACTGACATTCGCTCCTGAGTCGTCCGTAGCTCTTGGTTTCGGTTTCCGTTGTGGTTTCCTCGGCCTCTTGCACATGGAGATTGTGCAGGAACGTCTTGATCGCGAATTTAATATGGATGTAATCACTACGGTTCCCAATGTGTCGTACATGGTATATGACAAACAAGGAAATGTGAAAGAGGTGCATAACCCATCCGGATTACCCGAGCAGACGATGATTGACCATATCGAGGAGCCGTATATCCGTTCTACTATCATCACGACCACCAACTTCATCGGTCCGATTATGACGCTCTGTCTTGACAAACGTGGCGAGCTTATCAATCAGGAGTACGTTAGTGGTAATCGTGTTGAGCTGCATTTCATGCTTCCGCTTGGTGAGATTGTCATCGACTTTTACGACAAGTTGAAGTCAATAAGCAAGGGTTACGCATCATTCGATTACCATATTGATGGTTTCCGTCCGTCGCGTCTTGCAAAGCTTGATATCCTACTCAATGGTGAACCCGTGGATGCTCTCTCGGCACTCACACACCAGGACAACGCAGTGACTATTGGTCGCAAGATGTGCGAGAAACTCAAAGACCTCATTCCGCGTCAGCAGTTCGATATTGCAATTCAGGCTGCTATCGGTGCAAAGATTGTGGCTCGTGAGACTATCAAGTGTGTGCGCAAGGACGTTACAGCAAAGTGTTATGGTGGTGACGTCAGCCGTAAACGTAAGTTGCTTGAGAAGCAGAAGAAGGGTAAGAAGCGTATGAAGCAGATAGGTAATGTAGAGGTACCGCAGAAAGCATTCCTTGCTGTGCTTAAGCTCGACTAATTGACAGGTCTATTAGACTACTTATAAACAACTGTTTACTAAAATAATAGAAAGGAAAGTATCTTATGAAAGAGAAGTTCAACGCCAATACTCGCGATGTTGCCCGCGAGTTAGCGCGAAGATACAGTACTATGACGCATGAAGAGCTTGATGCCCTTGAAAGCATTCTTGTCCCGATAAAGTACCAGAAGGGTGAATTGGTGCTTAAAGAGGGTGACGTGTGTCGTAATTTTTACTATATCGACCGTGGATTGATGCGTCAGTTCTACTTCAAGCATGGCAAGGAAGTGACAGAGCATTTGGGTCAGGACCATTCTATAGTGATGTGTATTGAGAGTCTCTTTAAGGAGGAACCGACACACCTGCAGATAGAAACCCTCGAACCCACTCTTGTATATGCTCTTCCAAAGGTTGACCTTGAGCGGGTAGCCCTGCACAATGTCAATATACAGATACTATACCGCAAGATACTTGAGGAGAGTCTTATCACTTCTCAGGTACATGCCGACCTTGTGCGATTTGAGACGGCACAAGACCGCTACAAGAAGTTGTGCAAGCTCATGCCGCAGGTGGTGCTTCGTGCTCCGCTTGTGTACATAGCAAGCTATCTGCAGATGACACCGGAGACGTTGTCGCGTGTGAGAGCCTCAACGCTTCTCGACTAATAAAAAAGGAATAGTGTAGCAATTGCTACGCTATTCCTAATAATTCTATTTCAAAAATGAGTGTAGAGCCGCCAGGTATTCCTGGCTGGGAGAATTTGCCATATCCCATGTTTGCAGGGATATACACTTCCCATTTATCGCCTACGCACATCTGTTGCATGGCTACAATCCAACCCTTTATCAAGTCGCTTAGGCGGAATGCTATAGGTGAACCACCACGGCTGGAGTCGAACTTCTTGCCGTTTATAGTGCGACCAGTGTAGTGAACCGTAACGATGGAACGTGGTGTAGGGTGTTTACCGTCGTTATTACCAGAACTTAACACCTTATAATATATACCTTCAGGAAGAACCATTACGCCTTCTTCCTCAGCCTTTGCAGCAAGCCAATCGAGGTTTGTCTTAGCATATTCGCGTTTATTCATTCTTCTTTATTTTGTTCAAATTGATTATTTCGTTACTGTTATTTGTGCGAGATAGTCGTAATGTTCACCTTTCTCGATAATCTCACATTTCAGTCCGCATTGTTCGCAACTTGCTGTTAGGAGTGTAGGGTCTACGTATAGCCAGTCGAACGAGTCGCCTTTTACATTCTTATAAACCATTTGATAGTCTACTTCACCATAGTAGTTACCGCCAAGATCTATATCCATTGATCCGTCCTCGTTTTCGTAGATGTACTTAAGGTCACTGGAGTCGATAAGAATCTGTGCACCTTCAGCCATCAGTTCTTTCAGACGATTGAGTAGTAATGGTAAGCGTGATAGTTTGCCGGCAATGCCTGTGCCGTTCATCAGCAAAAGAATTGTGTCGAACTTGCTTTGCAGCTGTGTGTCGAAAAGGTTTACACACTCTACGTCTTCTATTCCACGAGCCTTCATCACGTCGCAGCTTAGCGGTGAAACGTCAATGGCTTTCACTTCAAATCCATGCTCCTGTAACGCAAGAGCATGGCATCCGGCTCCTGCACCCACGTCCAACACTCTGCCACGCACAAGCGTTAAGGCTCGTTTTTCAAGTTGTGGCATCTCTTGTTCTGAGCGGAACAGATGAGCTATAGGCATCTCGTCCTCTTCGAACATGGAAGAGAGCACACGCAGATGTGCTGCTCTTCCGTTCTTATAGTAGTCGTTGATAGCACTGCCCATCGGGTCGCGCGAAGGGGCGATGGTTGTTGTGTTCATTGTCATAGCGTTAGATCGTTACGAAAAGAATTCGGTAAATACCTTCACGCAGTACTCGTGGTCAACCACGCTTCCTGTTTCTCTGCAACTATGCATTGCAAGGATAGCATTACCCATATCTATACCACGCAGTGGGATAGATGATGCAAGAATGTTGCCCAAGGTACTACCGCCTGCCACGTCACTATGGTTTACGAAGCGCTGGCATGGTACGCCTGCTTTCTCACATAATCCAGCAAAGACCGCAGCCGAAACAGCATCCGATGCGTACTTCTGTGCAGCGTTGAATTTGATAACTGGTCCACCGCCAAGCATTGGGTGGTTCGTCGGGTCGTACTTCTCAGGGTAGTTCGGGTGCCAAGCGTGAGCATTGTCTGCCGAAATCATAAAGGCACGTTCAACGGCTTGATAGTACGCTTCCTCTGTATGACTTTGTGACATTGCAATACGCTTTAGTATGTATGCGAGGAACGGACTGCCTGCGCCCTGCTTTGTCTGTGAACCAGTCTCTTCGTTGTCGAAGATGGCGAGCACTTGCGTTGTGTCTGTTGTATCGGAAGCAATGAGTGCTTCAAGACCTGCATAGCACATAGAGAGGTCGTCGAGTCTGCCAGACGATATAAACTCGTTGTGTACGCCGAATGTGCAAGCCGGTGTTGCGTCAGCGAGGTAGAGGTCGAAGTCGAGAACATCTTTGGCGCAGAACTGGCAATCGGCTATTGTGCTGTTTAGCTCTTCAAGGATAACATTCATCAAGAGATTGCCTGCTTCGAGTTGGCTTGTAATCTGTCCGAGCAACGGCAGCACATCCTTCTGCTTGCTGAGTGCTACGCCGTCATTCACCTGGCGGTTGAAGTGTATAGCCAAGTTGCTAATCTGCAGCAGTGGGCGCTTGATGTGCAGCAACAGAGTCTCGGGTTGCATAACGTCTTCACCTCTGACAATCACGCGACCGGCGAGAGTAAGCGGACGGTCGAACCATGTAGACATAATCGGACCTCCGTACACCTCGGTGTTCAGCTTCACGATGCCGCCCTCTGTAAGCATTTCTGCGTTTGGCTTGATGCGGAAAGTTGGCGAGTCGCAGTGAGCGCAAATCATGTGGAAACCTGCGTCAGCGATAGGCTTGTTGCCTATGCGGAAAGCATAGATGGAAGAGTCGTTCTTGGTAACGAAGAAGCGGTCGCCACTCTTCACTTCGCCCAATGGCAGTGCTGGGTCGATACGGCGGAAACCATTAGCCGCAAGTGTATCTGCAATATTCTTGACAGCCAGAAAATTCACTGGCGATGCATCAAGGAAAGAAAGAAGTCGTTTTATCATTGTCGTTTGTTTTAATACATGAATAACGTTATATACTATATAGTGATTATCGTTAGCTGCATAATATAGCGTTTCAAAGTTAAAGTTTTATTTCGGAGTGTGCAAGTAAATGGAGTTTTTTGTCTACTTTTGTATTTAAATTTTTGGTATATGAAAATATTCAAATCTCGATATTTCGCAGTTGTGTCATGGCTTGTTTGTTTGGTCATGCTGACAGCCTCGTGTTCTGACTATAGCGACAAAGAAATAGTAGGTTTGAATGAACGAGCATACGAAGTACATTATAAGAGTCTGGATTCAACGAAGACGTATGCTGAGAAGGCTCTGTCGTTGTCTGTGCCTAAATCGAAAGCGTGGGCACACGCCATGAACGATTTGGCTTTCTATTACATTGCAAAGATGCAATACGGAGAAGCCGAGAGAATACTCAACGAGACGGTTAAGTCTACCGACGATGAGATTGAGTTGATGATAAGTCGTGTGCAGCTTATGCGTCTTTGTCAGCGCAAGTCGGAGAATAAGAATTTCTACCACGAACGCCATTATGCTTTGCAGCACATGCAGAAGATAGAAAAGGAGTATGCCAATCTGTCGGCAGCGGAACGTAAGCGTTTGGTGTATGCACGTTCAGAGTATTGGATAGTGCTCTCCACCTATTTATATTATATCGGTCAACCGCGTGGAGCATCGGAGGCAGTGCTGAATATAGAGGAAGATGCCCTGCTGATGAGCGATATGCCACAGTTGCTGACATATTATTATACTGTAGGTTCGGGCGGTATATTGCAAGGCCAACAGCATGAAGAACTGATGCGTACAGAGTTCAACTACCTCATACGTTGCTATATGCTTGCTCGCCAGTGTGGGTATATCTATTGGGAGGCGAACTCTATGCAGGCATTGAGCGAGAAGTTGCAAGACGAAGGCAGACGTGAGTTCCTTATGCAGAACTTCCGTCCAGAAATCAATTTCCTCAATGTTGATAATATGCCAGACACTCTGCTTGCCGGCAATCTTGCGGAGCGAGCACTGGAGTTGTTCAAGAAATATGGCGATGTGTATCAGATTGCAGGCGCATGGCGTACTTTGTCGGAGGCATTCCGCAAGGTTGGCGACAATAAGTCGGCACTTATCTGTCTGAAAAACGCTATTGCTAACGACACAACCATAAATGCTGCTCCCGACCTTGTTGCGTCCATTCGTGAGCAGATGTCAATTGTATATTCGGCACTCGACAACAAGAAAATGAGCGACTACAATCGCAATGCCTATCTTGACATCCAGGAGTACACACGCCAGGATCGTATGCTTGAGGCACGTGCCGAACAACTCGCTTCTTCGTTACGTAAGCAAGACATCATGATTGTGATTGTGGTTGTGGCAATCATTCTGCTCATTGTGGCTATGGCATTCTTCGTCTATAAGACACGAAAGAAAGCCGCGGAGTTCCCGATAAACACTCTGCTGCAACCACTTGAAGATTGGCAGAAAGCACGTTCCAACTATTACGAACGTACTGAGGTGGAGTATGAGGAGAGGCGCGAGCAGATAGCCATTCTTCAGAATCAGTACGAGCATTACTTGGAGAAGAATATTGAGCAACGTGCCAAGGTATCTTTGGCATCGTCAGTTGCTCCGCTTATCAATCGTTTGTTGCACGAAGTGAAGATGCTTTCGTATGATAAGGAAACAACCGAACAACGCAATAGTCGCTATGAGTACATCGGTCAGTTGGCTTCTTCCATAGAGCAAACAAACGAGCGACTTACCGATTGGGTGAAACTGAAGCAGGGCGAGATAGCGTTGCGCATAGAGAGTTTTGCTTTGCAAACACTGTTCGACACTCTACGTAGTAGTGATATAGAATACAAGCTCAAGGGTATAGCACTTAATATTGTGCCGACCGAAAGTGTTGTGAAGGCAGATAAGGTGCTGACTCTCTTTATGCTCAACACTATTGCGGAGAACGCACGCCGCTTCACTCCAAATGGTGGCAGTATTGATGTGTATGCTGAGGAAACCGACAGTTATGTTGAGGTGTCAGTTAGAGATACGGGCAAGGGTATGGACAAGGGACAACTCGATTCTTTGTTCAAGCCTTGCTATATAACCGACTCCAATGATACGACGAAAGAAGGTGGTCATGGCTTCGGACTTCTCAACTGTAAGGGAATCGTAGAGAAGTATAAGAAGATGAGCTCGTTCTTTAGCGTTTGTTCCATTGGAGCAGAAAGCGAAGAGGATCGTGGTAGCCGTGTCTTCTTCCGATTACCTAAAGGCATGAAAAAAGTGCTCATGCTTTGCGCATTGCTCCTAAGTGTGTTCTGTTCGTGTGCAAAGACCAATTCTACGGGGGTCGTAATTAACGAAAATGATAGAACACGACAGGCAAATACGTTGGTCGATAGTATATATTATAATAATGTGTCAGGCAACTATCATCGCACGTTGGAGTTGTCGGATAGCTGTATACGAGTGCTTAACCACTTGTTTGCAGACAGTATGCTTATAAGCAACGGCGCACGTGGAATGATGCTTAAAGGTACGGATGCAGACGAAGCTATCGAACTGAAGTGGTTTCGTGACAGTGTAAAGATGGACTATAGCTTGCTTCTTGCCCTGCGTAATGAGGTTGCGGTTGCGGCTCTTGCCGTGCATGACATCGATTTGTACACATATAACAATCAGGTGTTCACGAAGCTCTTTCGCGAGTGTAGTGCCGACCGCTCTATTGCTACGTATGTACAGACAATGCAGCGTGCTGAGAGCAATCGCAATGTAGCGATAGCGTTGCTCGTGCTGTTGCTGCTTGCCGTGTTCCCTGCCTACTACTTCCTGTACTATCGCCATAAGCGTTTCTATAATTTATGTATCGAACGTATCGAGCAGATCAACGAATTGTTGCAATCGGATAATCTGTCGTCGAATATGAAGGTTAGACAAATCAGAGCCTTGTGGAAGAATGACATAAAGGTTTCGAAGCAGATTGCGGTGATGAATAAGAATACCACACATATTTCGGGCATAGTGAATCGTATCTGTCAAGTTCTCTCAGAGGATGTCACAAAGACCGCTGCCATGGAGCAGGAGTTGGTTATACTGGAGGAAAACACGAAGCGTATCACGGTCAATCGCGACCGCCTTTACGTCATAAACAATATCCTTGACAACCGCCTTTCGACGTTGAAGCACGAGACAATGTTCTACCCATCGCGTCTGAAGCAGATATTGCAAGCTCGCAGTAGTAGCACCTCTATGTCTGAAAAGGAACTCTTGGCTGCATTGGATGAGATAGCTTCCTACTACGAAACAATGTACACAACGCTGCTAAGCCAAACTGTTCGAGTGGCGCAGACAATGTCGTCGTTTGAACCGAGTGTTGCGATGCAATACGTGTTTGTACTGTTGAAGCGAGCGAATGGAGGAAGACAACTGAAGCCGATAGAGTTGGATGCCGACGATGGGTATTTGAAACTGGTATTCAATCTCGCTTCGCAGTACCCTGCAGCCAGCAATCAGCAGTCAATATACGACTACCTTGTGCTTTGTCAGATAATGCGCGACATGGGCGAGTATTATCGTGCACGAGGTTGCGGAGTAGAGACAAAGACCGCAAGTGACGGAACATCAACAATAGTAATTTATATAAAGAAAGAGATATGGAAAAGTTTAAAGTTATCATAGTGGAGGACGTGCTGCTCGAACTCAAAGGCACAGAAGGACTCTTGCATAGCGAGGTGCCCGAGGCAGAGATTATAGCTACAGCCAATTCGGAGGACTCGTTCTGGGAAGTGTTCGCATCCAACAAGCCCGACCTTGTGCTTCTCGACCTCGGTCTTGGTGGAAGCACAACCATCGGTGTGGAGATTTGCAAGAAGCTGAAGACGGAGCATAAGAATGTGAAGGTGCTTATCTTCACAGGCGAGATACTCAACGAGCAGTTGTGGGTAGATGCTCTGCACGCCCATTGCGACGGCATCATTCTGAAGAGTGGCGAACTGCTCACACGCGATGATGTATTGAGCGTGATGAATGGCAAGAAGTATGTTTTCAATCAGCCTATTCTTAAAAAGATTGTAGACAAGTTCTGCGACACAATACAGCAGCAGATGGATCATCAAGAAGCACTTATACGCTACGAGATTGACGAATACGATGAACGCTTTCTGCGTCATTTGGCGTTGGGATACACAAAAGACCAGATTTCGCAACTGCGTACAATGCCGTTTGGCGTGAAGAGTCTGGAGAAAAGGCAGAACGAACTGGTTCAGCGTTTGTTCCCTAATGGCAACGGCGGAATGGGAGTAAACGCAACGCGTCTTGTTGTTAAGGCTTTTGAACTTAATATACTTGATGTGAACAATCTTTATTCTGACGATGCATAAGTTGCGGTTAAGCCATTTAAAAGTTGCGGTTAAGCAGTATTAAAGTTATTGTTTAGTAGTTCTAAAGTAAAGCCTTAGTCGTGGTATAGCGGACGCAACCCAATTGGGTTGCGTCCGCTGTCTGCATAGATTGCGTTCGCCGTCCGATCGGGCGGCGTTCGGTGTCCGATAATATTACATCTCCTTAATAGTGTTTTCTATAAGACTTCTCTCCGCCTCATCCACACCATATTTTTCGTAGAACTGCTTGTCTATCTCCTCAATGGCAGCACTCCAATTTATATCTGATGCAGCTGTGAAGTCCTGCAGCGGCACAAACATGAACTTCTCCGGCGAGAGGTCTTGCGAAGTTATAGTCTGCAAGATGAGGTAGCGCACAAACTTGGTCTTCAGATAGGTGAGCAAGTTCTCTGCCTCCTGCGCTGTAGGATAAGCACCTGCAACGAGGTAGCTCTGCGTGCAGACACATTGCGGTTGCAGTATGGCGAGGGCGGAGAGCACGCGGTACTGTCCGTTGCGGTCGGGGGTGCCGGCATGTTCGCATGTAGCCTTCGAGAATATAACCTTATGGAGGTCAACCCACTGCTGGTTTTTCTTGATATCATCACGCAGAACGTAAGATGGTTCGCCCGACGACTTCAGCATAACGGCAGTTGGGGCAGTATCGGGTTGCGCAGTGCCACGGTATGTAGATACGAAGCCGAACGGAGTCTGCGGACTAATCTGCGCGTTGAGCATGGTCTTCGACATTGCCTTCACCTTGTGGATGAGCGAGAGCGCACCATTGTTGCGCACGAAGATGTTGAACTCGTCAAGTTTGCGAGGCAGCGTGTTGGCGTTGCCACCAAAGTGGTTCGTAAACTGGCAGGTTGTCTTGTGCTTCGCATCCCACAAGAAATAGCTTACGCCTCCGGAGATGTCTACGGTAGGGAAGCAGTCCTTTGAGTCGACATAGTCGAAGATGGCGCGTATGTGTGTGTCGCCAAGCATTGATTGACGGAACTGATCGAGTCCGCGTCCGCCCGTGAACCATCGCGAAGGGGTAATCATTGTGATGAATTGTGGGCGCATCTGACGGGCTATGTCTACAAATTGGTTGTAGAGAGGTATGCCGTAGTTGTCTTTCTTCTCACCGATGTTCATCTGATATGGTGGATTGCCAATGATTGCGTCGAATTTCATTTGCTGATTGGTGCTTAAATTGGGATAGTTTTGTGGGTCGCTGATGGTGCTTGCGAGCTTCGCTTTGTACACAATTACCTGACTGTTGAGGTCGGGTATGGTGAGTATGTTTGGTCGTACATTGCTATCGAAGCCAACGAGGGTGCGGCGTGTTATGCTGGCTGCCATAGCAGTCTTGCAGACAGCAAAGATGTTATGCTCAACGATTTCCTTCCACATCGAGCACGATTCTTGGTCGGACAGCATGTCGAACAGACCTTGCGACTGACTGCTGCGCACCTTATATAAAGAATAAGCTACGTAAAGCGAGTAAAGACCAGTTTTTGAGCATATGTCGAGTATCTGTGCGTTGGGGGTCATCAGCGTGCGGTTGGTCACGCCTTCGTTGTAAACAAAGCGTGGCTGAGCAAGTGGCTTCGTAAACTTATCGTCAAAGAAGCAGTAGCCACCGAGTGTGTCAGAGAGATGACGATTTACGACATTCCATGGTGTTAGGATTGTCTCGCGATCTGGGTAAGAGAAGTCGGAGAGTATGCTCGCAATCTCTGCAATGCGGCTGTCTGGGAGAAGTGTGTCGGCATGACGCAAGCGTGCAACAATAGCCTTGGCTGTTGCTACGAAGATGTCCTCGCGATAGAGGTGCTTAAGGCGCTTGAAAAGTTGCATGGTGATACCACGTGGCATGAAATGACGCCACGACTCTGCATCGATGTTGCGCAAGAATGAGTCGATAGTCAACCCCTCGATATTATCCACCGTGCCATATATCATGATAGGGAAGCGAGTGGATATCTGACTGAGTATGGCAATGGCACGCTGACGCGGTGTGAGGCGAGTTATACCTGCATTTTCTCTTGCTTGCGTGTTAGGTATGTCATTCTGCTTTGCCGCATTTTCAGCCGTTTTGTCTTTTGCTTTCTTCGTCTGTTTCTTGGCAGACTGTATGTCGTTATTCCTCTGACGACGCTCCTCAAGCACAGCGTTAGCCATAGCTTCTGCCACCTCATCAAGGAGACGGAGGTCGTTCTTGCCGAGGTTGTTCAGGTCGGTGTACAGACAGTCACCGTGGAAGCCATTGCGGATGAGGCTTGTAGAATAAGAGGTGTTGATGTATCGGATGAATGTGTCCGTGTCCATTCGGTTGCGTTTGCCACCATCGATAACGATAGTAGGGCAGTAGTGCAGGAATTCAGTGAGCTTCTGCACACGTGCTTCGTGCTCAGTAGATGCAAGATTGTTGCTGATATATTGGTCGATGGCGGTGAGTGTTCGTGTCGGTGAAAAGTCGAATGTGTAACACTCTGCTTTTATGCCCTCGCGATACGGACTCTGGCAGCGGAAGATTGTCTGGAAGTAATGAGCGCAACCAGTGTCGGCAGAGCCAGCGAGCATGAATACGGCAGTCCATTCTGGTACAGAGACACCAGTAGTGAGTCGTCCGCACGATAATGTTATTGTGCGTTCATTAGTGCTGATAGCGGTTCTTACCTCCTCAAGAGGAGATGTTTGAGAAGAAACGCTATCACCGGCAACGTTTACAACCTTATAGTTACGGAACGGATTATCTGCAGTTGGCTCAGCGAGTATCTGTGCAAGACAATGAGCCGCGTTGACACCAGGCACATACCAAAGGGTATGGCATAACGATTGGCCCATCGCTTCATCGGCGAATGGATACAGCGGAGCGGTTGCGAGAAGGTTTACGAATTTTCTTACGTCGGCTTCGTGCACAAAGCACATCTGCGCCTCGTCAACACGAAAGAACTCGGAAAAGTTAAAGCCTTCGTTGTCTGTAAGGAAATAAGGTGCGAAGGTGTTGCGCAGATTATAAGTGACAATGTTCATACGTGCCATATTTGCATACGGGTTGGCTGCACCGCTGTTAGAGATATCCCACTGCTCCTTTGCACGTTGCTCCATGCAATAGTCCCAGTTGTACACGTCTGTGGTGTCGAAGGTCTGGCGGATGCTGTAGGGTGTGCCCGAGAGATAGAGCGTGCGCAGACTACGGCGTTTCTGTAGTTCGGCGATAACGTCGTTGCCAAGGCGTGTTGTGATACCCTCGTGTGCTTCGTCAACAATAAGAAAATCCCACTTTGCAGAGAATACATCATCGTTCTTCACAATACCTTTCTGCTGGTTCACGCGCTTTGAAGAGCGTAAGTCCTGCATTGATGCGAAATAGACGTAGTGGGTTGCAGGGTCTTTGGCTATGTCTTCAAGTTCGGCAAACGACGCTCCGCGACGTTTGCGTTCCTCTTCGGGCATAGCAGATGTTGTTTTGCTGCCGTACAGCCAGCCTTCAAGCTGCAGTTTCTCAATAGAGTCAAACCACTCTTGTCGCACAGCAGGGCGATGAGTGAGCACGAGTGTGCGTCTGTACCCAAGACGATGTGCTGCTTCGATGGCGCAAAGCGTTTTACCGAAGCGCATCTTTGCATTCCAAAGTACCTTACGTGAGCGTTTTAGTGTCGTCACGGTGAAGTTGATAGCTTCTTCTTGTTCGGTTCGGAATACTATGTTTTCTGTTGATATCATTTTTGTTTGTATTTTAGTTGTCAATGGTTACGGCAGGAACTATAGGAGGCTACGGCATCCTGCCGTAGCCACGCACCCTTTCGGTTCCTATACAATGTCTTTGTAAGTCATTTTCTTGCCACTCAGTGGTTCGGTATTGTGCCATTCCATGATTATGGCGTAATGGTCGGAGTTGGGAACGTTGAAGTTCAGTCCATCCATTTGCCAAATGTTCCACGAAATGATTTCTGCAGCCTTCAATACGGCATCGCGGTGTGGGTGTCGATGCCAACGTTCGGTGTAGTATTCACAGAACGAAAGGAATAGTGACTCACGTGTAAGAAAGACGTTGTCGCCCTGACTGTCGAAGCCATATATCGACTGAAGTGCTTGGTAAGCTTTGCGTATCCATTGACGTTTGTTAGCCTTTGTCGGCTCGGAAGGGGTATTCTCGTTTATTATGCGAAACTTGCGGTCCAACATACCAATACGTTCGCTGATAGGAATTAGTCGACCAGTGGTGGCATCATAGCGCGAAATAAGATACGGCCCTTCTCCGCAAGTTATCTCCATGCGTCTTGCCCTCACGTACGACATCCATGAGCGTTTTGCCGGAAACACGATAGGTGGCTTGGATGTTAGCCATCTGTGTTCGCCTTCCTCGTTTATATATTCGGTATTGAATACATCTTTTCTGCCAAACCATTGTTCGTCGACGAGATTGTTCTGTGCATTACATATCCATGCAGGAGTGAACACTTCAGCACGCGACTTCGAGCGAGAAGTCTGCATGGATGGTTGCTTCTTTATACGTGGTTGTATAAGATCCGGGTGGCTACTGATTAACTCTGGAGTGATTTGTGCGTTAAACGCAAATGGGCTATTGTCGTCCATCTCGTCAGTGACGCAATAATCGTCAGTTGCCCATGAAATATATGTGTTTTCATTGGGCAAACTGAGCGATTGGTCTTTTAGGAGCAGTTCGAGGAGTTGGATGTCGTTCCTCATTATGCGTTTTTAATCTTTATCTCGCAGTTCTCAAGCGATTCGATTATAGCAAGCGACTCTACACGCACACCTTGTTCGCGCAGATATTGTCCACCGTCCTGGAATGCTTTCTCGATAATGAATCCCATGCCCTCGAGTGTGGCTCCCGACTGCTTGCAGAGGTCGATGATACCCTTTGCTGCGTTGCCATAAGCAAGGAAATCGTCGATGAATATGACATGGTCATCGGGGCAAAGATAATCGCGTGAGATAACCACGTCGTAGTCGCGCTGCTTAGTGAACGAAGTGACCTTCGTGGCAAGCATGTTGTCAAGCGTGTTAGGCTTTTTCTTCTTTGCAAACACTACGGGAAGGTTCATCAGAAATCCCATCATTATAGCTGGTGCAATGCCCGATGCCTCAATAGTAAGAATCTTGTTCACCTTTGTGCTTGCAAAGCGACGTATGAACTCTACGGCGATGTCCTTCATTAAGTTAGGATCCATCTGGTGATTAATGAATTTGTCTACTTTGAGGATGCCACCAGGGTAGCATTTGCCATCTTTCAGAATTCTGTCTATGAGTGCTTTCATTGTTATTGAGTTTTTATTTTTGTTTATCTAATTGATTATATTTGAATGTTTCAAAGTCGATGGTGTTATCGTATAGTACAACGAGCTATTTGCTCTTGCTACTCGTTGTAGAACCAATCCATGAATTTTCCAATCCAAGGAATCTGTATTCGGAACCAACGATATTCTGCAACTTGTTTGCCACCGAAGTTTAAGATGAACTCTCGCATAGGGTTGCGTTTGAAAGGCAGACCGGCATCGAGGAAGTACATATGTGCAAAGCCTTGTTCGTGTGCATACTTCAGCGCAGACCATACCGTATATGAAGCAGGGTAGAGCATCATAAAGCTCTTACGGAGTGAAGCCAACTGCCACATATAGGCGTTGCCGCCGAAAAAGAAGCATACGCAGGTGCCTATGACGCGATTTTTGTATTTAGTTGCGAATATCTTGCATTGCTTGCTTGTAGCTAAATGCTCGAAGAGTTTTGAATTACGCACCGTGCGACGAGGTTTTAGTCTGAAATAATGGCGCATGAGTTTCACTGCTTGTTGCAGCTCTTTGCTATCTGAGTTTACGATTTCGGCTTTCGCACCGCGTTGTTCGGCTATAGATAGCTTGTCGCGCAATTTCTGCGGTAGACGCTCGTAAGGGGATTTGGAGTGTAGCGAGTTGTGTATCTTTTGCCATTGTATAGGAAAATATCCATTCTCGCGCAGTTTGGCATATCCGAACATCTTACTACTCAAGTCGCTAATTTCAATAAAAAGGCATAGCTTATGAGTAAGTTCGTCGGTTATCGCCTTCACGAACAGCGAGAAAATTTCCTCTTTATTTTCCACTTCTGGTGTATAAACACCTTCGCCATATATGTGACAATGTGAATAAGCAAATGGGGGTAATAGCAAGTGGTGATAAGACACTACTGCCAAGAGATGTGCCACGATACGTCCTTGCCCGTCAATTGCTAATGCCATGTATGGTTTCTGTTTTGGCGTGACTTCAAGTATCTTGAATAGCTCCACGCTGTGAAAGAAATCATCGCATATAATGTCGGGCAAATCAGATGTTTTAGTAATCAGACTAACACTTACCTCTTCTTTCATGTGGCAAAAATAGCAAATCTTTTTTAAAAATCGACTCGTTTGCTGTGCTTTTTCTGCGAGTTTGTTTACTTTTGTAGCTACAACAGGAAAAGAACTTATGAAAATAGTAATGATAGGTGCTGGCAATGTGGCTACCAATATTGCCAAGACTCTTGCCAATATAGGTGAAACACCGGTGCAGATATGGAGCAGAACGCTTGCTTCTGCAGAAACACTTGCAAATGCTGTAGGTACTTGTGCAACAAGTGATTGGGACTCTGTGGTAAAAGATGCCGATGTATATATCGTGGCGGTTAAAGACGATGCTATGCTTAATGTGATAGATTTGCTTTGTGCTCATTGCAAGCATGGCGTTTTTGTTCATACCGCAGGCACAATGTCGATGAGTATGTTCACGGGTAAAGCGGAACATTATGGCGTGCTTTATCCGATGCAGACTTTCTCGAAGCAAAAAGAGGTGGACTTCCGGACAGTTCCGTGTTTCGTTGAGGCTTCCGACAAACATACTTTGGACATAATAATGGAGTTGGCGCGACTTCTCTCTGATAATGTTCGAGAGCTTGCGGAGTCTGAACGCAAATGGCTTCATATAGCAGCAGTTTTCTCCTGCAACTTTGCCAATGTGTGCAACGCTATGGCTGCGCAAATACTTGAACGTCACGGACTCAGCTTTGATGTAATGCTTCCACTTCTCGACGAAACGGTGGCAAAGCTTCACCGACTCCATCCAAGGGAAGCGCAGACCGGTCCGGCTTCAAGAGGAGATGTTGGAGTGGTGAGCAAGCATCTTGCTATGCTCGAAGACAACAAGGAACTGAGCGAGGTCTATGGCGTTCTGTCGAATTATATCTTGAAGAATAGAGAATAGGCACTTTGTGTTTAACTATTTAGGTTAGAAGAATGATTGATTACGATTTGAAAAAGATACGTGCTGTAATATTTGATGTAGACGGCGTGTTATCTTGCGATACTGTTACCGTCGATACTACGGGCGAACCTCTGCGTACTGCCAATCTGAAGGATGGCTATGCCATACAGTATGCTTGCAAGATTGGTCTGATTGTCTGCATCATTACGGGTGGAAATACCGAGGCCGTGCGCAAACGTTATGAAATGCTCGGCGTGAAGGAACTGTATATGGGTTGTAGCGTGAAGGTGAAAACCTATAAAGAATTCAAGGCTAAATATTCACTATCTGATGATGAGATTATATACGTCGGCGATGATATTCCTGATTACGAGGTGATGTCGCTTGTAGGTTGTCCTTGCTGCCCGGCGGACGCAAGTGTGGAAATAAGGTCGGTAAGCAAGTATATAAGTCAGCGTCGCGGCGGTTGCGGAGTGGGACGTGATATCATAGAGCAAGTACTTAAGGCACAAGAAAAATGGATGGCAGACAATAGAGCTTTCGGTTGGTAAGACCAGTGCTCTTTATCACATAAAGTTATAGTCGAAGCCTTTACTTGCGTCTGCTGCATTCTGGACATTCGCCCTTAATGATAAATGACAAGGAGTTGGCTTTGAACCCATCGGGTAGGTCAACATGCTCCACAGGAATGTCGTTCAAGCAAAAGGTGCGTGTGCATTTCTCGCAATAGAAATGAGCATGGCCGGCAGTATGGTCGTGCGAGTCGTGATGGGAGCAAAGTTCGTAGTTGAGTGCGCCTTTTCCGTCTTCGAAGGCATGGACAATGTCGTGTTCGAGAAAGAGTGTCAGCACGCGGAAGATGCTCGACTTATCCATAGGCAGCAATATCGCCTCCATTGTCGAAAGACTCATGGGGCGATGCTCGTTGTGCAGCGTTTTCAAAATGAGGATGCGGTTAGCTGTTGGGCGCACGCCCTTTTGCTTCAGCATTTCTTCTGCTTTATTACTATCTATACTATTCATGTTTGGATATTGCGAAACGAAATATTCTTATTATTAAGACGCAAAGTTACAATGAAAAGATGTAAATGTAGCAATTAATCATAATTTATTTGTAGGATAGAAATAATTGTTATACATTTGTTTGTAAAATAACAACTTTTAAACTGAAAACGATGGATTTGTCTTTAATCCCTCTAAATATAAAAGGCTGTGGGCTGCGTCCTTTTGTTATAGCTGGTCCATGTTCGGCAGAGACAGAAGAACAAGTTATGTCTACTGCCCGACAACTCGCTTCGCTTGGTTGTAACGTGTATCGTGCTGGTGTTTGGAAACCCCGTACCAAACCAGGCGGTTTCGAAGGACACGGCGAGAAAGCATTGCCGTGGCTGAAGCGTGTGAAGGAAGAAACAGGAATGTCTGTGGCTACAGAGATTGCCACCCCCGAGCATGTAGAACTTGTGTTAGAATATGGTGTCGACATTATTTGGATAGGAGCACGTACCTCTGCCAATCCCTTCGCTATGCAGGCACTTGCCGATTCGCTTAGTGGTGTAGATATTCCCGTACTTGTGAAGAATCCAATAAATCCAGACCTCGAATTGTGGATTGGAGCGATGGAACGTCTCAATCAGGCAGGCATCAAGCGCTTGGCTGCCATTCATCGTGGCTTCTCGAGTTACGACAACAAGATATATCGCAATGCTCCGATGTGGCAGATACCTATAGAGTTGCGCCGCCGCATACCGGAGTTGCCGATAATCTGCGACCCCAGTCATATTGGTGGTCGACGTAACCTGATAGCTCCCCTTAGTCAGCAGGCTATGGATCTTGGTTTCGATGGCTTGATTGTGGAGACGCATTGCTCTCCGAACGAAGCGTGGAGCGATGCTGCACAACAGGTTACGCCCGACGAACTCTACAAGATATTATCGCAACTTACAATTCGCGATGGACATATTGACATAGAAGGCATACACGGCTTGCGTGAGCAGATAGATGCTATCGACAACAATCTTGTTGAACTTCTCTCCAATCGTATGAACATCTGCCGCAAAATAGGCTGCTATAAGAAAGAACATAACATGACGGTTCTGCAGACGAATAGATATAAGGAGATTATCGACAAGCGTGGAGCGCAAGGCGATTTGTGTGGTATGGATTCCGATTTCGTTAAGCATATATTCGAACTGATTCACGAAGAGTCGGTACGTCAACAGATGGAAATAATCAATAAGCAATAGTACGCAAAGATGAAAATAATATTATCAAGCAATTCGCCACGACGCAGGGAACTTCTCGCTGGTCTTGGCATCGATTTTGAAGTGAAAGTAATAGAAGGTGTTGACGAGTCGTATCCCGATACACTACCGTCAAAGGATGTTGCAGAGTATATTGCGCGTGAAAAGGCTGCTGCGTATGAAGTGGCTGACGATGAACTCGTGATAACTGCCGACACGGTTGTGATTGTTGGTGACGACATACTCGGCAAACCGCATGATGCAGCTGAGGCTCATGTTATGTTACGCAAGATAAGCGGACGCACTCATCATGTCGTTACTGGTGTTTGCATGAAGACAAAACGGGAGCAGCATAGCTTCTCGGTTGTGACGGGGGTTACGTTCAAGGAGCTGACAGATGCCGAGATAGATTATTACATTGAGCACTATAAACCATTCGACAAGGCAGGAGCCTACGGCATTCAGGAATGGATAGGATATATCGGTGTTACAGGATTGGATGGTAGCTATTATAATGTTATGGGTTTCCCCGTTCAACGCGTGTATGCAGAATTGACAAATCGATTTAAGATTGTTCAATATTAGTGAAATGTTTCGACTATTTAATATATTTTAGTCTATATATTTCGCCTCTGTTTTATTATTTCTGTAATTTTGCGCTTAATTTATGGTGCGGCTGTAATGGTCGTGCAAGATTTAACGAGTAAATATTAAACATAAACTATTATGTCAGAATCAATAGATATCCGCCAGCTTAACGCTCGGATAGAACAGCAAAGCAGTTTTGTCACCAACTTGGTGACTGGTATGAACCAAGTGATTGTTGGACAAAAACACCTCATCGAGTCGTTGCTTATCTCGCTTCTTAGCGATGGTCACATCCTTTTGGAGGGTGTGCCTGGTTTGGCAAAGACTCTCGCCATAAAGACTCTCTCTCAGCTTATCGATGCCGACTACAGCCGCATTCAGTTTACCCCTGACTTGTTGCCTGCCGATGTTGTCGGTACGCTCATCTATTCGCAGAAAGACGAGAATTTCCAGGTGAAGAAAGGCCCCGTGTTTGCGAACTTCGTACTTGCCGACGAGATCAATCGTGCGCCGGCTAAGGTTCAGAGTGCCTTGCTTGAAGCTATGCAGGAGCATCAGGTAACAATCGGTGAACAGACATTCAAACTTCCGAATCCGTTCCTCGTGATGGCTACGCAGAATCCTATTGAGCAGGAGGGTACATATCAGTTGCCTGAGGCTCAAGTAGACCGTTTTATGCTTAAAGTGGTTATCGGCTATCCTACACTTGAGGAGGAGAAGCTCATTATCCGTGAGAACTTGCGTGGTGAGGAGAAGAAGGTGTTGCCCGTAACTACTGCTGAGGAGATATTGAAGGCTCGTGAGGTAGTTGAAGAGGTATATATTGACGAGAAAATTGAACAGTATATTGCTGACATCGTCTTCGCTTCACGTTACCCAGAGAAGTACGGCTTGGGCGAACTGAAAGATATGATTACCTTCGGTGGCTCGCCACGTGCAAGTATCTCGCTTGCAAAGGCAGCGCGTGCCTATGCTTTCATCAAGCGTCGCGGCTACGTAGTGCCAGAGGATGTGCGTGCCGTTGCACACGACGTGCTGCGCCATCGCATAGGTCTCTCATACGAGGCTGAGGCAAGCAACATCACAAGTGAGGAGATTGTATCTAAGATAATAAATAAGGTAGAGGTGCCTTAAACATAAGACAATGGAAACGTCAGAGATACTTAAAAAGGTTCGCAAGATAGAAATCAAGACGAAGGGTCTGAGCCAGAACATATTCGCAGGCCAGTACCATTCTGCCTTTAAGGGTAGGGGTATGGCGTTTGCCGAGGTTCGCGAGTATCAGTTTGGCGATGACGTTCGCGACATAGACTGGAATGTCACAGCACGTTTCCGCAAGCCTTACGTGAAAGTGTTTGAGGAGGAGCGCGAACTCACCGTTATGTTGTTGATTGATGTCTCGGGCTCGCTCGATTTCGGCACACGCAAGTGTATGAAGTCGGTGATGGCTACCGAGATTGCTGCTACCATCGCCTTCAGTGCCATGCAGAACAACGACAAGATTGGTGTGGTGTTCTTTTCCGATCGCATTGAGAAGTATATTCCGCCAAAGAAGGGACGTAAGCACATCCTGTATATTATACGAGAGATGCTCGACTTTCACCCACAAAGTACCAAGACAGACATAGGTGAAGCGGTGGCTTACTTCACACGTATGATGAAGCGTCGCACAACAGCGTTCGTAATCAGCGACTTCTACGACAACAAGAACTTCCTAAAGCAGTTTCAGATAGCCAACAACAAGCATGACCTTATGGCTGTGCAGGTGTACGACCGTTGGGCGAAGCAACTGCCAGATGTAGGACTTATGAAAGTACAGGATGCAGAAACGAGTAACGAGATGTATATTGATACCTCAAGCAAGAAAGTGCGTGCTGCTCATGCACGCTATTGGAAGGAGCGTGAGGCAATACTTCGTGAGACATTCTCTCAGGCAAACGTCGACTGGATGTCTGTGGCTACCGATGAGGATTTCGTGAAAGCGATGATGACTTTGTTTTCATCAAGAAACAGTTAAGCAATGAAAAGATTAATAACTCTTATATTGTTCGTGTCGTCACTCACAATGGCTGCCGCCCAGCAGGTAGGTGTTGAGGCTAAGATCGATTCTGTGGCGATAATGATTGGCGAACAGGCACATCTTCAACTGACCATCACAGCTCGCCAGGGTGCAAAGATTGTGTATCCGCACTATAAGCGGTCGCAATATCTTGTGCCAGGCGTTGAGGTGTTGGATGATACAAAGGGTGATACGGCAGTTGTCGATGGTTATTGGAGTGTGAAAAAGATACTCACACTTACGAGCTTCGATGAGCAATTGTATGCTATACCAGGCATCACTGTAAAGGTAGACGACAAGAGCTACAAGTCGAACCCCGTAGCACTTAAGGTAATCACTTGCGATGTCGATACTCTCAATATGGATAAGTTCTTTCCATCGAAGTCTGTACAGGACAATCCGTTCCTTTGGGCAGAGTGGATGCCACTTATTTGGATGACGCTTATTGTGTTGTTACTTATTGCGTTAGGCTCATGGGTTATAGTACGTCTGAAGCAGAACAAACCGATTATTGCCCGCATACGTATCGTGAAGAAAGTGCCGCCACACAAGAAGGCATTGGACGAGATGAACCGCTTGAAGGGCGAGTCGCATACAGCCGATTACGACCAGAAGGCTTACTATACGCAGCTTACAGACACTTTGCGCCAGTATATACGCGAGCGTTTCGGTTTCAACGCTATGGAGATGACCTCTTCGGAGATTCTCGAAAACCTGCGTAGTGCCGGCGACGAGAAAATGCTTGCAGAGCTAAGCGAGTTGTTCATGACTGCCGACCTTGTGAAGTTTGCGAAATATTCGGCACTTCTCAACGAGAAAGACATGAATCTTCTGAACGCCATCAACTTTATAGACCAGACCAAGCGTGAGGATGTTCCTACAGAAGAGCGTATAGAGCCGACACTTAGTGAGGAAGAGGTGCGTACACGTAAGACTCGTGTCATGCTTAATGTGCTTCTTTGCGCTATTGCTGTCGCTATCGTCGGACTTGCAGGTTATGTGATTTATCGTGTGTGGTTGCTCCTTATGTAGAGTCTAACGATGCGTAACGAAAGTAATATACAACAATGGAATTTGTAAATAAAGAATACTTTATACTGCTCACGTTGCTGATACCTTATATAATATGGTATTGGCGTAATCGTAAGCATAGCGAACCTACGATGCGTGTCAGCACAGTGGCGGCCTACTACAAGGCACCTAAGAGCTGGCGACAGCGCATCGTGCATGCACCGATGTTTTTGCGTTGCCTTGCTTTTGTGATGATTGTGTGCGTTATGGCACGTCCTCAGACACGCAACTCTTGGGACAATAAGTCGGTAGAAGGCATCGACATTATGCTTGCTATGGACGTGTCGACATCTATGCTGGCAGAAGACCTTAAACCCAATCGCCTTGAGGCTGCTAAAAACGTAGCTGCAGAGTTTGTGGCAGGTCGTCCGAACGACAACATCGGTCTAACAATCTTTGCAGGTGAGTCGTTCACCCAGTGTCCAATGACTACTGATCATGCTTCGCTTCTCAATCTGCTTGGTTCTGTTCGCACCGACATTGCCGCACGTGGCATCATTTCAGATGGTACTGCCATTGGTATGGGACTTGCAAACGCCGTGTCGCGATTGAAGGAATCGAAGGCAAAGAGCAAGGTGGTCATCCTGCTTACAGACGGCAGTAACAACATGGGCGACATCTCGCCAATGACGAGTGCGGAGATAGCGCACAGTCTTGGTGTGCGTGTATACACCATTGCTGTAGGAACTAACAAGGTGGCACCTTATCCCGTGCCAGTAGCTGGAGGCATTCAGTATGTGAATATGCCGGTAGAGATAGACACGAAGACTCTGAGCGAGATAGCACAGATAACGAATGCCAACTCTTATCGTGCTACCAACAACCGCGAACTGTCGCAAATATATAAGGACATCGACAAACTCGAGAAGACAAAGATGGACGTGAAACGCTTCTCCAAGCACTACGAGGCTTATCAGCCATTTGCCATCGTAGCATTATTCCTGCTTGTGGCAGAGTTTCTGCTGCGCTTTACTGTTCTTCGCCGGATACCTTAAGGTTCTTTGTTGGCGTAGCCTTTGGTTTTTGCCCATATTAAAACTCAAAATTCAAAGTTAAGAAAATGTTCAGATTTGAGAGCCCCCAATATTTATGGTTGCTATGGCTTGTAGTAGTGCTCGTAGCGGTCAGATACTATAGCCTATGGCGCAGGCAGAAGAAGATAATGCGCATTGGCGACAAAGATCTTGTGCGTCAGCTTATGCCAGACGCTTCGACCATGCGTCGCCGTGTGAAGTTTTGGCTTACGATGGCAGCTGTAGCTGTGCTTGTGGTTGTTATTGCTCGTCCGCAGATGGGCTCCAAGATAAGCAACGAGAAGCGCAACGGAATAGAGACAATCATTTGTCTCGATATTAGTAATTCGATGTTGGCACAGGACGTAGCACCTTCGCGCTTGGATAAGAGCAAGATGCTTGTAGAGAATCTTGTTGACAACTTCACTAACGATAAGATTGGTCTTGTGGTATTTGCTGGCGATGCTTTTGTTCAGCTGCCAATCACGAGTGATTATGTTTCAGCAAAGATGTTCCTTCATGGCATAAGTCCGGCACTAATCTCTACTCAGGGTACCGACATTGCACGTGCCCTTTCCGTAGCAGCAAGCAGTTTCACTCAGCAGCAGGGCGTAGGCAAGGCTATCATACTCATCACTGATGGCGAAGACCATGAAGGCGGAGCATTGGAGGCAGCAAAGGAAGCGCGTAAGAAAGGCATCAATGTATTCATTCTCGGCATAGGTAGCACAAAGGGTTCTCCGATACCCGTTGGGGGTGGTGAGTATATCCGCGACAACACCGGTAACATCGTTATGTCGGCTCTCAACGAGGACATGTGTCGTGATATAGCCCGTGCTGGTAGTGGCACATACATTCATGTAGACAACACCAACGACGCTCAAGAGGAACTGAACGACGAGCTTTCGAAGCTCCAGAAGGGTGAGACAGAGAGCGTAATCTACAGCGAGTACGCCGAGCAGTTCCAGTCGTTCTGCATAGTGTTGCTCGTTCTGCTGATAGTGGAGGCGTGCATCATGGAGAAGAAGAATCCGTTGTTCAAACATTTTAGACTATTCAAGAAATAAACGATATTCAACATGAAGAAGTTTTTAGTTCTTTCAATCTTGATGATTCAGGCATTGGTAGGCTTTGCGCAGACCGACCGCCAGCACATACGCTACGGCAACCGTTGGTTCAAGCAGGACAACTATGTAAAGGCAGAGGCAGAATACCGCAAGGCAGTAGACAAGAATCCGTCCAATCCGCAAGCGCTCTACAACCTCGGTTGTGCATTGCTCATGCAGAAGAAAGACTCGGCAGCCATCCAACAGTTTGAGCATGCTGGCAAGATAGAGACCGACCCGAAGCGTAAGGCTATGGCATACCACAATATTGGTTGGATATGCCAGTCGTTGAAGATGTACGGCGAGGCTGCGGAGGCATACAAGGAGAGTCTGCGCAACAACCCGTCTGACAACGAGACACGCTACAACCTTGCGCTCTGCATGCGCCAGCAGAAAAAGAACAAGCAGGACAAGAACAAGCAACAGCAAAAGAAGCAGCAGAACAAGGGCGAGAACAAAAGCAAGGAAAAGAAAGAACAAGACAAGAACCAAAAGCAACAGCAGCAGAAGCAGCAGGAAAAGATGAGCAAGGAGAACGCCGAGCAGATGCTTAACGCTGCCATGCAGCAGGAGCAGCAGACACAGCAACGCATAAAGGACGCCATGCGTCAGAACAGATCGCGCAAGTTGCAGAAAAACTGGTAGACCACATAAAAATACATCATTCAGAATGAATAAGAAGATAACCACACTATTACTGACATGTTTTGCGTATGTACTCTCGGTATGTGCGCAAAACATTTCTGTTTCTGCCCCTACACACGTTGCTACTGGCGAGAACTTCCGTGTGTCGTACACTATAGCTAATGTGTCGGTAGACGAGTTCCGTTCAGCTTCCATCCCTTCCGGTCTGGAAGTGATAGCTGGTCCGTACACATCGCAGCAGTCGAGCTATCAGATTGTGAACGGACATACCAGCCGCTCGTCGTCGATAACCTATACCTACACGCTCTATGCGGAGAAAGCTGGCTCATACACCATAGGTGCAGCACACGCCAAGGCAGGCGGCAAGACAATCGCCTCGCGGCCATTCCGCATACAGGTGTCGGGCGCCACACGCAACAACGGTTCGTCGGCGCCAAATATGCACGATGATGCCGTTTCGCCTTCGCACAGTTCGGGTGGCAGAATATCTTCAAAAGACCTTTTCGTGAAGGTGACTGCCAATAAGAAACACGTACACGAGCAAGAGCCTATTTTGCTTACGTATAAGGTGTACACTCTCGTTGACCTTACCTCGCTTGATGGTAAGATGCCCGACTTGAAAGGCTTCCATACTCAGGAAATACCATTGCCACAGCAGAAGAGTTTTCACATTGAGAAGCTGAACGGCAGAAACTATCGTTGTGTAACGTGGAGCCAGTATGTTATGTATCCGCAGATGACGGGCAAGATGACGATACCGAGCCTTACGTTCAAGGGCGTTGTGGTTATGCAAAACCGCAATGTAGACCCGTTTGAGGCGTTCTTCAACGGCGGATCTGGATACATAGAAGTAAAGCGCAATATCGTAGCACCAGCTATTGACATACAGGTAGACCCACTGCCGCAGAAGCCAGCCGACTTCTCGGGTGGTGTAGGTCGCTTTTCAATATCTTCGCAGCTGTTGAATAACACAGTGAAGGCAGGCGCACCAGTTACATTGCGTGTAGTGGTAGGTGGCAACGGCAACCTGAAGCTCATCAAGCAGCCCGTGGTTACCTTCCCGAAGGACTTCGACAAGTACGACCCGAAGGTGACCGACAAGACAAAACTCACAACCAACGGATTGGAAGGCAATATGGTGTACGACTTCCTCGTCGTGCCTCGCAATCAGGGTAACTACACCATCCCTGCTGTGTCGCTTACTTATTACGACACATCGAGCAACATGTATAAGACAGTGAAAACTGCGCCGCTTACCATTAAGGTGGAGCCTGGCGACGGCAAGGGCACTTCTGTTACCGATTATTCGGCTGTTCAGCAGACTGATATTAAGCCGATAAAGCAGGGCGGTTATGATACAATTGACACCGAGAAACTATTCTTTGGTTCTACTTCATTCTTGTTATGGCTACTTCTGCCATTTGTTTTGTTTGTAGCTCTTGTGGCTATTTTCCACAAGAAGGCGGTAGAGAACGCTGATATCGTGGGTAAACGTGGTAAACGCGCCAACAAGGTGGCTACCAAGCGTCTTAAAACTGCCTATAAGTTGCTCACCGCTGGCAAGCAGAACGAGTTCTATGATGAGGTATTGCGTGCACTTTGGGGCTATGTAGGCGACAAACTGAACATGCCTGTAGAGCAACTCTCACGCGAAAATATAAGTGATCAACTTGCTGCACACAATATCAATGCAGAGATAATAGAAAAGTTCATCTCTGCTCTTGATGAGTGTGAGTACGAACGTTATGCCCCAGGTAGTGCCGAGGGCAATATGACTAAGACATACGATAGTGCAATGATAGCTATTACGGAGATTGATGGTGTCTTGTGTGACAAGATGGTGAAGAGAAACAGTGGTGATACGGTGAGAATAATCTTGCTGTTTGTGGTTTTGTGTTTTAGTGGCTTTGTAAATGCTTCTGTAGACACCGCAAAGTCTCAACAGGGCGATAGCAGTGAAACTGCCGCAGCTGCTTATGCAAAGGGCGATTATCAGCAAGCTGCAGAGTGCTATACCAAACTGCTGAAGGTAGGGGAGAGCGCAGAACTCTATTATAACCTCGGCAACTGTGAGTATCGTTTGGGTAATATCACACAGTCGATAATTGCCTACGAACGTGCTTTGCGCCTTAATCCAGGCGATAGCGATACTCGTTACAATCTTCAGTTTCTTCGTGGTAAGACCATCGACAAAGTAGTGCCTGTTGATGAGATGTTCTTCGTTACGTGGTATCACTCGCTGCAGAATCTTATGAGCATTGATGCTTGGGCTATCCTCGCTGTTTCAGCCTTTGTGCTTGCTCTCATTCTGATATTGGCATATCTCTTCGGCAGTAATATTCTTCTGCGTAAGATTGGCTTCTTCGGAGCACTTGTCGGACTTCTGATTTTTGTGTTAGGACTCCTATTCGCTTATCAGCGCAAGGTTGCCCTTTCAGAACATAACATCGCCATAGTTCTCACGCCAACGCTCAATGTAAAGGCAACGCCTGCGGAGAGTAGTTCAGATGCCTTCGTTATCCATGAGGGCACACGTCTCACCATTACCGATAGTTCGATGAATGCCTGGTATGGTGTACGCCTTGATGACGGCAAAGAAGGCTGGTTGCCAAAGAACTCAGTAGAAGTAATTTGATAAAAACTCAGCGAAAATGAATATGGATACCCTCTTACAGGCCGACACCGACCTCCTTCTCGCACTCAATGGCAGCAGTTCGCAGTTTGTTGACGGACTGATGATAGCTCTTACGTCGGGCTTCACTTGGATACCTATGTACGTTGCCTTGCTGTATCTTGTGGTAAAGAACAGCGAGACGATGGGACAAATCGTACTCGTTGTGGCATGTGCTGCGCTCTGCGTTTTGCTTGCTGATGGTATTGCTGACGGCATTGTTAAGCCCAGTGTAGAACGCTTTCGTCCTTGTAATGACCCTTCGCTATGTAATCTTGTGCAGCTTGTTGATGGATATTGCGCCAATGGTAAGTATGGTTTCTTCTCAGCACATGCAGCCAACACTTTTTCTATTGCAGTGTTTTTCTGCTTACTTGTGCGCAGTAGCATATTGAGTATTTCCCTTCTTGTGTGGTCGCTTGTCTGCTGTTACACACGTATGTATCTTGGTGTTCATTATCCGCTTGATATAGCTGTTGGATTATTATGGGGTGGCACGGTAGGATGTGTTGTCTATTTTGTTTATTATAAGTTCAGAGAGAAACTCTCTCAGTCGAAACGCTTCGTATCTACACAGTACACATCAAGTGGTTTTAGCCACTCTGATGTTGATATTGTTATGCTTGTGATAGTTCTCACATTAATCTACGCTGTTCTACGTGGAGTGCTGCATTAAAATCAATTGTCCTTTGGTCTTCGCATTGTAGGCCAATATTATTATATAAATAGAGCAAAATCAATGCAAAAGTCATCGTTCTTCGAACGCAGTCCGATCAGATTGCGAACGCAATTCGATTGGGCTGCGTTCGCAATCTGATTGGGCTGCGTTCGCAATCTGATTGGACTGCGTTCGGAGAACGATGACAAAAGTTTAGTTTTAAATACCCCTTTGTAGCAGTTGTATGCAATAATAGAGCATGATGCGCATTCGTATAAGTTCTGTTATGTCGACAATGTTGTGCATTATGCGTGTATGAATTTTGCAAAAATATTGTGCTGTAGGATATGTATGTCAGAATTTATAATTAACTTTGTGGGATTTAGATAGTATTGCCTTGTTTGTAGGGGCGTAGACAAAGAAAACGATTATGGAAACAAAACACATACATATCAAGGATTATAATTATGCGTTGCCGGACGAGCGTATTGCTAAGTTCCCGTTGGCGCAGCGCGATCATAGCAAACTATTATTGTATAAGTACGGTGAAGTGTCGGAAGACACGTTCTGCAACATAGCTAATCATCTGCCCGAGGGTGCTCTGATGGTTTTCAACAATACCCGTGTTATTCAGGCGCGTATGCACTTCCGCAAGGCTACTGGAGCACTGATAGAGGTGTTCCTGCTTGAGCCGTATGCTCCGGCTGACTACGAGCAGATGTTCCAGACGCGAGGCGAATGCGAATGGCTGTGCATGATTGGCAATCTGAAGAAGTGGAAGGGTGAGGTGCTTCAGCGCACATTCGATGTGAACAGCGAGTCGGTGACGCTCAAGGCCGAGCGTCTTGAGGACGTGGGCAAGAGCTACAGAGTGCGCTTCACTTGGGATAACGCAGAAGTGTCGCTTGCAGAGTTGTTGGACGCAGTGGGCGAGCTACCTATTCCGCCGTACTTGAACCGCGAGACGCAGGAGAGCGACAAGACGACGTATCAGACCGTTTACTCGAAGGTGAAGGGTTCTGTGGCAGCTCCAACGGCAGGTCTGCATTTCACACCAGAGGTATTGGCGGCAATCGACCGTCGAGGCATCGACCGCGAGGAACTGACACTGCACGTTGGTGCTGGTACGTTCAAACCGGTGAAGTCGGAGGAAATTCAGGACCACGAGATGCATACCGAGTATGTGTGTGTGCATAGAGAGACGCTCGAGAAGCTTATAAAGCATGGAGCGGAGGCGATAGCTGTGGGCACGACAAGTGTGCGCACGCTGGAGAGCCTCTACTATATGGGCGTGAAGCTGGAGCAGAACATGGACCTCTCGGAGGAGGAACTGCACGTGAACCAGTGGGAACCGTACGAGAATGAGGCTGCGAAGGGCGTGACACCGATGAAGGCTTTGGAGAATATCTTGGCTTATCTGGACAAGCACGGATTGCGTGCTCTGCACTCGAGCACGCAGATCATCATTGCGCCGGGCTATGAGTATAAAATTGTGAAGATGTTGGTGACGAACTTCCATCAGCCACAGAGCACGCTTCTGCTGTTGGTGAGTGCGTTCCTGCACGGCGACTGGCATAAGGTGTATGACTATGCGCTGGCGCACGATTTCAGATTCTTGAGCTATGGCGACAGTTCGTTGCTGATACCTTAGTTAAGAGTAAAAGAGTAAAAGTAGGAGGTATGGGCATCCTGCCCATACCACGCACCCTATGAAGATGTCTAAAAGTAAAGAAGTAAAGTAAAATGAAAATAGGAGACAAAGTACAATTCCTTAGTGATATCGGCGGCGGACGCATTGCCGGTTTTCAAGGTAAAGAAATAGCGTTGGTGGAGGACGAGGACGGTTTCCAAATTCCGACACCTATATCAGACCTCGTGGTGATGAGCAGTAGCGACGACTACTCGATATCGAAGTCAATACAGAAGAAGAGTGGGGCAGAGGAGCCGATGGCTGCCGACCCCGATACGTTCAACATGTCAGTGAAAGCGAAGATAAACCAGATGGATGAGGATGTGTTGGAGGACGAAGATGAGTATGACGCTGCTGACAGAGAAATCACGTACAAGGCGAAGGTGGAAGAGCGCAAGGGCGGCAACGTGCTGAACGTTTACTATGCGTTCGTGCCAGAAGATGTGCAGAACTTCTCTAAGACCAGTTTCGCCTGCTACCTTGTGAACGATAGCAACTACTACGTACATTATTTGTACATGAGCGTAGAGGGCGGCACATACACGTTGCGTGGCGAAGGAGAATTGGAGCCGAATACGAAGATGTATGTGGAGAGTCTCGCTCTTGAAGACCTGAACGAGATAGACCGCGTGCGCTTCCAGCTGCTTTCGTTCAAGCGTGACAAGGAGTTTGTGGCTAAGCCGGTTTGCGACGTGCAGTTCCGCATCGACAAGGTGAAGTTCTACAAATTGCATACCTTCCAGAAGAACGATTTCTTTGAGACTCCGGCGTTGCTGTACCCCATTGTTAAGAACGACGGTGTTGCGCAGCTGAAGCCCGTTGATGCCGAAAAGCTGATATACGTAGACGAGGAGAAGGACGAGAAGAAGCTCGAGAACAAAGGAGGCGAGGCGATGAAGAACGCTATGGAGAAGTTGAAGAACAGCAGTCTAAACACTTCTGCGTCGCATCGTAATAACCGCGCTAATGGCGACGATATTCTGGTGGTAGACCTTCATGCCGACGAACTGTTGGAGACTACGGTAGGCATGGGCTCGGCAGATATCCTTAACTATCAGCTCGACTACTTCCGCCGTACGCTCGAGGAGAACAAGCATAACAAGGGCAAGCGTATCGTATTCATACACGGTAAGGGCGAGGGCGTGTTGCGCCATGCTATCGTGAACGAACTGAGATACAGATATAAGAACTACAGATACCAAGATGCTTCGTTCCAAGAATATGGATATGGAGCAACGCAGGTAACGATACGATAAAAGTAAAAGAGTAAAAAGTAGGATGTATGGGCATCTTGCCCATACCACGCAGCCACAAAACTTTTGAAAGTAAAAGAGAAAAAAGGGCTTTTATGAATTACGGATATATAACTGTTGCTTCGGCGATACCTCAAGTAAGGGTTGCCGATGTAGACTACAACGTAGAGCAGATAGAACGTTTTGTTGTAGACGCAGATAAGCGCGGTGTGGAGATCTTGGTATTCCCCGAACTGTCGGTTACGGGTTACTCGTGTCAGGACCTCTTTGCACAACAGGCTTTACTTGATCGTGTGGAAAAGAAGATTGCCGACCTGCTTGAGGCTACAGAGCGATGTGATGTGATAAGCGTTGTTGGCGCGCCGGTATGCATTGGCGGCGGCGTGTACAACTGCGCCGTGGTATGTCAGCACGGCAAGGTGCTGGGTATTGTGCCGAAGCGCTTTCTGCCCAACTACGGGGAGTTCTACGAGAAGCGATGGTTCGCCTCGTCAGACGACCTTACAGAATCTGTTGTGATTGGCTACGCCGGCAGTTGGGTGAGTGTGAGTAGCGAAGAAACGTTGTTCAAGACGGTACGCGGCGTGAAGTTCGGCATAGAACTTTGTGAGGACGTATGGTCGCCATTGCCCCCGTCGAACAACCTCGTGCTGTCGGGAGCCGACATCATATTTAACCTCTCGGCATCCGATGATCTCATCGGCAAGAACGCCTACCTTAAGAGCCTGCTTGCGCAGCAGAGTGCCCGACTGATATGCGGCTACGTATATAGCTCGTGCGGCTTCGGCGAGAGTACGCAAGACGTGGTTTATGGGGGCAATGCGTTCGTCTACGAGAACGGTACCCTGGTGGCAGAGTCGAAACGCTTCTCGTTGGAAGAACAGCTCGTGGTGAGCCAGATAGACGTGGACAAGCTTCGCACAGAGCGCAGAAGAAACACCTCGTTCGTACATGCCCAGCGTGGACATAAAGCCAGAGTGTTCGATGCAGACGAAACAGACGAAAGAAGATTCGAGCTGTTTCGCTATGTCGACCCACATCCGTTTATACCGGAGAACGACGATATGTACGCTTCGTGCGACGAGATATTCAGCATTCAGGTGTGTGGCTTAGCAAAGCGCCTGGTACACACTCATTGCAAGTGTGCCGTGATTGGCATCAGTGGCGGTCTTGACTCTACACTCGCCCTGCTTGTCTGCGTTAAGACCTTCGACAAACTGGGTTACGACCGCAAGGGCATTGTGGGTGTTACGATGCCAGGTTTCGGAACAACAGATCGTACATACAACAATGCCATGACGCTTATGAAGGGTTTGGGCATCACAATACGTGAGATAAGCATACGCAAGAGCGTGATGCAGCACTTCGAGGATATAGGTCACGATATAAACGTACACGACGTGACATACGAGAACGGACAAGCACGCGAACGCACGCAGATACTCATGGATCTCAGCAACGAGTTGGGCGGCATGGTTATCGGTACGGGCGACTTGAGCGAGCTGGCACTCGGATGGGCTACATACAACGGCGACCACATGTCGATGTATGGTGTGAACGCAAGCATACCGAAGACCCTCATACGTTATCTCGTGAGCCATGTGGCAGAGAACAGCGTAGACGAGCAGTCAAGAGCAACCCTGCTCGACATCATTGACACGCCTATCTCGCCTGAGCTGATTCCAGCCGACGAACATGGCAACATAAAGCAGAAGACAGAAGACCTCGTAGGTCCGTACGAGCTGCACGACTTCTTCATCTACCACTTCATGCGCTTCGGTTTCAGTCCGGCAAAGATATACATGCTTGCACGCCATGCGTTCAGCAAAGACCTCTATTCGGACGAAGTGATAAAGCATTGGCTGAAGACATTCGTAAGAAGATTCTTCAACCAGCAGTTCAAGCGTTCGTGTCTGCCCGACGGTCCGAAGGTAGGCAGCGTGAGCCTTAGCCCACGTGGCGACTGGCGTATGCCTACCGACGCATCAAGTGCGTTATGGCTGGCAGAATGTGAAAACCTCTAAACGTAAACAATGACAGAACAATTCAGATATACCGACGAGCGGTTTGCCGACATACAGATGCTGCGCTACCGTCTCGACGGTTTTGAGGCACTGACCCTGCGTCAGAAGCTATACATATACTACTTGGCTAAGGCAACGCTCTGCGGTCGCGACATAACTACCGACCAGTTCGGACGCTACAATCTGCGCATACGCAAAGTGCTCGAAGCTATATACGAACGCTACGAAGGCGACCGCACGACCGAAGAGTACAAAGCATTGGAGACATATCTCAAGCGAGTGTGGTTCTCGAACGGCATACACCACCATTACGGCTGCGAGAAGTTTGTACCAGCTTTTACTGAGGAATACTTCAGACAGGTTGTGGACTGTTGCGGTTGCGAAGACGAGAATATCGATGAGCTTTGCAAGGTAATATTCGACCCGACGGTTCTGCCAAAGCGCGTGAACCAGAAAGCCGGTGACGACCTCGTGCAGACCTCTGCATGCAACTACTACGACGGAGTGACGCAGCAGGAAGCGGAACGCTTCTACGACGACATGCGCGACGAGAACGACCCGATGCCGATTTCGTATGGGCTTAATTCCACGCTCCGAAAGACTGCCGACGGTACGCTGAAGGAAGACGTTTGGCACGAAGGCGGACTCTACGGCGAGGCAATAAAGCACATCACGTACTGGCTGGAGAAGGCATCGGAAGTGGCTGAGAACGAACTTCAGACGAAGATAATCGGTATGCTCGTAGATTACTACCGAACAGGCGACCTAAGCATGTTTGACGCATATTCAATAGAATGGCTCAAAGAGCACGAAGGGCGCATCGACTTCATCAACGGCTTTATTGAGGTGTATGGCGACCCGCTTGGTATAAAGGCATCGTGGGAAGGTATCGTAACGTACAAAGACCTGGTGGCAACTCAGCGCACGCAGACAATCAGCAAGAATGCGCAATGGTTTGAAGACCACTCGCCTGTCGATCCACGCTTCCGCAAGTCGCAGGTAGTAGGTGTGACGGCAAACGTGGTATGTTCGGCTATGCTCGGTGGCGACGAATATCCGTCAACGGCGATAGGCATCAATCTGCCCAATGCCGACTGGATAAGAGCACAATACGGATCGAAGAGCATAACGATAGGCAATCTGACACACGCATACAATCAGGCGGCGAAGGGCAATGGATTTCTGCAAGAGTTCGTGGCTGACGAAGCGACACGCGCCATGATTGAGAAATATGGTGACGTGTGCGACGACCTGCATACCGACCTGCACGAATGTCTCGGACACGGATCGGGACAACTGCTCGCAGGAGTGTCGGCAGACGCACTCGGTTCGTACGGCAGCACGATAGAAGAAGCACGCGCCGATTTGTTCGGCCTGTACTACATAGCTGATGCAAAACTCGTAGAACTGGGTCTTGTGCCAGATGCAGAAGCATACAAGTCGCAGTACTACACATACATGATGAACGGTCTGCTTACTCAGCTTACACGCATTCAGCCGGGGAACGAAATAGAAGAAGCACATATGCGCAACAGAGCACTCATTGCCCGCTGGACGCTGAAGCACTATCCATCGGCAGTAAGACTCGTGAAATACGATGAGAAGACCTACGTGGAGGTGAGCGATTACGAGCTGTTGCGCGAGGCGTTCGCTAAGTTGCTCGCAGAGATACAGCGCATAAAGAGCGAAGGTGACTTCGAGGCAGCAAAGCTGCTCGTAGAACATTACGCAATATACGTAGAGCCGAAGTTGCACGAAGAACTTCTTGCACGCTACAAGTCGCTCGGCATTGCACCGTACAAGGGCTTTCTGAACCCGAAGATGGAGATTGTGAGCGATAGCAAAGGCAACGCTACAGATGTGCGCCTCGACTATACGGAGGCTTATGACGAGCAGATGCTGCGCTATTCGAGCGAGTATGGCTTTCTGTAGACATATATAATAATGTGAGAATATGGAAACAACCGAACAGGTAAAACAGATAAAGCGTTCTTTCCGTCTGTATATGAACGGCATAACGTCGACATCAATGCGACGGAAAGGACTCGACTATAAGATAAATTGGGGAGTGTCGCAGATGGACCTGCGACACATGGCAGAGCAGTACGGCAAGAACAAGGCACTTGCTGTGGCTCTGTGGCAGGAGAACATACGCGAGTGCAAGATACTGGCAACACTCATAATGCCCGCAGACGACTTCACGGCAAGTGAGGCCATGGAATGGGCTACTACTTTGTTGACAGTGGAGATGGCTGAGATGGTGGTATTCAACCTTTTCCAACACATGAATGAGGCAGAAGAACTCTCACTCATGCTATTCGAAAACGACGATAAGTTAGTGCGCATATGTGCGTACAATCTTGTATGCCGTCTTTTGAAACGCAATAATGAATGTGCGTCGCAATTATATGCTACGTTGTTCGAAAAAGCTGCTATTGACCTTAAAAGTGCCGACCGTCAACTGCTTCATCCACTCGTCAACTGTCTCGATTATGTTTCGTCAACTGATAGAGAACAGGCTAAAGAGGCTGTACAATTGTTGAAAGCGGCTGGATTTGACGCTTTTTAGTGTTTCTTTTTGGTCACTTTCGCAAAATAATGTAACTTTGCATACTGATGAAAAATGATAAAAAGGTAGCAGCACGCGCCGCACTGACCAAATACATAGAAGAGAACAATTGTAGAAAGACTACAGAGCGTTTTGCGCTCCTTGATGCTATGTACGATATCGATGGACTTTTCACTATTGAAGAGCTTGCAGAGCGAATGGCGGTGCAGAACTTCCACGTCAGTAGAGCAACACTGTACAACTCGCTCAATCTGTTTGTGAAGTTATGTCTTGTTGTAAAGCATCGCTTTCAAACAGAGACAAAGTTCGAAGCATGTTGCGATACTTCCAATCATTGCTATCAGACATGCACCATTTGTGGCAAGGTTACAGAGATTGATTTGCCAGAAATAACAAAGGTGCTTTATAATGTGCGCTTGAAGCGTTTTCGCAGAGAGTACTACTCTTTGTATTTCTATGGTGTATGTCAAACGTGTCAGGCTCGCAGTAAACGTAAGAAGAACTTAAAAGGAACGAAGAAATCAAATATTGATAAAAATGAATAAAGGTAAAGTTGATGTCCTGCTCGGATTGCAGTGGGGCGATGAAGGCAAGGGTAAGGTAGTAGACGTACTGACCCCTAAGTATGATATTATCGCACGTTTCCAGGGTGGTCCAAACGCTGGTCATACCCTTGAGTTTGAAGGTCAGAAGTATGTCCTCCGTAGCATCCCGTCAGGCATCTTTCAGGGTGGTAAGGTGAACATAATTGGCAACGGCGTTGTTCTTGCCCCCGACCTTTTTATGAATGAGGCAAAGGACTTGGAGAAGAGTGGTCACGATTTGAAGGGTCGTCTGCATATCTCTAAGAAAGCTCACCTTATCATGCCAACACACCGCGTACTCGACGCTGCTATCGAGGCTTCAAAGGGTAAGAACAAGGTAGGCACAACTGGTAAGGGTATCGGTCCGACTTATACGGATAAAGTTTCGCGCAGTGGTCTGCGTGTGGGTGATATTCTCGACAACTTCCAGGAGAAGTATGAGGCGCATAAAGCTGCTCATCTCAAACAGATTGCAGCACTCGGTTACACCGACTTCGACATTACAGAGGTTGAGAAGGTATGGATGGAAGGCGTTGAATATCTTAAGCAGTTCCAGATTGTGGATAGCGAGCACGAGATAAACAAGATTTTGCGTTCGGGTAAGGATATTCTTTGCGAGGGTGCTCAGGGTACAATGCTCGATGTTGACTTCGGTTCTTATCCGTTTGTTACTTCTTCTAATACCATCTGCGCAGGTGCTTGCATCGGCTTGGGCATTGGTCCGAACCGCATTGGCAATGTATATGGTATAATGAAGGCTTACTGTACACGTGTTGGTGCAGGTCCGTTCCCAACAGAACTCTTCGACGAGACAGGTGCAAAGATACGCGACCTCGGACATGAGTATGGTGCTGTTACTGGTCGTGAGCGTCGTTGTGGTTGGTGCGACCTCGTTCAGTTGAAGTATTCTATCATGATTAACGGCGTAACAGAACTCATTATGATGAAGAGCGACGTTCTTGATGGTTTCCCCGTAGTGAAGGCTTGCGTGGCATACGAGCTGCCTGACGGCACACAGACCACCGACTTGCCTTACGAACTTTACGATGCTAAGCCTGTGTACAAGGAGTTTAAGGGTTGGAATACGGATATGACAAAGTTTACATCTGAGGATCAGTTTCCACAGGAGTTCAACGATTACGTTAAGTTCCTTGAGGAGTATCTTGAAACTCCTATCCGTATCATCTCTATCGGTCCGGACCGCGCACAGACAATCGTAAGAAAATAAATAACAGAACTAAAGAAGTTAAAGTGATAATCTTTGCTTTAACTTCTTTAGCTTTTTTAAATTCCATAACTTAAATATTAATGGCAAAACCAAGTATACCCAAGGGTACACGCGACTTCTCGCCAGTTGAGATGGCAAAGCGCAACTATATATTCGACACAATTCGTAGTGTTTACGCTCTTTATGGCTTCCAGCAGATAGAGACTCCGGCAATGGAGACATTGCAGACTCTCATGGGCAAGTATGGTGAAGAGGGTGATAAACTTCTCTTCAAGGTTCTTAATTCGGGCGACTGTCTCGCGAAGATTGATGACGAGGAACTGCTCGGTCGCAACTCGCTGCATCTTGCTTCGAAACTTTGTGAGAAAGGATTGCGCTATGACCTTACTGTGCCGTTTGCGCGTTACGTCGTTCAGCACCGCGAAGATATCCAACTTCCGTTCAAACGCTATCAGATTCAGCCCGTATGGCGTGCCGACCGTCCACAGAAGGGTCGCTACCGCGAGTTCTATCAGTGTGATGCCGACGTCGTAGGTTCCGACTCGTTACTCAACGAGGTAGAGCTGATGCAGATTGTAGACACCGTGTTTACAAAATTCGGCATCCGTGTGGCTATCAAGATTAACAATCGTAAGATTCTTACTGGTATTGCTGAGGTGATAGGCGAGGCAGAGAAGATTGTGGACATCACTGTGGCTATCGACAAACTCGACAAGATTGGCATAGACAATGTGAACGAGGAGCTTCGTCGTGTAGGCATCTCTGAGGAAGCCATCGAGAAACTGCAGCCGATCATCGCCCTTGTCGGTACCAACGATGAGAAACTTGCTACTATTGCAGATGTTTTAGCTGGTTCTGAGGTTGGTTTGAAGGGTGTTGAGGAAACACGTTTTATCCTCGACACGCTGAAGACTTGTGGTTTGCACAACCAGATAGACCTCGACCTCACACTTGCACGCGGTCTGAACTACTATACTGGTGCTATTTTTGAGGTTAAGTCTCTCGACTATGCTATTGGTTCTATCACAGGTGGTGGTCGCTACGACAATCTTACAGGTATCTTTGGACTGCCAGGACTTAGTGGTGTAGGCATATCGTTCGGAGCAGACCGCATCTATGATGTGCTTGGCGGTCTCAATCTCTATCCAAAGGAAGCCGTGAACGGAACGCAGCTTCTCTTCATCAACTTCGGTGAGAAGGAGAGTGCATATTGTCTGCCTGTTCTGCGCCAGTGTCGCGAGGCTGGTATCCGCACAGAGATTTATCCGGATAGCGTAAAGATGAAGAAGCAGATGGCATATGCTAATGCAAAGCAAGTGCCGTTTGTGGCTCTTGCTGGTGAGTCGGAGATTGCTGAGTGCAAACTCACATTGAAAAATATGACCACTGGCGAGCAGACTCTCGTAACACCTGAGGAACTGATTACTATAGTGAAGGCGTAATACGAGTATACCTCTTTGCACTACTTAAATAATTTACTAAAACTTTAGATTTCAACAAGTGTATATAGGAATAGCAGGAAATATTGGTTCTGGTAAGACAACACTGACAGAAATGCTTGCAAAGCATTACCAATGGGAGCCGCGGTATGAGTCTGTAGTGAACAATCCATATATGGACGATTACTACAAAGACCTGCAGCGATGGTCGTTTGCTATGGAGGTGTTTTTCCTGAAGGAACGCTTCAAGGATGTTCTCGAATTCTCACAATCGAAGAACATTGTTATTCAAGATCGCACGCTTCAAGAAGGAGTATTTGTGTTCACGGCTAACAACTACTTGCAAGGCAATATGTCCGACCGCGACTTTGAGACATATATGGAACTCTATGAGATTATGGTGGAGAAGGTGAAACTGCCAAACCTTATGATATATCTTCGAGCTTCAGTCCCTCATCTTGTGGAGAATATCCAGAAGCGGGGACGTGAGTGTGAGCAGAAGATTCCCATCGAGTATCTGCAGGGACTCAACGATCGCTACGATGACTTTATCCTTAACAAGTACAAAGGGAAAGTCCTCGTTGTCGATGTCGACAAGCTCGACTATAAAACGCGCCCGGAAGATTTCCAATTCATTACAGATAAGATTGACACAGTCTTTCCATTCTCTCTTACCAATTCTAAAAAATAGGAACAACGATGCACATAGCAGTAGCCGGAAACATCGGCAGTGGCAAGACCACACTGACCAAGATGTTGGCAAAAAGATACAACTGGTCACCCCGTTTCGAGCCCGTAGAACATAATCCCTACCTCGACGATTTCTATCGTGATATGTCGCGGTGGTCGTTCAATCTGCAGATATATTTTCTTAACAAACGTTTTAAGGAAGTGGTCGAAATAAGCCAAAGCGATAAGGATATCATTCAGGACCGCACCATTTTCGAAGATGCTTGTATCTTTGCACCGAACCTTCATGGACAAGGATACATGTCCGACCGCGACTTCAACAACTATTCAGACCTCTTCGACACAATGATGACCCTCGTTAAGCTCCCCGATCTCATGATTTACATCCGTTCTACGGTGCCTAATCTCATCAATCAGATTGGTAAGCGTGGACGTGAATGCGAGCAGACAATCCGCATCGATTACCTTACTGGATTGAACGAGCGCTACGAGCAATGGATTAAAGGATATAAGGGTAACCTCATCATTGTTGATGGCGACACCATGAAGTTCGAATCGGATACAGAAGCCTTCCGCAGCATTACAGACAAGATAGATGCAATGCTCTTCGGACTTTTTAAATAGTCTTGTACATTAGTGTCCCGATTTTAACGGGACACTAATGATTATAAATATAAACCTATAGTATTAGTTCCGTTAGCTATAAAACAGGAACAAGGACAAAAAAGTCACTTTTGCCAGAGAAAACAGCCGCTTTTGTTGTGTCATGTTATTAAAAAATCTTAACTTTGCAGTCGATTTAGAATAACATTTAGGTTTAAAGGTTTTCAGGTATTATGATGATTAGACAGTTGGCAATCCTTTTCGGTTGCCTTGCCTTGGGTGAGCTTGTCATCTATCTCACCCACATTCCGCTTCCGTCAAGTATTCTCGGAATGTTGCTTTTGACTTTGCTTTTGAAGTTGAAGGTGATACGACTTGAGTGGGTGCGCAGTATTTCAGACTTCCTCGTTGGTAATATCGGTTTCTTCTTCGTTCCGCCAGGAGTTGCCATCATGCTCTATTTTGATATTATCAAGGCGCAGCTTCTGCCAATAGTTGTGTCTACGGTGGTGTCAACCATACTTGTGTTGGCTGTTACGGGTTGGGTACATCAGTTTTACGGTAAAGCAAAAGACAAATTGAAAGGATAGGGATATGGAATATTTTTCAAACGAGTTTTTTCTCATAGCACTCACGTTTGGCACATATTTTTTGGGTAAGCTACTGCGTCGTTGGACAGGTTGGGTGGTGATGAACCCTATACTCGTGTCGATATGCTGTCTTATAGTGTTTCTGAAGGTAACGGGCGTGAGTTATGAAACGTACAATCAGAGTGGAAAAATGATTGAATTCTGGCTGCGTCCGGCCGTTGTAGCACTCGGTGTGCCGCTCTATATGCAGCTTTCTACGATAAAAAAACAACTCACGCCGATACTTCTTTGTGAGTTTATCGGATGCGTAGTAGGTATTGTGTCTGTAGTGTATATCGCTAAAGCGATGGGAGCATCGCGCGAAGTGATACTCTCGCTTGCATCGAAATCGGTAACTACGCCGATTGCAATGGAGGTGACAAAGAGTATAGGTGGTATTCCTCCGCTTACGGCAGCTGTAGTGGTTTGTGTTGGTTTGATGTGTGCCGTGTGTGGCTATCGCACGATGGGTTTTGCGCGTGTGAAATCGCCCGTAGCACAAGGCTTATCTATGGGAACGGCAGCTCATGCTGTGGGCACGGCTACGGCGATGGAGAAGAGTCCAGTACACGGAGCATACGCCAGTCTCGGACTGACGCTTAATGGCATCCTTACATCGTTGCTCACGCCGTCTATAATCCCATTGCTGGGCGTGTAGACCGCCTGCGAATTATAAAAGTAGAAAGTATAAAATGTAAGAAGGGCGTGTCAAAAGCCAATAATCATAGGCTGCGAGCATCTGCATCGACCGTTACGAGCATCCGCATCGGCCGTTACGAGCATCTGCGTCGACCGTTACGAGCATCCGCGTCGACCGTTACGAGCATCCGCGTCGACCGTTACGAGCATCCGCGTCGACCGTTACGTATGATGCTCAAGGTCATTTAGGCACACTCTTCTTGTTCTTTTGTCTGTTGCTGTCTGGTTATTCGTGATGGTAGCTCTCGCCCTTTATGATAGTGCAGGCGCGATATAGTTGCTCGGTGAATATCAGTCGCACCATTTGATGAGAGAATGTCATTCGTGAGAGTGAAATCATTTCGTCCGAACGTTTGTACACGGCATCGGAAAAACCATACGGTCCGCCGATGACAAAGATAAGTCGGCGGGCTGTCTGCTGCTTCTTCTGAAGCCATGCACCAATCTCCATGCTTGTGCGCTCAGCTCCGTGCTCGTCGAGCAAAACAACCGTGTCAGACGGCTGTATGAGTCGCAGAATCTGTTCGCCTTCAGCCTGTTTCTGCTGGTCCTCGCTGAGGTTCTTCGTGTTCTTAAGGGCAGGGATGGTGGTTATGTTGAAAGGCATGTAGTGCGAGATGCGCTCCGTGTAGTCCTTAATGCCGTTTATGTAGAGTTTGTCGTTGGTCTTGCCGACAAGTATCAGCTCAGTCTTCATACTCCTCCTTTCTCTTGGGGTTCATGGGAAACCAGCCCTTCTTCACGCGTTGCTTCTGCTCGAACAACTCGCCTATGCTCCACAGGCAAGAGGCTCCGAGTACGCCAAGAATCGAAGAAGCTATGACATTAGCCATAAGCATGGAACCTACTATGAATGCGATGCCTGCAAGGAGGAAAATCCACCAAAGGCGGACACCGAAATAGTATTCTACTTTAATGACAATGGGGTGGAACAGTCCGATAACCAAGAACGTGCTGATAGCTATCGAAAGTCCCGTAAAATGTACATTCTCCATATTTTTATACGTGTTTTGATGCAAAATTATAAAAATTATTGAAGATGTGCGTGTTGTATGACAAAAAAGCGCCAAAAATATTTTGCAGGTCGGCTAAAAATAGGTAACTTTGCACCCGCTTAAAAGAATTAGCTTATCAAAAATAGTTTAATGAAGAATGACAAAATGAAAAACCAGTACCGCGTGAATGAGCAAATTCGCGTTCGGGAAGTACGTGTAGTAAGTGAAGGTGGTTCAACCGTTATGGCAACTCGCAGTGCTCTTGAAATGGCACGCGAACAAGGCGTAGATCTCGTGGAGATTTCTCCTAACGCACAACCTCCTGTTTGTCGACTCATTGACTATAGCAAGTTCCTCTATCAGCAGAAGAAACATGCGAAAGAGATGAAAGCTAAGCAGGCTAAGGTTGAAATCAAGGAAATCCGTTTCGGACCACAGACTGATGAACACGACTACAACTTTAAGTTGAAGCACGCACAGGAGTTCCTTTCAGAAGGTAATAAGGTTCGTGCTTACGTTTTCTTCCGCGGTCGTTCAATCCTCTTTAAGGAGCAGGGTGAGGTGCTTTTGTTGCGCTTTGCTAACGATCTTGAGGAATATGCAAAGGTTGAACAGCTTCCGAAGCTCGATGGAAAGAAGATGTTCCTTTATCTCGCACCAAAGAAAGCTGGTGTTGTAAAAAAGAGTCAGCAAAAGATGGATCGCGAGAAGCGTGAGGCTGAAGCTCGCTCTGCAAAGGAAACGGAGAACGGAGTAGAGGAGATGCCGACAAACGGTGGACTTCTTGCTAACGCTAAAGTAAGTGCAGAGGCTCTCAAAGCTCTCACAGGCGAGGAATAAGCAAACAGAGACAACATGATAAATGTGCGTAACGCCTTGGTATATGCGTTGCCACATATAATAAATAACAATTTAAAATTAACAAAAATGCCAAAAGTAAAGACTAACTCCGGTGCAAAGAAGAGATTCCGCTTTACCGGTACAGGTAAGATTAAGCGTCATCACGCTTATCACAGTCACATTCTGACTAAGAAGACAAAGAAGCAGAAGAGAAATCTGGTTCATCAGACAATCGTAGACAACAGCAACCTTAAGCAGGTTCGTGATTTGCTCTGCCTCCGTTAATTTTATTAGTCAAAACATTTAAAGGAAAGAAAAAACTATGCCAAGATCAGTCAATCATGTTGCTTCAAAAGCAAAGAGAACAAGAATCCTGAAGCTCACCAAGGGTTACTATGGTGCAAGAAAGAATGTTTGGACAGTAGCGAAGAACACTTGGGAAAAGGGTCTCACATACGCATACCGCGATCGTCGTAACAAGAAACGCACATTCCGTGCATTGTGGATTCAGCGTATCAACGCTGCTGCTCGTCTTGAGAACATGAGCTACTCTACACTTATGGGTGCTCTTCACAAGGCTGGTATCGAGATTAATCGCAAGGTACTCGCTGACCTCGCTGTTAACAACCCAGAGGCTTTCAAGGCTATCGTAGAGAAGGTAAAGTAAATCGAAACCTCATAGGTAAGATTTAATTATCTCAAAATATAATAAGGGTGACAATGTTTCGCACATTGTCACCCTTATTGCTTTTTCTTCATTTATGAAGAATGGGTTTCTGTATCTAACTTTGCTGCATTTCTTTAAGCAGCTGTTTTTGTCGTTCGCTGAGGTTTGTGGGCAGCTTCACGTTGTATGTGATGATGAGGTCACCCATAGTGCCGTCGCCTCGGTCGTATCCCTTTCCACGCAAGCGAACCTTCGTACCGTTTTGTGTTTCTGGCTTTACTTTCAATTTTATCTTTGAACCATTACCAAGTTGTATAATAACCTCGCCACCAAGTAGAGCGGTGTAGAGATCGATATTTACATTGGCGTTCATCTCGCCCGTATTCTGTCGTGCCGAACTGCGTGTGCGGCTATGTGTGCGACCTGCTTTTGCGCCGAACAAGTCTTGGAAGAAGCTTGAGAAGCCTCCTCCGCCCTCGCTGAAGCTTGAGAAGTCGAAGCCCTCGAATGGTGAACCGCCACCGTTGCTGCTCCAATACTGCTGACCGCCAGCTCCGCCTTGTTGTGCATAAGCGTCGGCTTCGCGCCAGCGTTCGCCATATTGGTCGTACTTTTTGCGCTTTTCAGGGTCAGAAATAACGTCATACGCCTCGTTTAGCGCTTGGAACTTTGCCTTTGCTTTCGGGTCGTTAGGGTGCAGATCCGGATGGAACAGCTTAGCTCTTTTGCGGTAAGCTTCGCGCACTTGGTCTTGTGGAATGTTACGGTCTACGCCAAGTATTTTGTAGTAATCAATAAATGCCATAGTCTTTACCTCCAATTGTATATATGTTTGTTGTTATTGTTCATAAGTCAATATGCAAAATCTGTGCCTAATTTATTAGGCACAGATTTACTCATATGATTAGAACAAACTTCTGAATATGGTTGGGATAGGGGTAGAGAACTCCATTGGTTCGCCAGTCACAGGATGTGTGAAGCAGAGCATGTATGCATGTAGGCATAAGCGGTGCAATGGGTCGTCTCCGTTGCCGTATTTCACATCTCCACAAACAGGATGCCCCATGTCGGCAGAATGTACACGTATCTGATTCTTGCGACCAGTCTCGAGCTTATACTCTACGAGTGAGTGTTCGGTAGTACGATTGAGTACATGGAAATGTGTGACAGCATATTTGCCACCATTGTCAGTTGGTGACGAATAGGTTATGTATGCCTTGTTGTCCTTCAGCCAGTTGGCAATGGTACCATTCTCTTGCTCCATCTCGCCACTTACAACAGCTACATAACGGCGGTCGTAAACAATTTGGTGCCAGTTGTGCTCCAATATCTGTTCTGTATCAATGTCCTTAGCGTAGACCATAAGTCCGCTTGTGTCGCGGTCGAGACGGTGAACAACGTGAGCGCGGCACTTCTGGCGCGACTTGAGGAAGTAGTCGTCGAGAACAGACTTCACATTGAGCGAAGAATGACCGGCTGCCATCGACAGGATGCCGATATTCTTCTCTACAACTACGAGCCATCTGTCTTCGTATACAATCTTAACGTAGCGACTCTTGAACTGGTTCTGCTTCTTGTGGCGACTGATTGTAATCTTGTCGCCTGCCTTAAGCTGGTAGTCGAACTGAGTTACCATTCTTCCGTTCACGGCAATGCCACGACCTTGCAGCGTTGCCTTCAGCTTGGAGCGGCTCTCGCTCACGTTATTGATGAGATATTCGAGCAGGGGAGCGTTCTCCTTCACGTTGATAACGAGATTGTCGCCACCTTGTGTCTTGTATGTCTTGTTTGTATTGCGCATTTATTTTGAATTTATATAGTTTCTATTCCGTTTGTATGTCAGCTACAAATATATGTATAGACTTGAATTACTGCGTTCTGCAATCATTAAATGTCAAGGACAAAGACCTTGCAGTCGGGGAATTGCTTATCGAATACCGATTTGTCTACCTTTTCCTTGAATATGCCGAAGAGACTGCTGCCGCTTCCGCTCATCTGTGCGTATGCCGCTCCCATGTTATACAGAGTCTTTTTGATGTTTGCCAGTTCGGGATGGTTGGGGAATATGCTGTCTTCGAAGTCATTTGTCAGTCGGTTGCGCCATGTTTCAATCGGTTGTGCAACTATTTCTCTACATGAAATGCTTGGCTTGTGAGGGCGTATGTGAGCAAATGCCTCTTTTGTTGATATTGCCAATGATGGTTTTACTACAACTATATAATAGCCTTTAAGGTTGTTTTCTGCAATATTAACCGGTAATAGAATCTCGCCAATTCCCTCAGCGTATGCAGGTTCTGCTGTGATGAAGAAAGCACAATCTGCTCCCAATTTGGCAGCGTATTTTTCCGTATCCTCTCTGCCGAGTTTTAGCTTGTACATGTCGTTCAAGATTTTTATCATGAACGCAGCATCGCTCGAACCTCCACCAAGTCCAGCTTCTGTTGGAATGTGTTTATATAGATGTGCATGAACTCGTGGTAGATCGAAATCGGTTGCAAGAAGGTTGTATGCTCTTGTTATGAGATTGTCTTCCTCGTTGCAACATACACCGTTACCAGTCACTTTCAAATCACAATTAAGTGTTGACGGAAACGCTTTGTTCATATCCTGTACCTCCAAAGCATCGCAGAGTGGGATAGGGAAGAATACGGTTTCGAGGTTGTGGTAACCATCAGGGCGTTTCTCAGTGATATTGAGTCCGAGATTTATTTTTGCACAAGGAAAATTAATCATAATTTATAATTTAAATTGCATTATTCAATACCTTTATATACAGGTTCTATCATTGTTGAGACATTAACACCACAAAATTATAAATAATAATTCTAAATCATAAAATATTACGTGTTTTTTTCCCTCGTTTGAGAAAAAGTCCTTACATTTGTATGCGTTAAAACAAAGCTTGATTTTAATTCTAAAAACTACGATATTATGTTTTCTAACCAAGATTTAAACCAGATAGCACAGCGAGGTAATACACCTGAAGCTATCAAACATCAACTCACAGAGATAAAGGAAGGATTTCCGTTTTTGAAGATAGAAGCAGCTGCAGCTGTTGGTAATGGTATATTATCGCTTGATTCTGCACAAGTAGAGAAGTTCGTTAACGAATGGGCTACTTATCTTAGTGATCAGCACACCATTGTGAAGTTCGTACCAGCGAGTGGTGCTGCGAGCCGAATGTTTAAGAATCTCTTCTCTTTCCTTTCTGCTGATTATGATGAGCCGACAACAGATTTTGAGAAATACTTCTTTGAAAATATAAAGAAGTTTGCTTTCAAGAAGGCTCTTTGTGCTAAATGTAAGGAGAACGAAGGCGAGTGTGTTTGTGATCTTATCAAGCATGGCAAGTATAAGGCTATTGTTGCCAACCTGCTTGAGGCAAAGGGTTTGAACTATGGTCAGTTGCCGAAGGGTTTGCTGCTGTTCCATCAGTATGAGGATGGTCCGCGTACACCGATGGAGGAACATCTTGTTGAAGCTGCATTGTATGCTTGTTCTGACGGTAAGGCGAACATCCACTTCACAGTCTCGCACGACCATCTCGAACTCTTCAAGAAGAAAGTAGAGGAGAGTCTGCCTTACATGGAGAAGAAGTTCAACGTTAAGTTCAACGTTAGCTTCTCTGAGCAGAAGCCGAGCACAGACACAATAGCTGCAAACACAGACAATACTCCGTTCCGCAACGAAGACGGCACATTGCTGTTCCGTCCAGGCGGTCATGGCGCACTCATTGAGAACCTCAACGAGATTGAGGCTGACGTTGTATTCATCAAGAATATCGACAACGTTGTGCCGGATAGAATCAAGGACGAGACTGTTTTGTACAAGAAGCTTATTGCTGGCGTTCTTGTTGACACACAGAAGAAGGTGTTCGAATATCTGCGCGAACTCGAGGCTGGCGTGCCTTCTCGCGAGAAACTTGGAGAGATGTTGCGTTTCGTTGAGACAACATTGTGCTGTAAGAAGGCTGGCGCTGCAGAACTAACAGATGCCGAATTGGCTGAATACCTCAAGATAAAGTTTAATAGACCTATTCGCGTTTGTGGTGTAGTTAAGAATGTTGGTGAGCCAGGTGGCGGCCCGTTCCTCTGCTATAATAGTGACGGTACTGTTAGTCCACAGATTCTTGAGTCGAGTCAGATTGATACGAACAATGAGGAGTATGTACGTATGTTCAAAGAAGGCACTCACTTCAATCCTGTTGATCTTGTTTGTGCAACAAAGGACTATAAGGGCAATCGTTTCAATCTGCCAGAGTACGTTGACAAGAAGACTGGTTTTATTTCTTCGAAGAGCAAGAATGGCAAGGAGTTGAAGGCTCTCGAACTTCCAGGTCTTTGGAATGGTGCGATGAGCGATTGGAGCACCATCTTTGTAGAAGTGCCAATCGGAACATTTAATCCAGTGAAGACCGTTAACGATTTACTGCGTGAGCAGCATCAATAATCAATGTGTCACGATCGATGCGTATGTGCGTATCGGTCGTGGCGTATTATGAAATGATGAAATGCGCTCTGTTCCCGTTGGAGTTTGCTTCATCAAATTTAAATTTAATCATAATTATTAGATGAATATCAATTTAAGGATATTAAATTATTTGTTTGTGCTTGTTTGCCTGATTACAGAAGCAAGTGTGTCTGTGCGTGCAGAGGAACGTACGTTTACTCGAATCAATAGTATTTCGGAGTTGGAAAGTGCTGAAGGTTTCATTGTCGTTAATGAGTATTATAAGCGTGCTCTTTCGGAATGGGAAGGAACAACGGGTTTTAATTCTGTAGGTGTAAATTTAGACAATGGAATTGTAACGGCAAGTGATAAGGTTACAACTCTTAAGGTTGAAAAAAATGGTAATTACTATTATTTGAAAACTGCAGATGGTCTATATTTGTCAAATGCGTCAGCAGGTACTGCAAATGCTTGTAAATTGAAGGATGTACCAGATGAAACTTCCAAAGTTGAAATAACATTTTTCACAGATTATGTTAATGTTTTCTTTGCAAAAAATGTAAAAAGATCTCTTCTTTATAGTGACAATTATAAATTCTTTACTTGTTACAATTCTGACTATTATAAGCAAGATGTTCGAATGATATCATTATATAGAAGTACTGGTGAAGTAGTTCCTCCTAATCCTCCTGAGCCTCCAACTTTACAACCAACTTCAGTCAAATTTAGTTCAACATCCTTGACAATACTCAAAGGCAAGGAATATACTTTACCTACAGCAACGGTTCTGCTTGATAATGGCGAAGAACTTACTGACGCACAGCTTGCATACTCAAGTAGTGATGAGAATGTCGCATCTGTAGATGCGTCAACGGGAGAAGTGACGCTAAAAGATTTTGGTACGACAACTATAACTGCTAAGTATGCAGGTTCTGATATGTATAAAGGATCTGAAGACTCCTATACTTTGATATATCAAGACAGATTAGGTAATCCTACAATTGTATTCTCGGCTCATGATGGAGCCTTTGCAGCAGTTACTACCAAAAAAGCAGATAAATCTGATGATGTTTGGAAAAACTATCAATTTATTTCAAGTAATGGGGATGCTTATCCTTTTAGACTTAGAACATGTTATAGGGATAGTCATGGTTTCTTAACAAATCTACCAGGCGGATCTGACTTTCTTGAAGCGCCAATTTTTAATGCAGACAAAGGTTTTATTGTTAGAGTGACCTTTGATCAAAAGAGTATAGAAAACTGGCCGACTATAGTTGGTATAGATAATACAACATATACAAAAAATGGTAAAGGAGAGGTCAATGGCACAATTGAGTACGAATTTACAGAACGTATTGAGGGGGCTATATCTTTCCGTCTCAGAGCTGCACATCTTTGTTTTATTAAGAAAATAGAGATATTTATCAGTTCAAATCCACCTCTTGATATTGATGAGAAGGATACAAAGACTGTTGAGACACTGAAGCAGAACGATGATAAGGTAGTACAATTCAAGTTAAATAGACGTTTTGTAAATGATGGAAAGTGGTACACGATATGTCTGCCTTTTAATATCAGTCAGCAACAATTAGCAAAGGCATTCGGGGTTGACTACGTAGACTTGCGAACATTCGATCACATGGAGGGAACAACAATGTTCTTTAAGACAGAAGAGAATATTGAGGCAGGTGTACCATATCTTATAAAACCTAATACGGATATAGACGGAGTAGTGTTTGATGACGTTAAAATAGCTATGAAGGCTAATCCTACACTGCAGGTAGGTAAGGATGGATATTACATGCAAGGCGTGTACGAGCCTACCGACTTGTACATTGATGGAACACACGTGTTTCTTGGCAGCGAAAATAGATTCTTCCGACCATCTGAAACTAATCGTACGATGAACGGCATGAGGGCATACTTTGTTATTCCAAAGGATGCGGTGAATAAGATATTAAGCTACAATGCTGATTCAGAAGTTACCGATATTATTGCTATAGATGCTAACTTACAACCAAAGGACCATAAAGTGTATAATATAAGTGGTATGTATGTAGGCGATAGCAATTGCGACCTTATGCCAGGTACGTACATTGTTGACGGTAAAAAGGTTTTAATATCAAACCAATAGTTTTAGATATCTGTAAATAAAGAAACGGGGCTATAGAACAAATTATCTATAGTCCCATTTCTTATGTCTTTTGTTGGTTGCATTATAGTGCTATGTCGTGCAAGATCTCTCCAATGGTTGGGTGGATGTGGATTGCGTTTGCAAGGTCAGTGATTGTTGCACCTTTACTCATCAGAGCGGAAATCTCCTGCACCATGTCTGACGAATGTGCTCCAAAGGCATGACAACCGAGGAGTTTTCCGTCCGCTTTATTGACAAGCAACTTCACCATGCCGTCTGTCTCGTTCATGGCGAGTGCCTTGCCGTTAGAACGGTGGAAGCCCTTACGGCATTCGTATTCGCATCCCTCTGCTTTCAGTTGGTCTTCGCTCTTGCCTACGCTTGCTGCTTCAGGATAAGTGAAGATTGCTGACGGCATAACATCAAAATTGATTTCGTCCTCTTTGCCGAGAATCTTGTTTACGACATGCAGCCCTTGGAAGGTTGCTGCATGAGCGAGCATACAGCGTCCATTTACATCGCCGATGGCATATATGCTTTCAACGTTTGTGCGGAAATCATCGTCTACCGCGATTCCCTTCGGCGAGTATTCAACGCCTGCGAGTTCGAGGTCAAGACCTTCGATGTTTGGTTTACGTCCTGTGGCAATGAGCACAACGTCTGCATCTACCTGAGCAGGCTTGCCCTTCTTCTCGTAGGTGATGGTGAGCTGGCGCTTGCCGTCCTCTGTAGTTGTCTCTGCGATTGACTTGACAGCCGATTGCATAGAGAACTCTACGCCGCGTTTGCCGATAGTCTGGCGCAGACGCTTTGCGATGTCCGAATCGAGAACCGGCAAACACTCCTTAAGGAACTCAATCACACTCACCTTGCTACCGAAGCTGCTGAACACGGAAGCGAACTCCATACCGATAACTCCTGCACCGATGATGCACAAACGCTCAGGAATATTGTCGATGTCGAGAAGTTCTGTAGATGTGATAACGCCTGGTAATGTTGTGCCTTCTATTGGTGGACACTTCGAGTCGCTGCCAGTAGCTATCATAATGTTGTCGGCTGTGTACTCTTCGTCGCCTACGACAACAGTCTTGCTGTCCTTGAAGTGAGCGAAACCACGAACGAAGGTAATGCCCGGAGTCTGCATCAGAGTCTCGATGCCGCTGCGTAGCTGTTCTACAACCTGCTGCTTGCGCTCCATAACTTTCGGGAATTGAAGTTGGAAACCATCAAGTGCCACGCCGAAGACATCAGCATGTTGCATGGTGTCTATAACTTCTGCGTTTCGACAGAGAGTCTTTGTCGGTATACAGCCGCGGTTCAAGCATGTGCCTCCAGCCTCGGCTGCTTCAATAATGGTCACGGTGAGTCCATGTTGCGCAGCATAGTGCGCAGCACGATAGCCTCCGGGTCCCGAACCTATAATGATGAGATTTGTTTTTGTCATTTTGTTTATAGTTGATATTAAAAAGGGTGTGTCAAAATAGAATGCATCGGGCTGAACCCTATTTGTCTTATGTTCTATTTTAACACACCCTATATGGTTAATTAGTTGGAAAGCTGCTTCCAAGTAAGTATCGGTTGCTTGGCAGCCAACACATCATCAACACGACCGGTTGGAGTGTTGTGCGGAGCTGTCTTCACCTCTTCCGGAGTGGCCTTTGCCTCCTCTGCAATCTTACGCAGAACAGCGATGAACTCGTCGAGCGTTTCCTTGCTTTCGTTTTCTGTCGGCTCAATCATCATTGCCTCGTGGAACAGTAACGGGAAGTAAATTGTAGGAGCGTGATAGCCGTAGTCGAGCAAGCGTTTTGCTACGTCCATTGTTGTCACACCCGTTGACTTGTCCTTCAAACCGTTGAACACGAACTCGTGTTTGCAGACTGTTGGTATTGGCAATTCATATACATCCTTCAATGCTTCCTTGATGTAGTTAGCGTTGAGTGTAGCAAGCGGACCAACCATGCGTATATGTTCCTTGCCGAGAGTGAGGATGTAGGTGTATGCGCGGAGCATAACTGCGTAGTTGCCAAAGAACTCACCAACATGCACGTTGAAGTTCTGATCGTTTGAAGTTACGATGCGATAACGATCGCCTACCTTCTCAACCTTCGGTACAGGCAAGAACTGCTCCAATCCCTTACGTACGCCGACAGGACCAGAACCAGGACCGCCACCGCCGTGAGGTGTAGAGAATGTCTTGTGAAGGTTGATGTGCATAACGTCGAAGCCCATATCGCCAGGACGGCAAACGCCAAGCATCGGGTTAAGGTTTGCTCCGTCGTAGTACATCAAGCCACCACACTCATGAACGAGTTTCTGTATCTCAGGTATCTCGCGCTCGAAGAGTCCCAACGTGTTCGGGTTAGTCATCATCACTGCAGCTACGGTGTCGTCAAGCAGACCGCGAAGGTCGTTAACGTCAACCACGCCCTGAGCTGTAGACTTCACTTCCACAATCTCCAAACCACAGACAGCTGCAGAAGCCGGGTTTGTGCCGTGAGCAGAGTCGGGTACGATAACCTTTGTACGCTTCAAGTCGCCACGGCTCTGATGATATGCACGGATAATCATCAAACCGGTAAGCTCGCCGTGAGCACCTGCAAACGGATTGAGTGTGAACTCCTCCAAACCGGTTATTGCAGAGAGGGCCTTCTGCATGTCGTAGTACACTTGCAATGCGCCCTGGCATGTATCCTCAGGTTGCAATGGATGTAATGCTGCAAACTGTGGCAAAGCGGCAATCTCTTCGTTGATGATAGGGTTGTACTTCATTGTACAGCTACCAAGAGGGTAGAAGCCGTTGTTGACACCGAAGTTATTTGCGCTAAGATTGGTGTAGTGGCGTACCACGGTCAGTTCGTCACACTCCGGCAATTTAGCATCTTCGCTGCGACGCATTTCTGTCGGCATCTCGTGATGTCCGAACTCGTTCTTAGGGAGCGAGTAGCCACGGCGTCCGGGTTTAGACAACTCAAAAATCAAGTTTCCATAAAGACGATTGTTCATAGCTTTTCCTCCTTTGCAATATTAACGAGTTTATCAATTTCTTCCTTAGTGCGCTTTTCGGTAACGGCAAACATCAATGTGTCTGTGTCAACCTTCACACCGCCTAAGATGCCGTTCTCGATGAAACGCTGTTGCAAACGATCGACATCGCCGTTATATTTAACGCAGAACTCATTGAAGAACGGACGCTCGTATTTGTCTGAGAACAAACCGGTTGCAATCAAAGCGTCGTGCAGATAATGAGCACCGTCGTATGACATCTGAGCAGCCTCCTTCACACCTTTCTTGCCCATTACAGACATATAGATAGTGACGAAGAGAGCCATCAACGACTCGTTAGAGCAGATGTTCGATGTAGCCTTCTGACGGCGGATGTGCTGTTCGCGGGCCTGCAATGTAAGGACGAATACGCGTTGTCCGCGATTGTCTACAGTCTTGCCGACGATACGTCCCGGCATCTTGCGCATGAGCTTTTCTGTGCAGCACATATAGCCTACAGATGGTCCGCCGAATGCCATCGGTATGCCTAACGACTGACCGTCGCCTACAGCTACGTCAGCGCCCCATTCGCCTGGAGTCTTGAGCAATGCAAGGTCGGCAGCCACGCTGTTCACGATGAACAACGATTTCTGTGCATGGCATGAATCAGCAAAGCCCGTGAAGTCTTCAACAATACCATGATAGTTAGGCTGTTGAACGATTACGCCAGCTACGCCGCCCTTTTCGAGGCGAGCGTCCATCTGTGCCTTGTCTGTAGCACCATCGTTCTCGGAGATAAGCTCCACATTGAAGCCGTGGAAGTGGGCGTATGTCTTCACAACATTAAGTACCTTCGGGTCTACAGAAGCAGAAACGAGCACCGTGTCGGTCTTCTTCGTAGAAGCGAAAGCCATGATTGCAGCCTCGGCTGTAGCGGTAGAACCGTCGTACATAGACGCGTTTGAAACATCCATGCCGGTGAGTTCAGCCATCATGCTCTGGTATTCGAAGATGTAGTGGAGTGTACCCTGCGAAATCTCTGCCTGATACGGAGTGTAGCTTGTGAGGAACTCAGAGCGCGAGATGATGTTCGGCACTACAGCTGGTGTGTAATGGTCGTAGCATCCTGCTCCTGCAAATACAGTCAATCGGCGATTCTTCTCGCCGAGTTTCTCGAACAATGAGCGAATTTCTGTCTCGCTCATCGGTTCGGGCAAATCGTATTCACCACGGAAGCGAATCTGCTCAGGCACGTCGGCATAGAGATCGTCGAGCGAATTCATGCCGGCCTGCTTGAGCATCTGTTCTATTTCTTCCTTGGTATGTGGAAAAAATTTGAAGTTCATAGTTTGATCGGTTTATTGCCAGCTGTTAAGCTGACAATGGGTGATTTGATGTGCTTCGGTTACTCTTTGCTGCACAGCTCCTCGTATGCAGCAGCGTCCATAAGAGCGTCGAGCTCAGACTTGTCTGACAGCTGAACCTTCATAATCCAGTTCTCGAAAGCATCCTCGTTGAGAAGCTCTGGTTTGTCCTCGAGAGCTTCGTTCACTTCAACAACAGTACCCGAAACAGGAGAGATAAGGTCGCTTGCAGCCTTTACACTTTCTACAGCACCGAAGTCCTCATCAGCTTCAACCTCGTCGTCTACCTCAGGCATATCAACGTAAACCACGTTGCCCAATGCGTGCTGAGCATAGTCGGTGATACCTACATAAGCGAAATCGCCTTCAACCTTTACATATTCGTGTGACTCTGAATAGAAGAGTCCTTCAATAACTTTTGCCATAATAGATTTGTTTTTTAATTGTTATTTAGTTTAAATTTTATTCTTGTATTATAGGGGTGTGTAGATAGGGGTGCGTGGGTATGGCAAGGATGCCATACCCTCCTGTTAATTGTTCTGCAATTACTTCTTGTAGTGCTTGTCGTAGAACTTCTTCTTTACAACAACGCCCGGGAAAGTCTTCTTTCTGATCTGAATCTCAAGCTCTGTGCCGAGCTTTGCGAAGCGTGCGTCGATGAGAGCCATGCAGACCGACTTGTCTGAAGAAATGGTGTGGTAGCCGGTAGTTACCTCACCAATTTCTTCACCCTCATGGAGCACCTTATATCCGTGACGTGGAATAGCGCGGTCGCTGAGCTCGATGCCTACCACCTTCTGCTTTACGCCTTCAGCCTTCTGTGCGGCAAGCGCCTCCTTACCGATGAATTCAGGCTTGTCGAGCTTGCAGAACATACTCAAGCCAGCCATTACCGGCGAAATCTCGCTTGAGAGCTCGTCACCATAGAGCGGCAGACCAACCTCGAAGCGCAGGGTGTCACGGCAACCGAGTCCGCAAGGCTTGCAGCGGCCTGAAGCCATGAGCTTATCCCACTGCTCGTTGATGAAAGCGTGTGAAGCATAAATCTCGAAACCATCCTCACCGGTATAACCGGTGCGGCTGATGATGACTGTTTCGCCTGCAACGTCGATAGTCTTTGTTGTATAGAACACGAGGTCCTTGCACTCCAATCCGAGCACTTCCTCTACTACTTGTTCTGCCTCCGGACCCTGCACAGCGAGTTGTCCGTAGTATTCTGAGCGGTTCTCGAACTCTACGTCGAAACCTTCCAAGTGGCTTTTCATCCATTCTACGTCCTTGTCAATGTTTGCAGCATTGATAACGAGGAAGAAGTCGTTTTCAGCCATCTTGTAAACCAAGAGGTCGTCAACGGTGCCACCGTTCTCGTAGCACATCATGCCATAGAAGATTTTGCCAGGCTCAGCTCCACGCACGTCATTAGTGAAGATATGGCTTACGTAGCGTTCTGCGTCAGGACCCTTAACTGTAACTTCGCCCATGTGCGACACGTCGAAAACGCCACAATGCTGGCGCACGGCGTTGTGCTCGTCGGTGATGTTCGAGTACTGGATTGGCATGATAAATCCGCCAAACGGTTGCATCAAAGCTCCGAGAGCTACGTGCTTGTCATAGAGACATGTTTTCTTTTCCATATTAGTAGTGTTTAGGTTTATTTCTTATACATTATTTATTAAGTAGAAGCTCAACAAAGTCAGCTTTCTTCAGATTGAGTATGACATCGTCGAGTCGGTCGGGTAGGGCTGCTTCAACGTCTTCTTTAGTGAGATGCTTGTCGATGAGTGGGGCTATCACTTGCTGACCGATATCGCCTACGAGGAAATAGTCGCCCTTGATGTCCACGTCCTTTATTACGTCGTTCTTCATCTCTATGTTCACGACGAAGTCGCCCACACCTTCTATTCTGCCTTGGCGCTGAATGTTGTATCGTGGGTTGTTGCCGTAGATGAATTCTGGCGTCAGGTATTCCTCTTCGATGCGCGAAATCTCGTTCATTGCAGCCTCGTCGAGCACCACCTCTCTACTGCAGAGGTCGTTCTTGACGAATGCCTTGAACGCCTCAATGTCCATCTCGATGTGGTCTTTAAGCAGCGTGATGTGCTGTCTGACACTGTTTATGCCCTTTGATACGAGTTTCTCGTCCGAAGGTGTTATGGCTCCTACCATATTCTGCATATTGGTATCGTAGAGCATAGTGCCGTGTACGATGCTTCGACCGGGTATGTGGTAGAACGCATTGCCCGACACCTTGCGGTCGCCAATCATGATATCGTTGCGTCCGCTTGCTGTCGCCGGCACTCCGAGTTTGCGGAGCATATCTACGACCATACCTATATATTTGCTGAACGTGAGGTTTACGTTCTCGTCATGTGTGATGTACGAGAACATAATGTTGCTCTTGTCGGCATATACGCAGCCTCCACCGCTTTTTCTACGGAATGTGTTTATGCCATGTGCGCGGCAGTATTCCAGGTTTACTTCGCTCTGTATGAGCTGGTTACGACCAAATATAACGGTAGGGGTCACTTGCCACATGAAGAAATAATCGTCGCTATCCATGTGTCGTGCAACGTATTCCTCCATAGCAAGATAGTACGTTAATCGCTTTTCTTCCGTGGTAGTAGGTAAGGTTACGTATATCATAGTTTTAGGTTTATTGTTTGTCGTATGCAAACTTACATAAAATTCTTTATTTGCAAGTGTTTTTAAGAATGTTTTTTCGGATGTTGTAGTAGTTTTTTAACGTTTATTTCCTTTGCGACTGAATATTATCTCGTTGTTAGTTGCTTGTTTAGTGCTTTTAAAGTGGTAGATGTATGATAGACCCCGACCGCAACCTAATCAAGTTGCGGTCGGGGTCTATGTCGGTTGCGTACGGAACTCGGATGGGTTGCGTTCGGTACACCATGACTTGAGTTCTGCTTTAATGTTACATTTGTTCAACTTTAGCGTTGCGAAACAAGCACTTTAGCGCAATGAAACAAGCGTTTAAACATTGTTATTGGTGAGCTTCTCGCGCAGATAATATCCGGTTATACTTTCTTTGCAACGCACGATGTCCTCCGGAGTGCCGCAACAAACAATGTTTCCACCTTTGTTGCCTCCTTCTGGACCTAAGTCGATGATATAGTCACCGCACTTGATGACATCAAGGTTATGCTCGATGATTACAATGGTGTGTCCACGTGTTATGAGGGCATTGAACGAGTCGAGCAAGCGATGAATGTCGTGGAAGTGCAATCCGGTTGTTGGCTCATCGAAGATGAACATCGTAGGCTCCTGACGTTCCTGACTGATGAAGTAAGCGAGCTTTACACGCTGGTTCTCACCACCGGAGAGGGTCGAGGAGTTCTGTCCAAGTTTGATGTAGCCCAAGCCGACATCTTCCAACGGCTTCAGACGCGTAACGATGGTGTTGTTGCCATACTCGGTGAAGAACGCGATTGCCTCCGAGATGGTCATCTCAAGCACATCATATATATTCTTGCCGTGATATCGAACGTCAAGGATTTCCTTCTTGAAACGATGTCCGTGACATGCGTCGCACTTCAATACCAAGTCTGCCATGAACTGCATCTCAACCGTCACCACTCCTGCGCCTTTACATTCCTCACATCTACCGCCTTCGGCGTTGAATGAGAAGTATTGTGCCGTATATCCCTCTTGCTTGGCAAGTGGCTGGTCGGCAAAGAGCTGGCGTATTGCATCGTAGGCTTTCACGTAAGTGGCAGGGTTCGAGCGTGTGCTTTTGCCTATCGGGTTCTGGTCTACGAACTCTACGTGTGCCAGCTTTTTCCAGTCGCCTTCGAGCGAAGAGTAGTCGCCTGGCATGTCAGCCACCTCGTTGAGATGGCGCTTGAGGGCAGGGTATAGGATGCCCTTTATAAGCGATGACTTGCCCGAACCGCTCACACCTGTGACTACGGTCATCACGTTCAGCGGTATCTTCACGTCGATGCCACGCAAGTTGTTCATGCGTGCGCCTTTTATGTCTACCGACATGTTCCAAGGACGGCGCGATTGTGGAACAGGAATAATGTCCTGTCCGGTAAGATAGCGCACCGTGTGGCTGTTGGTTTCTGGTTTGTCGGATCGCTGATCGGCACTTTTGTTGAGAATGTCCTCAATAGAACCTTCAAACACAATTTCGCCACCAAGACGTCCGGCATCAGGACCAACGTCGACAATGTAGTCGGCTGCACGCATTATCTCTTCGTCGTGTTCTACAACAATTACTGTGTTATGCAGTTTCTGCAGTTCGCGTAACACGTGTATGAGTTTGTCGGTGTCGCGGCTGTGCAGACCGATGCTCGGCTCGTCAAGAATATATACCGATCCGACGAGCGAACTGCCAAGATTTGTTGTGAGGTTAATGCGCTGACTCTCGCCACCACTCAATGTGTTTGATGGGCGGTTGAGTGTGAGGTAGCCCAAACCCACATCCTGCAAGAACTGCAGGCGACTCGTGATCTCGTGCAGCAGTCGCTCGGCAATCTTCTTCTCGTTTCCTTCCAATACAAGGTTGTCGAACCACGCCTTCAGATTGTCTACCGATTTCTCGATAAGTTCGGTGATGCTCATGCCTCCAATCTTTACCCATGTGGCTTCCGGGCGCAGCCGGGTGCCATGACATTTGGGGCATATTGTTTTGCCACGATAACGGCTGAGCAGTACGCGGTATTGTATCTTATGCTGATTCTCCTTCACCATTTGGAAGAAGGCATCAATGCTCACTTGCTCTCTTTGACTTAAGTGCTTGTCAGACGGCAGACCATGCCACAACATTGCCTTCTGTGTTGCGGTCAGCTCGAAGTAGGGGGTGAAGATAGGGAAGTTGTCGTTGGCTGCTCGTCGGCAGAACTCCTTCATCCACATGCCGAGCTTCTCGCCATGCCAGCATTGCACACAACCGTCATATACACTGAGCGAGGAGTTGGGTATAACGAGGTTCTCGTCTATTCCAATCACTTTGCCATAGCCCTCACATTCCGGACAGGCACCGGCAGGCGAGTTGAACGAGAACATATTGTCGTTTGGTTTCTCGAAAGTCATGCCATCGGCTTCAAACTTTGTAGAGAAGTCGTAGACGAGGTTGGCTGGGAAGAAAACAATGCGGCAACTGCCATTGCCTTCATAGAAAGCTGTCTCTACCGAGTCGGTAAGGCGTGAGATTGTATCTTTGTTGTTGCTGACACTCATTCGGTCGATGAGGATGAAGATGTCTGCAACATTTGCTGATTGCAATACTGTTGTATTAGCGATGAAATCGTCAATTCTTACAAACTCGTTTTTGTAGAAGATGCGCGAATAGCCTTGCTTTATCTCCGAAGAAAGTTGTGTGGCTATATCTCTGCCTTCGACCAACGTAAGTGGACTGAGCACTGCAAACTTGGTGCCTTCGGAATATTGGCGTGTACATTCAATAACATCCTCTACGGTGTGGACCTTCACCTCGTTGCCGCTAATTGGCGAATAGGTATGTCCGATGCGTGCAAAGAGTAGGCGCAGGTATTCGTAAATCTCGGTTGTGGTGCCGACTGTGCTTCGCGGATTGCGTGATATTACCTTCTGTTCTATGGCTATAGCCGGTGGCAAACCTTTTATGAAATCGCACTCAGGCTTGCACATTCTGCCCAAATACTGTCGGGCATAAGACGATAGCGATTCAACATAACGTCGCTGACCTTCGGCATACAATGTGTCGAAAGCCAGCGACGATTTACCGGAGCCGGAGACTCCGGTAATAACGATAAACTTATCGCGTGGTATCTTAAGGCTCACGTTCTTTAGGTTGTTGACACGTGCACCTTTGATTTCAATGTATTTCTCCATCTTAAGAATTCATAGATAATAGGAATTCCTCGTTGTCGCGGGTTTTGCTCATGCTGTCGTGGATGGTGTTCATCGCCTCTATCGGGTTCATGTCGGCAATGTACTTGCGCAGTATCCACATACGGTCGAGTGTGGTCTTGTCCTGAAGCAGATCGTCGCGGCGTGTGCTTGAAGCAACAAGGTTGACAGCCGGGAATATACGCTTGTTGGAGAGTGAGCGGTCGAGCTGCAACTCCATGTTGCCCGTACCCTTGAATTCCTCGAAGATTACTTCGTCCATCTTCGAACCTGTATCGATGAGTGCTGTTGCAATGATTGTAAGCGAACCGCCACCTTCAATGTTACGTGCGGCACCGAAGAAACGCTTCGGCTTCTGAAGAGCATTAGCGTCCACACCACCAGTAAGCACTTTGCCTGATGCTGGCGATACGGTGTTATATGCACGCGCAAGGCGAGTGATTGAGTCGAGGAATATAACGACATCGTGTCCACATTCTACCATACGCTTTGCCTTCTCAAGTACGATGCCTGCAATCTTTACATGGCGTTCTGCAGGCTCATCGAATGTAGAGGCGATAACTTCTGCATTCACGGTGCGAGCCATATCGGTAACCTCCTCTGGACGTTCGTCGATAAGAAGCATCATCAGATATGCCTCGGGGTGGTTGGCTGCAATGGCGTTTGCGATGTCCTTCATCAAGATTGTCTTACCGGTTTTTGGCTGAGCCACAATGAGGGCGCGCTGACCCTTACCGATAGGTGAGAAGATATCTACAATGCGAGTGCTAAGATTTGTTGTAGCCTTGTCACCGCAGAGATTGAACTTCTCGTCTGGGAAGAGTGGGGTGAGGTGTTCGAAAGCGATGCGGTCGCGCACTTCCATGGGCTCTCTGCCATTGATAAGGTCAATACTTGTAAGTGGAAAGTATTTTTCACCATCATGCGGTGGACGTACATGACACTCGACAACGTCACCGGTCTTGAGACCGTAGCACTTGATTTGCTGTGTAGATACGTATACGTCGTCAGGAGAAGACAGATAGTTGTAGTCGCTTGAACGCAAGAAACCATAACCGTCTGGCATCACTTCAAGCACACCGTTAGCTGTGATAAGGTCGGTGAAGTCGAAAAGCGGCTCTGCAGGCTCCTGCTGTTGATATGCTCCTGCCTGATCCTGTGGCATATTGTTGTTGGTAGGATTGTCGAACATGTCGTATGTTGGTACAACACCTTGGTCTTCAATAGGCAAATCAACTACGGTGATGAAATCGGTACCGTCAGCAGGATCTTCATCCCAATACATGTCGTGAGGCATCTCTGACTCTTCTTCATTTGAAGAGTTGTGAGCATTTATCTTTGCCTGCAACTGCTCAATTAAACTTGTATCAGGAAGTTGATTTTCTGGATGGGGCTCACCATGGAAGGCTTCTTCTGGTATAACATCATTTGTATTGATGTTATTTGTATCCGTATCGTCTTTATTGGTGTCTTCTATGTCAGTGCTGTCTGCTACATAGGGAAGAGGCTCGTCGGTATTAGTTTTTGATATTTCTGATGGAACGGCATCTTCTTGTTCGTCCGTAGGCATCTGCTGCTTGCGTGCCTCTATAGCCGACAACAATTCGAGTTCTTTCTTAGATTTGCGTCCGCGATGTTTAGGAATTGCTTTGAGCAACTCTTCGGGTGATAAAGTTTCATCGTTTGAAGTTGTAGTTTCGGGTTCTACAACTTTTGTTGGTTCGGTATTAGTCGCTGCTACTTTATTCTTCTTAACATCGAAATTTTCTCCTTCAGAACCATTTACTGTATACACTTTGTCGGTGTCTTTCTTGACAATGCGTGTACGACGGCGTTTGGTACCTCCTAAAGGATTCTTATTGCCTTCTACTTCTGCTTGTCTGTCAAGGATTGCATATACTAACTCTTCATTATTGGTGTTATCTTGAACATCAATGTCTAAGTTGGTTGCAATGTCCTGCAATTCGGAAGTATTCTTATCTGATAGTTCGTCTTTGCTATACATAAATAAAATTTTAATTGGAAAGCTACGTTTCAGAACAGAAACGTAAGTGTTTTGAATTATTGTTTTGCAAAGTTACTGATTTTATTTGAAATATGGCGATAATTATTTGTTGTATTTTTGTTCGTTAACACGCATTAACATAGAGGTCGGTCTGATTTGAATGGCAATGAAAAAAGGCGACTGCTATGAGCAATCGCCTTCTTATTAATTGTATTTATGGATGCAAATATCAATTATTCGCCCTTCTCCATCTTAGCCTTGAGCTCTGCAAGAGCGTCGAGGTCACCGAGAGTTGTGCTTGCAGCTACATTGTTGATAACTGGAGCAGCCTCCTTCTTAGCAGTGTTGTGCTTGCGTGGAGCCTTAACCTCGTCCTTAGCAGCCTCAAATGTGCGGCTATGTGAAAGAATGATACGCTTTGTCTCCTTAACGAACTCAATTACCTTGAACTCGAGCTCCTCACCAAGCTGTGCCTGTGTGCCATCCTCCTTAACGAGGTGCTTAGGAGTAGCGAAGCCCTCACCACCCTCGTTGAGAGTGATAACAGCACCCTTGTCCATCATCTCTGTAATCTTGCCTGTGTGTACAGAACCCGGTGTGTAGAGAGTCTCGTATGTATCCCAAGGATTCTCCTCAAGCTGCTTGTGACCAAGGCTGAGACGACGGTTCTCCTTGTCGATTTCGAGAACAACAACGTCGATGCTTGCACCTACCTGTGTGAACTCTGAAGGATGCTTTACTTTCTTTGTCCAAGAGAGGTCAGAGATGTGGATGAGACCATCAACACCTTCCTCAAGCTCTACGAAGATACCGAAGTTGGTGAAGTTGCGAACCTTAGCAGTGTGCTTGCTGCCTACCGGGTACTTAACCTCGATAGCCTCCCATGGATCTTCCTTAAGCTGCTTGATGCCGAGAGACATCTTGCGCTCTGCGCGGTCGAGTGTGAGGATAACTGCCTCTACCTCGTCGCCTACGTGGAGGAATTCCTGTGCTGAACGGAGGTGCTGGCTCCAGCTCATCTCTGAAACGTGGATAAGACCCTCAACGCCCGGAGCGATCTCAACGAATGCACCGTAATCAGCGATAACAACTACCTTACCCTTAACGTGGTCGCCTACCTTGAGATTCTCGTCGAGAGCATCCCATGGGTGCGGAGTGAGCTGCTTCAGACCGAGAGCGATACGCTTCTTCTCGTCATCGAAGTCGAGGATAACAACGTTAATCTTCTGGTCGAGTGCTACAACCTCGTGTGGATCGCTTACGCGGCCCCAAGAGAGGTCTGTAATGTGGATGAGACCGTCAACACCACCGAGGTCAACGAATACACCATAAGATGTGATGTTCTTAACTGTACCCTCGAGGATCTGACCCTTCTCGAGCTTGCCGATGATCTCCTTCTTCTGTGCTTCCAACTCAGCCTCGATGAGAGCCTTGTGAGAAACAACTACGTTGCGGAACTCCTGATTGATCTTAACAACCTTGAACTCCATTGTCTTGCCTACGAATACGTCGTAGTCGCGTATTGGGTGAACGTCAATCTGGCTTCCCGGGAGGAATGCCTCAATTCCGAATACATCAACGATCATGCCACCCTTAGTGCGGCACTTGATGTAACCCTGGATAACTTCTTCGTTCTCAAGAGCTGCGTTAACACGCTCCCAGCTCTTGCTAAGACGAGCCTTCTTGTGAGAGAGTACGAGCTGACCCTTGCGGTCCTCCTGGTTCTCTACATAAACCTCAACCTTGTCGCCTACCTTCAGCTCCGGGTTGTAACGGAATTCAGATGCAGGGATGATACCGTCGCTCTTGTAACCGATGTTTACGATAACCTCTTTCTTGTCGATAGAGATTACAGTACCCTCAACTACCTGGTGCTCAGATACCTTGTTAAGTGTTTCGTCATAAGCCTTCTCAAGCTCCTGCTTGCTTACGTTCAAGCTACTTCCATTCTCAAACTCGTCCCAGTTGAAGTCTGCCAATGGCTGTACGTTCTTTAAATTTGACATAAAATTAGTAAAAATTGAAAATTAATAAAGTTAGACTTTATGTGAATTATTAAATCGAGTTGCAAAGGTACGCATATTTTCTCGTAACGATACAATTATATATAATATGTGTTTGTTTTATTAATTATCTTTAACGTTTTTGAGTTTGAAACGGTGCTTCTTACTTGCCTTGTGTGGCTCATAAACGGTTGGAACATCATCGGTTGGGGCTAATGACGATGTATTTCTGACGCCTCGATACTTCTGCCAGCGGCTATATATGGCACTAACGTAGTTGGCAGTCTCGCTACCGCGCATATATCCGTATTTTACAACAGGGTCATTATAGTATTCCGGAGTGCTGAGCTTGAGTACATATTCAGCTACGTGTATCCATTTGTGTGGGTTTTTGCCGTTCTTTTTTGCCAACGCCATGGCATCACGTATATGGAAAAAGCCACCATTGTAACTCGCAAGGATGAAGAATTTGCGCTCTTCAGGGTTTCGTATGTCCGTAAAGCGTGTATTTAACTCGTTGATGTAACGTGCTGCTGCATAAATGTTTAGTTCTGGTTCGTACACGTCACTCTCTGCGAGTCCAAGGTGTTTCGCTGTTTCAGGCATAATCTGCATCAGTCCTTTTGCGCCTGCCCACGAATAAGCCTTCGGGTCGAAACACGACTCTTGGTAGCATTGGGCTGCAAGAAGACGCCAGTCCCATCTTGCGATTGGCGCGTAACGCTTGAAAAGGTGGTCATAGTTAGAGATAATGCCTGCTTGTGTGTTCAGCATTGGGGCATATACACGACGATGAATGCTTTGTGTAGAGAAAAGTGCTTTCTCTTCCCGTTTTACACTTTCTGCTATTTCTGGCTTATACCAACTCCTTAGGCTGTCTGCCAATTCGGTGTTGTCAGTCCTCACCGCCCATGCTAACTTTCCGTTGTTTGTACTATAGCCACATGGTATTGTGCCTTTTGTGGATGTCGGTATCTGATATACAATAATATCTGCATCGCCTGCGTTGAATTTTTTGATCATTTCATCTATGCTTTTGCAAACTTCCACACGTAGCGATACACCGATTTTCTGTGCGAATTTCTCGCATAGAAGATATTGTGTACCCATTTGTTTGCCTCTGTATTCGTAATAAGTATTAGGGCCGCTTATTGTTAAAACGACCATTTCACCGCTTTCCAGAATATCTCTGAGCGAGAAAGCGTTCGATGATACAGTGTCTGTGCCGAATGTGTCGCCCCATGGGGTTTGCGTGGATTGTTGTCTTTCAGTACAAGCACTAATGCTTAATATAAAAAGAAGGGTGATGATTGATTTTTCCTGCATATAAACTTGTTCTCAATAGTCTACAAAAGTACAATAAATCTTGCATAATACCTAAAAATAACTTACTTTTGCGTGTTAATATTTGGGTTAAACTTTTTGAATTGTTGTTTATGAAACCATTAAAGGAATTGGTACGTACAAATGTGTTGAATATGGATATGCAAGTCTCAGACAATGATAGTCGGGTGCGTACAGAATCTTGTGTATGGCTCGATAGAGACGAGAACCCATATAATTCACCATATAATCGCTATCCAGACTCTTCGATGGCTGTATTGAAGGCGTCAATAGCTAAAATTAAGAATGTTCAAACTGCGAATGTGTTTATTGCAAATGGGCGTTATGCTTTGGTGGATTCTATGTATCGTTGCTTCTGTACGCCAGGTGTTGATAATGTTGTGATTGTTGAGCCTACGTATGATGTATATAGGACGATGGCAGAGTTGAATTGTGTTGAGAATAGAAGTGTACTTTTGGATGCCGATTTTCAATTGAATGCTGATCGAGTATTGGAGCAATGTGATGAGAAGACAAAACTTATTTGGCTTTGTTCACCGAATACACCGACAGGTATTGCTGCAAATCCTGCAGAGGTTGAAGTACTGTTAGAGATGTTCGACGGAATAGTTGTTGTAGACGAATCGTATGTTGACTTTAGTAGTCAGTTATCATGGCGTACACGGTTAGGAAAGTTTGATAATCTTGTTGTCTTGAATACAATGGATAATTCATGGGGATGTGCCGCTATTGGCGTTGCTATGCTTTATGCAAGTAGCGAACTCGTGAATATGTTGAATAGGGTGGCGTTGCCGTTTGGTTTGAATTCATTGTCACAAAAGGTGGCTATAGATCAATTGCGCGATACTTTTGAAGCTGAGAAGCGTGTACGCTTCATCATCCTTGAACGCCAGCGTATGATTTCTGCCTTTATGGATTTGTCTATATGTGTTCAGGTATATCCTTCAGAAACAAACTTTTTGCTTGTGAAGTTCGAAGACGCTCAAGCTGTATATAAATATCTGTTAGATAAGGGAATCGTAGTTAAAAATTGTGCAGATATGCCTTTGTGTGAGAATTGTCTGCGCATAACAATTGGTGCAAAACCAGAGAATAACGAGTTGCTTTCTGCTTTGCGTCAGTACTAAGTTATAAGATGGTGTCGTTCGGATGTGTTATTATATTCTGATGGTACCGAGGTTGTTACCATCGGAAAACAATAGTGTTTATCTTTACTTATCTAAAAACAATTAAAGGTAGAATGTCGAAACATTCTACCTTTAATTATATATTGTAATCTGTAAAATCAAATTACTCTGCTGTGTTCTCTTCTGTTGCCTCAGCCTTAGGAGCCTCTTCAACTGGAGCCTCAACTACAGCGTTCTCTGCTACGACCTTAACTGGGAGCTTAACCTCAACCTCTTTGTGGAAGTGGATTGTAGCCTCGAAGTCACCAACTGTCTTGATGTCGCGCATTGTGATAATCTTGCGATCAATCTCAAAGCCCTTCTTCTGAAGTTCTTCAGCAACGATGTTAGCGTTTACAGAGCCGTAAGTAGCACCAGTAGCACTAACCTTAGCCTCGATAACGAGCTCTACACCATTGAGAGCCTCAGCCTTCTTCTCGGCCTCAGCCTTGAGGACAGCGAGCTTGTGAGCCTGCTGCTTCAAGTTCTCAGCGAGAACCTTCTTTGCTGATTCAGAAGCAATAACACCCTTACCCTGTGGGATCAGGTAGTTACGACCATAACCATTCTTTACGTTTACGATATCGTTCTTGTAACCCAAGCCGATAATATCTTCCTTAAGTATAATCTCCATAATTGCTATTCCTCCTTAATTTATTTCATCAAATCGGTTACGTAAGGAAGCAACGCAATCTGGCGAGCACGCTTAACAGCCTGTGCTACGCGACGCTGATACTTCAAAGATGTACCTGTGATACGACGCGGAAGGATTTTGCCCTGCTCGTTCAAGAACTTCTTGAGGAATTCAGGATCCTTGTAGTCGATGTACTTGATACCGCTCTTCTTGAAACGGCAATACTTCTTCTTACGTGTGTCCACTGAAGGTGGAGTCAAATAGCGAATTTCTGATTCTACTGCTGCCATGTTTTAAGCCTCCTCTTTTTTGAACTTGTTAACTCGCTTCTCTGCATACTGAGCTGCATACTTGTCGAGCTTAACAGTGATGTAACGAATAACTTTCTCGTCGCGGCGATAGCCTGTCTCGAGAGTCTTGATGATTGTAGGCTCAGCCTTGAACTCCAACAGGCAATAGAATCCTGTAGACTTCTTCTGAATAGCATAAGCCATCTTCTTGAGTCCCCAAGCCTCTTCGTTCACAATCTCTGCACCATTATCAGTGAGGAGCTTCTTGAACTTAGCGACCGTTTCCTTCATCTGTTCATCAGACAAAACGGGAGTCAAAATGAAAACGGTTTCGTATCGATTCATTGTGTTAAAAATTAAATAAATATTACTTTTGCAAAATTGCGAGTGCAAAGGTACTGCTTTTATTTTGAATAAATTATATAGGAACTCTTGAACTTCTTAATCTTAACTTTATTTAATAAAATATCGTCGAATAGTAATTCGTTACGACTCTTTTGAGCATCCACGTCGACCGTTACAAGTATCCGCGTCGGTCGTTACGAGCATCCGCATCGGTCGTTACGAGTATCCGCATCGGTCGTTACGTATGGATTCATTTAATCTTTAGAATGTGAAAAATCCAATTGGAAAATCTGTAGTGTGATTCAATTATGGATGCAAGTAAACAGAAAAAACTGCAAACCATATATATAATAATGTATATAGTTTGCAGCCTTATTCTGTTTTGTCTACTTTGAAGCTAAATAGCTTATGCCTCGATAGCAGCTACGCCTGGAAGTACCTTGCCCTCGATAGCCTCGAGAAGAGCGCCACCACCAGTAGAGATGTAAGAAACCTGGTCAGCCAAGCCGAACTTGTTGATGCAAGCTACAGAGTCACCACCACCGATGAGTGAGAATGCGCCTTCCTTAGTTGCCTCAGCGATAGCCTCAGCGATAGCCTTTGAGCCACCAGCGAAGTTGTCGAACTCGAATACGCCTGCAGGACCGTTCCAGAGGATGGTCTTAGCGCCCTTGATAGCGTTAGCGAACAGCTTACGTGTCTCAGGACCTGCGTCCATACCTTCCCAACCCTCAGGAATTGCGCCTGACGGGCAAACCTGTGTGTTGCAGTCGTTCTTGAATGCGTCGCCGCATACCGAGTCTGTGCCGAGAACGAGGTTTACACCGTTCTCCTTAGCCTTCTTTATAACGTCGAGAGCTACGTCGAGCTTGTCGTCCTCGCATATAGACAGACCGATGTGACCGCCTTGAGCCTTAGCGAATGTGTATGTCATACCACCGCAGAGGATGAGGTTATCAACCTTTGTGAGAAGGTTCTCGATGATGCCGATCTTTGTAGAAACCTTAGAACCACCCATGATAGCTGTGAATGGGCGCTTGATGTTGCCGAGAACTGCGTCTACAGCGTGTACCTCTTTCTCCATGAGGTATCCGAGCATCTTGTGATCCTTGTCGAAGTACTCGTCGATAACAGCTGTAGAAGCGTGCTTGCGGTGAGCTGTGCCGAATGCGTCCATTACGTAGCAGTCTGCGTAAGAAGCGAGTTTCTTAGCGAACTCCTGCTGACGGCCCTTCATCTCTTTCTTTGCTGCGTCGAACTCAGGTGTGCCCTTCTCTACGCCAACTGGCTTGCCTTCCTCTTCAGGATAGAAGCGGAGGTTCTCAAGGAGAAGTGCCTCGCCTGGCTTCAGAGCAGCAGCCTCTTCAGAAGCGTTGCCACAATCCTTAGCGAACTTAACCTCTACGCCGAGAGCTGCAGATACGTTAGGAACAATCTGGCTCAAAGAGAGCTTCTCGTTAACCTTGCCCTTTGGCTTGCCCATGTGTGACATCATGATGAGAGCACCACCGTCAGCGAGCACCTTCTTCAGTGTAGGAAGGGCACCACGGATACGGGTATCGTCAGTTACATTTCCATTCTCGTCCAATGGTACATTGAAGTCTACGCGTACAATTGCCTTTTTGCCGGCAAAGTTAAAATCTGCGATTTTCATTTTCTTAAAATGTTTATTTAAAGTTAGAAATATTTTTGTTTTTTAAGCTCAATGCCTGTATTTGACCGCAAATTTACTAAAAATATATAGATATAGCGCAAGTTTGCAGTTAAATTTACTTATTCATATATTGTTTTGTCCTCTATTCCTGCTTCTGCGAGAGCTTCCTTGCGTTCTACGCAGGTGCCACATTTGCCACAGTGCACTTCTCCGCCTTTGTAGCAACTCCATGTCTCGGCGTAGTCTATACCAAGCCGCTTGCCAATGCGTGCAATATCGCTCTTTGTTATCTTTGTGTATGGGGCAATCACTTTTACGTTATTGTAAGTACCTGCTGTTGCTGCAGCATCTATAGCGTTGATGAATTCAGGGCGACAATCAGGGTAGATTGTGTGATCGCCACCATGGTTGGCTATAAATACTTGGTCAAGATTGTTGCTTTCTGCGATGCCAATAGCTATAGCGAGCATGATGCCATTGCGAAATGGTACAACCGTCGACTTCATGTTGTCGTCGGCGTAATGGCCTTCGGGTATAGCTTCGGCACCATCAAGCAGACTCGACTTGAAATACTGATGCATGAAGTCGAGATTGATTGTAATGTGTTTGATGCCGAGTCGTTCGCAATGCATCTTTGCAAATGGTATTTCTCGTGCGTTGTGATTGCTTCCATAATCGAACGAAATGCCGAGCGCTATCTCGTCTTTACGGTCGTAGAGTAGGGTGATGGAGTCCATTCCACCACTCACGATTATTGCTGAGTTTTTCATATTTAAAGTGTTAAATATTAAATGTAATATAAATTCTTAACTATATGACAACCAATCTTATCCGTATTAAACTTTAATCTTTTCTTTAATACTATCCGAACAAAGCTCTAAGTGCTTCTTCCACCTTTCTGACGGGGTGTATGTTGATTGTATATTTACGTGTATCTATGCTCTGTACATTGTGTAAAGGCAAGATGATATCTGTGAAACCGAGTTTTTCTGCTTCTGCTATGCGTTGCTCGATACGGTTGATGGGTCGTACTTCGCCACTTAATCCTACTTCGCCTGCCATGCACCAACCAGTTTCAATGGCGGTGTCGACATTGCTTGATAGTACGGCAGCTATAACACTCAAGTCCATGGCGAGATCGGTTACACGTAGTCCGCCAGCAATGTTCACAAAGACATCTTTCTGTGTCAACTTGAACCCTACACGTTTTTCAAGAACAGCGAGCAACATATTCAGACGTCGTTGGTCGAAGCCGGTAGCGGAACGCTGTGGCGTGCCGTAGGCAGCTGATGAAACAAGTGCTTGTGTCTCTACAAGGAATGGACGCACACCTTCTATTGCTGAACTTATAGCTATGCCCGACAAGCCTTCGTGATCTTGGGATAGTAGTAGTTCGGAAGGGTTACTTACTTGGCGTAGACCAGTTTGTTGCATCTCGTATATTCCGAGTTCAGAAGTGCTTCCGAAGCGGTTCTTTATTGAGCGCAGTATGCGGTACATATAGTGTTGATCGCCTTCAAATTGTATCACGGTGTCTACGATATGCTCCAAAATCTTCGGTCCGGCAAGTGTTCCTTCCTTGTTTATATGTCCGATTAGTATGACCGGTGTGCCCGTTGTCTTTGCGAAACGCAACAACGACGCTGCACATTCGCGCACCTGCGTTATGCTGCCCGGACTACTCTCCACTTCATCGGTTGCTATTGTCTGTATAGAATCGATTACAAGTAGTTCTGGTGCGAGTTCGTCAGCAAACTCAAATATCTTCTGTAGCGATGTCTCGCATAATATATTAATGTTGTCGACAATTGTTGTTGTTGCGTTGGACATACCTCCAAGCAAGCGTTCGGCACGCATCTTTAGTTGATGTGCGCTTTCCTCGCCACTAACATATAGTATTTTGCGATCTGGAATGTTTAGAATGGTTTGAAGCGTCAGTGTACTCTTGCCAATACCAGGTTCACCACCAAGCAGCACGATACTACCCGCAACGAGTCCGCCACCAAGCACACGATTTAGCTCGCCGTCGTGCATGTCGATGCGTGGATCATCTTGTGTAGGGATGTCCGAGAGTTTAATCGGAGTGCTTTTGCCTGATGTCGCATTGCTGTGGCGGAATAATCCGTCTGCATTACTGCCAAGTTGACTTGTGCCGAGGCGTATCTCCTTGAATGTATTCCATTCTCCGCAGTTCGGGCACTTACCAATCCATTTGGTCGATTCCTGTCCACAGTTGCTGCAAACGTATGCTGTTTTAGTCTTTGCCATAATAATGATTGTCCTATTTATTTGTCGTGGCTTTTGTCGCTACGCCTTATTCCCTACAAAAGTAACAATATTTTTCGTTGTGTCAAAATTTATTGCTACTTTTGCCGTATGAAACATGTTGTGATTTATATACTTATTGCCATATTTGTCGTTTCGTGTGGTAACTCAGTTGAGGAGCAGGAACGAATGACGCGTGCGGAACGTCAACGTCTACTTCATGAAGATTCGTTGGCGTTGAAGTTTGCTGTTTTGCCAACGGCGGATTGTATGCCTTTGTTCCTCGCTAAGGAGAAGCGGATGTTTGACACTCTTGGTGTGGATGTTCGTTTGCGTTGCTTCACGTCGCAGATGGATTGTGACACAGCTTTTGTTGGTAGTTCGGTAGAAGGTATAGTTACAGATTTAGTGCGAGCTAAGCGTATGCGAGAGCAAGGTGTGGCGATTGATTATTTGTCTACCACAAATGCCTATTGGCAACTTCTCGCAAATCGTAAGGCACGTTTGAAGCGTATCGATCAGTTCGGCGATAAGATGATAGCCATGACTCGCTATTCGGCTACCGACTATCTTTGCGATCGTGTTCTTGCGGGCGCAAAGCTCTCGTCTATGGCGTTTCGCATTCAAGTCAATGATGTCAACATCCGCTTGCGCATGCTGCTTAATAATGAGATGGATGCAGTTTGGCTTGCAGAGCCTTTAGCTACTACTGCACGTTTGGCTGGAAATAATGTCGTTATAGACAGTAGAGATATTAACAAACGTTTGGGAGTGATAGCTGTACGCAAAGACCGTACGGCAGATGCAAGACGCAGAAAACAACTCGCTGCTTTCACCAAGGCATACAATATGGCTTGCGACTCGCTCAATGCTAATGGCATGGGCAGATATGCAGATGTGCTTCGTAAATATTATAAGGTAGACGATCGTACAATATCTGCCTTGCCTAAGTTGAAGTTTAATCATATTGAAAAGCCGCGTTTGCAGGATATCGACCTTATTTCCACAAGCAAAAAGTAAAAGCAATGGCAAATCCAACTATAAAAGACTCAATACTTATACATCGTAACGTCGGTGAATCGTTGCAATTGCTGAAGAAGCGTATGACAGATCTTTCTATTACAGACTATATCCAAGATGTAGAAGAAATAGAGAACGACTATCGCATTATGTGTAATTCACTATCGCATAATATGCGTGATCCTCAAGGTGAAATTGTTTACAACCAGTTACTACGTCGTACGTATCGTTTGTATGCCAATGTCCGCTTGGCATTTATTGTGAAGAAGCGTCTGCCTTTCATCCATTGTACTAATGTGGCAAAGCGTTTTGATATCAGTGGTGAAACTGTAGCTAAATCGCTTGAGAACTATGTGCAAGATACGGCTATGGCATCACTTTCGCTTGGTGATACGCCGAATACGTCGGTAGCACGTGTGAATGCTATGCATCAGCGTTATATGGACGAGTTGTTTAGTAGTTTGCTTGTGGCTTCTCAATGGAGTGATGATAAAAAGCAGTTCTATAGCGAGCTACTTATCTCACCAATGGTGGATCAAGACGATACGTTACTTATTGTAAGTGCGCTGACGATGGCACTTCTTAATGTCTTTGATGTAAATAAATGGCTTACTCTTGTTAATGTTTGTTTAAGTTCAACTATTGAGAGAGTGAAGCAACGTGCCCTTGTTGGTGTTATGCTCACTTTGCCACATAGCGAGAATTTATTGTTTGTTGAGATAAATGAAGCCATAAAAACAATTTGTAAATCAGCCGATATGCGTCGGGAGATTGGTGAACTCCAGTTGCAGTTGTTGTTGTGTATGCAAACTGAAGAGGATAATGCTGAGATACAACGCGACATAATGCCTACGTTGATGAAGAATAATAAGTTCAGAATGACTCGTGATGGTATTGTAGAAAGTGATGATGATTCGCTGAATGATATTCTTGATTCTGGCTCTGTGGATAAGAATATGGCTGAGATGGAAGAGAAGATGAAGAAGATGATGGCGATGAGGGATTCGGGTAGCGATATCTACTTCGGTGGTTTCTCACATATGAAGCGTTTCTCTTTCTTCTATCAGCTTAGTAATTGGTTCGCTCCTTTCTCTTTTGATAATCCTGATGTCGCATCAGTTGTGAGGGGGACGGATGGCGAACTCATCCATAAGGCTATTTCTCAAGGGCCGTTCTGTGATTCGGATAAGTATTCCTTTGTGTTTGCGCTTTCGTCGGTTATAGATAAGTTGCCTGCAGGTGTAAAGGAGGTAGTTGCTTCGGGTAAGGATATAGCGGATAGTGCAATGGCTATGAATACAGAGTCGGCTGCTTACATTCGTAGAATGTATCTACAGGACTTGTATCGTTTCTTTAAATTGCACCCAGAGCGCAAAGACTTTGCTAATCCGTTTGAATACAAAGATGATGATGTTGCGGCGTTTTTTGTAGCCAACGAATTATTTGACGGATTATTGGGAGAAGAGTTGGTCGTTGTCGAACGTCATTTGTTTAAGTCGAAGAAGTATGACGTTGTTGTAAAGCTTCTCTCTCGTCTGATTGCAAAGGGTGTGGCTTCTGCTGATGAGAAGTATATTTGTGCTTTGGCTTGTCAGCGCCTTGGCAGGAATGAAGATGCCTACAAGCTGCTTTTGAGTTTACAAGATTGTAAATATGATATAACCAGGGTGCAGAAAAGTCTTGCTGATGTGCTTTTTGCGTTGGGGCACTATGTTGACGCAGCGAAGTATTATAAGATGTGTTTAGAGCGTGAACCTGAGAATCGTCGTCTTGTTCTTTGTCATAGTCTTGCGCTTGTGAATAGTGGGAATGTAAAGGATGGGCTTGTCGATTTATTCCGCTTAGACTACGAAAATGACAATGATGTAGATGTGAAGCGCATTATTGCTTGGGGGTACTTAGTGAACTGCAAACCGAATGATGCTGAGCGTGTGTATGATTGGATTGTCAATTCGGACAGAGCGATAGATAGTGATTGGCTGAATTGTGGGTATGTTAAGTTTATCCTGTCTAAGACTGTGGAGGCTGTACGATGCTTTCAGCGTTTTGTGGAACAGAATGAAGCGACTGGTCAGCGTGAGTTGCTGAAAAGGGAGTTGGCAAACGATTGGAATATTCTATCTAAAAATGGAGTGAAAGATTATGAAGCACATTTAATTGTTGACATCGTAATGACTAAATAATTTAAGTTTCGCAAGCGAAAGTAGTTATTAGAAGTTATTGGAAGATGAATGCCAGACCTTAGAAACGAGGAAAATCTCATCACGATTCACACCGCTCTTCTTCCATGCGTTGCCCACGGCTTCCTCGTTGAGATAAGCCTGTGCCGTATCTATCATCCGATAGCCCACGCTGAGGGCATCATGCACGCAACGCTCACACTCATCAGGTTCCACCTGATAAACTCCATATCCCAATTGCGGCATTTCCACGCCATTGCTTAACTTTATCTTCTTCATAATTGTAAAATCTTATCGTTGTTATTTTATCTTGTTATATTCCTCATCGCTCACAGCCTCCTGCCACTCGTTGGATGTGTTCTCGCCAGGTATTTCAAAGGCGAGATGGGCAAACCAGCTGTCTTTTGCAGCACCGTGCCAATGCTTCACGTTGGCAGGAATATGGATGACTGTGCCGGGAAGGATTTCCTGCGCAGGCTTGCCTTCTTCCTGATACCAGCCACGTCCAGCTACACCTACCAACATCTGTCCACCGCCATTTGTGGCGTGGTGCGTGTGCCAGTTGTTGCGGCAACCTGGCTCAAAGGTTACGTTGAAGAAAGGTATCTGACTGTCGGATATTTGTGCCAGATAACTGTTGCCCTTGAAGTACTTGGCATAAGCGGTGTTAGGCTCACCGATAGGGAAAATCATCTCGCGCTGGAATGCGGCCTTCGCATCGTCGCCTTTTACATCCTCGCTCCACACTTCCTTAGCCAGATTGAATGCTGCCCAGGCCTTTGGCCAGCCGGCGTAGAAGGCGATGTGTGTGATGATTTCTGCCGCTTCCGTGCGAGTAATTCCATTGTTCTTTGCTGACTGCAGGTGATATTTCAGCGAGCTGTCGGTGATTCCTTGACTGATGAGCGAAGTGATGGTTACCAAACTGCGGTCACGCAATGAAAGCAGGTCATTGCGGCTCCATACTTCTCCAAAGAGGATGTCGTCGTTGAGGTGAGCGAACTCTGGGGCAAACTCACCCAGTTGGGTGCGCCCTGCTGTCTGTACTATTTTCTTCATTGTATCATTTTTTTAATTCTTCTTCAAGAACATCTTCAATGTATTAAAAATAACAGTTATTCTATACATACATCATTATATCTACGCTGTTTTGCGATACTCGCTTGGAGTCTTGCCCGTCTGCGCCTTGAAAAAGCGGACGAAGTGCTGGGGATACTCAAAGCCGAGGCGCTGGCTGATTTGCGTTATGCTGAGGGTTTCATCAACAAGTAGTTGGCGGGCTGCAGAAAGCAGTCGGTCGCTAATCAGACTCTTGGCGGTTCTGCCTGTCTCGGTCTTAACCAATTCGCCGAAATATTTAGTTGAATAGCAGCATTTGTCGGCAAAGTAGGCTACGGTAGGCAGACCTTCATGCTCCGCCTTCTGGGCAATGTATTCATCGAGCAGAGATATGAACTTCTTTACTACCGAATGATTTATTTCCTCGCGTGTGATAAACTGACGGTCGTAGAAGCGCAGACAATAGTTCAGCAGCAACTCGATGTTAGAAACGATGAGTTCACGCGAGTGCCTATCTATAGGATGCTCGAGTTCCTGCCCAATCATTGAGAGCACGTCACGGAAGATGTTTACCTCGGCAGCGGATAGGTGTAGAGCTTCGTTGCTTGTATAGTCGAAGAACTCATAGCGGGAGATGTTCTTGCCAAGCTGGGTGCGGTTGAGCAACTCGGGATGGAATGCCAATACCGTATATTTGGCAAGCGGTACTCCTGGATTAGGTTCCACTTTAATCGACTGTCCTGGAGCAAACGAAGTTACGGTCATCTCGTCAAAATCATATTCTGTTCTGCCGTATGACAATTTGCAGCCCTTGTTTTCCTTCAGAAAGAGGGCATAAAGTCCGTAGTGATGCACAGCCTCCTGTATAGGAGAGGTGTTCTCTACACGCGCAATGCTTACTAAGGGATGAAGCGTTTCCACCCCTATGAAGTCGTTGAACTCCTGTATAGTATTAAAGAATAATTCCTTCATCATCCTATGTCTTTTAAATTTATGCAAAGATAATGCAAACGAGCGCAATGAAAGCTTGCTTTCAAATTGCCGAGTGCAGCTTATCTTATGCAAAGATACAACAAAAAGTTGAAAATCAGTAATAATTAAAGCAAAATAGTTGAAAATGACTGAATTATGTCGGTGGATGGGGCTTTCCATAAAGACATCAGAAGACAGAAAAATGCCAGTCTAAGACAGACTTTCGTTACTATAACGTTACTGTTTTTTGATGATAATGAATGGGCGAAAATAACAGAATTAAGAGGCAAAAGTATCTAATAATTAGAAGATTGCCAAGAAAACTCGGAAGATTCTTTTATGCATGATTCTAATGCTTTGATTCGCTTGGATTTGCAAATGGGATAATGACTCTGTACATAGTATTTTTGCAAACAGTTAAAAAAGTAGAAAGTTATGAGCAGATCAACATTCAGAGTATTATTCTATCTGAAGCGTAATGCGCCAAAGAAGAACGGACTGATTCCAGTCATGTGCCGTATTACGGTAAACGGCAAGATTTCACAGTTCAGCTGTAAGTTGGACGTGGATGAGAAAATGTGGAGCGTGGAACTTGGTCGCATGAGTGGACGAAGCATCGTTGCGCAAGAGACCAACCGAAAGCTGGACAAGATTCTTGTCGGCATCAATAAGGCTTATCAAGATGTATGTGATAAGGATAGCTATGTCACAGCAGAGAAAGTGCGTAATTCCTATCTTGGTATGGGGATGAACCACAAGACCCTTCTTGCAGTATTCCGTAAGCACAACGAAGACTATGCCAAGCTTGTTGGCAAGATGAAAAGCCAGCGTAGCTATTGGAAATACAGAGTGGTTTACAAGCATCTGGAGGAGTTTATCAAACAGCGTTATAAGATGGAAGACATTGCGCTTAAAGAACTCACCCCTGCATTCATCACCGATTTCGAAGTTTTTTTGCGAATAGAGAAAGGTCACTGCACCAATACTGTATGGTCGTATATGATGCCTTTCAGAAGCATCATATTTATGGCTATCAACAACGGTTGGCTTGCACGTGATCCATTCTATGCCTATCACATCAGTAAGGAGGAAACAAAGCGAGGTTTCCTGACAATGGAGGAAATAACAAAGTTGATCAACGGACAGTTTACCAAAAAGAAATACGAACTTGTCCGTGACCTATTCGTTTTCTGTTGCTTCACCGGACTGAGCTGGACAGACATGCGCAATCTGACCAAGAGCAATATTCAGACCTCTTTTGATGGACATGTGTGGATTAAGACATCGCGACAAAAGACAGGCGTGGAAAGTGATATTCGGTTACTTGAAGTAGCCAAGCATATCATTGATAAATATGAAGGATTGGCAAAAGATGACCGTTTATTGCCGGTTCCTGCTTATAGCGTATGCAAATATGATATAAAGCAAGTTGCCAAACAATGTGGTATAGAGAAGAATGTGTCCTGGCACGTGGCTCGTCATAGCTTTGCTACCTCGGTCTGTCTCTCCAATGGTGTGCCTATTGAGACACTCTCCAAGATGATGGGACACACAAGCATCAGAAGTACGCAAATCTATGCCAAGATAACCGCTCAGAAGTTGAGTGACGATATGGAAAAATTGTCACAGCGCATACAATCTGTCGAAAATATCATTTGTCAAACCATCTAATTTAATCAGCAGTATGAAAAGAAACATTATAAAGGTGAGCGACTACTCTGTCACACTCACTGGCAATAATATCTGGATGACATATTGGGAGATAGCAGAAGCATTCAATGTCATCCCTGCTTCGGTGAACAGGACAATAAAAAGAATGTTCAAAGAAAATGTCTTTTCTGAGTGTGAACATAGCAAATATATCCGATTGTCAAACGGCAACCATGCCTATGTTTACAGTCTTGATGTAGTGATAGCCATTTCTTTCAAATACAGAACCCATTATACCGATGTGTTCAGAAAATGGCTGACAGACAAAGTAAAGGAGCAGCATCCTCCAGTATTCATCAGTTTTCAGACAAAAGATCTGTATGGTTGCTGATTGTATACTGACAATAGTATAATATAGAAAAGCGGATTGTCTTCCTAAAAAGGAAGCAGTCCGCTTTTCTCGGTTATAGTTCATTTTGGTGGTTACTGTAATTACTTTCCAACAGAGCCTGAATGTCGGATTCCCGATACAGTACTTTACCCCCAATGATAAAATAAGGCAAGATAGCAGCATGTCGGTATTCCTGCAAGGTCCGCTTGCTGATGTGCAGACGGGCTACAACTTCCCTGTCTGTCAGATACATCTCGCCCTTCAACGGGAAATGACTGCATTCTGCTAGCTTGTCAGCCTTTCTCATGCTTTGTCGAATTGTTTTCAATACTTCGACAATAATCTCGTGGTCTTCATTCAATACTGTCTGTATCATACGCAGTCCCCCTCTATTGTGCATGCACCATGCAATATGAAGTCCTCCACATCAGCAGGCTTGTAATAGAACTTTCTTCCAATCTGAGTGCATGGAAGCAAATCCTTGTCACGCAGACTCTGTAGGGATCGTTTGCTAAGGTTCAGAGCCTTACAGACGTCTTCAGAATCCATCCACTTAGCCAGACTTCTGTCTTTAGATTTCTCCATTAGGAAGTCCACCTTTCTCGTCAATGCCTTCACACTCTCCAGAAGCAAATCGAAGGTCTTTCTTTCAATGATTACTATATCCATATTTGTATACTTGTTGATTAACGAGCGCAAAGGTAAATCAGAATCTTGTGATATGGATAAAAACACGGCAATCGTGTTGCTTGTGTCGCCTTAGAAGGACACTCAGAGACAAATTCAATAAAAATCTCACGGTAGTAACGCGTAAGTACCGTGCCCGATAAATTCCTTTGCCGTACTTTTGCAGCGAACAAATACAAAAAGCGTATGGAAATCATAACAATAGACAGCTTGGCGTTCAAGGAACTGACTGGGCAAATAAGAGAGATTGCTGCGTACGTAAGAAAATATGGTACAGCAATCAAAGAAGAGGACAACTCAGGAAAGGAGTACCTTACCAGTGCAGAGGTCTGCGAGATGCTTCATATCAGCAGCCGCACCCTACAGCGCATGAGGGATGCCAAAGTTATAAGCTTTACTTTCGTAGGCAATGCGTGCCGTTTCAGACGGTCAGATATAGAGAAATACCTCAAGGAAAGAGGAACAACATAAAAAATGGAGAAATATGGATACACTTGACAGAACAACATTTGAGAATGGTATGAGACAGCTTATGCAGAGACTTGACAAGCATGAGGCAGTTCTCAATGTCATCAACGAGTCAGGAAGGGATATAATGCAGACCATCCCTAAACTTGAAGATGAACTGCTTGACAACCAAGACCTGTGTCTCATGCTCCATGTGAGCAAGCGTACATTGCAGCGATACCGTAGTAGCGGAATGATCCCTTATCGACTATTGAAGCGTAAGCCGTACTACAAACGCTCCGATGTGGAGGATTTTATCAGAACGTATGCAAGGGAAATAAAGAAAGAAAACGACGGGAACAGAAAAGCCCGCATTTATGTATAACAATTAAACATTTACAATTATGGTACAAAAGAAAAAGAGTGATGAACAAGACGTACTGGTAGTCCGTGACGAGAAGACGGGCGAGATCAGCGTCGTCGCCGGACTCAGCA